>Ga0078972_1005782_pt1 | contig 30746 bp, 28 predicted proteins | sample YelNatPaOPGAMG01_FD_67568 | JGI IMG/M metagenome (GOLD analysis project Ga0078972, IMG submission 67568) | Hot spring thermophilic microbial communities from Obsidian Pool, Yellowstone National Park, USA - OP-RAMG-01 (SPADES assembly) (version 2) | ecosystem: Environmental > Aquatic > Thermal...
AATCAATTTTTCATTGGATTATTCCTTTTGGCTCAAAAAATTGGAGATTAAGACCTGTAATAACAACAGTAACATTTCTTTTCCACATATGTCTTGTTTTTACACCGTTATTTCTTCTTGCTCATAATGCACTTTTCTACGAATCCTGGGGGATTAAATGGATTTCTCTACCTGAATGGGTAGCTGATATTATGACTATAATAGTAATTGTTTCTTGTGTAATTTTTTTGCTGAGGAGACTGTTTGCACCTGAAGTGAAATTTGTTACTTTTTCGTCTGATTATCTTATACTTGCAATTTCTTTTTTCCCATTCATTACTGGATTTTTGGCTTATCATCAAATGCTACTACCTTATAAAGTAATGGTAATTCTTCATATGCTTTTTGGTGAAATAATGTTAATTGCGATTCCGTTTACACGTTTAGCACATATGTTTTATTTCTTTATGACAAGGTCATGGATGGGTTCTCAATTTGCTTTATGGCATTCAAAGGACTGGTAAAAGGTAGTTAATAAAGGAGGACAAGGATGGCAGTAAAAGAAAAAATTGTCAGTGAAGATTTCCCGGAATATATAAGGGAACCGAACCCTGATGTCGGCCTTGATGAATCAATAAAGGATCTTTCTCCAGAGAAAATTGAGAAAACTATCAAGTCGGTTTTAGGGGCTCGCACAGCAAGAATTAGAGCAATTCTTGAGACTTGTATTCATTGTGGTTTATGCTCAACGGCTTGTCAATGGTATCTTTCTCATGATGGTGACCCGACTTATGCCCCTGTAGCAAAAATGAGAATGACTGTCTGGGAAATGTTGAAAAGAGATGGTAAGGTTAGTCCGGAATTTATAAAACAATGTGCGAGAATAGTTTTTACAGAATGCAATATATGTCACCGTTGCAGTATGTATTGTCCTTTTGGTCTTGATATTACATTTATAATTGGACTTGTAAGGAGAGTTTGCTTTCTTCTTGGTGTTGTACCTCAACGTATGATGGATCAGGATCACGCACATGCTACTACATTGAATCAGGTCTGGCTTTCACAAAATGATTGGCTTGATACTATGCAATGGCAGGAAGAGGAAGTCGGAGCAGAATATAAAGATTTAAGAATCCCGATAGATAAAGAGGGCGCTGAAGTAATGTGGTTGCCTTTAGGAGCTGAACCAAAAACAGGTATTTATCATGTAGAACGTACCGCAAAAATCATGATGGCAGCCGGTGTAAACTGGACAGTTCCTGGAAAAGATACATGGGATTCAAGTAATATGGCAATGTTTATACGTGATTTTGTGACAATGCAGAGAATTGTAAGGGGATTATATGATAATGCTGCACGATTACGAATAAAAAAGATGGTTCTAACTGAGTGAGGGCACCCACGTTTTGCCACAAGTTTTGTGGCGCCTCCGATGTTAGGATATAAAGAATTACCTTTTGAAGTTATGCAAACAGGAGAATTTTGGCATAGTCTTCTTATGGAAGGAAAAATAAAAATAGTGAGAAAAATTAAAGAACCTGTAACATTACAGGATCCATGCAATATAATCAGACGAGCAGGAGCAGCAGAAAAATTTAGAGATATTGTAAGAGCTACTTGTGAAGATTTTAGAGAAATGACTCCAAATAAAGAACACAATTTTTGCTGTAATGCTGGTGGTGGTTTAGCATCACTTTCTAACTGGGCAGCACACAAGGCAAGAGGAAACAGGGTTAAAGCAGAACAAATTAAGGCAACTGGTGCAAAAATAGTCATAACTCCATGCCATAATTGCAGTACTGGGATAAAAGATGTTATAAAATTCTGGAATCTCGGTGTAAAAAATATCTTCTTCGATGAGCTTTTGCTTGCAACAATGGAAATACCTGAGGAAATGAAAGTAAAGAAATAAATCGGGAAGGATGAGAAGAATATGAAAAAATGGTTGATTGTTTTTATTATTGGGCTTTGTTATCTCATCTTGCTCATCTACGGTATTGGAAAGATCTATTCCGTAGAAAATCCTGTTGAGATGGAAAAAACCGTTCATAAAATCCCATTTCAAAATTTAGAAGACAAAATATCTATTGCTCATGCTGATATTTTTGGAAAACTGGAGCGTCCACAAGTAATTTTTAATCATAAAAAACATATTGAAGAACTCATAAAAGACGGTGTAAAAAAATGGGATACTTGCGATTCCTGTCATCCCTGGAATGAAGATAAATCACTTATGACTTTTACTTTTCCTAAAAAAGTGCTAAAAAAAGATAAAAATTCATATATGGATGCTTACCATAATGAATGTATAGGTTGCCATAAAAAACGAGGATATGAAAGTAAGAAGAGCGGGCCTGTAACATGCGGAGAGTGCCATCTTGATAACCTATCAATAATACAATATAAATATCCTGTTACTGAATTTAATTATGAGCATCATGAGAACCATGATAAAAAACTGAAAGAAAAGAATATTCAAGACACTTGTTCTTATTGCCATCATATTTATAATGATGAGCTTGTTTATGAAAAAGGAAAAGAATGGTCATGCTATTACTGTCATGAGATAGGAAGGAAGACAGGTCCTGTTCTTTCAGTTGAGACAAAAATTATTGGCAAAAAGGGGCTTGCTTTAGAGAAGGTTTCACATATACGTTGTCTCAATTGCCACCTTTATTACAACAAATTAGATGAGGGAAAAGTCAAATCAAATGATGAAAAAGGTGCTCCGATTTCATGTGTACAGTGTCATACTGGAAAATATAAGACAATTGCAGAATTAGAAAAAATTTCTCGACCAGATAGTGGACAGTCTGAAAAAACATTTATTGATATTGAAAAGTCCAGAATGAAAGGAGTTCCGTTCGATCATAAATCTCATCAAACAAAATCAAAGACATGCAGAGGCTGTCATCATGAAACATTGAATGCATGTAAGGAATGTCATACATTATATGGTGACCCAAAAGGTGGAAATGTTACTATTGCTACAGCTTATCATAGTATTCCTTCTGAAAGAAGTTGTTCAGGTTGTCATGCTGTCAAACAATCAGAAAAGAATTGTAACGGATGTCACCATGCAATTATGCCTGTTGATGCCCAGACAAAAGGACCGAAGAAGGCAGTCTGTACAATTTGCCATTCTGGAAATCGCGAGCTTCTTAATGCTACAAAACTTTCCGTTGCAGGGCTTGATACCGGGAAAGTTAAGAAGGATGTTGAAGTAAAGGTACTTGAGAAGGAATATGAGCCTTCAAAATTCCCACATTTGAAGATTATTGAAAAAATGACACAGATTTCTAATGACGATAAATTGGCTTCCTATTTTCACAGGAATCTTCAAACATTATGTGAAGGGTGCCACCACCAAAGCAGAGCAGAGGCAGAAGCAAAGAATAACGAGCCGCCATATTGTAGAAACTGCCATTCAATAACTTTTGATCCTCAGCGGCTTAATAGACCAAAGTTAATTGCTGCATATCATCGCCAATGTATCCAGTGCCATATTAAAATGGAACTTGAAAAACCTAAAGAATGTAAAGAATGTCATAAAGAGAAAGAGACACGACCAGTAGATATTATTTCAAAACCAGTGGAAGTAATTAAGTAGGAATAGGAGGGTTAAGATGTATATTTTTGAACAATTATTCTCCCATCATGGATATGAATATATGGTCGCTGTGCTGGCGATGTTTATTTTTATATGGTTTTATTCTGTTCTTAATTCAGAAAGAAAATAAATAGCATGGAGGCTAAGCATGAGTATTAACAGAAGAGAATTTCTTAAGCGTTCATTAACCATAACAATGGCAGGTGCCACATTGCTCAATAGTGGAACAGTTGCCCATGCTATAGATAAACCTGATACTTCAATTTATTCTACTGGTAATACAGCTAACGAAAGAAACTGGAAATTATGGGTTGAAAAAGCTAAAACACTTCCTTCAGTACAATACGGAGTTCTTGTTGATACCACATTGTGTATCGGATGTAGAAGATGTGAATGGGCGTGTAATGAATGGAATAAAAATCCTAATAAGCCTATAAAAGAATATGAAGCGTCAGTTAATCAACAAAAATCAGTATTTGATTCAGTAAGAAGAACTCATGCTGGTAACTTTACTGTAGTAAATAGATATATTAGTTCAAAAGATGGGAAACCTATCTATGTAAAAAAGCAATGTATGCATTGTTATGATCCAGGATGTTTATCATCATGTTTTGTTGATGCCTATAGAAAAACTAAAATTGGGCCAGTACTTCATAATGCAAGTGTATGCATTGGCTGTAGATATTGTATGGTTGCCTGCCCATTTGATGTACCTGCATATGAATATTATGCACCATTAAACCCTCAAATTACAAAATGTACATTTTGTTTTGATAGAATCTCACAAGGTAGTGTCCCTGCTTGTGTTGAGATTTGTCCTGCTGGAGTGTTGACTTTTGGAAAGAGAGATGAACTTATTAAAATAGCACATGAAAGAATAGGCAATAACCCTGAAAAATATGTTGATCATGTTTATGGAGAACATGAAGTAGGAGGTACAAGCTGGCTTTATCTGTCCTCTGTGCCATTTCAAGAAATAGGTCTTAGAATGGATGTTGGAAAAACACCTGTGCCAAAATTGACTAAAGGGTATCTTCTTGGAGTTAAAATGTTTGAAATTGTAGGCGCTTGGCCATTGGTATTCGGAGCCTATTATGCAATATCAAAATCACGTAAAAAGGCTCATGCAGGACATGAAACATCAGCAAAAACGGAAGGAGAAATCCATGGCGGAAAGCATTAATTCCTGGTTCAGGGAAAAGATATTACTTGGTAAATCAAATAAAGAATATTTAGCAGGTCTTGCCACTCCCGGAAATTTTATATTAGCTACTTTTGCAGTATATGGAATTATAGTAATGATTTATAGGTTATTTTTTGGACTTGGACCGGCGACTAATTTAAATGATAATTATCCTTGGGGATTCTGGATTGGTTTTGATATTCTTGTAGGTATTGCTTTGGCTGCTCCAGGACTTACATTAGGTACTGCAGCACATTTATTTGGCATGAAAGAATATCATCATTTTGTTCGACCGGCTGTTTTATCAAGTTTACTTGGTTATATTTTTGCAGTTTTTGCGCTTCTCTTTGATCTTGGTCGGTATTACCGAATTCCATATTTGTTAGTATGGTCATGGGGATTTTCATCAGTGCTATTTTTAATAGGTTGGCATTTTTTCCTTTATATAAACATTTGTATAATTGAATGGAGCCCTGCACTATTTGAATGGCTTAATCTTAGAAAATTAAGAGAATTTGCTAATAAATTGACAATATGGGCAACTATTTTTGGAGTTATCATAGCTGGTGGACATCAATCAGCACTTGGCGGGTTATTTCTTATTGCCCCTTCAAAACTTCATCCACTCTGGTATTCAATGTTTTTGCCTGTATTTTTTCTTCTCTCAGCTATTGTTGCTGGTATTTCAATGGTAATTGTAGAAAGCACTATTACACACAGCGTTTTTAAAGACCAATTAAAAAATTTTAGTCAGGCTGATTTTGATAGACGTACTATTGGCTTAGGTAAAGGCGCTGCGGCTGGTTTATTTATTTATTTAATTTTAAAAATATTTGATCTTGCACATTCTGATAATTGGGAATATTTAAATACATTTTATGGCTTCTGGTATTTGGTTGAAATAATAGGTTTTGTGCTTATCCCAGCTATGTTATATACATCAGGAGTTAGAAATAGAAATGCAAAACTTATAAGAATGAATGGTTTTTTAACTGTTTTTGGCGTTATATTGAATAGATTGAATGTATCTATATTTGCATATAACTGGCAGTTCCCTGCATCAATGAAATATTATCCAAAATGGATGGAGCTTGCACTATCTTTTGGAGTTGTTGCTATGCTTATGCTCGCTTATAAGTTTATTGTAAACCGCATGGCTATTATGCATGAACATCCTGATTATGAATCAGAACACTAAGAAACTGGTAACATAAGAAATTTAAATGATTTTTGTTATATAATTCTGAAGATAAGTTAGTGCTTCTAAAATTTTATCCTTGGAGATTTTCGGAATAGTAATCAGCAAACTCCTGATTTCATCTTCACTCTCTAAATTATTGAAAACTAAGGATGCAATAATTAAAAGACGGTGTCACAATTATCATCCTGAATTTATTTCAGGATAATAATTGTGACACCGTCTGCAAACTTGTGCAAAAACGCTATACTAAAATTATTTTAAAAAAATACTTTTTGCGAGATTTAATTCACCTTTTTTGTTATAGATGACAACAACCCTGTCACCTGCGTTAATATCTCGAAGGCTCTTTAATTCGTTACCTTTTGTTATTTTTGTTTCTTTGTCTGTAATAGCAGTAACCTCTATTATCTTATCTTTAAATTTTTTTGTAACTGTAATAGAGTTGGCGACTTCATTTAATGATTTTACCGACCCTGTAATCTGCAATACTTTTGATGCTTGTTGAAGTTTGAAATCAGATGATTGTACCTTTTGAGTTTCAGCTGTATAAGAAGTTGTTGCGATGCAAAAAGCAAAGAAAAGAAATAACAGAACAGTTGTGCATTTTTTCATATAAATCACCTCCTTTCGTATAGTTTTGAGAATATGATTTGCCTTAAATTAATCGTGCTTTTTAATTATACAAAAAATGGGTAGTCCTTGAAAGATTTTTCTTATGTTATTTTTTACATAAAATTACCTGAAACATAATTGCAATTGTATTTTTTGGGCTAACCCAAAAAAATGCAATTTATGGCTAAGAAAATATTTTAAAAAGCAAAAAAGTAACTGTAGCGCCGATTAGACCGCCGAGTATGACTTCCCATAAAGTATGGGCTTTTGATGTGATTCTGCTGTGGGAAATCACTATTGCAATTATAAACGAAATAACCGAAGCAATAAAATTTTCTGTCAGAAATGTTATAACCATCCATGCCGAAAATGATAGGGCTGCATGACCACTGGGCATGCCTCCTTTTAAAGGTAGTCCTCTGCCGAAATAAGCCTTTGTTATTACAACAAGTATAAGTACTATAATAAACGCGATTAAAGATACTTCTTCAACAGAATGTTTGGTTATGTAAAGTCCACGATAGAATACTTCTTTAAGATAAGGGAAAAGAATAATATACCCTATTATTACTGCGCCAAATGCCGTAATTAAAACGGCTCCTGCTGATATATCTTTTGCTATCCTTGCTTTTTCATTACGTTCAGGAGAGATTATATCAACAACTGTCTCTATTGCTGAATTGATAAGTTCAGCAAGTAATACGGCAATAACAGCGAGAGATATTATGAGGAACTCTGTTTTTGTAATCCCGAGAATATAACTTAAAAGTAGAACCGTAGCAGCACTGAAGAGATGATACCGTACATGTCTCTGTGTTTTAGCAGCATGAAGAATTCCTTCAATAGCATAGTTAGCGCTTTTCAACCATCTCTTGAAATACATGGTAATTTTCAATATTAACCGAGTATTCTTTGCAATTCTTTAATAAGCATAGAATTTTCTCTATGAGACTTAACCGCAATTCTCAGGAAATTATTCCCCAGAGACTTATATTCAAGACATGTACCGGTTAGGATTCCATTGTTCATTAGCTTTATATAGATTTCTTCTGCGTTATTGGATTTAATAAGATAATAATTTGTATTTGAAGGCAAGAAATCCAGCCCGAGTTTTGTAAAAGCTTTTTCGAAAAATATTTTTTCTTTTTCGAGAAACAAATAAGACTCTTTTTTATATATTTTATCTTTAATTGCAATAACAGCAGCCCTCTGGGCAAGATGATTAATTATTAAGAAATTTCTAAAGAGCTTTAATTTATCCATTACCTCAGGATGTATAACAGCATAACCAGCTCTTAGTCCCGCAAGGCAATAAAAATAAGAGAAAGTTCTGAGAACGCAAAGATTCTTATTATCTTTAACATAGGATATTACTGATTCGGCATTTTGACAGAAATCCATAAACGCCTCGTCAATTATTAAAAAACAATTATTTTCTCTCGCGGTGTCTGCCAGTTTAATAATTATATCTTTGTTAAGCAATAAACCCGAAGGGTAATTGGGATTGGAGATGATTATTATAGAAGATTTTACTATTGAATGATTATTAAGTAAGTCTATGTTCTTATTAATCTCGATAAAAGAAGAAGGTATTGCACAAATTCTGCTGATGTTTTCATATTCAGGATGGTTAGGTAAGGTTATTATTGATTGTGAAGGTTTTAATGTCAAAAAAAGAAAATATATGAATTCAAAGCTACTGTTATTGAAAATTAGCATTTCTGGATTTATACCGAGATATTGGCTGAGTCTTTTCCTTAGTCTTGATGCATCAGGATCAGGATAATTATGCAGATATTTTAGATTTTTACGTAATTCAGCTTTTATTTTTCTGGAAATACCGAGCGGATTTGATGGATTACTGAAGTCAATTATTCTCCGCTCCGGAAATTTTAATTCTTCAGCAAGTCGATAAATATTATATTTCTTATCAATTGCAGGTATTTTCACAGTATAGTCCTTTCTTATTATTTTAGTGGATAATCTTAGTATAGCTAATTTATAGCTAAGTATAAACTCATAATTTTTAAGCCCCAAAATGTAATTTAAAAAGCCAAAAAGCCATCAAGCCAACTATCTAAATATTACAGATGGTGTGATAAGTTTATTTTCGATATCTGATATACCTATATCATTAATCTAACTTACCTGTAATTGAGGATTATCTAAGTTAAAAGATTATGTTATTCTAAGAATATGAGAGCAAAAACAGGTTTAATAAATAAATTGAAGTCACTTTATTCAAAGAAAAAAAACGAAATTATAAAACGTTTAAATGAATTCAAAAATATCAGGGAAAAAAGTTCTGATGAAGATATTTTTAAGGAACTCTGCTTTTGTTTGCTCACACCTCAATCAAAGGCAAAATCATGCTGGGAAGCTATATGTATTATGAACGATAATGATCAATTACTTAAAGGCAGAAAATCAGACATAAGATTGGTATTAAAAAAACTTGTCAGATTTCATAATAAAAAGGCTGATTATCTTCTCGGAGCAAGGGAAATTTTTAAGAAAGATGAAAAGTTACAAATCAAAAAAATATTAACCAGTTTTTCGAATGCATTCGAATGCAGGGAATGGCTTGTAAAAAATCTTAAGGGAATTGGATATAAAGAAGCCGGACATTTTCTGAGAAATATAGGGTTTGGTGAAGACATTGCAATACTTGACAGACATATTTTAAGAAATCTTTACGCGCTCGGGGTTATTGATGAGATGCCTGTTTCTCTAAGTAAAAAAAAGTATCTTGAGATTGAACAGAAAATGAAAGATTTTTCAGAATCTGTTAAGATTCCTCTTTTACATCTTGACCTTTTGCTCTGGTATAAAGAAACAGGAGAGATATTTAAATGAAAAATAATTGCTTATTTAATGAACACGGATAGTACTTGTAATGCCCTTGCAAAATGTAAGATGCAAGATGTATGACGCTAAAAATAGACGACAGAAATTAGACAAAATACTAAAGACAAAATTTACACTTTTAAAAAAAACTAAAACTACTGGTTTGCTTACCAGTTTGCAGGCTTGTAAGCAAATTTTTGTTTAAGGTATTGTATCAATAGATGCAAACATTGGTTCGTGCAATGGTATCAGGATATCAGCCATATCTCTTACTTTTAACATTATGTCATAAGCCTGTTTTGGATTAATAGAAGTTCCCGGAGGAATAACTTCCATCTCCATTGCTTTTATTTTAGGCGGAGGATTGAAATTTTCCATAATTAAACAGAAGCCTGTTATTGCTGCTTTACCTTTTTCTGTATCAATTAAAACAGTCATTCCTCCTTCTGTATGTGCAGGTGTATGAATCATTTTAATTCCCGGAACAATTTCTGTATCTTCATTTAATTTTTTTATCTGCCCTTTTTTTTCAATATCAAGAATATAATCTTCCATATATCTGAAATCTAACGGATGAGGATTATGAATGCTTTCAAGTTCTTTTTCATGCACATAAAAGACAGCATTAATACACTTATCATCATTCTCACAATGATCATTATGCAGATGTGTATGAATAACAATATCTATATCCGCGGGTTTTAGTCCCCACTTTGCGAGTCCTTCTTCAAATTTGTAAATTTTCCCTCTGATAGCTTCTTCCCTTTCTCTGGATTGCAATGGCGCAAATTCGCCGGTGTCAACAATTATCTTCTTGTCTCCGCCTTCAATATACCAGCAATATATCGGGATTGTATAAGGTTTTCCATAGTCGTGCTGATATGTCATCATACCTTTATCAAAAGCTTTTGTGCCCATTACAATGGGATGTATTTTATAGATATTACTTGTACCCATAATTTAACCCTTTCATTATTTTTTTGTTATATCAATAATATTATTTTAACAATTTTTAATTAAATATATGATAATTTTCTTGTCAGTATAAAATATCAGAAAGTTTTCTGTTTATATTAAAGTTTAATATTATCGTCTTGAAACAATAAATAGTATGAAAAGAAAATCTCAGATGAGTAAGTCATTAAATTGGGATATAGTCTATAATAATTGATATAGAGAGATCGGAAGATAAAATTTAATATATTTACACCTTGATAATATTTTATGTTAAAATTTATGTAAATTTCAGAAGGAGCAAATTAATATATGAAAATGACAGGAGCTGAAATATTTCTTGAGTGCCTCAAAAGAGAGGGAGTAAAACATGTATTTGGTTATCCCGGGGGTGTAATTCTAAATATTTTTGATCTGCTTTATGATGATAAAGACATTCAACTAATACTTACACGTCATGAGCAGGGTGCTGTTCATGCTGCAGATGGATACGCGCGCTCCACGGGAAAACCCGGAGTTGTGCTTGTAACATCAGGGCCTGGCGCTACAAATACTGTTACAGGAATAGCAACTGCATCAATGGATTCTATACCACTGGTTGTTTTTTCAGGTCAGGTACCAACAATGCTAATAGGGAATGATGCATTTCAGGAAGCGGATATTGTGGGTATTTCAAGGCCTTGCACAAAATATAATTTTCTTGCAAAGGATACAAAAGATCTTTCAAGAGTAATTAGAGAAGCATTTTATATTGCTACCACAGGTAGGCCGGGGCCTGTTTTAATAGATTTACCAAAAGACGTTACAGCGTCAAAGGCAGATTTCGTATGGCCTGAAGTGAAACTAAGAAGTTATAACCCTACATATGAAGGCAATAAATGGATGATTACACAGGCAGCGCAATTAATTGCAAAATCTAAAAAGGCAGTTATTATAGCTGGCGGAGGTGTAATACTTTCAGGAGGGCATAAGGAACTTAAGGAATTAGCCGAGATTACCGACATACCAGTTACAATGACTTTAATGGGGCTTGGCTCTTTTCCGGGAACTCACAGACTTTCCCTTGGTATGCCAGGAATGCATGGAACTTATTATGCAAATAAAGCTATACAGGAAAGTGATCTTTTAATAGCAATAGGGATGAGGTTTGATGACAGAGTTACAGGGAAAATAGACGCTTTTGCGCCTGGCGCAAAGATAATTCATATTGATATAGACCCTACTTCAATCAGAAAAAATGTCAGGGTTGATATACCTATTGTTGGAGATGTCAAAAGAGTGTTAACTGTTCTGAACAAGATTTTAAAGGAAGAGATAAAAGAACAATGGGCTGAAGTTCGAAAAGCATGGCTAAAACAGATAGATATCTGGAAGCATGAAAGGCCGATGACTTATACATATAGTGATGAAGTTATTAAACCTCAATTTGTTGTTGAGAAGATATATGAACTCACAAAAGGCGACGCAATAATTTCAACTGAGGTAGGACAGAATCAGATGTGGGCAGCTCAGTTTTACAAATTTGATAAGCCAAGAATGTGGTTGACATCAGGTGGGCTTGGTACAATGGGATATGGTTTCCCCGCCGCAATCGGGGCGCAGATTGCGCATCCAAACAAACTTGTTATTGACATAGCAGGTGATGGAAGCATCCAGATGAATATTCAGGAACTTGCAACAGCAGTTATAAATAAACTGCCTGTTAAGGTTGCAATTTTAAATAATCATTATCTTGGCATGGTTAGACAATGGCAGGAACTTTTTTTCAATGAGAGATATTCTTACACACATCTTGAAGTGATCCCAGACTTTGTCAAAGTAGCTGAAGCATATGGAGCTGTTGGCTTAAGAGCCACTAAGCCATCCGAGGTTGAACCGGTTCTTAAAGAAGGATTCAAAGTGAAGAAAACTGTATTTATGGACTTTGTATGTGACTGGAAAGAGAAAGTCTTTCCGATGGTTCCTGCGGGCGCTCCTATTGATCATATGCTTTTTGAGGAAAAAACTGAAAAAGCGGAAAAGAAACTTAAAGCTGTTAAATAAAAATAAATATCACAATAAAAGAGGGAATATATGCGTCATACAATTTCATTACTTGTTGAGAATAGGTTTGGAGTACTTTCGAGAATTTCCGGCTTGTTTAGTGGAAGAGGATATAATATCGAAAGTCTTTCTGTTGGCGAGACAATTGACCCTGAAATATCTAACATGACAATTGTGACAAGCGGTGACGACCAGATTATCGAGCAAATTACCAAACAACTGAATAAGCTGATTGATGTGATTAAAGTTGTTGATATGACTGAACTCGATCATGTTGAACGTGAAATGGTTTTAATAAAAGTTGCTCCGCGACAGGAAGATAAGGCTGAAGTCTTGAGAATCGCTGAAATATTCAGGGGTAGAATTGTTGATTCAAGCCAGAGAACCTATACAATAGAAGTAACAGGGGATGAGAAAAAAATAGAAGCCTTGATTGAACTGTTGCGTCCTATGGGAATAAAAGAATTTGTCAGAACCGGAAAAATAGCTATTGCGCGAGAAGGTGTAAAGAAATAATTTAGATATTTTATATTTAAAGCTATCTGAATAATACTAAATAAATATTCCGCAGCTTATCCGTTGAATTTTTCAATTATTTTTGCATATACCTTCTCTGCTTTGATATTGTTCATGCATCTTAAATCATTACAGGTTTTCTTAAAGCACGGACTGCATTGAACATCAGCTCTTATAATCGTATTATTCTTACCGTAAGGACCTGTCCTGACCGGATCAGTTGGTCCAAAAATAGCAAATACAGGTATATTTAATGCTGCCGCAATATGCATTGGACCTGAATCATTTGTTATTAAAAATTTTGCTCTGCTAATTATTCCGGTCAATTCTTTTAAAGTAGTTTTACCTGTGAGATTAATGGCTTTGCCTTTTGAAATTTTTACAATTTCTTCAGCGGCTTTAGCATCTTTATCGGTTCCAACAATGACAGTTCTAAAAGGAAGTAAAGATGCGAGAACGCCGAATTTCCGGGGAGACCATATTTTTGTTTTCCATCTTGCACCCGGCACAATTACAACATAATCTTCATGATTGAATTGCAAATTTATTGAAGTTGAATTGGCGATGCTGTAAGATAAAGGAAACTCTATCTTCGATATATTGCAACCAATAAATTCGGCTATCTTAAGGTATCTATCGACGGCGTGAATATTTTTTCCGCCATGAACTTTATGAGTGTAAAAATATTTACTGCCTTCTCTTGCTTCCTGAAAACCAATTCTTATTGGTGAATTTGTTGATAATGCGATAATCCCACTTCTTAGCAATCCCTGCAAATCTATAACTAAATCGTATTTTTCTTTTTTTAAAGCCTTTAAGAAAAATCTTATATCACGGAAAGCATTTCCTGCCATTTTAATTTTTAACCATGAATTTTTATCAATTACCCACAATCTATCAATCATGGGATGCCCTTGAATAATTCCCTCAAATTCTTTGAAGACAACCCAATGAATTTCAGACTCAGGAAAATGTTTTCTCATTACATTCAGAAAAGGCAGGCTATGAATTATGTCTCCGAGAGAACTCGGCTTAATGATAAGAATCTTTTTAGGTGGCATTATTTCTAATTTTTGCATTTAAGAATATAATCCACTGCTTCAATTAAATTCTTTGCTGTGTAATCCGCGCAGGATGATTCCCTTAATTTTCCTGTTTGGACCAGAATAGCCTTTGCACCTACAGCTTTTGCAAGTAACATGTCCGAATCTTTATCTCCTACAACATATGATTTTTTTAAATCAATCTTATATTCTGCTCTTGATAAAAATAGCATTTCAGGCTCTGGTTTCCTGCATGCACAATGTTCTTCCGGAATATGAGGGCAATGATAGAAATTATCGAAACCGTATTTTTCGATAAATATTCTATTTATCTCTTTTACGAATGATTCATTAACAATCCCTCTTCCGATACCTGACTGGTTGGAAATCCCGATAATTTTAAATCCTTTTTCTTTAAGTTTCAATAGTGAACTTATATCATCAAAAACTTTAAAATCCTCATGTCTGTTTATATATCCCGAATCCATATTTAATGTTCCGTCTCTATCGAAAAATACAGCTGACCTGAATGGTAGTAATTTTTTGATTGCAAAATATACATCATCAGAAGTTATTGCATACATACAATTGAGATCATTTTTATCACACTCTCTCTTAAAGCACGGGCTGCAGGATAGTTCTGACTTGATTACTATATTATTGTTCATAAACGCATATGGTGGAGGGCCTGTAAGGGCAGGGTCGGTTGAACCAAATATGGCTACCATTGGTGTTCTAACGGCATAAGCAATATGCATCGGTCCGGAATCATTTGTTACAAAAACGTCACATTCAGAAATAAGAGTGATAAGTTCTCTTAAAGAAGTATTTCCTGCAAGGTTGAGGGCTATTTCAGGTGAACGAAAAGCAGGCAGAATTTTCTTATAAATGTCATCAGCAATGTTGGTTTCGTTTTTACTTCCAAAGATAATGATACTTCCTCCTGTTTCACTTATGAACCAGTTTATGATTTCAGCGAACCTTTCCGGAAACCATCTCTTTGCAGAACCATATGTTGCTCCGGGGTTTACACCAAGTATAGGTTTCCTGAGGTTGATTAATGTTTGTCTTGCGGCTAATCTTTCTTCTAAAAGCAGATATATATAAGGATAAGCTAAATCAGTCTTTATGCCGATATTTTCGAGAAGGTTGAGGTAATAAAATATTTGATGTTTTTGTTTATAATATTCAGGTAAAGGAATTTTTTTTGTCAGAAAAAAGCCTCTTGCATCTCTGTCATATCCAATCCTTTCTTTTATTCCCGATAAAAATGCGAGCAAAGCTGCATCGAAAGCATTTTGAAATAGAATTGCGCATAAAAATCTTTTCCTGTGTAGCATATTGGCAATTCTGATTTTTCCAAAAAAACCTTTATGTTTGTTTTCATAAAGAAGTATCTCATCAAGAAAAGGATTTTTCTCAAAAATCGGAGAAACCCACGGTTTTACGAGCAATGAAATATTCGACTCGGGCAATGAACGTTTTATGGCGCGAATGGCGGGAAGCGTCATCACACTATCGCCAATCCAGTTTACACCTCTCACAAGTAAACTTTTGCAACTATTATTGGACATTGAATATTTTAACATTAAAATACAAAACTATTTATGCTTGCGGTTCATTAAAATAACGGGTATAATTTAAATGTTCAGATTAAAGGTTGAGGGTAAATGTTTACATTAATTTTTCTTTTATTTGTAATTATAATAGTTGCGATATTTTCGGTGCAGAATGCATCGCCTGTTACTATAACTTTCTTTTTCTGGAAATTTGAAGCATCCCTTGCAATAATAGTTTTTCTGGCTGCATTATGCGGTTTAGTGGCAGGACTGATTGTTTCTTCATTGATGAAGGTAAAGACTTCAAAGAGAGAAAAAGAAGAAACGTCCCCTCCGGCATCAGAGTAATTTTAAATGCTTAATATCCTATCCTGCGCAGATTTTATCTTTTTTGATTAACCCTTCCCGTATAATCTTTATCTCTTCATTTGTTGCATCAACAATTGTTGAGGGAAGTGATGCAGTGGAACTGCCGTAATCAAAAATTATGTCAATTCCGTCATGAAAGTATTCAAATACTGTTTCAGCATCTTTTGCCGGTGGTAAATCAGATATATTAGCACTTGTGGATGTAATAGGGCATTTTATCGCTTTAGCAAGATATAAAGCAAAAGACTCGCCGGGAATTCTTACAGCTACTTTATTTGTTTCAGCAGTAATAATAGAAGACAAGGTTTTTTTAGCTGGAAGAAGTAAAGTTAATGGTCCCGGCCAGAACTTTTCTATTAGTTTTTCCGCATTTTTATTTACGTATTCAGCTATTAAGGAAAGCTGATCCTTATCCCCTATTATTAAAGGTATGCCTTTATCTATTGGTCTTTTCTTTAATTCAATAAGCTTTTTCAAAGAATTTTCCATGTCGTATTTAACCCCGAGTCCGTAAAATGTTTCTGTTGGATATGCGATAATCCCACCCTTATTAAGTATTCCGACAGCTATATTTACACACTCTTTAAAGTTTCTAAAATTGATTTTGATTACAGGCATTTAAAATACTAACATATTTGACCTTTGATTCCAATCCTTGTTTTTTTCACCGAAATATCTTTACCGGATTCTTCAACTGCTTTTTCAACAAGTTTTACAAGTCCCATGCAACAGGGCACTTCCATATATGCGATTGAAACTGATTTGATATTATTGTTCTTTATAATCGATGCAAGTTTTTGTCCATATGCTTCTGAATTGTCAAGTTTTGGACATCCTATTGCAAGAGTTTTTCCTTTTATAAAATCGTTGTGAAAGCCTGCATATGCATAAGCGCAACAATCTGCAGCTACCAGCAAATCTGCGCCATTATAATATGACGCCTGTAATGGTAACAGGTGTATCTGCACAGGCCAGTTTCTGAGTTGCGGCTCGGCTTTCAGTTCCTCTCTGCTTTTAGAAATATCAGGAAGTTTTATTGTTTGAACCATGCTTCCCGGACAGCCGCAGGCAAGTGAAGATTGTTGAGTATGTTCATGTGATTCATGCTTTTTTTGAGCTTCTTCCATACGCCATACTGCTTCCTTGCCTTTTGTTTTTAGAAGATATTCTTTCGTAGCTTCAATATCAAATGCTTCTGCCTCTTTTTCTTCAATTTTTAATGCGCCAGTGGGACATTCACCTATACAGTCTCCAAAACCATCGCAAAAATTTTCTTTAACCAGTTTTGCCTTGCCGTCCACTATCTGCAGAGCGCCTTCCGAACATGCGCTTACACAATTGCCACATCCGTCGCATAATTCTTCGTTGATTGTAATGATTTTTCTTTTCATTGTAACCCTCCATTTAGTTAACCTTGGTTTTAAAATAAAACAAAATAAATGAAGAGTCATTGACTTAAGTCAATAGGACTGATTATTCGGAAAATAGTCTTAATTTTTCAGGGTCATTAATTATTATTTTGTTGTTTTCTTCAGATATGAGATTTTTACGTTTAAGAAAAGCCAGTGCTCTTGATAGTGTTTCCGGTATTGTCCCGAGAAGAGAAGCAATTTCTTTTTTTGAACTGGTAAGATTACAGATTAATTTTCCATCTTCTTCGAGACTGTTTTCAAGTATATAACCGGCAAGTCTTGATTTAATATCTTTGAGTGATAATTCTTCTATTTTTAAAACAAACTGTCTTAACCTTCTTGAATATCCGCTCATTATTTTAAAAGAAAGTTCAGGGTATTTTCTTATTAGCGAAATTATCCCTTCTCTTGATATTCTTAAAAGAATGGAATTTTCAATTGCAGTACATGAGGCAGGGTAATCCATTGAATCAAAAATTGCGGCTTCTGCCACAGTTTCACCTTTACCATGAATATGGAGAGTATGCTCTTTACCATCAGGAGATACTTTGAAAATTTTAACTTTCCCGGATATAACTATGAAAAAAGCAGATGCCTCCTGTCCCTCTGAAAATATTTGTTCTCCTTTGCTTACTTTTTTAATTGATGCATAGTTAACGAGTAAGTCAATCTCTTTTTCTGTAAAAGAGCTAAATAAAAATGTCTGTAAAAGAAATTCTCTTATATTCATATTTGTACAATAAGATTATATTAGTTGTAAAATAGTATATGAATTATAACGAAATAATAGCTTTAAGAAAAGCTTTTAAATCAGTAAGAGAAAGACAGAAAAATAGAGTAATTCCTGATTTCAATAACAAGAGAAATAAATTAAGGTCTGTAAGGGAATTCTCTGTCGGTAATGAAGATCTTTTAAAGAAGGCTGTCAGAAGAGTAGAAGAAAACGGCATAAAAGTTTTTATTGCTAAAACATCTGCAGATGCAATAAAAATAGTATTACATGAAATCGGGGATGAAAAACTTGTTGTAAAATCAAAGTCAAATGTTACTAAAGAAATCATGCTTTCTGATGAACTCACTGATAAAGGCATAAAAGTTATTGAAACCGACATAGGCGACAGAATAATGCAGATCCTGAAATGTAAACCTTCTCATCCAACAGGTCCTGTTGCACATCTTTCTGCTAAGGATATTTCTGAAGGCCTTTCAAAATATTATGACAAAAAAATCAGTGAAGACCCTGCTGAAATTGTAAATTTCATAAGAAAAGAGATTAAGGATTATATTGAGAAAGCTGAAGTTGGAATTACAGGAGCAAATGCAATCACAGCTGAAGAAGGCTCAATTGTTCTTGTGCATAATGAAGGTAATATATTCGAAGTATTTCGCAAAAAAAAACATATTGTTATTACAGGTATAGATAAAATATATCCAGCTATTGAAGACGCGATCAATATGCTTAAGATAATTTCTTTTAATGCAACAGGATCATTGATACCGTCTTTTGTGGAGATTCTCAGCGGGATGAGTAAAACTGCTGATGTTGAGAAGAAGTTTTACAAAGGAGTGCATTCACCTCATGATGTAATTCTTATACTTCTGGATAATAAAAGAACTGAAATAATTGAAAAAGGATATAAAGAACTTCTTTATTGTATTGACTGTGGAAACTGTCTTTTGCACTGTCCGATGTATAATACAATTGGAACTGATTTTGCAGAAGGTAAAAATCTTGGCGGTAAAGGGCTCGCTTATCAGAGCATATCGTCAGATGAAATCAATAAAAAACTTGAGTTTTGCCTTACATGTGGCAGATGCAAAAAAAACTGTCCTTTATCAATTGATGTTCCTGTGGCAATAAGAAAGATTAGAAGCGACAGTTTTATTCAAGAATCCTATTATTTCTTAAAGTCTCATCTATTCTGGCTTTACCAGAACCTTCAGATTAGACTTAAATAAATTTTTAAGCAATATCTACATTATTTGGTTTAATGTTTAGATGCATTTTATGGGCTTGGTTTTTGATTCTTTAAATCTCAATATGCTATTTTAATTAAATCATATGTTACCTTTACGAAATATTTTTAGAAGAAAAATCAGAACCTTAATCACTATTCTTGGAGTTGCAATAGGTATTTCGCTATTTACTACAGCAATATCCTTTAGTCAGGGATTCCAGAAGCAAATACAGGAAATAATAAAAAATTATCAGGTTGATATTACTGTACAGAGCAAAGGTTCTCCAACGCCAATACATTCAAGAATTACATGGTCAGATTATCAGAAACTCAAGAACATTGAAGAAATAGAAAATATTTCGAGCATGATAATAGGAACAATCAGGACTAAATGGAATCCATATTTCATGGTTCTTGGTGTTTCAAATGATATATTGAATTACAGGATTGGTTTACTTAAAGGAAGAAAAATGTATCCTGATAAAAAAGAGGCAATTATTGGTCAGGTTGCTGCTGAAATGTTTGGTTATGATATAAATAGTCAAGTGGAACTTGGCGAAGACGAAATTTACACTATTACAGGAATTTATTCTACATCAATAAGAATAATTGATGGTGCATTATGCCTTAATTATGAAGATATCAGAAGGATGCTCCGATTTAATGATTATGCAAATATGCTTTTTATTCGCCTTAAAGAAAATGCTGACCCTGCAACAGTTATTCAGAAGATTAATAAAAATTATCCTGAACTTTCTGCTGCAAAAAGCAGTGATTTTACAGGACAGATGAGATTAAATAAAACGATTAAGGCGTTTGTCTGGGCGATAACAATAATTTCTCTTTTTACGAGTATCATAATTGTTAGCAATACATTGGTTATGTCAATAACTGAAAGAATACGTGAGATTGGTATTCTTATGGCTATAGGCTGGAGCAGATTTATGATAATCAAGATGATTATACAAGAAGCAATAATAATATGCTTTATCGGAGGTATTACTGGAAATATAATAGCTATTATTCAATTATGGATGCTGAATCATATAAATACTATAGGGCCCGGCTGGGTTCCTGTTTCTGTATCATACGAGATCTTTATTAAATCAATCGTATTTTCCCTTATTATTGGAATTTTAAGCGCTATCTCTCCTGCAGCAATTGCGTCAAAACTTTTACCCGCAGAAGCTTTAAGATACGAGTGATTAAAAAGGAAAAGTATTTTTATGAAAGTTAAGAACTTTGATGTTTTTATAATTCTGAATCTTGTGCTTTTTATATTCATGTGTATTTTTGTTTATTATGACAGATTTATAACATATAAAGGTTCTGAAAATATTCTTGAATTTTATGTATATGCATTGTTCTGTATTTTAGTTATCCTGATAATCTGGATATATTTTAGAAAATATGAAATCAGTTTATTTGCACTTTGTCTTATAGAGCTTGGTATTCTTAGCCATTTTGCAGGTGGCCTGATGAATATAAACGGGAAAAGACTTTATGATAATGTTTTTTTTCATATAAGATATGATAAATATGTGCATTTTATTAATTCTTTTATTGCATGCATGATTACACGAAATGTACTTTTCAGGTTTGGCTTTAGCATTAAAAGATTAGAAGGTTTTATTTTAATAATGATTGTATTGGGTATGGGAGCTTTTATTGAAATAATTGAGTATCTTGTAGTTACTACAATACCTAAAGCCGGTGTGGGAGGTTATGATAATAACATGCAGGATTTAATAGCTAATTTTTTGGGAGGAATTTCATATTTAACTTTTAGATATTTCAAAAAAGATAAAACCAATAAATGAAGAAATCGTACGTGATAACCTGACTTTTTTTATTTCTATTTTCATGCTATATTTTGTATGCATGTTTTTTTTCTCCTTTCGTTTAGGTTTTCTTTCTTTTTAACTCATTGATTCTAATACGCAAGGAGAACTTTTTTTAATACTCCTATTTTCACAATTGTATTTTTCGGGTAAAGGAGGAATCGGTCCATTAATGCCCCTTCCTACTTATATTGGTCAATTTAATTTGAGTTTTCCTGTCAGTTTAATGTGAGAGATAACAGTAACATTTATTTAAAAACTCTTGACAAAATAAAATTTTGCTACTAAACTATTTGCAAACGGCAACCTATTACCTATGAGGTAATTTAATGTTTTATTCTGAAATAGCAATTCAAAGCTTATCATGCCTTTATCTTCTCAGAAAACAAATAATTTTATTATTTTTACGTGCAGGCTATTTTTTTGCCTGTGACAATTATAAATACTTAATTTACATGACATTTTATGTCAAAAATACTTAACGAAAAGGAGGAAAAAAATGAGTTTGAGCAAACCTAATGCAAGTGCTGCAACAGTAACAACAACAAGGGTCTCGCCATCACCGTTTTCCGGCTTATGCGTCAACTGTGTTGATGGATGTCCCGGATATTGTGAAGTGGGCAGGTCGGCTTTGAGAGGAAGGGAAATAATTTATCCACAGCCTTTTGGAAAAGTAATCTCCGGCTCTGAAAAAGATTATCCTGTTGATTTTTCACATTTTAATATTCATGGAACTTGTGTGGGAGCTTTTGGTGCGGAAGCTGATTCAGATAAGGCAACATTTCCAAATGTAAATGTTGAAACAGAAATAAATGGAGCTAATGGAAACAAAATAAAAATGAAAGTTCCTGTTTTTACAGGCGCTCTTGGTTCAACTGAGGTTGCTCGTGTTAACTGGGAAGGTACTGCGATTGGTGCTGCAATTAGCGGTTCTATACTTGTATGTGGTGAGAATGTCTGCGGTATGGACCCAAAGGCAGAAATAAAAAATGGCAAAATTGTGAATTCTCCCGAGCTTGCAAGGAGAGTGAAGATTTATAAGGATTGGTATGATGGCTACGGCACAATGCTTGTCCAGCTAAATGTAGAAGATACGAGACTTGGAGTGGCAGAATATGCGGTTGAAAAACTCGGTGTAGAAGGTATCGAATTGAAATGGGGACAGGGAGCAAAGTGTATCGGCGGAGAGGTGAAACTTCCCACTCTTGACAGAGCATTACAGCTAAAATCAAGAGGATATATTGTTCTTCCGGATCCTGAAAATAAAGCAGTTCAAGAAGCCCACAAACTTGGAGGTATAGCGGAATTTGAACGTCATTCGCGTCTTGGCATGGTGGATGAGGAATCTTTTATGAAAGAGGTGGAGAGAGTTAGAAAGGTCGGAGCAAAATATGTAACATTAAAAACCGGGGCATACAGACCTGTTGACCTTGCAAGAGCGGTTAAATATGCATCTCAGGCAAAGATAGACCTTCTGACTGTTGATGGTGCGGGCGGAGGCACTGGCATGAGTCCATGGCGCATGATGAATGAATGGGGTATTCCCACAGTTTATCTCGAGAGTCTTCTTTATAAGTATCTTAAGAGATTGAAGGAAAAAGGTGAGTATATACCTTCTGTTGCTGTAGCTGGCGGTATAACTCTTGAAGACCATATATTCAAAGCCATTGCTCTTGGTGCTCCTTTTGTAAAAGCAATATGCATGGGGCGTTCAACACTTACAGCAGGTATGGTTGGGAAGACACAGGGTAAATTTATAGAAGAAGCATATGGTAAAGGAAAAGAGTACGAAGAAGCTCTCCTTAGAACTTTCAATGGTGCTGCTGCTTTAAAGGAAAAATATGGAAAAGACTTCAAAAAAATTCCGCCTGCTGCAATCGGTATATGGACATACTATGACAGACTTTCAGTCGGTTTAAAACAATTAATGGCTGGAGCAAGAAAATTTGCTCTTCAATATATTGATAGAAATGACATTATGTCATTGACGCGTGAAGCAGCAGATGTTTCTGGGATTCCATATCTTATGGAAGCAGATATGAAAGAAGTAGAGAATATTTTAGGATAGGGAGGAAAAAATGCTTAATTTAATTTGTTATAAATATTGTGCATCGCCTTTTTGTATGGTTAGCTGTCCAGCAGGAGCAATAAGTATTTCTGAAAAGGATAATAATGTATATGCTGATACAAATAAGTGCAATAGATGTGGTATTTGTAGAGGCATGTGTTCAATTCTCAGTTTTGATAAAAACTTAAGAAGAAAAAGACCGTGGATGCGTGAAGATTTTGGCAAAAAGTAGTAGCTATAACCCCATCTTATTTTGTGAATATAAGATGGGGTTATTTATCACCTGTATCTTTAGAGAATATTGGTTTGAAGTTTATTAAGAGAGGACAAAAGTATGGAAGAAGAAATCCTAAAAGATATACTTTCTTCTTACAGAGGAAAACGCAATGAAATAATTCCCATTCTTCAGGAAGTACAGGATAATCTTGGTTATCTTCCTGAAAAAGCAATGACTGAAATTGCAGAGTTCGTTAAAGTTCCTGAAAGCCATGTTTATTCTGTTGCCTCATTTTATGCGCAGTTTAGATTGCTTCCCTTAGGAAGAAAACGGGTGGCTGTCTGCAGAGGCACTGCATGTCATATAAGAGGCGCGCCCCAAATTCTTAAAACAATTGAAGATGAAATACATCTTAAAGAAGGAGAAACTTCAGAAGATCTTGAATATACTCTTGAAACTGTTGCATGTATAGGCTGCTGTGCTCTTGCACCCTGTATAAGAATTAACAGGGAAGTATCAGGTGAAATGACACCTGAAAAAGCAAAATTATTATTTTCTAAAAATGTTAAAGAGGAAAAAAATGCCTGATGAAAAAATATTTGTACATGTTTGTCAAGGCACAGGATGTATATCTGGCGGAGCAGAACGTGTTTTCAATAAGTTTAAAGATTTAGCTGGAAGTTCAGTTAATGACAGTAAAATTGTTATTAAAAAAACAGGCTGTCATGGTTTCTGCCAGCAAGGTCCGCTAATTGTTGTTGAACCTCACGGATTTTTTTACACAAAAGTAAAAGAAGATGATGTTGAAGAGATTCTGAATTCATTTGAACATGATAAGAAACCTGTAGCAAGACTTTTTTACCATGACCCTGTAACAGAGCAAATCATTCCAAAATATAATGATATTCCTTTTTATAAACTGCAGGATAGAACAATTTTAAAACATTGTGGAAATATAGACCCTGAAGATATTCAGGATTATATTTCAGTAGGTGGCTATAAGGCTTTGAAAAGAGCTGTTACAGAAATTACACCAGATGAAATTATACAAGAAATTAAAAAATCTGGATTGAGAGGTCTTGGAGGAGCTGGCTTTCCCACAGGGAAAAAATGGGAATCTTGCAGAAATGCTCAGGGCAATATTAAGTATGTTATCTGTAATGCTGACGAAGGTGACCCCGGAGCTTTTCAGGATAGATCTGTAATGGAGGGAAATCCTCATTCAGTAATTGAAGGGATGATCATTGCTGCATATGCCATAGGAGCACAGAAAGGATTTATCTATGTAAGGGCAGAATATCCTTTAGCTGTAAGCAGATTAAAGATTGCAATAGAACAGGCGCGTGAAGAAGGCTTTTTGGGAGAAAATATTCTGGATAACAGGTTTAATTTTGATATAGAAATTTTTCAGGGTGCAGGCGCATTTGTATGTGGTGAATCTACTGCTCTGGTGCGTTCAATGGAAGGAAAAAGAGGTATGCCAAAACCAATGCCCCGCTCGCGTACCACAGAAGAAGGATTATGGAATAATCCAACACTTCTTAATAATGTCAAGACATTTGCAAATATTCCTTTGATAATTAATAACGGAGCTGAATGGTTTTTTTCAAAAGGTACTGATAAATGTAAAGGTACTGCTGTTTTTTCTTTAACAGGTAAAGTTATGAACTGCGGACTTATTGAAGTCCCGATGGGCATTACTTTAAGAAAAATCATATATGAAATCGGCGGTGGAATAGCCGGAAGTAAAAAATTAAAAGCTGTCCAGACAGGAGGACCATCAGGAGGCTGTATCCCCCCGGATTTACTTGATATGCGGGTAGATTTTGATTCACTTAAAGAAGCAGGAACTATAATGGGCTCTGGTGGAATGGTAATAATGGATGAGGACACCTGCATGGTTGATGTTGCGCGTTATTTTCTTGATTTTACACAGAGAGAGTCCTGCGGACAGTGTATTCCCTGCAGGCTTGGTACAGTTCAGATGTTCAGAATTCTTGATGACATAACAAAAGGTAAAGGAAGAAAAGGAGATATTGATTTTCTGCTTGAACTTAGTGAGTCTATTATGAAAGGTTCTATATGCGGACTGGGTAAGACTGCTCCAAATCCTGTTTTAACAACAATACGCTATTTCAGAGATGAATACGAAGCGCATATAAATGATAAAAAATGTCCTGCAAAAATCTGTGCTATGCAATGAATTAAATAGAATGGAGATATTTTATGGAAACTATAACCATAAATATTGATGGACAGGAAATTATCTCGAGGAAGAATGCAACTGTTCTTGAGACTGCTCTTGAGAATAAAATATTTATTCCGCATCTCTGTTATCATCCTGATTTAAGTCCGGCAGGTTCATGCAGATTATGTCTTGTGGAACTTGACAATGGCAAAATTGTAACATCCTGCAGGCTCCCTGTTAAAGAAGGAATGATAATTAAGACAAATAGCCTTGAAATAGACAGAATCAGGCGTCCAATAGTTGAAATGATTGTATCCAATCATCATATGGATTGTAAAAATTGCCTTAAAAAAGGCAGTTGCATCCTGCAACGTATAATGGCTTTTATGAAGATTGACAAACAGAAAATAAATCAGAATTACCGTTTGTCAGAAAAAGAACTGCCTGTAGATGAATCAAATCCATTTTTTATAAGGAACCATAATAAATGTGTGCTATGTGGAATATGTGTAAGGACATGCCGGGAGATTACAAAAATTAATGCAATTGATTTTTCAGGAAGAGGTAATAATACAAAAGTATCCACCTTTGGAGATAAACCAATAGCGCAGTCTAAATGTGTATCATGCGGAGAGTGTGTTGTGCGTTGCCCAGTAGGAGCTCTTGTTGTCAGAACACCAAAGAAACCTTTCACAGAAATAAAGACCGTATGTCCTCATTGTGGTGTAGGATGTGGAGTGTATGCTGGTGTGAAAGATAATCAGATAGTTAGTGTCAAAGGTGATAAATTGAATCATAACAATAACGGAATTCTTTGTGTAAAGGGAAGGTTCGGACTTGATTTTGTATCATCGTCTGAACGTCTTAAGAGTCCGATAATAAAGAAAAAAGAAGTAACATGGAATGAGGCTTTTGATTATATAGCAGGAAAACTAAAAAGATATAAGGGCGATGATTTTGCAATGATCTCATCCCCTAAATGTACAAATGAAGAAAATTATATTGCCCAGAAATTTGCGCGTGTTGTCATGGGAAGTAATAATATCGACACTCCTGTCCGCCTCTGTTCGGGTCCTACACTTGCTGCTTTGAGAAGAACGGGTAACTGGATGGATTTTGATAAAATTTATGAAGATCCAAATAAACCACCAGACCTTCTTCAAAAAACAAAAGATTTTCTTGAATATGCTAATTGCATAATTCTGGCAGGGACAAACATAACAAAATCATATCCTGTTCTGGGGGTAAAAATAAAAAAAGTTGTTGAAAAGGGTGCAAAGCTTATTGTAATAAGCCCAAATAAAACCGAACTTACCTGTTATGCCGATAAATGGCTCCAACCTTATCCAGGCACAGACCTCGCAATTGCAATGGGAATGTGTAATGTAATAGTTGAAGAAGGGCTTTACAATGAACATTTCTTAAAAACATATTGTAATAATTTCGATGAATTCAGGGAATGCCTCGAGGATTTTTCTCCTAAAAGAGTCGAAAGGATTACAGGAGTATCACATGATTTGATAGAAGACGCTGCAAAGATATATTCGGAAAACAAACCGGGCACTATTTTCTGGGGAACTGGAATTACTCAATATTCTCACGGCACTGAAAATGTTTATTCACTTATTAATCTTGCGTTGATTACCGGAAATATTCAGTTCAGTCATTCGCTGATTCCATTATGGAGGCAGAGCAATGCTCTCGGTGCATGCGATATGGGATGTCTTCCTGATTACTATCCCGGGTATCAACCTGTTGATTCCGAAGAAATATCAAAAAAATTCAGTTATTATTGGAATAAAGATATGAATCTAACCCCCGGACTCACATTGAATGAAATTCTTGACGCAGCAGTTCAAGGAAAAATTAAATCCATTTATGTAATCGGTGCAAATTTAGCTGCAACAATTGCGCCGCCATCAAGAGTTCAAACTGCGCTGAAGAAGTCAAAATTTATTGTTGTGCAGGACATGTTTTTGAATGAAACATCAGGTTATGCTGATGTTATTCTGCCTGCATCTGGATTCGGTGAAAAATCAGGTAGTGTTATTAATTTTCAGGGCAAAGTTCAAAGAGTTAACAAAGCTTTAAATCCTGAAAACGGGACAATGAGTGATTGGGAAATATTATGCGAGATTGCCAAACGGATGAAGTGCAAAGGGTTTGAATATAATAGTAGCGATGATATTCTTGATGAGATCAATACTGTAATTCAGGATTTTCAGGTAAAAATTGATAAATTCAGTCTTTTCCCTCTTCAATATAATGCACCGGAAGAGATAACAGATATTGATTATCCTCTATATATGATTACAGAAAGAGATTTATTTACAGGTGGAGTAATTGTCAATAAAATGGATGGCTTCAGGAAATTAAGGAGCAATGATGTTATATATATGAATCCAAAGGATGCTGATGATTATGCCTTTGAAGAAGATGAAAGGGTTATGGTGATTTCAAGACATGGCAAAAAAGAAGGAATCCTGAAAATTACCAAATGCACTCCTGCAGGAGTGATTGTTACAAATATTGATAAAAATATAAATCAACTTTTCAATCCTGTTATTGATAATTCCTCCAGAACACCAGAAATGAAAATGTGTGCAGTCAGAGTTGAGAAGATTAAGTCACGCAAAAAATAAGTCTTGTCCTTTGCGCATGTTTTTGGGTTAAGCAAATCATAGTTTATCTCTGATAACATATAGCATGAAGATAGCTATTCTTGGTTCGAGAGGCATTCCTGTAAATTATGGAGGATTTGAAACACTCGCTGAAGAACTATCAATACGTCTCGCGCGGAAGGGACATGAAGTTACAGTTTATTGCTGTAAACCTTATTCAAAAGATAATGAAAAATATTATAAGAATGTAGAAAGAATATTTCTTCCCACAATTAGAACAAAAGTACTCGAAAAGCCGATATTTGCTGCTCTGTCTCTGATTGCATCAATATTCAAAAGATACGATTTGATTTTAATGCTCGGTATAAGCGTATCTTCTTTGTGTTTTATCCCTAAATTATTCAATCAAAAAATTATAATAAATATAGACGGGCTTGAATGGCAGAGAAGAAAATGGAATAAGCTTATATCAAGGCTGCTAAAATTTCAGGAGAAAATGGCAGGAATAACCGCTGATAAGATTATTACCGATTCTCTAAAAATCAAAAAATATTATTACAATAAATATGGAATAGATTCTACTTATATTTCATATGGAGCTGAAATAATTGATTATCCTCCTGGCGAAGTGATGGAGAAATATGGATTAGAAAAAGACGGATATATTCTTTACGTCAGCAGATTTGAACCTGAAAACAATGCATTACTTATTCGTGAAGCTTTTGAAGAAATGGGTAAAAAAAATATAAAGCTCGTAATGGTGGGAGATGCTCCATATGCTGATTCTTACATTAAAAAGTTAAAAAACACACAAAATCCTGACATAATTTTTACAGGATATTTGTTTGGTGACGCTTATAAGGAATTGCTTTCTAATGCTTATTTCTATATTCAGGCAACAGAAGTCGGAGGCGCGCATCCCGCGCTTATTCAGGCAATGGGAGCCGGAAAATGTGTTCTCGCAAATGATATTCCTGAACATAGAGAAGTTTTAAAAGAATCAGGTATATACTACAAAAATAAGTATGCTCTCAAACAACAAATGATAGAGTTAATATCGAATGAAGAGCTGGTGAAAAGAAAAGGGAAAGATGCGCTAAAAATAGCAATCAATGAATATTCATGGGACAGAATTGCTGATGAATATGAGAGATTGTTTCAGGAAGTTATTGGCAATAAATAGGTATATCCATGATGCGAATTAATGAATTGAGTAATGAAAAAAAAATAGTGCTTCTTTTTTCATCATACCCGTTTCCAGCAACAGAAGCATTAAATATAGCCTTAAATCTATTCAAAGATAATCATGCCTCATTTGATTATCAGAAAATATATGAAATTGCTGCATTAAATGGAGTTGCTCCTCTTCTGTACCGCAATTTGCAGAATTTTGAAAATCTGCCACAATTCTTTAAAGATAGACTAAACAATGCTTATATGCATTCGCTGAAAAATAATGTTCTTAATGCTGAAGAAACTTTAAAGTTGCTTGACTTTTTACAGAAAGAAAAAATTCAGGCAATCCCGCTTAAAGGTTCTATTGCTTCTGAAATTATATTCAATGATTCAGGAATTTATCCTGCAACAGATATTGACATTCTTATCAGACCCGAGGATATGGAAAAATCCGAAAGAATTATTTTAAGGTGCGGGTACGAAAAAATACGGTTTCCCGAGCCCAAGGATTTATTGTCTTCACATTATCATTTTATATATAAGAAGGAAAATTTCTTCCTTGAACTTCACTGGAATCTTGTAAAACGGTATTTTGTGGTTCCACCAGATTTCTGGTGGCAGGAAATTGTTACCCTGAATTATTCAGGAATTGAATTAAAATCTTTATCACCCGAGCGTTATATAATTTATACTGTTTTTCGTTTGTTTGATCATTGTTTCAGCCCCCTCAAGTTTTTTGTTCTTGTATCAGGATTAATCTCGAAATATGAAAAAGAAATCGATTGGGAAAAATTATTGTTTTATGCAGGATATTATAAAATGGAAAGACTCATTGTATTTACTCTTAAGCTTTTAAATGAATTATACAGCACTCCATGCGCGGAGTTAATTCTGAAAAAAAGAAATACGGGTTATGATTTTCTAAAGAGAGAAGTGATAAAAAACATTTTTATGGAAAATAAAAAAGAACATTTAAAAATGATTTTATTTTCTTTGCTTCTCGATAGTCCTTTGGATTATGCGAGGTTAATATTTGAGAGAATATTTCCGAAGCCCTCGGAAATAAGATTGAGATACGGATTGCCAATGAATTCAAAAAAAGTATATGCGTATTATTTAATGAATCCATTTCTTGTTTTCACCAGAAAAAATCCCAGGCATTAGGTATATTCAAAGATGCATTTTTATAGCGTTAATAGCGTTAATTGCGTTATAGCGTTATTGCGTTTATAGCGTTTATTGCGTTCATTGCGTTATAGCGTTCAATCAAAAACGAACAGCTCAAATCGTAAGGAGCAAAGCTCAAAAAGAAGGCTGAAGGCAAATAGCAACAAAGGCTGAAGGCAAAT
>Ga0078972_1005783_pt1 | contig 30745 bp, 34 predicted proteins | sample YelNatPaOPGAMG01_FD_67568 | JGI IMG/M metagenome (GOLD analysis project Ga0078972, IMG submission 67568) | Hot spring thermophilic microbial communities from Obsidian Pool, Yellowstone National Park, USA - OP-RAMG-01 (SPADES assembly) (version 2) | ecosystem: Environmental > Aquatic > Thermal...
ACGTCAGACGTTTTGTTTTAAAAATCTTAAATATATATTTTCGGTGTCGAGTCAAACTCGACAACCTCATCTAACTCAAAAAACCGAGTTAGACTCGGTGGAGATGCCGGGATTTGAACCCGGGTCCAAGAAAGGCCTTTTAAAAATGTTTAGTTGGGGATAGGTTATTTTAAAACTTAAAGCTTTTTGGTAAAATAACCAAAACCCAAAAAGCTTGTTGGTTGGTAATTTAATGGTAATTTAAAGTCTCCCAAAAGCCAACCAAAAACTCTTTTGGGGACTGCCTGGTTGGTTTTCCCCTCTTTAAGTTAAACCAGGCAAAACTTAAAGAAGGGGGCTTTAGTTGTAATAGTATGCGTCCTGAGCATAAAGCATCGGACGAGCATACGCATACAACTTAGCCAATTCTGCTTCTTTTTTAGCAGTTATTTTTTTTCTATTTGACGCATAGATGCGCCCCAACCATTTTTAAAAGTGCCTTTCTTGTCGAAACCAATTCATCCCCGTTAGAAACTCTTAATGAGCGATTTGCGAATTTAGAGTTTCTTACGTCCTCCGAAGCGAGTATTTCGTTTGCGAGGATGTAAACCTCGAAACGAACACGAGCGAAGGAGGACCAATAAATTTTAATATTTTTCCGTCTTCACCCACTCTTTTACCTCCTTCTCTTTCTCCCTTTCTATCTCCCTTTGTTTCTCAAGCTTTCTTTTTTCAATCTCTTTTCTTCCTCTTGCCAAAGCAATCTCAAGCTTTAAAAGATTTCCTTTATTATAACACGAAACCGGCACCACCGTCAAGGATTTTGCCGACTTTAGCTTGGTTTTTAGTCTTACGATTTCCTTTTTATTCAAAAGCAACTTTCTTGATCTTTTGGGATCGTAATTTTGGTTTTGGGCAAAACGATAGGGTGGAATTTCGGCGTTTATAAGATAGGCTCCATCATCTAAAAACTTAACATATGAATCTTCAAGTCTTAATCTTCCCTCTCTTATTGATTTTACCTCTCCCCCCGTCAAAACTATCCCCGCCTCAAGACTTTCTATTTTTTCATAATCATGATGAAATTTTTTGTTAACAATTTTCATTTTTTAATTAATAAAATTTCTAATTTTAAATTGAATTTTTTCATTTTTAATTTTTCATTTTTAATTTTATAATATCTCTATGTCAATTATTGCCGATTTACACCTTCACTCCAAATATTCTCGGGCCGTTTCCCAAAAAATGGACTTAAAAGAAATCGCTTTTTGGGCCAAAAAAAAAGGAATTAATCTTGTTTCAACCGCCGACTGGACGCATCCTTTGTGGTTCCGCGAAATTCAAGAAAACTTAACGGAAAAATCACCTGGTATTTTTAGATTAAAAGATGGCAGTTTCCCTGAAGTTTCTTTTATCCTCTCAACTGAGGTCTCATCAATCTATAATCAAGATGGCAAAACAAGAAGAATTCACAATCTTATCTTTTCTCCCTCCTTAAAAACAGCCGAAAAAGTGATAAAAAAACTCCAAGAAGAGAAAGTTAATCTTTTGGCTGATGGAAGGCCAACAATGGGAATCTCTGCCAAAGATCTTTTAGAACTTCTTTTATCAATTGATGAAAATATCTTCTTAATCCCCTGTCATGTTTGGACGCCGTGGTTTTCTTTGTATGGCTCAAAATCAGGCTTTGACTCAATCAAAGAAGCTTTTGGCGACTTAGAAAAATACATCTTTGCCATTGAAACCGGCCTTTCTTCTGATCCAATTATGAACTGGCAGATTGAGGAATTAGAAAATCGTTCAATTGTCTCCTTTTCCGATGCGCATTCTGGCCAAAAATTAGGCCGAGAAGCCACTGTTTTTATAAAAAATAGTAATCATTTTTCCGGTGATTTTTCCTATTTTGATATCATAGATGCTTTTAAACAAAAAAAGAATAGTCATTTAAAAATCGGCTACACGATTGAGTTTTTTCCAGAAGAAGGAAAATATCATTGGTCGGGCCATCGCCTTTGTGGGGTACGATACTGCCCAGAAGATGTTTTAAAAAAAGGCGAAGTCTGCCCTGTTTGCCAAAAACCCTTAACCATTGGGGTGGAAAATCGCGTTTTAAAACTTTCTAAAAAAGTTTTTAAAAACGAGGATCTTTTTTTGGTAAAAAATAAATTTGATGTCACTTTTGTTTATGACAAAGAAAAAAAGAAAACTCCGTTTGTTTCGCTGGTCCCGCTTTTGGAGATTTTGGAAGAAATCTATCAATCGCCAAAAAAAGCCGAGGACGAGTACCAAAGGTTGACAGAAAATTTAGGGGCCGAGTTTGAAATTCTTCTTAAAAAAAGTTATGAGGAAATTGAAAGGGTGGGGGGTAAAAAATTAAAAGAAGCAATTGAAATTGTAAGACAAAGAAAAGTTTTTGTTGATCCTGGATACGATGGGGTTTTTGGCGTGGTTAAAATTTTTAAACAAAAAGAAGAAAATGAATCATCAAAAGGCCAAAAAAAAGAACAACTCAATCTTTTCTCACCTTAAAAATTTTCTCCCCTATTTTTTTCTTTTCCTTTTACCCACTCAGTTGGGGAAACATTTCTTTTTTTCTTTTTCTTATCTTAATGGAGTAAGAGTTGATTATTTAGCCCCAACTTTGTATCTTATTGATATTATCTTTTTTCTAATTTTTATCTTTAATTTTTCTTTATTTTTTTCTTTTTTAAGACAAAAAAAATTAATGTTTTTGTTTTTGATTTTAGGCCTTAATCTTTTATTTTCTTTATCCAAACCAATTGCTTTTTACTCAATCTTAAAATTTTTTCAGTTTATATTTATTTTTTATTTTTTTTACCAAACAAAAGTTAATGATTATCTTTTTCTTATTAGTTTTTTGTCAATCACCACCCTTGAGGTTTTTTTGGCTTTTTATCAATTAAAATTTGGAAAATCGTATGATGGCTTCTTTTATTTTTTAGGCGAAAGACATTTAAATCTCTCAACCCCAGCGATTGCTAAAACTTCTTTTTTTGGTCAAGAACTACTTCGCCCCTATGCTACTTTTTCTCATCCCAATTCTTTAGCTGGTTTTTATCTTCTTTTTTATGTTTTTCTTTTAACTGATAAAAACTTTGACCGATATTTTTGGTTAAAGAATATCCTTCTTTTTTTATCCTCCCTTCTTATTCTTTTTTCTTTTTCCAAAGTGACCATTATTCTTTTTTTAATAATTAATCTTGCTTTTTATTTTCCAAAAATAAGACTTTGTTGGCTTTGTTTTTTGGCAAAAATAATTACCTTTTTTAGCATTTTTTTTATTTTTCTTTCTGCCAAAGGTGATCTTCTCAGTTTAGAAAAAAGAAAGGAATTAATTTTACAAAGCTTAAATATTATCAAAAACTATCCTCTTTTTGGAGTGGGTTTGGGGAATTATCTTTTGGGGCAGAAGAATTTTTCTTCCTCCTTTCCTTTATTTTTCAACCAACCAGTCCATAACATCTTTTTGCTTTTGATGGCAGAATTGGGGCTTCCTTTTTTTACTTTCCTTCTTTTTTTTCTTATAGATTTTTTTAAAAAAAATTCAAAAAAAATTCCCCTTACTACTTACTACTTACTACTTACTACTATCCTCACTGGCTTCTTTGATCACTATTGGTTAACTTTAAAACAAAACTTTCTTCTTTTGGCAGTTGTCTTTGGTATTTCTTTAAAAAGAAGTTAACTTTTTTTTAATCTCATCATTAATTTTTTTAATTTCCAAAAGATAAACATTTTGTCCTTGACTCACCTTTTTAAAAAAATCATCAATCACCTCGGCGTGTTTTTCATTGGCGGTTTTTATTTTTTCAATCAATTCTTTTGGGAAGCTTTGCCCTTGTTTTTTTGCTTGCTCTATTAAAAAAGGAATTTCAAAAAAATATTTTTCCCCTTTGGCCAAAGTATCCAAAGCCATCTTTTCTTTTCCCTTTTCAAGAAGAATTTGGGCTGAGGCGGCCCTTTTATCAGAATACAAAAGATAAATTTCTGCTTTTTTTTGAAGACTGCGATTGAAAAAAAGGTGAAGACGATCGCGCAAAGCTTTTAAAAAATACAACGGATGATCGGGTAAAATTCCAGGATAAGGTAGTTGATAAGCCACTTTGTTTTCCGCTTTTACCTCGACCACCTCACTTAAATAAACGGTTAAGGGAATGGTGACGACTAAGATAAGAAAACTTAAAAAAATTAGGGCTTTATTAAGCATAAAAATATTATACTCCTTTTTTTAAAAAAATGCAAATTTTAAAAAAACTTTTTAATCGCGGTGATTTTATCGACAAAATTTCTGCTACCTTGTCATAAGTTAAAACTTTGCCTTTGGAAATTAAGGAAACCAGGTGGTAAACTAACTTAAAGTCAAAATCGATATTTTTAGGCAACATTTTAAGATTAAAGATATCTTCTTATTTTTTCGGCAATTTTACTTAAAGAATCTTGATTTATGTTTTTAACCTCGGGCACAAACTCTTCTTCTCCCTTTTTTCGAGGCAAAATATGAATATGAGCATGAGGCACGTGTAAACCATAAGTGACATAAGTGATAAAATAAGGGTTAAAAGCTTTTTGCATCGCTTTGGTAATTTTTAATGCCACCTCCCAATAAGTACCAAAATCGGGAACATCATAAACCCAGCGATAATGTTTTTTGGGAATAACAAGAGTGTGACCTTCAACTCGGGGATATATATCCAAAAAGGCCAAAAACTTTTTATCTTCGTATACCTTAAAGCAAGGCAGTTTACCCAAAACTATTTGGCAAAAAATACAATTTTCCATAATCTTATATTTTAACCTATCTTTTGATAAAATATATAAATAAACGCTCCCATAGTTCAATGGATAGAATAGGGGTTTGCGGAACCTCTGATGGCTGTTCGAATCAGCCTGGGAGCACAGGGGGTGTAGTTCAATGGTAGAATAGAGGTCTCCAATCCCGCCCTGAGGCGGGACGATTCCCTCCATCACAACATTCTAAAAAAAATAATTTCAAAACAAAAATCGCCATAGGGTTTGATAAAATATAATTTGAGAAATTGATAAGGGGGCTTAGTTAAACGGCATAACGGCTGTCTCCAAAACAGCAGTTGGAAGTTCAATTCTTCCAGCCCCTGCTTTAAAATCTTTAATCACTTTTTATCCTCTCATAAACAGTTAAAAAATCTTGATTGTTAGGAAAAGTAATTAGTGCTTTTTGTTTTAAAAACTCGAGCAACTTTTCTTTTTCTTCTTTTTTTAAATAAAGATCAATCAAAGAATAATAAGAAAAAATAAAGTTTGGGTCAACCGCAATTGCTTTAAGATAATTTTTTTCCGCTTTTTCATCTTCCCCTTTTTGTAAAAAAGCATTGGCTAAATTATGATAAAGGTTGGGGTTTTTATCATCAATGGTAATCCCTCTTTTATAAATGGCAATTGCCTCATCAATCTTTCCTTTTTCTAAAAGCGCCATCCCTAAGTTATTGATCACCCGTAAGCTTTTTGGGGCAAAAGATAGAGTTTGGCGATAAAATCGTTCATTATCTATCCATTCCCATTGACGAAGATAAGAACGAGCAATTAGCAATAAAACAACAATTGATAAAATAATAAAAAAAGCTTTTTTTTTGAAAAAATTTTGAAAAAAACTCAAAACAAATAAAAAGAAAAAAGAAAGCCCAAGATACAAAAAATGCTCATAAAAAATGCCATTGATTAAAATCATTCCCGAATAAGGGGCTAAAGAAAAAAGAAAACCAAGCCAGGCAAAGAAAAAAAGTTTTCGTTCTTCTTTGTTTTTAAAAAAGTAAATTGCTGCCAAAATTAAAAAATTTAAACCAAAAAAACCAACCGTCCAAAGATTTAAAAAAGAGGTTGGTATCTTAATTGAATAATCACGCTCCATAAAAAGATCTTTGGGAAAAATAATTAAAGAAAGATAAAGAAAAAAGTTTTGAAAAAAAGTGGCGAAACGGACAAAAACACTTTTTGCGTAAAGACTTTCTCCCCAAAGAGATTTAATCTCTAAAAAATTAAAAACTGTGATTCTTAAAAGATAAAAAAATAAACCGATTAAAAAGGCTAAAAAAATTATCTCTTGTTTTCCTTTTTTGAAAAAAATTTTAATTAAAAGAAAATAAAAAACAGTTAAAAGACCTATCTCTTTGGAAAGAAAAGATAAGACAAAGAAAAAAAGAGTAAAAAATGAGGCGTATTTTTTTTGCGGATTAATATAAAAATATAAAGAAAGAAACATAAAAAAAACAAAAAGGGGGTCGGGTAAACCGGAAATATAACTTACCGCCTCAGTCTGCAACGGATGAATCAAAAAAAATAACGCGGTTAAAAAAGATAGCTTTTCTTTTTTTAGCAAATTGGTTAAAAAAATAAAAAGAACCACCGCCGCCAAAAGATGAAAAATAACTACCAAAAGATGATAAAAAAATGGCCGGGCACCAAAAATTTGATAAAAAAGGCTGTAGATAAAAAGCTGAATTGGCCGATAATAGGAAGAAATTTTTCCGCGACCACAGGTGGCGCAACTGGTAAAAAATTTATCCACTTGAAAGTTTTTTACATAACTATTGGCATATAAAAAATCTTCATCATCCCAAATAAAATTACCAAAAAAAGAAGGAAAATAAACAAAAAAACCGATGATAATTAAAAGAAGAATAAACTTTTGACAAGTTTTCATTAATTTTTAAAAAAATTATAATATAATTTTTTTATGGTTAAATTAAAAACTGTTCCCATCAAAAAACCTCAAGATATCAACTTTATTCTCGCCCAATCCCATTTTATTAAAACGGTTGAGGATGTTTATGAGACTTTGGTTGAGGCAGTACCCGGGATTAAGTTTGGTTTGGCTTTTTGTGAAGCATCGGGGGAAAGAAAAATAAGATGGGAAGGGACGGATGAGGAAATGATAAAACTGGCAATTGAAAATGCCAAAAATGTCGCCTCTGGTCACTCACTTTTTGTCTTTTTAAAAAACGCTTATCCGGTCAATGTCTTAAATCGGTTAAAAAATGTCTCAGAAATAACTAGAATTTTTTGCTCAACCGCCAACCCGGTTGAAGTAATTGTTGCCGAAACCAAACAAGGAAGAGGTATTTTAGGGGTGGTTGATGGCCAGACACCTTTGGGGGTAGAAAGTAAAGAAGACAAAAAAAAGCGGAAAGATTTTTTGCGAAAAATTGGTTATAAGTTATAAAAAAATATCAAAAAAAATTAATGCGAAAATAAAATTTAATTTAATTTGAAAAAATTAATGGAAATTGGTATATTTAATTTATATGCAACAAGTTGTTAGTATCACCAGTCAAGGACAAATCACTTTACCAGCTGCCATAAGGCGGTTGTTTGGCCTTAATAAGTTTAAAAAGGTTCTTGTAAGAGCTCAAACCAATCAAATTATTGTTGAACCAATGACTGATTTTTCCAAAATGGCTGGTATTTTGAAAAGCAAAAAAATAAAAAAACCAATTCAAGAGGTTATCAAGTTAGAAGAAAAGGCTATCGAAACAATAAGAAGATGAAAAGCTTCTTAGTCGATACTAATTTTATTCTTCGTTATCTTTTAGCTGATGATAAAGATTTGTTTGAAAAAGCAAAAAAAATCTTCGACGAAGCCGCCAAGAAAAAAATAAAGGTTGAAATTATTCCCGAAGTAATCTTTGAGTTAAATTATGTTTTAAAAGGTGTTTATAAAGTAAAAAGAGAAAAAGTAGCGGAAATTTTACTCAACTTAGTCAAAACACCTTATCTTGTGATTGAAAATCAATCGTTGTTAATTGAAGTTTTAGAAACTTACCAAAAAGTTAATGTTGATCTTTTTGATATTTATCTTTATTTTTTGGGAAAAATTAAAAACAAAGAGATTCTTTCCTTTGACAACGACTTTAAAAAATTATCCCATTTTTCACCAACCAAATTTTTAAAAGAACCAAAAAGATTAACACCTTAAAGGAAATATGCTATAATAAAAATAATCACCTTTTTACGGGGTAGTGTACGGTAGCACACGAGGCTCATAATCTCGTAGACCGGGTTCAACTCCCGGCCCCGTAACCATAAAGTAGTCCGCCATAGGCCGATATTTTATAGGTGTGAAGTTAACTTATTTTACCTCACACCAAAAATGACTCTTAAAGAATAAATTAATACCATGAACAACTTTTTTCTTTCTATTATTATCCCCGTTTTTAATGAAGAAAAAAATATTCAGCCTCTTTTAAAACGACTTTTGCCGGTGGTTAAAAAATATAACTTTGAAATTATCTTTGTTAGCGATGGTTCAACCGATAAGACTGAAGAGGTGATAAAGAATGAAGCTAAAAAAGAGAAAAGGATAAAACTCATTTCTTTTTTGCGAAATTTTGGCCATCAGATGGCTCTTTTTGCTGGATATGAGCATGCCAAAGGTGATGTGGTTATTTCTTTAGACGCTGATCTTCAAGATCCACCAGAAATTATTCCAAAAATGATTAATGAGTGGCAAAAAGGAGCAAAAATTGTCTATGCTCAACGTGAAAAAAGAGAGGGTGATTCTTTTTTTAAAAAAATAACGGCTAAATTTTTTTACCAACTGATTAATTTTTTATCCGATACCCCAATTCCTCAGGATGTGGGCGATTTTCGACTTTTAGATCACACCGTGGTTTCTTTTTTAAAAAATCTTTCGGAAAAACCAAGATTTTTGCGAGGATTAGTCGCTTGGCCAAATTTTCCTTCAAGTTTTGTTTATTTTAAGCGGGAAAAACGTTTCTTTGGAAAAACTCACTATCCTTTATCAAAAATGATCAACCTTGCCTTAGAAGGAATTACAGCTTTTTCAATAAAACCGCTGCGCCTCGCAACATATTTGGGGTTTTTAGCTTCCTTTTTTGCTATTTTAATTATTATCATTAAATCTTTTCAACACTTTATTTTAAAACAAGGCGATTGGCTGCCTGGCTGGGCCTCCCTTTTTTTTGCCATTGTTTTTTTGGGTGGCGTCCAACTGATAACCATTGGCATTATTGGTGAGTATGTGGGAAAAATTTACCAAGAAATCCAAAAACGACCCAATTACTTAGTCAAAGAAAAAATTAATCTATGAAAAAAACCATTGGTCTTATTTTAATTGCTTTTGGACTAGCGCTTATTGTTTTTGTGATTTATAACTTTTTTAAGGAAAAAAACAAAATTCTTTCTCCTATTCCGGAAGAAAAAGGAATAAAAGTCATTTACATCTCACCCACCAAATAATATTTTTTTAAAGTTGCAATCAAAATCGGTTTTTTGCTACATTAAAATTATGAAAAGAAAAATCCTTATCTTTTTTGTTTTATTTTTTTCTTTTCTTTTTTTTCCTCTATCAAAAAATCAAGCACAAACAATTACTCCCTCACCTAAACTAACTATTACTCCACTCACAAATAATACTAGCCTTGAGATTTTAGTTGATTTATTAAAATCAATACTTGGGGCCGGTGGTGATGAAAATCCTTTACCCCCTAATCAAAAAAACCAAGTCAATCCTTCAGATTCTTCTTTAAACATCTCTCACTTTCCTGATATTAAAGTTACTCCTGATGTTAATGGTTTAATTTACTATCCGCAATGTAATGGCCCATATGATAACTATCCTCTACCACAAGAGGGAACGATTTGTCAAGCTGGTTGTGGTCCAACCACGGTCGCGATGATTTTGGCTTCTTATGTAGATAAAAACATCAACCCTCCCTTGGTGGTTGAAGAATATAGAAAAAACGGCTATTATTTAGGTTCTAGTGGTTCTTATTATTTTCATGCTCAAAACATCTTAAAAAGTTATAATCTAAAAATAGCCACTATTTTTGCTGACAACCAAAGAAGAACTATCGACCAAGTAATGACTCAATTTGGGGAAATTGTTAAAAATTACCAAAAGTCTGGTTGGACTTTTTTTGCTTTAGCTAATTTTTGCGATCCTCATCCTTGTAAAGATAATCCAAAAGAAATCTGTTCTTGCGGTCATTTTTTTTGGATTACTAAAATTGATGACAATTTAGATACTTGGGCTTATGATCCTTATTATGGAAGACTTTTACCTCGACCATACAATGAAAAATCGCGTTATCCATTTCCAAAATACCGAGTGATTTTGGGAGTTAAAAAATAGATTATAATAAATTTGTATGGAAAACAATAAAAATTCTTATTTAATTTTGATTCCTGTTCTTTTTTTATTTTTTTTAATCTTAATGATCTTAACTTTAGCTTTACAAAATAGAAAAAAAACCGGTGAACAAGCTGTACCTTCGCCGACTCCTACTTTATCTTTTCCTACCACTCATCCAAGAATTAAAACGCGTCTAACACCTTCGCCCACCATAAGCCCAACCATCACTCCCACGCCTATTCCTCCTACTTTTACCGGAGTAAAAGAAGAGATTATTTCTCAAGATATGGTTGATTTCTCGAAACAAAAACTATCCCTAATGCAAAAACTACCTTTAAAAACAACTGATTTTGCCATTGACTTTGATTATGATAATGATAAATTTGTGGTTAAATTAAATCCCCCAAAAGAAGAAAGTCAAAAAAAGTTTGAAGATTGGTTGAAAAACAGCTTTCCTTCAATCCCAAAAGATTTATTTCTTTTTCAATAAAATTTGACTTTTCTTTTTAAATTATTATACAATCAATTTATGTTTTCTTTTTATTTTTTGGGATTTAAAAAAATCCTTGGTTTTTTAAAAAAGGCTTTTCTTGTTATCGCTGTTTATTTTATCGTCATTTCTCTTTTTCTCCATTTTTTAAACAAAGATAAACCAAAAACAACTTTTGATCCGGTAGAAAAAAATAGAGAGGAGATTTACAAAGTAATCAATGATCAAAAGCTTAAAAATACTAAGGAAGGGCAAATTATGATTGCTTTGTATCGGGCGATGCTTTGTGGCCTTATTGGTGAAGCTTGTACTGACAATCCAAAAGATGGTGATAAAAACTTTAAACACTCTCTTTTTGGCTTTATCACCAATCTTATCGTTCTTCCCTATACCAATCCGCCCGCCTCTGGGATTTATTGGGCTTATTCGGGGCTGCAAAATGCAGGCTTTGTCCCAAAAACCTATGCCGCCGAAGGCATCGGCTTTGCTGCCATAAAACCTTTTATGAGTATCTGGAAGGTTTTTCGGGATATTTCTTATATGCTTTTGGTTTTGGTTTTAATTGCCATTGGTTTTATGATTATGTTTCGCGCCAAAATCAACCCACAAACGGTAATTTCTGTTGAAAACTCCCTTCCTAAAATTGTGGTTGCCCTTCTTCTTATCACTTTTTCCTTTCCCATTGCTGGTTTTTTGATTGATTTGATGTATGTTTTAATTTTATTAGTGATTTCAATTCTTTCACCTTTTATATTTGAAAGTGGAAATCCGATTGAAAAAAAAGAATTGGTGACTCAATATCTTAATCCCAGTCTTTCCAGCATTCTTCCTCCGGGTTTTAATATTTTTACTATGGGAGGGATAGGAACTGCTTTGTTTAATATTTTACCAAAAGAGATGAGACTGGTATTAAGTCCTATTTTACAATTTGCTGCCGGCGTTACTAATTTTTATATATTAAAAAATATCATCGGCGCTGGACAGGATGGTCCGGCTAAAAGCCTCTCAGATTTTTTTACAAATATAGGAATTCTAAGCTTTAATATAGGAAAAATTCCGCGATTAATTGGTCTTTTTATAGATATTATTTTATTCCTTTTTTTGGCAATTTTGGGCGTGCCTTTTATCTTAGGATTCATTGTTTTTTTCACCTTAATTTTTCTTATTTTTAGAATTTTTTTTATTCTTTTTAAAAGTTATTTAGAAATTATTTTATTGATCATCTTTTCACCTATTATTCTTATTTTTGAAGCGATTCCTGGCAAAAATACTTTTTCTTTTTGGTTTAAAAATATCTTCGCCAATCTTTTAGGATTTGTCGTAGTTATTGCTCTAGTCCTTGTTTCTAGTTCAATAAATCAATCTTTTTCTAGTAATATCAATCAACTTCCATGGACACCGCCTTTTATTTACGGTCTTGATGCAAAAACTGTCAGTGTTTTGGTAGGAATGGGGATTTTTCTTTTAATTCCTGATATTTTAAAAATGATTAAAGAAATGCTAGGGACAAAAGGACTACCAATAAGTATTGGACCAGGAATTTTCTTCGGTGGAGTTGGGGCGGCTTGGGGTGGTGGTATGGGAGCTTTACAACAGTTTAGTTCGTTAGCTCAAGTACCGGGAATAGCTCAAATAATAGGCAATATCCCCGGTGGCAAGTGGCTTAGATCCAAAGTAATACCACCGACAATGACTGAAGTGATGAAGCAAGCTACTATAGAACAATTACAAGGCTTAGCTTTCTTAGGGACTGAAGAACAAAGACAAAAAATTCAAGAATATATAGATCAACTTGCTGGTAAAACACAAGAAAAGCAAAAACTTTCAGGAGGAGGGGGATAAAATTAATAAGCAAAAGTTTTTATCTAAATCGTGAATCTTTAAAATATTAATCCAAATTAAAAAACCTTAATTTTCCTCTAAAAATAATTACATTAGATACCTATAATTCTTAAATAAAAAAATCTCACCTGTTTTTTTCTTTTGACGAGATTTTTATCCATATAAAGCGTCTCTAACACGATTTTTTTACCAGTCAAGAGTTAAAATTATCGTTTTATTTACTACTAAATCCCGGAATCTTTAAGATATCAATCCCAATCAGTTTTAAAATAAACACCGAAAAAATTATAAGCATCAAGCCCATAATACAAGAAGTTAAAAGCTCCTGGGCCTTTTTTACTTTTTCGGCATTCCCAGAAGAAGTTTGAATTTGGAAAGCAACGTAAATAATACAAAACAAAGATATTATCCCCGCCAATCCCACCCCCCAACCAAAAACTTTTTCTTTAATTACCGTTGACAGATCAGAAGAAACACAACCTAAAGCCGTCCAGACCCCTTGCCCATCTTTCATACACTTGTTAAAACATTGATTTTGTTCACTATTACTACTTAAAACGCCACAAAGTTTTGCTGCTGATAAATTGGAAGAAGAAACACAGGTACATCTTTCTGGATCTAACTCATTACTTGGATAACCAGAAACACAATAACCTCTTTTTTCCAAATGAAAAAAATTTGATGGTAAATGAGAAACTCTGCTGATAATTGGGTTAAAAATTCTTGCAAACAATGAGGGTAAAAAAGAAAGTGCCCCTTCTAAAAAAAATGAGCCAGGCAGTAACCGAAAGATACTGCCGCTAATAAAATCAGAAAAATTTTCTATCTCCGGACTTATCTCTTTTCCACAACAAATTTGACCTACCTCACCGCATTTCATTCCGGAGTTATTGATATATCTGTCTAGCCATTCGTAATAATTAGTACCTTCTTTGTTTGTATCTTCAAAAGGAGCGTAGGTCGGTGTTGGGGTTTGAGCAAAAACAAAAAAGAATGAAGAAAAATTAAGAGTAAAAAGAAAGATTAAAATAATAAGAACCAAAAATTTTTTTCCCATAAATTTATTCTACTAAATTTTTTTTATTTTTTCTTCCCCTCTGCCTCTTCCATTGCTTTTTTAATATACACTAAAAGCATAAAAAGTATAATCGACCAAACCACTTTTGGGGCAACATCCCCAAAAATAAATTCCGGCATACTCGTTTCAAACACCCGATTTAACTGCTCCATCCCCCAAGGCCCATTAAGATCTGGATTAATTAAATGATCTTTTCTTAACATCTCAAAATAACTTCGCAACGCATTACTATCCATTGAAAAAGCATGACGATTATTGGTCAATATCTTTGATAAAGAAGTGTTTTTTCCAACCACTAATCTTGCCAACCAACCAACCGGCCCAAGCCAAGCCCATTTGGGATCACGCAAAACACTGTGTTCGGCAAAAAAATTAGCCACAATTTGAGCTAAGATATAATTTGCCCGCCAGGCATATTCCTGGCTCACCATTCCTGAAAGCGTATCATAAATTGATTGATGAAGCTTCATTATTTCTGCCAAACTACTACTTTGCGAAGCATTCCATAAAAGTACTTCTAATTTTCCTAATTGAGAAAGCACTTGTTTATAGTTAGTTAAGTTTGCTTCAAATGTTCTTTTAATCATATCCTCGCCGGCAAAACCTATGGTTCGAAAAAGTTCATAATAAGGAATATCCGCGGTAAAGGGATTGATATCACCGTTATTTAAAAACCAGTTGTGGGCGATATTAAAGAAAATATTCATCTCCCCTTCACCATCAACTCCACCAAATTTATTAAAATACTTGTCAGCATCGTTAAAAGCCAAACCAGTCATTGCCTCAAAAAATCCATCTTTTCCCGCAAAAATCTCCCACATCTCCTCAAAACCCAAAAAATCTTCTTTAGTAAGATAAGCTCGCATTTTTTTAACCAACGGTTCAATTTTTTGTCTTTTCTCAGCTGAGGAAAGATTAGGATCATTAAAAATCGTTTTTATCTCTTGAACGACTGGCTCATTTTCTTTTTTCATTCTGGCATAGGCAGTGGCTGAAGCATCATAAAAATGTTCAATAAATTTTTTTTTGCTAAATTTACCATCAGCATCTAAAAATTTTTTATTTCCCGAAGTGGCAATTCGATTGTACCAATCATGAATTCTTTTAAGCTCCGCATAACTTCCCTTCCATCTTTCCCAAAAAGTGCGATGTTTTTTAATAAAAACATCAATATTTTTTACTCCGTCTTTTTTTAATTGCCTTCTTAAAGCTTCTTCAGAAATATCTGGTCCATATTTAAAAAGAAGATCGTGTTGATTTGGATCACCAGATAAAGAAAAAACTTCCGGACAAATTTGATGTAAAATCATCAAAAAATCACCGGGATTGCGCCGAAGATAACGAAAATAAAGTTCTCCCCGCCTTTGGCCAAGTTTTAGCTCTTCAAACTCTAAATAATTTAACTTTCTTCTTTGGCCGTTGAAAGTGATCTCAATCAAATTTTTCACCGCATCCTTTCCTTTTATCTCTTCAATTTGAGCATCAGAAAAACCCAAAGCCTTTAGTCGATTATAAATTTCAAAAGTTAAACGACCAACATCCCCTTTAATCGACCACCATAAAAAACTTGTCCCATGAAGATTAAAACCAAAATCAAAGATGTTTTGCCAATCCTCAGCCGTTAATAATTTTCCATCCTCTTTATTAATCTTTTTTTCTAAGGCTAAATCAACCAAAGCGATAAACTCTTGGGGTATTTTTTGAATCCGCCACCCATCCCAACTATTAAAGGAATTGGGAAGATTAAACATTGAAAGAAGTTGATAATATAAACCACTGGCATTAAAAATATTGTCAATAATCTTACCCCCTCTAATTTCGGTCAAAGCATCGATTTCTTCTTTAATCTCCTCAGGAACAAATTTTTTCTTACTAAACAATCGTTTTAAAAAACCACGTCTTTTTGGATACATCTCAACCGGCATCCCTAAAAGATACTTATTGATTAAACCTGGTAACCCACGCCCACGACCGGTTAACCAATTGTGTTTTGCCGAAAGAAGCGACATTAAAGGATGAACATTTCTAAAATGAGAAACGGGATCAGAAGTGGCCAAAACCTCCCCATCCAAAAGGGTCATCACCCCAATTGCCTCAGCATAAGTGGCAACCATCTCAATCTTCCATTCATTTTCTTCTAAGTATTCTAGTTCTTTTTCGTTTCCTTTGGCCAGTTCTCTTAATCGTTTCTTTAACCTTTCTCGATACTCTTTTTTAAACCACTCTTGCCAAAAAACTCCTTCTCTTTGATACTGTCCAGAAAGAAGCGAGCCGTCATACTGATTGTCTCGGTCAACTAAATATTTTCGTAAAAGCATTGTCATCTCATCACGGGCGATTGTCATAAACATCCGCTCATCATCAAAAAGTTCGGCTAGCTGTGAAGGAAAAAGATATTTTAAAAAATCAAGTATTTTTTCAGTTGTTCCTAAATCCCGCGCCAAAAGAGGAACATCATGAAAAACTTCAGCTTGACTGTAAATTCGGGAAAGATAAGCACCACTAACATCAGCTAAAAAATAAAGTAAATCACTATGGTCTTCGGTATCAGGAATTAATCTTCTTATTTTATCAAAAGAATCTTTTACCACCTGTCTTATCATCATAATATAATAACTTACATCTTGGTGTTCGCCCATCAGTTTATGAAATGGTTCGGAGTGATTTTCGTGAATAGTACTTAGGCCTAAATAAAGATAGCGTTTGATCCTATCTTTTATAAACTGTCTATCTTCTCGGGATAAAATAATTTTTCCATCTTTATCCCGACGAAAATATTTTTGCAAGTTGTCAAGACTAAACTCTCTTTTGGCTTCATCAACATACTTTGTCCAAGCTTGAGCATATGATTCCATAATCCCAAACTGCAACATCTCTTTATTGATTTGTTGGGTAATTTTCGCATATCTTTCTATCGCCTCAGAAGAGACCCCAATTTTTGATGCTGCCTCATCAAATTTTGCCAATTTCTCGCCGGTTAAAAGAAAATGGTTAATGGCAGAAAGTTCATCAAAGGAAATTTGTTGGTTTTTAAGAGCTTGGACGGCTTTTTCATTTATTTCGCTAAAAATTTTTTGTCGCTCTCTTTCTTCTTGGGAAGAAATTCTAGAAAAGGGGTGACTCATAGATGGAGTTTCAACCTTTAATTTTTCTCTAACTTCATCTGGCGAAATCCCGATTTCAGTGGCTGCTTTTTCAATTGCTTGCGCAATTTTTTCCGCCGCTATTGGATTGACTTGCTTAAGTTCAGAAAATTTTTTAATCGCCTCTTCACTTATTTTTCCCGACGATGGATCAATTAACCTTTTATCACCAAATAAATAATCGCCAAAGTAATACTCAATGGCCGAAGAAGTTGAGGGAGTAAAATCAATTCTTTCTTGGGCAATTTTTTGCAAAACTGCCGCTCCTTCTTTTGTCTTGGCGATATAACTTGGATCAATTCCTTGGCGAACTGCCTCAACCGCTTTGGTTAAAGCCGCAAGCACTTTTTTTCCTTCTTCTTTCTTAAGGAGTTCTCGGCCTCTTGCTCTTGCCTCAACCTCATCAGATACCGCCTCTTGAGCGGCTAATTTTGCTCTCTCTAACTCTTCCCTAATCTTTTCACCCAGTCTTCTTTTTTCTTGATCAGGATTGGAGGAATTATTGGCTGCCTCAACCTCTTTTTTCACTTCTTCCTTGGCTGCTTCAACTACTTTGGTTGTCTCATCGACTCCTCCTTTTCCTGATTCATTAGGATATGCCATATAAGTTTATTTTAATCAAAAAATAAAAATAAAGCAAAGTAAAAAATGATATACTATCCTTATGAAACGCCAAAAATCAAAACCTTACCTTTGGGACTATGACTATGGCAAATTAAAAAAGAGTAAAGAAGGAAGGATAAAAATCCTAGAAAGAATGATCAACTATGGTCCGGGAAAAGAAAAAATTAAACTATCACTTGTTAAAAAGTATTGGAATAAATTAAATTTAAATCCCAAAGCTCAAAGATTATTAGAACTTTTAATATGGAAAAAACCTCAATTCTCACCAAAGAACAAAAAATTATTTTGGCCGGTATAGGAGAAAACGAGTATCTTAGAAAAAACTTTTATTTTACCGGTGGGACTGCTCTTTCTGAATTTTATCTTCATCACCGCTATTCTGAAGATTTAGATTTTTTTTCGGAAAACGAAATCGATCAAGAGATTATTTTCGCTTTAATGAGTAAATTGAGTAAAAAATACCATTTTTCTTTTTCCTCACGCTTTGTTGAAGTTGTCTATCGCTTTAATATTACTTTTCCCAAAAACATTAGTTTAAAAGTTGACTTTGGCTTTTACCCCTACAAAAGAGTCGAAAATGGAATAAAATATCAAAACATTGAAATTGATAGTTTGAAAGATATTGCCACCAATAAGCTTATTACCATTAATCAACGAACCGATATAAAAGATTTTGTTGATCTCTATTTTTTATTGAAAAAAAAATATAGTATTTGGGATCTTCTTTATAGCGCTGAAGTAAAATTTAAAAAATTGGATATTGATATTCTTCTCTTAGCCCAAGACTTTCTTAAAATTTACGACTTTCATTCCCTGCCAAAAATGATTATTCCCATAAAACTAAGTCAACTAAAAATTTTTTATCGTAATTTAGCCAAAAAATTAGGAGCAAAAGTTTTTGAATAATTTTTATGACCAAAAAATTTCAATACTGCCCTAGTTGTAAAAACAAACTTAAAATTACCAATCAAAAAATTTTAGACTGCCCGGTTTGTGGTTTTCATTTTTATTTAAATCCCGTACCCACGGTGGCAATAATTTTAGAAAATAAAAATGGCGAAATTCTTTTTGGAAAAAGAAGGTTTTTGCCAAAAAAGGGGTTTTGGGATTTGCCGGGCGGATTTATTGATTTTAATGAAAAAGCCGAAAAATCAATCGTTCGTGAAGTTAAAGAAGAACTTGGAATTGAAATAAAAGAACCAAAATTCTTGGGCACCTATATTGGTTTTTATCCATACAAAGGGATAAACTATCAACCGCTTTGTCTTGTTTTTTTTGAAAAAATTAGTAATAAAAAGATAAAAAAAATAAAAGCGGCTGATGATGTTTTATCGATTAAATTTTTTCCCAAAAACAAAATCCCTTGGGAAAAATTGGCTTTCTTAGATATTAAAGAAGCTTTAAAAGACTATCTTAAATCAGTCAAATAATCCACATTCCAAGAAAGCCAGTCAATAATATTTTTGGTATCCAAAAATCGATCCTCGCTCTTTAGAACAACAATTATAAACTGATGATTGTTTTTTTTATAAAAAGAAACCAAATTTTGACCTGCTTCTTCAGTATAACCGGTTTTTACTCCTCCAACCCCCGGGACTTCACCTAAAAGTCTGTTTACATTGACTAAGCGATGAAAATACAAAAAATCAACGTCTGAGACAACAATTTCTTTTAAAGAAACCATTTTTGAAAGATAAGGATTTTTTAAAATGGCTCTTGCGGCCAAAGCTAAATCAAAAGGGGTGGTGTACTGGTTTTTCTCTTCACTTAAACCAGCGGGGTCAACAAAATGACTATTTTCCATTTTTAAATCTTTGGCTTTTTTGTTCATTAAATCCAAAAATTTTTGATAACCAAAATTTTCGGCTAAAACATAGGCGGCATCATTGGCCGAATGAACCAATATTCCATACAAAAGATTTTCTACAGTAATTTTCTCTCCCAAAACCAATCCCATTGTTTGCCCATCTGGTACGACTTTCTTTACCTCAATCACCGTTTGAGGTTTATAAACATCATAAGCAACCAAAGCGGTAATTATCTTGGCAGTTGAGGCCGGCAAAAACCTCTCTTTGGCGTTTTTTTCCAAAATGGGTGTAAATGAAGGAAGATCTAAAACATAAACTCCTTGAGCCGTCAAAAAAGGAAAAACTTCTGTTTTTTTAAAAGGGACAGGATTAATTTTATAGAAAATCTTTTTTCCTTCTTTTTTAGCAAAAATCTGTCTTTTATAAGAAAAAATATGAAAATAAAAAGAATCACCCGGATAAAAAAGAAAAAGAAAGGTGTAAAAAACAAAAAGAAAGAGAAACCTCTTCCGAATCATACATAAATGTTAAATGTTTAACGTTAAACAATTCATTTTTTCTGGTTTATCCGAATTTTTACGATGGTTACCGATTTATCTGAATTTTTCTGATGTCAGCCGAATTTTTCCGATTTATCTGAATTTTTTATCTCAATCCCAAGCTCATTCAACTGTTCCTCGTCAACTGAGGATGGAGCATCCATAACCGCTGTTCTTCCACCAGAAGAAGCCGGAAAAGCAATCACCTCGCGAACGGACTTTTCATTTAAAATTACCTGTAAAAGCCGATCTAATCCCAAAGCTATCCCCCCATGCGGCGGCACTCCATAGGAAAAAGCTTCCAAAAGATGACCAAATTTTTCTTCGACTTGTTTTTTAGTATGACCCATAATTTCAAAAATCTTTGTTTGAAGATTGGGATCAGTAATTCGAATTGAGCCACCGCCAACCTCAAAACCATTCAAAACCAAATCATATTGATTGGCTCTCACCTTTTCATACTCACTTTTTTCTAAAAAGGGTAAATCTTCTTCTTTTGGTGCGGTAAATGGATGATGGGTGGCGTCCCATCTTTTTTCTTGTTCCTTCCACTCAAAAGCAGGAAAGTCAACTACCCAGCAAAAAGCCAAAAGATTAGAATCTTTTTCTTTGCGAATATCCGGTCGGTCGGAATGATATTTTTTCATTGCTTCTTGATAAGGAATTTTTGGAAAAGGAATTTTTAAAATTTGCTTTTTGGGAAAAACGATCTTAATCACTTTTGCCAAAAGTTCTTCAATTAAACTTTGAATTTCTTCTTGGGTAGTAAATGATTTTTCAATATCAAGTTGGGTAAACTCGCCATAAGCGCGATCGGCTCTTGGATCTTCATCACGAAAACAACGGGCAATTTGAAAGTATTTTTCAAAGCCCGCTACCATCAAAAGCTGCTTATACTGCTGAGGTGATTGAGGAAGAGCGTAAAACTTTCCTTTCTGAAGACGCGAGGGAACGATAAAATCACGGGCACCCTCAGGGGTAGCTTTGGTTAAAATTGGGGTTTCAATTTCCAAAAATCCCTTCTCATCCATAAAATGACGAATTTCTTTGATAAATTGGTAGCGAAGAAGAAGATTGGTTTTTAGTCTTTCTCGGCGCAGGTCTAAATAGCGGTATTTTAAACGAATATCCTCATCAATCTGATAGCCATCATCATCAACTGGAATGGGAATAGGCTTGGCTTTGCTTAAGATTTTAACCTCTTGAGCTTCAATCTCGATTGAACCAGTTTTAATTTTTGGATTAACCAAGTTTTTTGGTCTTTCTTTAACTAAACCTTTGATATAAACAACATCTTCAGTGGATAAATTTTTAAACTCCTCACCACCAACTATTTGTACTATACCGCTTCGATCCCGAAGATCAATAAAAACCACTTTTTTATGATCTCTTTTTGATGAAACCCAGCCATAAAGCTCAACCACTTGTCCTACCATTCTTGGCGTTTCTTCAATAAAGATTTTTTTCATATGGTTTAATTATATATTACTTTTTTTTATTTTTTTATGTTTTTATACCAAATTTAAAAAAAATTAAAATTTAATGTTTGGTGTTTGTTGATAAAATATTAGTTGATGGTAATTTTTAAAGACCGGATTGATGCTGGAAAAAAACTGGCTAACTTTCTTGCTCAAGACGATTTTTTTAAAAAAATAAAAGATAAAAAAGAAGTAATTGTTGTTTCTTTGCTGCGAGGTGGGGTGATTGTTGGTGTACTAATTGCCGAAAAATTTAAAACAAAAAATTTACCGCTTCCTGCTACCAAAATTGCCTCACCGCAAAATCAAGAATTAGCAATTGGTGCTTTCTGTTTCTCTCAAATTTATTGGGAAAAAGAGGTTTTAAATCTTTACTTTTTTCCAAAAGAAGAAATCAACAAACAATTAGAAAAAGCGAAACAAAAGTTTTTTTCTTACTGTCAAAAATTTAACATCAACGAAAAAATTTTTGAAACTTTAAAACATAAAACCGTGATTTTAGTTGATGATGGAATAGCCACGGGCGCAACTGTCTGTGCTGCCTTTTATTTTTTAAAAACAAAAAAACCTCAAACAATAATTTTAGCCTCGCCGGTTGGCCCTTCTGACTTTAAAAATCCTGGTTTTGATAAGGTTTTTATTTATCATAAGGAAAAATATTTTTCCGCCATTTCCCAATTTTATGAAGATTTCTCTCCGGTTGAGAAAGTTAAAATAGAATACGAATGAATAAGCTAATGACGCGAATTATGCGAATAAAAGAAGATAAATCAGAAGAATTCGGATAAATCGGCTAACATCGGCTTAAATCAGAAGACAAGATAAACCAGATAAATCAGCTAATATCAGATAACTCAGAAAAAGTATAACGTATAACGTTAAACGTTTATAAAAAAAAGATAATGGAGATTTATAGAGATAAATAGAGAAAGATGTAGAGATTAATAAAGATTAGAAGAGATTTTTTTAAAGAAAGATTTTTATTTTGTAAAGATGCACTGATGGGTGTTTTTTCAAAAACACACTGTCATTCCTGCGAAGGCAGGAATCTATATAGTTATACCTTAGTTTAAAATGAGGTTAAAATTATATAGATTCCTGATTGGAGTCAGGAATGATATTGTTTAATGTTACTCGTTACACTTTTTTAAGGTGTTTTGTGGGTATTTTCCCGAGGTGACAAATCTATAACACCTCCGAGGTGTTAGAAGTTAGGTGTTAGATGTTTGGTGTTAGGTGTTTAGTGATTATGTTGAGGCGGGAAAAGAAGAAATAAGTTCTTCTATTATTTTTTCTGGCGATTTTGCTTTAACAAAATGACTGGCAATTAAGACTCCTTTGGCGCCACAAATTAAAGCATTTTTCACATCTTCCCCACTTTTTATTCCTGCCCCAACAATTAAAGGATGTTTTAATTTTTGCGCTAAGTTTTTAATGATTGAAGATTGGGTTTCTAAAATTGATGTTTCTGAAGCAATTAATCTTTCATCTTCATATGCTAAAAAATCAATTGATAATTTATCAAACTCCAAAAGCATTTCTTTTGTATGACCAACTAGTAAAGTTTTTAAATTATTTTCCTTGGCTTTTTTTAGGACAAAAATAATCGCCTCTTTTTCTAATTTATGTTCGCTGTGATTAATCAAAACCCCAGAAGCACCGGCTTCTTTTAAAGAAAAAGCCGAAATATAACCGGTGGCCCTTCCCTCATTAATTGGATCAACATGCTGAGCCCAAACCTCAATCCCCAACTCTTTTTTAATCCGGTAAATATCGGTCGCTTGAGCGATAGGAATGATTTTTACCTTCGTTTTTATCTTTTTAATGCAAGATAAAAGTTTAACGGCTTTTTCTCCAGTGGCTTCTTTGTAGGTTTTAAGATTCAAAAAGATCATGATTTTATTTTATAATACTTTTTGTCTTATGTCCGCCTTATTTTTCAAAAAGATTAAAACCGATCCCTTTTATTTTGAAAAAAAGGAAGAAGAAAAAGAAACTTTGTTTTTTGGTTTTGTTTTTTTAATTTTTGTTAGCCTTCTTGTCTTTTTTCTTCGCCTTTTTCAGTTAACTATTATAAAAGGCAGTTATTATCAAAAACTGGCCGAAAAAAACCGAATAAAAGAAATAACGATTGAACCCCAAAGAGGAAAGATTCTTGATCGAAAAGGCTTTGTTTTAGTAGAAAATTTAGCTGCCAATATCAACCAAGAAAAAAACCGCCTTGTCTCCAAACGCCTTTATCATGAGGGAGAAACATTGGCTCACTTAGTTGGTTATCAAAGCTTGGCGGATAGCGATGATTTAAAAACCGATACTTGTTTAAACAAAATAAAAATTGGCGACAAGGTTGGGAAAAAGGGAGTTGAAGCTCTATTTGACTGCCAACTTCGCGGAAAAAAAGGAAAAAAATTAATTGAGGTTGATGCTTCAGGAAAATTTTTAAAAACGGTCGCCATCATCCCCCCAGAAAACGGTAAGGATTTAAAACTGGCTTTAGATTTTTATCTTCAAAAAAAAGCATATGATTTAATCAAAGAAAAAAAGGGGGCGGTAGTTGGTCTTTTGCCAAAAACGGGCGAGGTGATTGTCTTTGTCTCTTCTCCTTCTTTTGATCCCCAAGTCTTTGAAAATGAAGAAAAAAAGGTGATTGAAAGGTTGCTTACTGACGAAAAAAAACCACTTTTTAACCGCGCATCAGAGGGCGAATATCCACCTGGGTCTGTTTTTAAACTGGTTGTTGCCGCCGCTGCCTTAGAAGAAAAAATCATTAATGAAAAAACCCAAATTGAAGATAAAGGGATTTTACAACTTGGACCGTTAACTTTTGGTAATTGGTACTATCTTCAATATGGTAAAACCGAAGGGATGGTTGATGTAGTAAAAGCAATTGCCCGCTCCAATGATATCTTTTTTTATCAAGTGGGAGGAAAACTTGGTGAAACAAAAATAAAAAAATGGGCGGAAATTTTTGGCTTGGGGAAAAAAACCGGCATTGGCATTGAAGAAAAAGAAGGACTTGTTCCTTTTTCTTTTTGGAAAGAAGATAAATTAAAAGAAAAATGGTATCTGGGTGATACTTATAATCTTTCTATTGGTCAAGGTTATCTTTTAACCACCCCGCTTCAAATTGCTGTTTTAACTTCGGTCTTTGCCAACAACGGTTATCTTTGTCAACCACAATTGTTAAAATTATCAAAGGTAGAAACACGCCAGGGAAAATCTTTCCTAAATTGCCAAAAACTGCCTCTTTCGCAAAAAACTCTTGATTTAGTAAAAGAAGGAATGAAAAAAGCCTGCTCCCCCGGTGGTACTGGCTGGCCGCTTTTTAATTTCAAAGTTAATGTTTTGGGGACAAAAACTCAAGAAATAAAAACCGCTTGTAAAACCGGAACAGCCGAATCCCAGTCGAAAGAGAGTTTACCCCACGCCTGGATTACTGTTTTTGCTCCTTTTGAAAACCCAGAAATTGTCCTAACCGTTTTTTTAGAAAACGCTGGTCAAGGATCAGATGTGGCTGGCCCAATTGCCAAGGAAATTTTAAAAAGTTATTTTGAGAGGAAAGAGTGAATAAAATCTCTTGAAAAAAATCTAAACATTTGATACATTATTACTGTATTACTGTTTTACAGTAAAACTGTTAAATTTAAAATAGAAAAATGACCCAGCTAACTACCATTGTTCAATTTCAAAGTCGGGGTATTCTTAATATTCCCAAACCAATAAGAGAAATTTTTAAAATCGATAAGGGAACTTTGGCCAAAATTTCCGTTAAGGATGATGCAATTATTATTAAGCCGGTAGAAGCGATGTCTCCTTTTCAATTTAAACCACGAATCTTTTCAAAAAAAGAAATCGTCCGCTGGCTTAAAGAAGATACCCTTGATAAAAAAACCCTTACCAAACTTAAAGAAAAGTTAAAAAAATCTAAAGCTCTAAATCAGCCGATTATAAAAAAATGGGCTAAAGATTAATTATGAGTAAAATATTCTTTGATGCCGATGTTCTTTTTTCTCTTGTCTATAGTCAAAATCCGTTAAGTGGGGCAAAAAGAGTTCTTATTCATGGATATTTAGAAAAATATTCTTTTATCACCAGCTTTCCAGTAATAGAAGAGGTAAGAAAAAACCTTTCTGTCTATAACAATCCCACCTATCTTAAAAAATTAAAAGAGTTGCTTGAAGATTTTAACTTTTTAATAATTAAAATCTTAAATGAAAAACTCATTGATTTATATAAAAATGTCGTTCACAAAAAAGATCTTCATGTTTTAATTGCCGCAATCCAAGCAGAGGCTGACTACTTGCTCACCTATAATAAAAAACATTTTCTTACTTCTAAATTTATTAAGTTCAATCTTAAACTTCAAGTAATGAATCCCAAAGAATTTATTACAAAAGTGATTTTATCAACATAAAAATTAATTTTAAAAAGTATCTTATGACACAACTAAATAAAACTTTACCAAAGGAAAAAATGACGGTGACGGGCAAAAAAAATGAAAAATCAAAAAGGCAAAGTTAGAGAAACGCTTTTTTTTCCATTATCACCCTCCAAATATCTTTCCCAGTCAACCGTAATCTCGGCTTTGCCGCTGGGTGTTAAGTAATAGATCTTTTTATTTTTTACCCCATAATCAAAAATTTCTTTGGTTAAAATCACATCATCAAGACAATAACTTCTTAACTTATCAAATTCTTTATTTTTATAATACTCAATCGCTAAAAGTCCATGGCCGGTTTTTCTTTTGTTTAAAGTGGCAATCAAAAGATCATTAAGCCCCAATCGCCGCCCCACCTTTTCTCGAATATCTTCTAAGATATCAAAAACGGAAAAATTCTCAACTTTTCCTGGATAATAGGCCTGAAAAACTTGAAGATCAAAACTTTTTATATTGTAGCCGATGACATAAGAAGCATTTTCAAAATAGGAAAAAGCCTTGTTTATCTCTTCTTCCAAAAAAGTGATTCCTTGGTTAGTGGCATAATCGTAAATGGCTAAAACTGAAATCTTTAATTTTTTGGGGTCAGTAAACTGACGAAACGTATACTTGGTCTCTAAATCAATAATGATTGGTTTTTGTTTCATAAATTAATTGAGTTTTTTTTGATGGTTGGTTGGTCGAAGAACTTCAATTTCAAAAATCCCCAGTTTAACATCATTTAAATTCTCACTTTTTAAGATTGGTTTTGGTAAAGAAACAAGCAGTTTATTTTTAAGATGATCAAAATACTCAATAAGGATGGAAAGTTCGTGGTCAGAAAGTTTTTCATAATAAGCTTGGAAAAAATCATCAAACTTACCCAAACTCCAAAGCACCTCAACGATTTTTTTGTTAGAAAGATCCAAAAGAGAAATATCACCCAAAACTGGCTTTATCTTAAGCCCCATCATCATAATCTCCTCAACCATCTTTTCAACCGGTGGCTTTTTTTTAATAAGCTTTTGAAAATCTTTTAAAAGCAAAAAGACATCAACCTTTTTTTCTTCTTTTTTTGTAGTTCTCATAATGATAAATATTTTATACTTTATTTTCTTTAAAATTTCAAGAAAATTAATTTTAAAAAATTGAGAAATGGCTTATAATTTTTTTATGAGTTTTTTTAAAAAACTTTTTTTTGCCATTGTTTTTTTCATTCTTCTTTCTTCCTCAATAAGAAACATTTTAAATTATCAAAATGCGTTAAAATTTTATAAGCATTATAAAAATAGTTTTGAAAAAGAAAAAGAAAAAAACCAAAGGTTAAAAACAGAAATCCTTAAAAAAACCAGTCTTTCAGAAATCGAAAAAACAATCCGCAACCACCTTAATCTTCTTCAACCTGATGAAGTTGCCCTCATCATTGCCCAACCCACTCCTTCTCCTTCTCCCTCCCCTACCCCTTCTTTATCCAACTTCCAAAAATGGCTTAATCTTTATCAAGGAAAAACAAATTAGAAAATCACTTAAAGAAAAAAACCAACCTAAACTCGACCGTTTTATTCAAAAGAAGGCTGGCATAACAAGCTAAACTCTTTTTCTTATCGCTAAATTAAACAAAAGAAAATACCTATCAAAGTCCGAGTCTTTAAAATGATAAGGGTTATTGCCTAAAAAATAATCGGCAAAAATCTCCCGCATCCGCAAAATTTCTTTTAAACGAAAACGGTTTTTTTCATCAGCGATGGTCAAATCAAAAAGCTCAAGTGCTCGGTAAAAAGCCGCTTTGGCTTCATTTTGGTCACCTTTGTTTTTAAACCGTAAAGCCCGACAAACTTCAGCGCCAATGTTGGCCAATTGTTCCATTAAAGAAAATTTACCCCAATTTTTGGCGGTTTTTTTAAAAAAAGTCGTCATTTTTTAATGAGTTTTTTAATAATTTTTAAAATCTTATTTCTGATTTTTTCATCCTCAACAAAACGTGAATAATTATTTTGTGAGGGTCGAAGATTAATTACCGAATCAAATTCAACAAAGTCCTCTCCTTGTTTTTCTGGATAAATATTGATGCCCCAAAGATTATTTTGGCAAGAGCCATTTTCCAAAAGCAATTTTTCCTCATCACTGTGAAGCTCACCGCCAACCACCATCACCTCTTTTTCCACATCAACCACCGCTTTTACTAAATTACCAAACATACCTTCTGCTATTTTTTTCAATTCTTCTAAAGTAATAACTTTATCAACGATTTTCATACCAACTAATTTTAATAAATTTTAAAATTTGTTTTTTCCAAAACATAATGATTTTCTTTTTTATTAATTTCAACTTTTTTAAATCCTAAGCTTTCAAAAAATATCGAAGCGTTGATGTTAAAACATCTTTTCCTTGATTCCATAAATTAACAAATTGGTGAAGCGATGATTTTTGAATTTTTTTAATATTGAACATTTCCATAATTAGGAAATTATATCTCAGATTTTAAATTTTTTTAAATTTCTTATAATTAATTAAATGAGTGAAAATATAGAAAACAACGAGCGGGTTAAAATTCCATCAACTTATCAACTTTTTCGGGGGAATTTTTTTGCCCTATTTTGGGATAGACCTCTTAATGAACTAAAAGATATTCCCGGCATTCAACTATCTAATCTTTCAGAAGAAGATCGAGAAAAAACATTGGGGGATTATTTATCAAATCAACAATTAAGCTTTTCTAAATTCCGTCGTCTTATTAAAGAAGGTAAGTTTAGTGAAATTAAACCACTTTTAAAAAAATTTAAAGAAATTTGTCCCAATCCAAAAGAAGCTTTTTTACAAAGTCCTTCACTTTTAAACTGGGTGCCTTGGGAAATATTGATTGCTTATGGAGAACTAGCAAAAACCCATCAACTTCTTGAAAGATTAAAACAAGTTGCTTCTGGAGAGCCCTATGTTGAAGAAGCAAAAGAAGTTTTTCCCAAAGGTGCTCCAAAAAAACGAACAGAAATCTATATCCAAAGACAAAATGCCAATGCCAAAGCTCAATCTATAAACGAAGCCATTGCCAACTCCATCGATGCCATCAGTGGCCGGGAAAAAATCGGTCAGTTTGGCTTAGGAATAAAACAGATTTTTAGCTGGCTTGAGATTGGTAAAGGTGAGGTAATTGTGACCACAGTCAATAACGGCCAAGTTTTAAGATTAAGAGCCAAAAAAGGATTTGATGAAAGAATATATCTAAAATTCGAAGTCCCCGATCAACTTCCTGATTTTCAAAAAGGAACAAAGATTGAAATTGTTGATGTTGATTTTTCTGATTACGAAAAGAATTTAATCATTCAACGAATAAAAGAACGGTTTTTCTTTGTCCCAGAAACATCAATCTTTATAGACGAGGAAAAAATTAACGGTTATGAAAATATTACCATCGCTGGAAAAGAGGAAAAACCGCAACCCCAAGGCAATATCAGAGTAAGATTTGGAAATAATCAAATCACAATTATTGATGATGGTTCAGGAATGGACAAAGAGGGATTGGTAAAGATGTTTCTTCCTGGTTTTGGTAAAGAATATCAACCACTTACTCCTCAACAAGCAGAAGAACATGTTGAAGAAAAAGGTGAGGTTTTATTGATAAAAGAAGAAGGTGAAAGAAAAATAGTTTTTTCCCGCAACCGCGAAGGCGTTTTTACCCTTCCTTTACCAAAGGACGCGGTTGGGTTACCTAATTTTTCTTTTGTTTTAGAGCTTGGAAAAGCCCTTAACGTTTCAAAAGGAAGAGAGGGGTTAGTTTTTGATGAAAATATTGTTGCCAGTTTGCCAATATTGGTAAAAAAAGTTATTGAGGCTCAAAATCTTGACGTAGAGCAAAAAATTGGCTTTTTAAATGCTTTGGCTTATGGTTTGGAAAAAATTGAAGGAGGGCAAGATGAAAGGCATCAGGATGAAATAAAAAGGATGGTTGATGAAGCATTAAAAAGAATGATGCAGGAGATAAAACCATTTATTTCAAAACTAATTTTTAAAGAAGGAAAAAAAATTCTACCGGCAGTGAGTCATTATCAAAAAATAAAAGGAATTGATTTTTTTCTTCACCCGTTGTTTTTAGATAGGACTGGCATTTCTTACTCTCAACTTTTTGAAGCCTATGGTTTTTCACCATTAGAAAAAGATGGATATGTTAGCCTAAAACCTGGTTGGCAGATTTTTTCTGCTCCTTTTTCTGATAATCAAAAATTAGATTGTCTATTACAAAAGATTACCTTAGCAAAACCAGAAGATTTAAAAGAATTAAAAAGTCAAGTGTTTGAATTAATGCCGGTAGTTATCGATAAAGAAAAACGGTTGGTGATAGTTGATCAAAAACTATATCAAAGATTTTTAGAAGAAAACGATGAAACACGAAAAGCTTTTTTAGCCGAAACATTACAAATTCTTGTTAATCCTTATGTTTATACTTCGTACGAGGAAAAAGGTCAAGATCCACGGGTAATTTTTTTTCAAGAAAAACCAACAACCCAAACCGCAATTTCTCCAACAAAAGAAGAAGTCGGTTTAGAACCAGAAGTAAAAGAAAGTTTAGAAAATTTTTATGGCTTTAAGATTAAACGGTGGATTGCTGGTGATTATGTATTTGAGATTTCGCCATCTGGGGTTTTAAAAAGATACAAAGAAACAGAGAATGGTTTGGAATTTTGCGATGCCCAAGTTATTCCTGAACTGACTGGGCTTAGTCCCTCTGATTTAGCTACCAACGATAATGGTTGTTGGGTTGTGTTTAAAGATGAAAAAACATATTCATCTCATCGATTGGTCTTTATAAATAAAAAGGGCCAATTAGAGAAATTAATACAAACGAATATTCCATATTATAAACCTTGTACTGTTTCTTCAGAAGGAGTTGTTTGTTATGAAGAAAATAATAAAATTTATATTTTTGATCCAAAAAAAGGAGATAGTAAAGAAGTATATACTTTACCAAAATCTAAAGGTTTTTATTTAATCCCTCCAGATTTTCACAAAGGTTTAATCTATGCTTTAGAAGAAGTCGGTAGTCAACTCAATGTTTTAATTATTAATCCAACTGATGGATCAAAAATAGAAATTGTAAATAACATTTCTCAGGACAAGAATATAGGCAACACTCAATTTATTTTTAATGAAAATGGGGTTTTTTTAAGTTTGATTTTTTTACGCAGAGGAGATTCAACCATTTTCC
>Ga0078972_1005312_pt2 | contig 30744 bp, 26 predicted proteins | sample YelNatPaOPGAMG01_FD_67568 | JGI IMG/M metagenome (GOLD analysis project Ga0078972, IMG submission 67568) | Hot spring thermophilic microbial communities from Obsidian Pool, Yellowstone National Park, USA - OP-RAMG-01 (SPADES assembly) (version 2) | ecosystem: Environmental > Aquatic > Thermal...
CACCGGAACTGCCATTCAATTTGTTTCTTTATGGTATCTTTCTCCACGCCCATGTATTTTATGCCCATTTTACCAGCCACATTCTGTATTGCGTAATCATCGCTGACAATGACTCCTGATAATTCCAGAGCTGAGGAGAGAACATCCAGGTCTGTTTCACTTAAGACCCTGATATCCCCGGTTTCTTCAGCAGTTTCCCTTACAAGTTTTTTGTAATTATCTGAAGGAGTAATAACCGAGATATATTCGGAGATCTGATCCATGTTGCGTTTGAGCTTTCCTTTCCTGATCTCGCCCATAACCGAAGCGGGAACCCAGATATCTCCAGAAATAAGATTTATGTTTCGCGAGATTATGGCACCGGTGTCGAGAATATAAACAGCCATGGAGTAAAATTTGGAGTTTAGTTCCTTTCGTTTATTGGAACGTATCTCCTGGGCGCCTTCTCACCCGTATACTTGCTTCTTGGCCTGAATATACGGTTGTTCTGGACATATTCATAAGAACGGGCTACCCATCCGGAAATCCTTCCCACTGCAAATATGGGAGTGAAAACATCCGGCGGGAAACCTATGGAATAGTACAGTATTCCGGAGTAGAAATCTACATTGGGAAATATGCCCTTCTCTCCAAGCTTGTTAACCATAAGCTCCTCTATTTTTGTGGCGGTCTTGAACAGTTTTTCCTGACCATTTTTCCTGGTTACGTATTCGGCATAGTCCTTCAGAATCTTTGCCCGAGGATCGTATACCTTGTATACCCTGTGCCCGAACCCCATAATCTTCTCTTTCTTCTCCATTTTCTCTGAGAGGACTTTTTCAGCATTATCGGGAGATCCTGTTTCCTGTATGAGAGCCAGAGCCCTCTCGTTGGCCCCTCCATGAAGCGGCCCTTTCAGTGTTGAAATTGCAGCTGTAATAGCAGAATACATATCTGAGAGAGTTGATATTGTCAACATTGCTGAGAATGTTGATGCGTTCATACCATGATCTGCGTGCAGAATAAGTGCAGTATCCAGCATCTTTGCCTCAACCGTATCCGGCTTCCTTCCAGCTGACTCATAGAAGAAATTCGCAGCGTATGAAAGCTCAGGATCTGGTTTTATAAACTCTTCCCCACTGGCTGCCCTCTTTATGGCTGCAACTATTGTGGGCATTTTGGCTATTAATTTTATACCTATCTCTTTCTGCTGTTCCACATCAGGCTCAATGCTGGTTTTATCCTTGCCCCCAATATATGACACCACTGTCCTCAGTGAAGACATGGGATGGGATGCCCCTGAAATCTTTTTGATAAGTTCATAAACATCATCCTCCAGATACATTTCCTTTTTAAGCTTAGAAACATATTCCCTGTATTCTTTTTCATCGGGAAGTTTCCCGAATAGCAGCAAATAGGAAACTTCTTCATAATTTGACTGGTTTGTCAGTGTTTCTATATCGTAACCCCTGTATGCAAGAATTCCGTTAATTCCGTCCACGTAGCCAATTTTGGTCTCGGCAGCTATAACGCCCTCAAGACCTCTGGAAAATTCCTGCTTCTGTTCAACTGTTTCTGCCATAATAATTAACTCCCTTTCAGAATTGCACTAAAATTAATTAACTTTTATAACAGAAAATGATCTCATAGCTAAACGGATATTACAGCAATTCTGGTACACTAAATGTATCCTTACTTCTGTTTTGCAAGTTCCTCTTCCTTCAGTATCCTCCTTATTATGTTTCCATTCAAGGTCTTTGGAAGTTCCTCCCTTATGATATACTCCCTTGGAATTTTGTTTGGTGAAAGGTTCGAAGCAACGATTTTGATCACCTTATCCAGAGATATTGTTTTTCCCTTAGCAGGCGATATGAATGCCTTTATGATTTCGTTTCCTGATTTATCAGGGAGTCCTATAACTGCAGCTTCCGCTATGCTGTCGATCCTGGTAAGAACATCCTCTATCTCCCTGGGGGATATCATTATTCCACCTGAATATATCTGGTCATTGAGTTTTCCAGTAATATAGTAGTAGAAATCTCTGTCTCTGTGTGCAATATCCATTGTAAGAAAGTTTCCATCTTTGATCCGTTCCTTTGTTTCCTGATCAAGGCCCCAGTATCCGGGAGTAACCTGGGGGCCGCTTATTGTAAGCTGCCCATCTTCCATGAACTGTTTTGGCTGGCCTGTGATCTCGTCAACAATCTCCGATCGCACCATCGATAGTGCTTTTCCCACCGATCCGGGACGTCTGTTATTCCTGTCATAGTCATTTAAATGAGTTAGACCTGAGGCTTCGGGAATGCTGTATCCTTCAATAATATGAAACCCAAGTTCTTCCTCTATTTTTTGAAGCATATCCCCGGGAATCTTCCCCAAAGAACTGATTATGATTCTTGGAGATATCTTCTTTCGTTTTATTCTGACCTTTTTATCTATGCCTGATACAAGTTTCACAACAAATGAATTGCCTATGATAAGATTTGGGTCGTTTTTTATTATAAAATCAGAAATCTCCTTGATTATATTCAGCTTGTCTCCCATAATGGCTGTCCAGCCTCTGGAAAACGTGAAGAATATGGAAAGTACTATGGAATAGGCTGAAAAAAATGGAACGGCAGAGGCCACTTTAAGAGGCTTTTCAAATTCCGGAAACCAGCTGCTGAAGCTTTGAACTGCTGCCTGCAGATTCATCTGGGTGACTTTCACAAATCTCTGTTCCCCTGAAACAGATGGAGTCTGTATGAGCATGCTGGTGTCTCTGTAAAGATCTATTTCTGCCTCTTCTCTGGACCCCTCGAACATGGTGTCGGAAAATTTTACCACGCTTTTTGACCATGGTATGTGCCTTATTACACCAAGATTCTCAAATGTCCTCGCAACTCCATTCTCAAATGACATGAAATCCTGGTATCTAACAACTATAACGTTAGTTCCGTTCTTTGCAAGATCAGTTATCCTGGTGAATCCCACATCGCTTATTATAATACATTTGGCACCAATGGAATTTATAGAATTCCGCATTTCAATATTGGAAAGTTCAGGGTCCATTGGTGCTGCAATTACCCCAATTTTCATTGTTGCATAGAGTGATATTACAAACTGTGGGGAATTTTCCAGAAATATCGCTACTCTGTCCCCTTTCACAAGTTCCATTCCTGACATGTATGAAGCCAGTGAATCTATGCTTGAAAGGAGATTGTGAAATGAGATGTATCTTGATTTGTATATTATTGCCGGATGACTTTCCATTTCACCTGCAATCTTTTTCAGAATTGAATACTGTGAAGTCTCCTCCAGATTGTCATACTGTGGAGTTTCAGTATTTTTATTGCCTGCCTCAACTGTTTCCGGTTCCGTCATCTTTTAAATAGCAGATAGAATATGTTTAAAAGGTTTTTCCCGGATGTCACAGTTATTTGCACCCTTTCTACTTTTCGAAATACAATTTCATCACCTTGGGTATTGCCTCTATCATGTCATTAACACTGAAAAAATAGGACTTGCTGTTGAAAGAGATTTCCGCCGCCTTTTTGTTTATAAATGTGCCTGCAGAAGATGCCCTCAGCCGGTTCATGCCTTTTGAAATCAGGCCGCTGATTATTCCCGCAAGGAGATCTCCGGTTCCGCCCATGGTCATTCTGCTGTTTCCGCCATCGGTTAGTATTGTGTTTGCCCCATCTGTAATTGTATCCGTTGAACCCTTAAGAACAGTGGTGAAACCATAATGCCTTGAAAGCTCCTCAGCATTTTCCCTTGTGGGATCTTCGTCGTAAAATCTCAGAAATTCCTGCCTGTGTGGAGTTACAGTTATTTTTTTGCCCATTATGGAATTTTTGTGGGAAGAGAGCATTTTAAGGGCATCTGCGTCCAGTATTATTTCTCCGTCATATGAAGCTATCAGTGAAAGAATGGATTTTTCATATATGCCTGAAATGCCCATGCCAGGTCCAATGAGTATTGATTTATGTTTCCTGATCTCATCCAGCGGCAGATTGTCAGGTGTAACCTCTCTGACTATAATTTCCGGGTTGTACGATGAAATGATGCTGTAATTCTGCCTTGTTGTGTAAACTCTCACAAGGTCGGTGCCCACCGAAAGTGCCCCCATGGATGAGATCACTGCCGAACCATGGAATGACCAGCCTCCCACTATTGCCACTGTCCCGTTGTCTCCCTTGTGGGAATCCTTTCCGGGAGGCTTCAGGTATAACAAGTCTCCGGGCCCGGAATAATTTATTGCGTTGTCCGGAATTCCTATGTCCATTACCTCTATGGTTCCGGAATTGGAACTGTTCATACCTTCCTTAATGTCTGTGAAAGTGACAGTCATATGAGGATGTACCGCCGTACCAGTGCCAAGTCCCGAGGGGATGTCCACTGACACTATTTTTTTTCCTGACTTATTTATTTTTTTGATAACTGAAGCATATGGATCACGGAGTTCGCCCTTTATACCTGTTCCAAGAAGAGAATCCACCACTATGTCTGTTTCCTCCAGCAACCTTCCAATTTCGTCATTTTCATAAATTTTCCCCTTGAATCCTCTTAATGCTTTTCTGGCCATGTCAGTCTTCATTGACGATTTTCCCTTTATAAGATAGACTGAAACCCTGAATTTGTCATGCAGAAACTGTGCAGCCATTATCCCGTCACCAGCGTTGTTTCCAGTGCCGCATACAATGAGAATGGAAGAACCGGGTTTGTAATTGTCAGATATGACCTTTGCCACAGCCTTTCCGGCATTTGTCATAAGAACAAACAGGTCCCCGTTGCGATACTGGTAATTAATATCCATCCTTTTCTGGTCCAGAAAACTGATCATATTTTTATAAATCAAAGCTGACATATAATCTATTACTTTTCCAGAAATGCCATAAAGCAAAATCTATATAACCACAGGATAATAGTCAATAAATGGAAACAGCATCCACATACAATGATGATCTTTATGTTATGCGGGAAAACCTCAGGAGTTTAAGAACCGCATTTTTTGTCCTTTTTGTTGGATCCATACTTACCATCGTCCCTCTCGTTGACATAATAGGTTCAATACTTCTTTTCATAGGGATTATATTGTTAATTATAGCCCTTGGGCGTCTGGGCAATTCCAATATGGTTAATGCCGGATATTATAAAACCACAAGAAACTGGCTTATTCTCGATATTATCGCCTCAATATTGGCAGTTGCCATAATTTACTATTTTTTATATTCAATGATTATTTCCCCCACCATATCGAGTGCAGCTCTAAGCAGCAAACCACCTTCAATATCACCGTACATTTTTAATGAGTTTTTCTTCATAATTGGCGCATCTGTTGCTGTTTTACTTGTTATATATATCTTTGCCTACTTGAAAGTTGCCGGCACTCTGAAACTACTTTCCACAGAACTTTCTGTTCCGAAACTTGGAAGTGCTTCCACAACCCTTAAGATTTCATTATTATTTTCTGCCCTGACATCAGTAATTGCCATTATTTCATTATATACCGGTTTAAGGCATATTGTATTATCATCCTCAGGAAATGGAGGTCTTGTATTTACTGGGATCCCTGTGTTCCAGTTGTTTGGTCTCCTTTCCTATACCTTCATACTAGCCATTGTAGCCTTTGTCCTGGAGGTCATTGCTTACCATGAAGCCTATACTGGACTTGACGAGTTTTTTGTCCTGGCAGATTATAAATTGCAGCAGGGAAAATGAGAATTTCATGGTTTTGAGGAAAACATCCTTATTTGAGAAGTTTACCAGTTGCAATCTTCCACAGGTACAGATCAAGTATACCGGGTTCAAGGGAAAGTGATTCTGCAAACTCCAGAATTGTCTTTTCCGTCTCAAGATAATTTTTTCTGCTTCCCACCAGGAACCTGCGGTCTGGATATTCATTCTTAATCATCCGCAGGATGTGCTTGTCAAGAATTGAGAAATCAAATATTCCAACGTTCCTTAGAAAGTGTGATGCCTCTTTGTAGCCTATTCCCTTTAGATTTTCCACCAGGTAGTCTCTTGCTACAATTCTGTCTTTCATGGCAAGAATATCCGGGAGTTCATCGACTATCCATCTGGACTGCACAAGGAATCTGCTCCTTACGTTGTAGAATCTGTATTTTGCCTCCTTGAGTTTTTTTCTCATGGTATCCTCATCAAAGTTGAGAAAACCATCCAGACCAATTAATTCCTGTGTCCTTATGCCCATCTCTGCTGATGTGTTTGCTGTCAGGATGCAGAAGCAGAGTTCTCCGTAAATGAATTCCGGGGGGGATTTGCCTGCCCTTATGAAGTCAAGTTTCCTGTTTTCAACTGCTGCTCTGAATTCTGAGGACATCATATCTCTGACAGTTTTCAGAACACCGCTGTATTCATGAATTTCCATTTACTTTCAACCATTGAACAGAGGGATATAAAAATTGGTCTGAAGTTGTTTTTCCGGAATGTAAAAAAATTGTTGGTAATTACTGGAATTATGCCTTGAAAATTTCGTACATTTTTTTGGCTTTTTCCAGTCTCTTCTCCACATGTTTCCAGTCCACGTTCTTCATGAATGCGTCCAGGTATGGAGCTCTCTTTGGTCCGTAATCCGTGTAGTATGCATGTTCGTATACATCAAGTGCCAGGAGAACCACTGCATTCCATATTCCGTTTGTGTTATGCACATCAGCTCCTATGTTTCTCAGTGCCCCGGTGTTGAGATCAAATACCAGAAGCGACCATCCTCTGAATGCTACTCCCGTTGCCTTGAAATCCTCAACCCATTTCTCATAGCTTCCGAAGCTTTTTTCCACTTCTTTCTTGAATGAATCCGGAACAGGGTTATGTTCCTTGTTCAGGTTCTGGAAATACAGCTCATGGAGAAGTGATCCGTCAAAGTTGAATGTCTCTTCAAGCTTGAGTTCCCTGAATTCACTGTAGTTCTGGTTTGCCTTGCTCCTGTCAACAGATGGAAGTTTCTCCCATATTTCGTTTAATTTGTTCACATATCCCTTGTAATGTGTTTCAAAGTGGTATTCTATCTGCTGATCCGAGATGCCTTCCAGTCCCTTTGGTTTAAGGTTGTCCTTTGCGTTCCATTTTTCTGACATTTTTTCACCTTTTTTCAAATTTCATTAACCCATAAAAATCTATTGTTATTTCGTCAATGGCTTACGGGATGCCATTTCATTGTTCTGGCTTCAAAAAATAGGTTGCAAAATCAATGATTTACGAAATAAATAGGTTAATTAATTGTACCTGAGAGGATGATTCAATTTGAGTTGATGAATCTGTCAAGAGACACATCCGGGGATGGTTCCATGCTTATGGATACCTGCTTTGAATCCCTTTTTCTTGAAAGCCACTCTTCAAGAGATTCCTCGTCTGCAGTTCGTGCCTTGATTATCTCCATAGAACATCCAGCACAGTAGAGTCCGGTAAAAATAAGATTTCCACAGATGATGCAGTGATGTTTCATGGACATATTACTGCAATGGCAGGAGTATTAAAGATTTTTACTTTCATCCAATTTTTGTCATACCTGTTTATAAATTTAAGCCTTAAATTTTCTGGTTCTGCGTTCGAATCACGTAAATGGCATAAAATACTACACACTGAATTTTTCATTTAGAAATATCCATTGATAGAGATGCACCATACGGGGAAGATCAGTCATCCTTGTATGTTGTATCAACATCAGTACCACCGGTGAGAAACAGGGACATTTCACTGTAGATGTCCTCAAAACCGGACATTTCCCTTGATGATACGGGAAATATTTTGGAGTTGATTCCTCCGTTTCGAAATGCTTCGAGAATATTGAGAAAATAATCCTTGAGCATCTCCTGCTTCTCTTCCATGAATGCATCCCCCAGTATCTCCGGTTCTCTTTCCCATGCCATAATATTATCAATATCTGTTTCAGTTATCAGATCGATCTTGTTCAGAACAAATAACATGGGTTTGTAAAATCTTGACATTATTGAACCGTAAAGCATCTTCTGGGATATGTAACCTGAAGGAAATGATGAAAGAACTGCATCAGATACAAATGCTATCATAGCCTTGTTTCCGGACAGTGAATTCACCAGGTATGGGCTTGACGGCCTGAAGCTGAAAAGTTCTATCTGCCCCGGTGTGTCGAATATGACGTAATAATCAGAAAGATCTTTCAGTGGTTCTGCTATTTCCTGGACGTTTTCCAGCATCAGATCTGCAGCCACTATCTGGGCTCCATTGGGCCCTAGGTTGTATTCTGACATGACCCTGTCCAGCGATATGACATCCCTTATGTCCACATCCGGTTCGTATGGTACGAACTCTGCCCCGGGATCGAGATTCACCACTGCCGCATCGTATCCCTGGCTGATGAGCCACTCCTTGTATGATCCACAAAATGACGATTTTCCTGTTCCTGCTGGCCCGGTTACATATAATGATCCAATCATGCTTCTATCTCCTGATAATCTTCCAGACCCTTATCCTCTTCTTTCTTATCAATGTTGAAAGTCTGTGTAATTGTGTTTATTATGTTCTCGATTCTCATGTCCAGGTACCAGGGGAGCCTGAATTCATGTGAAATCTTCAGGGTCTCATCCATGTATTTTATGATGGACCCCTTGTGAATTGTAAGGTTTATGCTGGAATTTCCGCACTTGAAACATTTCCCTGAAAGAGGCACACGGCGGTACTTGGTGTTGCATTTAGTACACCTGAACTCCTGGGAGAAGAACCCCCGGAAATTACCGTACATATCAGGAAGAAAATGAGAGGAAAGTACCCTTGCTGCAACATCGTTTTCATCAACTGCCCTTATTCGTCTGGCCAGGCCCAGCTGCTGTTCGATCTTATCCTGCATTGAAAGTATTGTTTTGTACGAGGATATTTTTATTCCGCTGCTTATATCCGCAGTCTCCCTGCTGTATCCTATGCCCCGAAAACTCCCTGTTTCCTGTATGAGAATCTTAATTGTTTTCATGATCCCCTCTAATTTGGATGGCATTTCATTCTTTTCCGCGGCCTCGTAGAATTCCAGAGGATATTCCCAGAGCGTGTCCACATTCAGGGCTTCCTTGTCAACCTCGTCGGGATTCAGCCTGACAGTTAAGACAAGAGGAGCATCCATGAGTCCACCTCTTGTTGATGGCAGATAATCTTTTGAGAAGTTAATGAGACCGTCCATGAGAAGCATGATGATCGTAACGGCAGGTTCCATCCTTGTTGGTTGAAACACCATGTTTTGCTCTGAAAAGCCCTTTTTCCAGGGGTTCGCTGACCTTGTCCTTTGACATCAGCTTCTTTACACCCTTCAACTCCTTCAGCGATGCAACACTTATTCCCGATCTTCTTTCGGCACGGTCAATCATCTCTGAGAGGTCTACCCTCATTTTTCCTGTCCGATTTTCACTCTGAGTCCTTGAACCGCATCTGGGGCAAAGAGGATGAGGTGTCTCCAGTCCACAGCTCAGGCATTCCCTGACCGCAGCTTCGATCTCAATTCCACTTTCATCCGATCTTTTTCCTGCGTTTACAATTGATCTTCTTGCATCCCCGTAATTCTCAATTGGAAATAACACATGAACCATAGGCTTCATCTTTCTATCTCCAGCTTTCTCCGGCCTCCCCATCCTTGATCCTATCCTCGTTGGTGCACGATCTTTTATGATGATGCCGGATAGGCTGTTCACAGCCTCCAGAGGCGTTGAATGTTCAACATATGGACTTATTTCCACAACCCTGTTTTCACGTATATCAAGCCCCATGGACCTCAAAAGTGAAATTGAATATTTTGGAACAATGCTGGAACCATTTGCATTGAACTGGCAGTTCAGTTTGATAAGTGTTTTCAGCATAGATTCTTCTGGTTTTATAAGTACATGGGATCCATCCGAAGATGATGCCAGGAGACCTGTTCTGAGGTTTTTGAATTCATCCATTGATATGTCATTCCAGATTAGATCATATTCCGGGTATAATGGAACAGGATATTTCCTGGAAATTGCCCATGCCTCTGCCTCTTCCGGGATGTGAGACTGGTATTTTTCAAGGTTTGGAAATGCTCTGGCATTTAACTTCCACCATTCGGATGTGTATGATGGCTTTTCCAGAACATGGTTGTTTTCAAGAAAATCACCGAATGATATGAGCATCTCACCCACATCTGTGATCTCCACTATCTGGTCATAAATCTCCTTGGCTTTTTCAAGATCATCTATCCTGACATGATCACCATTTTTAAGCAGCACCGTGGGTCCTTCCACCGAATCACATGGAGTTATTGCAGCGGCCTTTCCGGGAGCCTCCATCTTAAGCTGGCACCCTATTGCAATAAACTTTCCGAGGATATACATTGTGGCTGGATTCATTGAGGCAGCTGCCAGTCCGGAGACCCTGGACCTCCCATACCTGAGCCTGAATCCTCCCTTAGCTCCCGGATGGCTGAAAACTGGCCTCCCCGCAACCATATCCTTCAGGTATTTGTCTGAGTTTTTCTTTACTTTCACTTCGGTTTCCGATGTTTCCGGTTCTTTTTTTGCCAGGAAATTCCAGTCGTTAATGCCCAGAGCTGCAGTATGTTTCAGGATCTTCTTCGATTTCTGTATCAACCCTTCGCACAGGACCAGACACATTCCTCCCCTGATACGGTTTGTCTTGACCCTCTTCATGTCCCTGTGCCCTGAAATTTCCTCCTCTTCGCTGCCTTCTCCGTCTATACAGACAGGAGAATTGGTTATAACTGTCCTGATCTCTTCCGGGCTTGGAAAATACTGAAGATGTTTTAACCGATTATAGCTCTGGACCTCCTCTATGTACCTCTCAACTTCTTCCTCTGTTGGCCTGTAGCTACCTATGCCAAGATCTCTTCTCACTATATCGGCAATGAGAACACTCAGTGCCTGTGCAGTCCCACCCGCCCCCCTTATTGGCCCTGAGTAGGACACTGAAACATAGCTGGAACCATCATCGTTTGAGTCAATACTTATGTCTGCTATTCCCTCCAGGGGTGCAACAAGTATTCCTTCTGTCAGTATGGCAAGCCCGACTCTTACAGCCTTATCCACTGCCATCCTTGGCCCCTGGTTACTGTACATTCTGGCAACCAGCCTTGAAATGCTTATTGAAACTTCTTCCCTGGTATGTTCGACTGACTGTTTTCTTATTTCGTCCGCAATGCCCTTTATGCCGATGAGCTCCTCTATCCTGTCAGCCATATCAGAAGCCAGAGGCATCTCCACATCATCTCTAACGTCCTTGCCCAGTGCCCTGACTCTCTTTGCAACTGAATAGCAGGATTCTACACTTTCCCTGATTATTTTATCGTAAGCACTTCTGAAGGATTCCTGTTCTGTCATTTGAGTATATCAGCTATGAGAAGCTTGTCCATCAACTTTGCCTTTATGACAATTTTCCTGGAGAAGTAAGCATTCATGGGATCAAGTTTTCTGTCAAGTATGTCTGAAAAGTCCTGTGAAGTGGATTTAACAAGAATATCTGGAGAATCTACATGATCAACCACAGTTATTGAACCGTTCTTGATCTCAAAGAAAATATTCTCTGCATTGTCCAGCTCTATGCATGCAGTGCGGTCAAGTTTTGATATCTTCTCCATTTTTTCCGGATTTTTCTGAAGCTTGGTGTTGGCTTCATCCAGTAATTTTAAGATTCTTTCTCGCATCTTTCACCCCTTCCTTCTCTTTTTTGTATTCGAGTGCTGACAGCACCAGATGCATATGAACCCTTGACGGGGAAAGGGGCCTTGACTTGAATTCGCTGTGGTACTGTGTGGCGATATAATTATCCCTGTCATCCAGTTCCAGTATCTCCATCCTTATTTTCTCATCATCAGTGCCGGAGAAATTCATGCCCATCCTGTTTATTCTTTCTATATAGGAAGGATTGACTTCGTATCTGTGCCTGTGCCTCTCGTAAATTTCACTTGATCTGTAAAGCCGGCTTGCAATTGTTCCATCTTTTATGAGAACTTTTTTTGATCCAAGCCTCATTGTTCCTCCCATGTTCTTCACCCTGTACTGTTCCGGTAAAAGATCAATGACCGGATTTTTTGTGTTCTCCTGAAATTCCGAACTGTTTGCATCCTCCAGGCCCAGCACGTTTTTGGCAAACTCTATGACGGATACCTGAAAACCAAGACAGATGCCAAGGTATGGAATCCTGTTCTCTCTGGCGTACCTTGCAGCCTCTATCTTGCCTGTTACGCCTCTGTAGCCAAAGCCACCGGGGACAAGTATTCCGTCAACTTCTCCAAGAAGTCCTGTGGACTTCAGCAGATCGTCCGAATTTATCCATTTCAGCCTCACACTTATTCCTGTGTTGCCTGTTACATGGGAAAATGCCTCCTTATGGCTTATATAAGCATCCTGAAGTTCTATGTATTTTCCCACCACTGCAATATCTACAGTTTCATTTGGATTCCTGAGATTTTCCAGAAAACCTGTCCATGGTTCACTGAAGTTCTCAAGTTTCAGCGAGAATTTCTTTTCTATATATTTCTCAAGTTTCTGATTGTGCATTATCTCCGGAAGGAAATATGTGTTCGGTATGTCATTTATCCCTATAATTCCGCTTTCCGGTACATCGGTAAAGAGTGAAAGCCTCCTCTTGGTCTGTTCCTGAAGTGGATTTTTTGATCTGCAGAACAGCAGATCAGGTTGAATACCAATCTCTCTGAGTTCCTTAACGCTGTGCTGGGTAGGTTTTGTCTTCTGCTCCTCCACAGCCCCAAGTTCCGGCACAAGTGTTACATGCCCGAACAGCACCGAATTTTCACCCTCTTCCTGTTTCAGCTGCCTTAAAGCTTCCAGGAATGGCATGGATTCTATATCTCCGACCGTTCCACCAACCTCAATCATAACTATGTCCACATCGGTGGAATTGCCGATTATCCTGATACGCCGTTTTATTTCGTTTGTTATGTGTGGTATTATCTGTACAGTGCTTCCAAGATAATCCCCCCTTCTTTCCCTCTCAATGACCTCTTTATAGATCTTCCCTGTGGTGATGTTGTTATCTCCGCTGAGGTTTATGTCAAGAAATCGCTCGTAATTCCCCAGATCCAGATCGACCTCACTCCCGTCGTCCAGAACAAAAACCTCACCATGTTGATATGGATTCATTGTGCCAGCATCGTAATTCAGGTAAGGGTCTATTTTAATGGCAGTAACCCTCAGTCCATTTGATTTCAAAAGATGTGAGAGACTTGAGGTAATGGTTCCTTTTCCAAGTCCGGAGAGAACTCCCCCGGTTATAATTATGTATCGCACTATGGATAAGCTTTTTTTTATTAATTAATTTTCGTTGAGATTCTTTTTACAATTATGACTTGCCTTTTCACGATTGGCCTAATGTTTAACCATGCAGATTGTGAAAAATGCATACAGTTATACTTATTGGATCAGTACGGATTCCCATCTCACCATTTTTTTATTTCACCAGTTCCCTGAGGTATTTTCCCATGGACTTCAGAGATATTTCCTGAGAGAAGATGGTATTGCTTCAAATGTGGTTGGATGTGGTTCACACGACATGGCCAGTGCTTTGGCGGTCATTCCGTTTTCAATAGCTGCTGTGAAATAAGCCACCAAATCTGCACCATCATGGGCAAAGGTCTGGAAACCGAGGATTCTTCCCCCGTCCTTTTCAATAACTATTTTGAACCATCCGTCCCTCTGCCTGAAAATCTGAGATTGTGCATCTCCTTCCAGACTTTGTGAAACAACTTCATAGTCAATCCCCATATTTATCACATCTGCTTCTGTATATCCGACGCTCCCCAGTTCAGGATAGGAGAAGAGAGTAAATGGTATTGCGTTGAAATTCATCACATAATTCTGTTTCCCCTCTATGTTTCTGGCAGCAATTACGCTCTCCTTTACCGCTGCATGGAAAAGCATTGATCTTCCAATTACATCGCCGGTTGCAAATATGTTCTGTCTGCTTGTTCTCATATGTGAATCAACAACTATTGAATTATTCAGAGTTTTTACTGTGGTTTTCTCAAGACCTATACCTTTAATATGCGGTCTTCGTCCGGTTGCCATTACAACCTCTTCTGCTGACAGTATCTTTTCCTCATCACCATCCATTAATTTTACAATCTTCATTTTCCCGCTCTTAGAAATTTCCTTAACCTTTCCATTGAAAATAACACTTACATGCTTTCCCGACATCAGCCTTAAGGCTTCATCCGAAATGGCCTTATCCATGCCCGGAAGAAGCCTGTCATGTGACTGTATTATTGTAAGTTCTATCCCGAATGGTGCCAGCATGTCTGCAATTTCGATACTTATATATCCACCACCAATGAGTATTATTGAACCGGGGAGTTGACCTATGGACGATTTATACGCAAAAATATTGTCACTTGTAAGAGCCAGGCTGCTGCCTGGCAAATCTGGAATGAAAGGATCTGCACCAGTTCCAATAACTATGTTTCCGGACGCGGCTGTAAAAGACTGTTCACCACTCACCTCCAGAGTACTGTCGGACAGAAATGAGGTGGTCCCTTTCACAAAGTCCACGTTTGCCTGATGATCCCTGATCTCCCTGTAATGATTATCGTATCTGATTTTCTGCACGGAATCCTTGAATGACTGAACATCTGACCACATATCAGGAAGTTTTATGCTTCCATTATAAGCGCTGATTACCGCATAGTCCATGAGGCTTTTTCTTACTGTCTTTGAAGGAATACAGCCAGAGAAGAGACAGTTACCTCCGAGATTTCCCTTTGGATCAACCATCAGAATTTTATGGCCGGATTCCGCAAGCTGAAATGCACCGGGATAACTGGCACCACCGCCACCCATAAAAATTACATCATATTTCCTTTCCTGCATTTATGAAAATAGCGTTATTGTATATATCACTATAATAAGCTGAGTGTCTTTTACTTTTTATGCACCCCTATATTTTCACCTTGTTGAATAAAATCTTTCCTGATCCATTTAATGAGTACCTGAATAACAATTTATAGTCTCTGAAAATGTCTGCCTATGAGAATACTTGTCTTTTCAGATATACATGCAAACTTTGAGGCACTTAAGGCCGTTATTGCGAAGGAAAAATTCGATTACTCCATATTTCTTGGAGATGCCGTTGATTATGGACCTCAACCGTCTGAAACCCTTGATCTTGTGAGGGAAAATAGTGATGTAAGGATCATGGGAAATCATGACAGGGCAGTTGCTTATGATGAGGATTGCCAGTGTGCCCTGGAAATGCATGATCTGAGCGAATACACAAGGGAGAATATATCAAAAAAGCTTCTTTCAAAGGAGGATATTGGCCACCTGAAAGAATTCAGGGAGAACCAGGTGATTGAGATTGACAACCTGAGGATATATTCCGCCCATGCTTCACCGTATAACAATTTGTATGGCTATCTATTTTCAACTGAAGCTGAAATGGTATGGAAGGACAAAAAACTGAAGGAATATAATTACATAATGGTAGGCCACACCCATTATATGATGATGTACAGGAACAGGATATTGAACCCTGGAAGTTCAGGTCAGCCCAGAGACGGACTGTGGATGCCCATGTACATGATCTTTAACACCGATAGCATGGAATATACTTTCCACAGGTTCAAATACGACTACAGAAAGACTGTGAATAAGCTTGAGGAGATAGTTAAGGATGAAAAATACCTGGAAAGATTGAAATCCTTTTACATCCCTTCCAGATAGAATGATTATGGAAGGACCTTAAAGATGCAGGAACAGGATGAAATAAAATCCGTAAAGGTGGGATTCGTATATCTCAAGGATGACGACCCAAAAAAAGCAACCATGAAGAAACTTGAAAGATTCGGAATGGCAAGCATAACCAGGCTGGGTTCTGCCAGAGGGATGGTTATCCTAACCCCTTATGCAGGCAGGATTCTTCTTCCGTCTGATTCTAACCTGGTCAGGAATAGAGGCCTTTGCCTTATAGAAGGTTCATGGAAAAGGCACGACAGGTTTGAAAACATAACAGGACACTATGCAAGGTCCCTTCCAAAACTGCTTGCCGCAAATCCCGTGAACTACGGAAAGGTACAGATTCTCTCCTCAGTGGAGGCTCTGGCGGCTGCCCTTTACATAACCGGATACCGGGAACAGGCAGAGTCTGTGCTTTCAAAATTCAACTGGGGGCTTACATTCCTGCAGCTAAATCATGAACCACTTGAACTTTACAGTAAAGCAATAACAGAACAAGATATGAAAAGGATGGAAAATGAGTTTTTCTGATGGCATGTTCTCATGCTGATCTTTCCCATACATTTCCCCTGATCACGTAGGTTCCTTTCGTGTATTGATCCAGAATATCTCCTATGGATTTCCGGAAATTTTCAGGAATAAGGGAGAGCTTTCCATCTTCCCATGGCAGAATATGAATGCCTTCAACATGTGAAAGGTTTTCCGGCACTGGCTCACCAGAAATAAACAATTTCAGGAAGCCCATCTCATCCGGATCAATTCTCATTCTAACTTTTTCTGCCTTTTCTAATATGAGTTTCCCATCCTCTATGCCGTAGCCTAATTCACCTGTTCTTCCACCTGCATATTTTATAAAGAGCAGAATGCCCATACATTTTGTGCACTCCCCGCAGGGCATTATCCTCCCATTGCTGTAATGGCAGGAATGGCATGATCTCTGCTGCAGATATAGATCGTGATACCTGTTCACCAGTATCTTCTCAACAACAGAACCAAAAATTGGATAGACTGCACTCCACAGGGATGAATTGATTCCCTTGGCCTGAAGATATCCCGATGTCATGTTGTTGAAATCCCATGTCTGGTCAAAAACTCCATAATAGTGCTTTATCCCCTTATACTTTGGCATTTCCCTGGGATCATCCAGCTCATCCCCCAGAAGAAGGCCGCTTATGGAATATGACCTGATCATGGGAATAAACGAGAAGACATATACGGGAAATGTGAAGAGCTGTATGGGGTAGTCGTCAGCCCTTTTGTTTACAACAGCAAAATCAAGTATCTTCAACCTGATCTGTGCCCATCTGTAGAAACGATCTATATTGGACCATACTTTTTTGACATTCTTAAAATTTGCAGAATAATATTCATATGAAGTCTTTGCCGTAAGCCAGTGACCACCGGATTCATTGAAAAAGAAGGCGTAGGTATCTGCACCTGATTCTCTCAACATACCATAGGTGAGAAGGCTCTCCTTTCCTCCGGAAGACAGGACAGCAATCCTGTTTCCTGGTTTAAAAACAACCGGTGATTCCTTATTTTTATGTATTGGTGCAATTACCTCTGTTGCCCCGTTTGCATTTTCTTCGGTGATATCTGCCTCCTTTGGCAGGTACTCCTTTTTTATAAATTCGTAACGCCTTCTGCAGAGCTTGTTTACGAAAACCTCCCTGTTGTTTATCCTCACATACTTCCCTATTATTTCCAGATCATTATCTGAAACTGGAAATTCGAGATACAGTGAACCTGCAAAATACGTGAAATTAATGGCAGCCATGGTAAGCAGCATTCCTGCCATATTTTCATCCGCTTCCACAGGATCGGAATATGTGAAAATAAGTTCGAAACTTTCTTCGGTTACACCCTGTGAAAATGATACAGTGCCCCTTATGGATTTGCCACGGTATTGCAAGGGTTTAACCCGTATGGAGTCAAAGCATCTCACCCTTTCAGTATATTTCAATAAATCACTTACATTGAATGAGAGGCTATTTCCCTTGCAACTGAATCCAGTGGTTCAAGTGGATTGAATACTGGTATGCCGAATTTCCCCTGAAGGCAGCTTATTGATTCCTTTATTTCTGAACTGTCCATATTTTCGCTGTTTATTGATATGGCTATAACCTTCCTGTTTGAAAGGTTTTCAAGTATGTTTATGTATTTTTCAAGTGGAGGTATTGGAAAATCCTCGAACCCATCGAAAGCCTTTCTCTTGGGGGCGTGCTGGAGAATTATGGCATCAGGCCTGCAGGCACCTATTATTTCAAAGCTGCCGGGATATGCGGGATGCAGTACCGAACCCTGCCCCTCAAGGAACATATAATCAGGCTTTTCTTTCACCCACGCTTCATGTGTGACCCATTCAAGGTTTCCGGGAATGAAATCGTTTATCATTGAATCCACCACCACCGTGTATGGGAAACCCTGCATCCATGAGGTCTGCCCTGTTCCAATCATGACAGATCTTTTTCCAGCCTGGTTCATGGCCTGATTAAGGAATACGGAAGTTGTCCTCTTTCCTATTGCACTGTCTGTACCCAGAACTGCAATCTTTGTAGCCTTAACCTCCCTTATGGAACCTGTGAATGGCATCTTCATATCCCTGAACATCTTCCTGACATCAATTATATCTGTACCATTACTTCTTGAAAGCGAAGAGAATTCCGGATCGTCGCTTATGAACTCGTGAAGGCCGCTTACGACAGTCATTCCTTCATTTATTGCCTCCCTGATATATCTCCTGTATTCATCTGGTATGTAACCGCCATCTGTTGCAATTCCCACAATGAAGACCTTTGACCCCAGAGATTTCCCTTCCTCAACTGATCTCACTATGGGGATTCCTTTGGGTTTCCCTGATAGTATCTGGCCTGCATCCTCTCCAGCGTATCGTGAATCAATTACTGATGTGATATTGTACCTTTTGCTGTATCTCACGAGCCCGTTTGCCGTTTTTCCATATGTTGACCCAAATACATTTTCTGCAAGCACTACTGCGTTATCCATGATCTGCCCCTCCCTGTAAGTACCACAACTACCTCTCCTCTGTAGCCCAACCTCTTCATGACCTTGTCAGCTGCAGCCATTGCCGATGCCGATGCCGGAAGAACTGAAAGTTTTTCAGCCCTTTCTATCATTCTTGAATAATTGACCATCTCTGAATCGGAAACGTATGTTGCAATGCCGTTGCTTCTGTATATTGATTCCAGTGCCTTCTGGCCATCGTATGAACGGAATGAGACAAGCGGCTCTGAAACTGATGTTTCAGTAATCATTGAAGGATCAAGATCCACAACTTTCCTTCTTTTTCTTTTCCAGGAAGCCACTATTGGGTTTCCGTTTGAAGTGCTTGATGCAATAAGTCTGGGGACACTGCTGATCTCACCACTGTGGTACAGTTTCTCAAACCCGGAAAATATTCCCGCAAGTGTTGTTCCGTTCCCAACTGGGACTGAAAGGAACTCCGGACTGTGCCCGAGCTGCGACAATATCTCATAGGCAATGTTCTCATAACCCATTATGTCAAGTTCAGAATTCTTAGATCCGGGACTTGAGTCGTACCAGCTCTCATCATTGGATCTATCTCTCATGTAATCAACAAGTTCCTCGTATTTATAGGGCATTTCAAGTATTGAAGAACCGTTGGATCTCATTTCTTCCACCCTCTCGCCGGAATAAAATTCAGGTATTGCTATGACGGATTTCAACCCATACCTGTTTGCGAAATACGAGATTGATGCACCGTAATTTCCACAGGTTGCCAGAGATATTGTATCATATCCGCCTTCTCTGGCTTTCAGGGCATGCAGCATAGAGATCCTGTCTTTTTGGGTTCCCGTGAGACTTGCACCCTCGAATTTGATAAAAAGGCCGTTCATTTTCAAACGTTTTTCAAGGTTGTGCGCTCTAAAAAAAGGTGTGTTACCAGGAGGTTTTTCCTCTTCAGATATTTCTTCCATTTCATTTCACCCAGGTTTCTAACCTGGTATTATTTATGCTAAGCAATCACGACTATATAAATGTTTTTTATTAAAAAAATAATCCGAAATATGTAGGGGACTGGGATTTTAGCCGGAAAATAATTTTAATTATAAATACATATTATTACAACTATATTTTATCTTTTATATACTTATTATTTCCAATTTTCTCTCGTCTGAAATCTTCTTTATGAGATCTCTTGCTTGTGCCTTTGTTCCCTTCTTATCCATGAGAAAACCTTTGCATCCTGGAGTTTTCTCCACTGCCTGAAGGATCATGTCCTCGGTAATTGAATCAAGGGCATATTTTGGGATCATATGGCCCATATTTATGTTATTTTTCAGGAAGTATTCAGTTATTTTTGGCATATAGTGGCCTCCCCCAATTCCCACAAATGTGTCATAGTCACTGTCTTCACGATCAAAGATCGCACCTCTTACAACCTCAAGTGCCTCCGGATCTCTCCACTGTTTTTCTGTGGTGCCGATCTCAATGTAATAATTCATCTTGTTCAGTAAAGGGCCATGATGTGTGGCTTCGAAGGTTATTTCAAAATTGTCCCCTTTGAAATTATCCTTAAGAAACCTCAGTGATGCCGACATGGCAGCTGGATATGATAATGTAAGAGTTCCCGGTTTTCCTCCAAGCAATGCCCCCGAGAAGTTTCCTGTTGGATGAACCGTTATGGATTTTATATCAGCCTTTGAGGAATGCCTTGAGAGAAATATGACCCCTTTTGCCTCCATCCTGTTATCACTCAGAAACTGTTCAATATTGTCCAGATAAAGGTGTCTTTCATCAAAGACAGCGAGCATGAAGTTCCCGTGTACCATTATATTATGAGAACCTGAATTGGTGAATGCCTCTTTTTCAAGAATGTAGTCAAGCATTGATTTGCTTGCCTCATCCGATTTTGATGCAACTAAAAGATCCGGCAGCATTGACCATAATCACATCAAGATTTAAAAGGGAGGTGCTGACTTTCAATGAATTGGAGGATGGGAACTTTTTCACGCAGGATTACCAAACGTTCTTGCCCATTAAATTCTTGCTTCTATCATATCGTGGTAAATATTATCGGCCTTCAACATGACCCTTTTCCTTCTTTCCACAATATTGGAGAATTTCTTTTTCATGCTGCTTCCCTCCATATCTGAAAGTATCGCTTCGTAACTGGCATATGTGTCAGTTTCAGCCTTGGAGATGTAAAGAAGTATATTCTGCAGGCTGTTGGGGTCAATATTCTCAGCGCTTATAAGATGCCTGGTTGCCTGAATGTCATACAGTTTTCTCAATGTTTTATTTTCGTTATTTATAACATATTTGTTATTCAAAAAATTGTATATATCTCTGGAAAACTGATCTCTGCTTTTTGCAAATGCCTCAAGAAACATTCTTATGTTTGACAGGTTTGTATCCAGCATCAGATCATAGTACTTCTTCGCCCATTTGTCCTCTTCAATTGCCAGAACATCCAGTTTTGACCTGATCGATTCCATGGATGCCATACATTAACATATGAAATCATGGTAATAAGACATTTCCATTATCTCATAGCATTCTGCTGGAATCGGAATGAGTAGAGACTGAAAGCTTTATGGAAACTATTTGCTGGTTGGAGGAAAATCATTGAACGCAGTGTAAAGAATTTAAGGCGAATCAAAATACTGATCCATATGGATTTAGACATTGGAAAAATAGAGGATAAACTGAAAAAGTACTGGGAAGAGGAAAATATCTACCAGTTTAAGATTGATCCTCTGGGGAGGGACAAAAACTTCTCAATTGACACTCCACCTCCAACAGTTTCAGGAAAGATGCATATGGGGCACGCCTTCTCCTATCCACATCAGGATTTTATAGCAAGGTACAAAAGAATGAGGGGGTATTCCGTATTCTATCCATGGGGATTTGATGATAATGGCCTTCCCACGGAACGATACACTGAAAAACTTATGGGAATAAGAGCTGAAAAGGTAAATCTTGAAGATTTCATAAAGGCATGCCAGGAGGCAAGCTCCAGGTCTGAATCAGAACTTATGGCCACCTGGAGAAATCTTGGAATCAGTGCAGATTTTAAAAATCACTACACGACAATGTCCCGGGAATCCAGAAAGATATCACAAACCATGTTTCTGGATCTTCTTCATAAAAATAGGGCATATCGGGAGGAGGCCCCGACCATAAGGTGCCCATCCTGCAGAACATCAATCTCCCAGATTGAACTCAAGGACGGAATAGTTTCAACCGATTTTGTCTATATAAAATTCGATCTTGCCGATGGGGGAAATATAATAATTGCCACTACCAGACCGGAAATGATGGGCGCATGCGTGGCTATTTTCGTCAACGGATCAGATGAGAGATACAAACCTTTCCTACTTGAAAAAAATGGAAGAAAATGTTCAAGATGTGGTTCATCTGATCTGGAACCGGAAAGGGACGTTATGGATACATGGGCTACTTCTTCCCTCTCTCCAAGGCTTGCTCTTGTTCCCGCCGGATATTTTCAAAGTCTTTACCCCATGGATATCAGGTTCCAGGGACATGATATCATATCCGTATGGGCATTTGTTACAATAGTCAGGTCAGAAATCCATGACAGTTTGAGTCCCTGGAAAAGGATATTCATAAGCGGCAATGTTTATGATCCTCTTGGCCAGAAGATGAGCAAAAGCAAGGGAAACGTACTTGAACCTGCCAATTTCATTGAACAATATGGTGCCGATGCCCTGAGGTTCTGGGCTTCCAGTTCAGTTCCAGGGGATGACATAAAGATAAAGGAACAGGATTTTGTGAGAGGAAGAAGGACTGTGATCAAGCTGTTCAATGCCTTCAAACTCCTTGAACTTATCAGGTCGGATAAACCTCTGAAGAAATTGAATACACCTCCATCAAATATGGCAAATGCATGGATACTGGCGAAGCTTAACAGTGTTGTGAAAGATGTTACTGATCTCATGGACCAGTATCTCTTTTCAAGGGCGAGGACTCAGCTTGACAACTTCTTCTGGAACACATTCTGTGACAACTATCTTGAGATCATAAAGGGATATGGCAACACCGACACTGATCCTGCACTGCAGGATGAGACTGTATCCGTTTCATACCATGTTTTCCTTGACATTCTGAGAATGTATGCACCAGTAATGCCCTTCATAACAGAGGAACTGTACCTTTCATACCCTGAACATGGAAAAAGCATACATGTGGATTTATGGCCTTCTTTCTCTGAGGAATTCATATTCCAGGAGGCTGAAGGAAAGATGGATTATATAATTGAGGTCATTGGAAAGATAAGAAACCTCAAAACAGGAAACAAGATGTCAATGAACACTCCGCTGGAAAGAGTCTTCATAAACGGCAATTCCAGAATTATTGAAGAAGGAAGAGATATTATAATGGGAATGATGAAAATCGGCAGCATAATTTCTGAGGATTCACCGGAAATTCTTGTTTCCTTGGATGAAAAGCAGGAAAATAAATAACTTTTTATTTTATTACTGATGAAAGAGTATTCCATGATAAGACCTGACAAAAAAATATTGAGGATAGGTTCAGTGGTGCTTGTTGCAGCCATTATAATGCTTGGAAGCGGAATTTTTTTGTATTTTTCAAACACAAACTCCACCCTTGATTTGACTGTTCTACCTGCAACACCTCACGTTGTTTCACAGAAGAATGTTTCCTCGGGCACTGAGTTACAGTATACAGTAACCCTGAACAGCAACCAGAATATTTCCGTCTATGTGCTTTCACCGCAAGGTTTCCATTTTGGGCTTAAGACTCTTAACACCTCCTCCACAATTTCAGATATAGTTATATCCAACTCATCAGGAAACTGGTCTCTGGTGATTTTTGACCATGGAAGTGGATCAGCAACAGTTTCTGTAACTTTTTCTGATCTTACATTCAGCATGCTTTTCCTGATTGTGTTTGGCATAGTCCTGATTCCCTGCGGTCTTGTTATAATTTACATATACTTTTATTCCAGAAAGGTTGAAAAAAGAAGAGAAAGGATAAGAAATTTAAATTAAAAATCAGAGAATGGGAAGATATCTGTCTATTTCCCATTTTGTAACAAATGACCTGAAAGCATCCCATTCTTTCTGCTTCACGGTGATAAAGTTCTCGAATATGTGATCTCCAAGAATTTCTTTCATAAGTTTGCTGTTTCTGAAGTGGTGAAGTGCCTCTCCAAGACTTTCAGGCATTGACATTATACCGGATTCTTCCCTTTCCTGTGCTGTCATATGGAATATATCCTTTTCCACCGGTTCCGGGGCTTCCAGCTTATGGTTTATACCTTCAAGACCCATTCCAAGAATAACAGCAAACTGGAGGTACGGGTTTCCAGCCGAATCTGAACACCTGAGTTCCATCCTCTTTCTCATTCCTTCCCCGGCCGGTACTCTTATGAGTGCTGACCTGTTCTTGTTTGCCCATGAAATGTAAACTGGGGCCTCATAACCAGGAATAAGACGCTTGTAGGAGTTGACCCAGGAAGCAAGTATTGCCGATCCCTGGTTTATGTTCTTCAGGACGCCTGCCATATAGTGCATACCAAGTTCGCTGATTCCGTATTTTGCCTTCTTTTCGTAGAACAGGTTTTCCTTTTCCCCTGTGGACATTATGCTCTGGTGGACATGCATTCCGGAACCATTTACCCCATTAACCGGTTTTGGCATGAATGTAGCATAGAGGCCGTGGTTCTGAGCTGCATTCTTTATGATATTTTTAAGCATTGCAACCCTGTCTGCCATAACAAGTGCCTGTGCATATCTCAGATCTATTTCATGCTGCCCGTATGCAACCTCATGATGAGCAGCTTCCGGATGATATCCAAGGTCATACAGTGTCTTGAGGATATCCTGCCTTATTTCACTGGCTGTATCAAGTGGAGTGTTGTCGAAATATCCACCATAATCACTTGGTATATTGGTTGGATTTCCATTGCTGTCTCTCTTGAAGATAAAGAACTCGAACTCCGGACCTACGAAGAAATCCATTCCATTTTTATGGAGTTTTTCCAGCTGCTTTTCAAGGACATATCTTGGATCTCCTGGGAATCTTTCTCCGTCCGGTGTATGAACCTGGCAGATGAATCTGGCAGTCCTGTAATTTTTCCCTTTTTCAGGAAGCACAGTGTAGCTTGAAAGATCCGGAACAGCCCGCATGTCCGATTCTTCTATCTGAGCATACCCTGCCACAGAACTGCCATCGAATACTACGCCCTCTTCTAGTGCACTCTCAAATCTGTTTTTTGGAACTGTCAGTGTCTTGACAAACCCCACTATATCTGTGAACTGAAGTTGCAAAAAATCAACATTATCCTTCTCCAGCTTAGTCAGGTATTGTTTAACATCCTCTTGCATGTTAAGTGATCATCAGCCCATATTAAATAACTTTAGTATCCTTTTTACGACTAATTGTCACTGTTCATAATCATAGCCTCTACTAGAGATATATTTGGAATCAGTGGCTGTTGTTATAAGGGTCATTAAATTAAAAATTTGCGAAGTTTTTATTATAATTATGTATGTGGGCCTGTATGCGATTGTTTCTATGAGAAAGAATAGCTGTCAGTGTTAATTTAAATATATCATTGCAAGTGTTGGATTGAGGTAAAAAAATGAATGGAAAATTGAAATTGGATCTTAAGTTACTGGAGCTCCCAAAAAGGAAGATATATCTGTCAGTTGCTGGCGGATCGTTCTGTGCAGATTAAATTTTTATACACTTTCTTCCAATATTGTTTTAAATAGTTCCTCTTTGTTGTTTTCTTTGCATCTTTTGTTGAATTCCTCAATTTTGCTGAGTATTTCTTTTTCTGGATAGCCGTAAAGCTTCATAATCCTTATTACTGAAACATACCCATCTATTATTGGTCTGTAAACTTTGGAGGAAAAATTTTTTTCCATTTTTCTGATCTCTTCATCGGCCTTCTTTTTGTCCTTAGTTGCTACATAATAAGTTGCCATGACAAGATGACATTGTGCTACTCCATTCATATCGAAATTTTTTCTGAAGAATTCATAGGCACCTAAGATATAATCATAAGAATCCCCAAAACGCTTTGTGTCTATGTAAATCTTTGCTATATTTAATCCAGAGAGATTCAACATTCTCTCGTTGCCCATCTCCTTGGCCAACTCATGTGCTTCCACAACGCTATCTATTGCTTCGTTAGGTTTCCCCATTGATAAAAGAACGGCACTCTGATTTAGATAACAGAACTCAAGATGATGTTTATCTCCAATGGATTCGAAAAATTCAATGGCTTCCTGATTCATCTGGAAGAACTCCTCTAATTTTCCCATAGAGGCATAAACGTAAGCTTCGTTCATTTTTACTAAATTCAAACCTTTCTTATCATCAATTTCCATGAAAAGAAGATTTGCCTTCTCGAAGTATTCCAGTGACTTTTCGTTATCATACTTATAACCATATACAGAACCTAATCCAACTAATGCCATCCCTTTTGTCTTAATATCGTCAACTTTGTCAGAGTAGAGTACAGCTTTTTCCAGATGACTCTGTGCAAACCCGAGTTCCAGTTTGTAGAGATTAATTGTTCCATAAAGATAATGCCCTTTTGCAAGGAGCCTCTCGTCTTTTGTCTTAAGACCAAGCTTTATGGCATTTGAACCAAAATCAATTGCACGGGTATAATTTCCACTTTTCATGTAATAATCAGCAAGGTCTTCAGTTTCCTGACTTAAATCCTCATCTGCAACCTTTTTCACCATATATTTGCGGATCAGATCAATTAGGGGTTTCTGATCCTTGATCAGTTCATCCTTAAGACCATCTTCAAATATGCGAAGTCCTTTTTCTGTTGGTCGGAGAGATATGCGGTCACCTTCATCAAATGATATGTAGACCCAGTCAAGGTCCCTCATAAATTGAATTATCTCAAGAGATTTTTCCTCCCCGTAGGTGTTAAAATCAGCACTATCAAGCTTGGAATACTCCTCTTCCGGAATAAGGTGACTTGCCAGTAGCTTTGTCCCGGATGGAGCTGATATGTACATTCCCCAGAGAATACGCCATGTTAGATATAACCTTTTCTTGCGTTATTTACTGCATGAACAAAAAAATACGTTCTTAGGAGACGAATCTCTTAAGAACGAAGTTCAGAATTCCACCACTCTGGAAATAATCAACCTCAACCGGAGTATCAAGCCTCACCGTAAGACCTGTTTTTGATTTTTTTCCTGTTCTGTCAGTGAATTCCATTTGGGCTTTTCCCATGGGCTTAAGAGAGCCTTCAATGTTTATTGTAACCGGCTTTGTGTAGTCAATGTTCAGAGACTTTGCATCTCCTTCATTGAACTGCAGGGGAAGAACTCCCATGCCAACAAGGTTGCTTCTGTGGATTCTTTCATAACTTTTTGCAACAGCAGCTTTTATTCCCAGCAGGAGAGGTCCCTTTGCAGCCCAGTCTCTGGAACTACCAGTACCGTATTCAACACCCGCAAACACAACAAGCGGAACGTTTTCTTTCATATACTGTACTGCCGCATCATACACTGTGGTCTCTTTCCCATCTGGATAGTGTACTGTGAAACCTCCCTCCTTTTCAACCATAAGGTTCCTGATACGATTGTTTGCGAATGTTCCCCTCATCATAACCTCATGATTTCCCCTTCTTGAACCGTATGAGTTGAAATCCTTTGGTTCTATTCCGTTTTCAATGAGGTATTTTCCTGCCGGGCTGTCCTTACCTATTGCACCTGCAGGAGAAATATGATCGGTTGTGACTGAATCTCCCATGACAAGCAGCGGACGTGCATCCTTGATCTGCTTCACTTCAAGGACCTGCGTTGGGTCGAAAGTATCAAAAAATGGAACGCGTCTTATGTAGGTGCTTTTTGGATCCCAGTCGTAGATTTCACCCATGGGGGCCTCAAGGCTTTCCCATTTCTTGTTGTAAACATCCAGATTGGAATACTTCTCAACGAACATGTTCCTGTCAAGGCTTTTGTTTATAACGTCAGATATTTCCTCTTCAGAGGGCCATATATCCTTGAGATAGACCTTCTTTCCAGATGATGATGTGCCCAGTGGTTCACTGTGAAGATCTGTTATTATTTTTCCAGCCAGTGCAAAAGCAACTACAAGTGGCGGGGACATTAGATAATTCGCCCTTACATTTCTGTGTATCCTGGCTTCAAAGTTCCTGTTTCCAGATAAAACTGCTGCGGTGTTTAACTTGTTATCAATAATGGCTTTTTCAATATTCTCGTCGAGGGGACCGCTGTTTCCTATGCAGGTTGTGCAGCCGTAACCCACCAGGTAGAAACCAAGCTTATTGAGATAATCCTGCAACCCTGACCTGTTAAGGTATTCTGTGACCACTCTTGAACCGGGAGCAAGGCTGGTCTTTACCTTTGGGTTGACTTTAAGACCAAGTTCCACAGCTTTCTTTGCCAGCAAACCGGCACCTACCATCACTCTTGGGTTGCTTGTATTTGTGCAGCTTGTAATCGCTGCAATAACCACATCTCCATCCATCAGGGTTTCACTTTTGCCATGGAGGGATATTTCAGCACTCTTGAGCAGGACCTGTTTCTGCCTGTTCCCGGTCTCTGTCTGCTGTGCGGATTCCTCCATGAATTTCATGAAGCTGTTTCCGATGCTTTCCAGATCTACCCGCTGTTGAGGCAACTTCGGCCCTGAAACACTTGGCTTAACATTGTTCAGGTTCAGATCTATGACCTCAGAGAATGATGATGCAGCTTCTGTTCCAAAAAGACCCTGTTCCTTCAGGTACTTTTCAACCAGTTCTATCTGTTCCTCGCTTCTTCCCGTTATTCTGAGGTAATTCAATGTTTCGTCATCTACAGGGAAAAGTGCCATGGTGGCCCCGTATTCAGGGCACATGTTTGAAAGTGTGGCCCTATCAGGAAGGGCAAGTGAGCCCATTCCATTTCCGAAGAATTCAACAAATTTCCCTACAACGTTATGTTTACGAAGCAGTTCGGTGAGGGTCAGTACAAGATCTGTGGCTGTTACACCAGGTTTCAGTTTTCCTGTGAGGTTGACCCCGACAACTTCCGGGGTTTTGAATGTTACTGGCTGGCCCAGCATTGCAGCTTCAGCCTCAATTCCCCCAACACCCCATCCAACAATTCCAAGACCGTTGATCATGGTTGTGTGTGAATCAGTTCCAACCAGGCTGTCCGGATAAGCCATATTCTTTCCACCTTCCTGTTTTGTCATTACAACCTGACCAAGGTATTCCAGATTCACCTGGTGTACAATACCCACAGATGGTGGAACTATCCTCATGTTTTTGAAGGCTTTCTGTGCCCATTTCAGAAACCTGTATCTTTCTGAATTCCTTTCAAATTCTCTGTCCTGGTTTTCCTGAAAAGATTCTTCAGTTCCGAAGAAATCAACCTGTACTGAATGGTCAATAACCAGATCTACAGGAACAAGGGGGTTTATGACCTCGGGATCCTTGTTCATCTCCTTAACCTTGTTTCTCATTGCAGCAAGATCAACCACAGCTGGAACCCCTGTGAAATCCTGCATAAGCACCCTTGATACGGTGAATGGTATCTCACTGTCTGATGGCTTTTTGGGATTCCAGTTAATAAGATTCTCAATATCCTCTTCCCTTACTGTTTTACCGTCAAAATTTCTGATGAGTGATTCAAGTATAATTCTTATTGATATGGGAAGTTTTGATATCTTCCTGTCTTTATCAATCTCTTTCAGAGAATAGTATGAAAAATCTTTGTCCTTTACCTTCAATTTTCTTAAAACCTGATATTTACTCTCCATGATGTATCAGTACAAGGTATGTGGAGATGATTAATTACTGTTTTGACGGCTTTGAGACCATATAGTTAAATGTACCATTTACTGTTGGGACTTTTGATTATTCAGTGTCTTCAAAGCTTCTTTTGCCTGGTTCACATGATTTTTTGCGTTCATCTGCGAATTATATGCATGAACTATTTTTCCCTCTTTTGAGATCACGTATGTTATTCTTGGTGGAAGGAGCATTCCGGTGGCGTCATACATTTTTCTGATCTTCCTGTCTGGATCGCTGACAAGTGTGAAAGGAAGCTTGCGGTTCTCCTTGAATTTTTTATGAGATTCTACGGAATCTGAACTTACCCCAACAACCTTTGCTTCAAGCTTGACCAGATCGTCCCATTCATCCCTGAAGCTGCAAGCTTCTGCAGTGCAACCCGGTGTCTCATCCTTTGGATAGAAATAGAGAACCAGATTGTTTCCAGCAATCAGATCCTTAAGTGTTACTTTCTTATTTTCATCTGTCAGTCCTTCAAAATCAGGTGCTGTATCTCCAACTTTAAGCATGAACTATCAATGGAATTCCGCATATAACCTTATGCGATTCTCTATGAATTAATGACACTCCTAAATAATTCCAGATAAAAACTAAATATTGGTTTATAATGATAAGGAATTCTCATTGCATGTGAATATGAGGGGGGTTAAAAGAGGATGCTTGACAATGGAATCGGTAAAAAATTTAGAAAAATAGCCGATGTGTTCCAACCCCTCCTCTTTTCCCGTCCCTACCTTCATGGAAAATCCAAATATCTTGGCATAGTTGTTGCTGCAGGTTTCTTTTCCACCTTTGCCCGCCTTCTCATACCCATATACATAGGAGATGCGGTTTCTTCAATAGAGTTGCGGAACATATCTGGGGTTATTGGATTTGCCTTTCTGATCATATACGTTTCAATAATCTCAGGTGTACTCAACTTTGTGGTAGGGTATGGATCGCAATATATCAGCCAGAAGTATGCATACAATCTCAGAAATGCTGTGGTAAAACACCTTGTAAGAAAGAATTTCCATTATTTTGAAAGCAAAACCTCTGGGGACCTCCTCTCCAGATGCACCATGGACATACAGGCAACCAGAAACTTTATTCTGGCCACACTATCCCAGCTTTTGCCCACCCTTTTCATGATAGGCATAGCCTTCTACCTCCTGATAACATTGAACTTTTACTATGCAATGATTTTCCTTGTCACAGTTCCTGTTCTGATCTATCTTGGAATGGTATTCCAGAGGAAGCAGAGAACCCACTGGAGAAGCATAAGGAATT
>Ga0078972_1005784_pt1 | contig 30742 bp, 18 predicted proteins | sample YelNatPaOPGAMG01_FD_67568 | JGI IMG/M metagenome (GOLD analysis project Ga0078972, IMG submission 67568) | Hot spring thermophilic microbial communities from Obsidian Pool, Yellowstone National Park, USA - OP-RAMG-01 (SPADES assembly) (version 2) | ecosystem: Environmental > Aquatic > Thermal...
GGGGGTATTTCTGGTTAGGGTCAAAGTTTTCTGGTTTGATGAGCACAGCCTGAAGCTCTTTTCCGTCAGCGTTGAGGTAGGTAATAAGCTCAGCCTTACCCCAGAGATATTCGGCCTGCTGGGGGTTGGCCTGACTGACCTTTTTCAGGTTGTTGAATTCTGGGCCGCTGGTCCAAAGGTCAGGAAATTCTTCAAAAGTCTGGATGGTAAAAACGTAGGTCTCCGCCTTTTTGGCTTTTTGCAGGTTGCCGAGCATTTTATCCAGGTAGAGAAGTTTACGGGGTGGTTCGTTTTTAGCCGGGTCCAGCCGGTAGAAACCAGTAGCTTTGGTCGTTTCGTTAAAAGCGGAAAGAAGCAGGGGCTTTTTCAGAGAAATGGCTTTTTCCTCCGGGTCTAACTTTTGATAGCGAAGAACCAGGTTGTTTGCCCGGCCATATTTTCCGGTTAACATCCGGGCGGAACTGCCGTCAGGCTTGATTTCCCAGAGGTCGTAGCGGTCGTAAAGCAGGATGGAAGCCTCGTTTTCTGTCCAGCCGGCCAGGCCATAAGCCGGGGGCTCGTTGGGTGTGTCCCAATCCTCGCGGAAAAAATTAACACCCAGTTTTGAAGTCAGGTCAAATTTTTTGCCATCTGCCAGCCGGTAGCTGAACCAGGCGTTGACTGAGTCATCATAGAAGATTAGATAATTAGCGTTGGGCGAGAAGCTGACAGCGTTTGGAAATTTCTCCAGAATCCTGGTTTTTTTCCCGCTGTTGATGTCCACCAGGTAATAATCAGCGTAATCTCTATCCCAGGAAATTAGCTGGCGGTAAGGACGATTATTAACCCCCAGAGCTTTCTGTCCATCATCCGAAAGCCGGATTTCCGGGAGTTCTTCTGAGCCCAGGACAACTATCCGGCGCTCTTTGGTGTTCAGATGGCAGACGGCCAGGTAATTTTTCTTCTTTTCATCTTCAGCCTGGACTTTCTGCATAGACTGGAGTTCGGGGTCGGTCCAGCTCCAGATGTCCACCTTTACTGGTTCGGGCGCCTCTTCAGGTTCCGGCTCTGGGATGGGGGCATAGCCAAAAAAGAGCAGGCTGCCGTCTTTTGAGAAGAGAGGCTCCCGGTTTTCACTGGGAGCGTTTTTAGCCGGCAGGGCTGGGGTTTTAGGAGCGGCAATTTCTGAGGCTTCGGTCATCTTTTCCTGCCAGTAATAGAGACGGTAGGGCGAAACTTTTTCTTTGTAATCATTCCGGTCGCTGAGAAAGGCTAAATTCTGACCCTTTTCATCAAAGGTCAGCTTTACATAATGGCCCTGACCCTTGAGCAAAGCTAGCGTTTTTCCTGAAGCTGGTTGAAGAATAAAGGCCCCATCTTCTTCCGGCTTTTCTGAAGAAACGGAATAGGCTAAGTAGCGGCCGTCTTTAGTCCAGGTATATTCTGAAACTCTTAAAACGGAAATCGTTTTATTAGTTTCAAGGTCGAGGATGATAAGCTCACTGCCGGGCTCTTTTTTCTTTTCCGGTTTCTTCTCTTCTTTCTTTTCGGCTGGTTTTGGCTCCGGTTCTTTCTTTTCACCGGCCTTGACTTCAGGTTCCTTCTTTTCAATTTTTTCTGCTTCTTTGGCCGGCGGCGGTTCTAAGAGATAAGCGACATACTGGCCTGAATCTTCAGGAACCTTAAAGCTTTTGACCCGGTCAACTGTGGTCAGCTCGCCGCTCTTGAGGTTGATTATTCCCAGCCCGTTCTTCGGCTGTTCTTCAGGCTTTTTCTTTTCTTTTTTGGCCTTGTCCACTTCAGCCTTAGGCGGGGAGATGGTGTAGAGGACAAATTTATTATCAGCAGTGATCACTGCCTCTTTGCCGCGGGGGTAGCGCTTTTCCTGTCCACTTTGCAGGTCTAAAACCACCAGCTCAGCGTCGCCTTCACCCGGAACCAGGGAATAAACCACGAACCGACCATCGCTGCTGATCTTTGTTCCTTGAATTGATTTCCAGCTGTCATAGACTTCATAGCTGATAGGCTTCTTCGCCGTCTGAGCGTAAGTCAGTGGTATAAAGAGTAAGACTATGACCCATAGACCAAGCCACTTTTTTTTGAAATTATTGCCTCTCATTAAAACCTCCTTTGATTAGTCAGGTAAAGCCCTGAAATAATCTTTTAGCTGAGATAATTCATTTTAGAGTGATTTCTCCGGCCAATTTAAGTTTTAAGGCCTCAGCCGGTAAAATAGAGATAGACCGCGATGATAATCAAAACCACGATGACTGAGGCTATCACATCCCACCGGCTCCAGCTGGCCCTGGTGGCTTGCTTGTGTTCCTCGGTAACTGTTCCGAAAGTCAGACCGCTGATTTTCTGGTAATCAGGCTCCTCTGTAGAGTAGCTGACCAGGTAGATCACAGCGATGGAAATGATAAAGATTAAGAGGCTGTAGTACTGAAAGTAAATATTGTTTATAATCCATAAAAAGGAACCTTCAGGATAGCGGAAGCCGGGTATCAGCTTGACCGGCGTATCTACGGCCAGACGGAAAAGACCAAGGGCAAATCCGGTGGAGAGAGCTGCTAAACAGCCTTTGGCATTTAAGCGCTTATTGAGGATGCCAGCAAAGAAAACGACAAAGATGGGCGGAGCCAGATAAGCCTGAACTCCCTGGAGGTAATCATAAAGCCCTTTGCCGCCGCGGATGACCGGCAGCCAGGCCAGGCCGATAAGAACCATTACCGTGGTGGCGATGCGGCCGACGCGGACCAAACTTTCCTGGGAGATGTTCTTTTTAAGGCGCGAGTAAAAATCTATAGTAAAGAGAGTAGAAGAGGCATTAAAGACTCCGGCCAGCGAGCTCATCAAAGCAGCGAGCAAGCCGGCTACCACGATGCCCCGGACACCGACTGGTAGCACGTGAGCCACCATCAAAGGGAAAGCCTGCTGAGCCTGGTCGCGGATAATCTGACCGTTGGGTCCGATTAGCTGCTGCTGAAGCACTGGCACCTTGCCGCTCAGGGCTAACCCATAGCAAATAATTCCGGGAATTATAAAAATAAAAACCGGAAGAAGCTTGAAGTAAGAAGCGGTGATAGAACCTCGCCGGGCCTGGGTCTCATTCTTGGCAGCCAGAGCTCTCTGGACTATGTACTGGTCGGTGCACCAGTACCATAACCCGATAATCGGTGCGCAGAAAAGCATACCAAGCCAGGGATAGTTGTCGTTGAAGTACCAAGCCATTCGGCCTGCTTCTCTTACGGGTGCCCAGGTGCCGGCGATGCCGTGAGGAACCAGGGGTTTCCATAGGTTGAACATTTCCGAGCCGACGATGGAACGCAATTCTGACCAGCCGCCTATGTAATGCAGGCCAAAGATGGTGACCAGGGCTGAACCAATGATAAGGACAATGGTCTGGATAGCTTCGGTATAAGCTACAGCACTCATTCCACCAAGCACCGTGTATAATCCTGTGATGATGATGACAAGGAAGGAGCCGACCCAGAAGCTGTCCAAACCATGAAAGTTGACCTCCGGGAGTAGCACCGAAAATACCACTCCGCCGGCAAATACCCCGACGGCGATTTTGGTCAGGACATAAGCTACCAAAGAAATAGCCGAAAGCACCGTCCGAGCTTCGGGAGAAAATCTACGCTCCAGAAATTCGGGCATGGTGAAAACCCGGGAGCGCATGTAAAAGGGAACCATGACCCAGGCCAGGACAAGAAGGCACCAGGCGTGCAATTCATAATGGGCCATGGCCACTCCGTCGGTGGCCCCAGAACCGGCCAGCCCGACCAGATGTTCTGAGCCAATGTTAGAAGCAAAGATTGAGGCTCCGATGATAAACCAGCCTAAATGCCGGCCGGCCAGGAAGTATTGAGTAGTGGTCTTTTCTTTTTGGCGCTTGATAGTCCACCAGGCAATTCCGGCGATGAGGCTAAAATAGCCGGCAATGACCATCCAATCAATCCAGCTGAGCATCATGGAGGGACCTCCTTGCGGATTTAATAGAAGGCAAATTTGTAAGGAGTTTGGCACTTCTGTAAGAAGATGGGCTGTTTATTTTTTTTAATGATAAGAATCTTGTTTTAAGACCATGGCAGGCTGAAGAAAATTCCTGGTGTTGAGACGACCATCCAGACATCATCGGAAGTATAATTCGGTAGCCACAGGAATGTCAAAACAATCTTAAACCGGCGGACAACCAGGTGGAACTCGCATCACTCTAAATTTTTTTTCTTATTTCCTGTAAGCCAGAGCTGCGAAAGCGCTAAGATGTTTCAAGCCATTTTTTACCTGTTTTGCAGGACACCTTGATGTTAAAAATTTTATCTTTTATTTATTTTATTATTCAGGCTGGATGTTAAAAATGTTTAAGATAACTTCACTCCTTCTTCTTCAGTTTTATCATCTACTGAGGTATTACTTTTGTGTTACTTCTTCTTGGTTTTAGTTGGTGCTTTTAGAAATTTTGATTGGATTGATATTTATCAGGCTTTTATTATAAAAGGGTGATTGGGAGGATAAAGATGAGGAAACCTCATAACCCTGACCATACGCCTGGACCCGCCTGGTGCTGTCCGCAGGGCGGCCTGAGGTTGGGGCCTAAAACTACTCTGTCACGCCGGAGCTTCTTAGAAAGCATCGGCTACACAACACTCGGAACGCTGGGGTTGAAAAATGTTTCCTGGAAGAGTCTTTCGGCCGGTGTTACTCCTTTCCCCGAAGAACATCTGGCCGAGTTCAGAACGGCCCTTAAAGTCATGCCAATTCTTAGCTACGACACGCCAACCAGGGCTCATCAGACCAGCTGGCGGGCCTGGGGAGGGATTCAGACTCAGCAGGAGGCTGATGAAGAGATGGCCCGAATCAAGAGTGAGCTTTCAGCCTTGAAGAAAAAGGCTGAATTCCCGCTGGAGTTTTTGCCCCTTTCGGGGGTCAAGGATTCAGCTGAAATAGACAAGCTAAAAGAAGAACTGGCTGCGGCCGATGTGGTTATTGTCTATGCAGCCGGCGGCTGGCTGGACAGGTTCAAAAAACTGGAGGAGACCGGCAAAGAATTAATATTTTTCTGCCGACATCAGTCGGGACCGGTTTATCTCTGGTATGAAATAATCAGCCCGCGCTATTTAAGACAGCATACCGACTATTTAGCTCTAGAGCGAGCTGACTACAGCGATGTGGTCATAGACAGCCCGGATGAACTGCTCTGGCGCCTGCGTTCGCTATGCGGCTGGCGAAACACAATGGGGACAAAGATTATCGCCGTTGGCGGACCTGATGCCTGGTCCCAGCCGCCAGGAGTTGTGCCCAAGCTGGTTGAGGAGAAATGGAAATTTGAAATCAAAACGGTGTCCTACGACGAGCTTGGCAGAATAATCAACGAAGCCAGGAACGACACGGCAGCCATGAAAAGAGCCCAGCAGCGGGCTGATGAGTATCTGAAACTTTCCGGAACGAAGCTGGAAACTGATTTTAATTTCGTGCGCAATGCCTTCCTTCTGGAAGAAGTTTTTATGGCCTTGATGAAAAAAGCCGGCTGCCGGGCCATAACTATCAATGGCTGTATGGGCACCATTATGCCTATAGCTGAGACCTCGGCCTGCCTGACCTTGAGTCTGCTGAACGACGCCGGCTATTTAGCTTTTTGCGAATCTGATTTTGTGGTCATCCCGGCTGGTGTTTTGCTGGCCAATATTTCTGGCAAGCCTGTTTTCATGAACGACCCGACTTACCCGCATGAGGGCCTAATCACATTGGCCCACTGCACGGCGCCGAGGAAGATGGATGGAAAGACCCTGGAGCCAGCCCGAATTCTGACCCACTTTGAATCAGATTACGGTGCGGCCCCCAAAGTTGAGATGCGCCGGGGCCAGATTGTGACCAACATCATTCCTGACTTTGCGGCCAAGCGTTGGGTCGGGCTGAGGGGCCGGATTGAGGAAGCTCCGTTTCTTCCAATCTGTCGCTCGCAGATTGAAGTGAGCTTTGACCAGGACAGCGAATTGCTGGCGCGGCGGATGCCCGGCTTTCACTGGATGACCGGCTACGGCGACTACCTCCGGGAAGTAGGCTATGCCCTGAGGCGGGTGAAAATTGCCTGGGATTGTCTGTAGAAAGGGGAGACACCCTCGTATTCTCACTCTTATTTCATTTGACTTGGCATTGCCAACGGACTTATTATTGTTAATGGGGAGGGGAATAACGGTTTGCATGTTTGTCATCAGTTATTTAAGACCGCAATAAAGCAAGGCTTCTATAAAAGCCAATCTCCAAGAGAGTGATTTTTTATGACACAAAATTGTCCTAAATGCGGGATGGTTAATAGCGATACACAAAAATTCTGTAGCCGATGTGGCTATCTGCTGTTCTCATCTAACAGCGCTTCTTCTGAACAGACTTTGACGCTCAGAAATAACCTGTCCGACTTCCCTGGACACGGTGGTCTCTTGGCCGGCAAATATGAGGTAATCCGCGAAGTTGGAAGGGGAGGGATGGGGGTGGTCTATGAGGCTCTGGATATCAAACTGAAACGCACAGTGGCCCTTAAGTTTCTCCCACGTGAGCTCCTTGGCGATGAACTGGCGCGGGAGCGGTTTATTCATGAAGCCCAGGCCGCTTCAGCCCTGGACCACCCCAACATCTGCACGATTTATGAAATTGGCGAAAGTGAAGACGGACAGATTTACATTGCTATGGCCTACTGCCAGGGCCTGAGCTTAAAAAACCTCATTCGCCGTGGACCTCTCAGCCCCGCGGAAACACTCTCTCTGGCTCTTCAAATCGCTGAAGGCTTGGCCGCAGCCCACGACCACGGCATCATCCATAGAGATGTAAAACCGGTCAACATTCTTGTTTCAGAAGAAGGGCAAGCTAAATTGGTTGATTTTGGACTGGCTAAGCTGATTGGTGAAGCACGACTTACCCGGCCTGGAACAATAATGGGCACGGTTGCTTATATGTCGCCGGAACAGCTCAGGGGCGGGAACGTTGACGCCCGGAGTGATGTTTGGTCGCTCGGTGTAGTTATCTACGAAATGCTGACTGGCCGCCTCCCGTTTGAATCAGATAGCGAACAGGCAGTTGCTTATTCCATAGTCCACAGGACCCCGGAGCCATTAAAGCGCTTAACCACCAAGATTCCGCCTGAGCTGGCCGAAATTGTGGAAAAAGCTCTGGCCAAAGAACCAGAAAGCAGATTTCCCTCTGCTAGGGAAATGGCCAATGCCCTGAGGGCTCAATGTGAAGGCACAACAGTTCACATGCCTGTAAAGAAAAGTTTCAGCCGCCGGGCTTTAATCACGAGTTCTCTGGCAGTTCTGGCGGTGGCCCTTATTCTTTTTATAAGCCCCGCCTGGCGTAATAAAGTCCAGGAGCTTGCTGGACTTAAAAAGCCAACGGGAGATAAGCACATTGCCCTTCTGCCATTGAAAGCTATTTCCGGAAATGCGAATAGCCAGATAATGGCCGACGGCCTTACTGCTCTCCTCAGCCAGCAGCTTGGCTTGTTGATTAGCCGGGAGAAAGGTTCATGGATCTCACCGCTCGTTCATATTCAAAACTATGAAGTAAGAGAAGCAGCTGATGCCCGCCGCCTGCTCGGAGCCAATCTGGTCTTATCCGGGACAATTAAATCTTCTGGCGATATAACGACGGTTTCCATAGATATCATTGACTCCGAGACGCTTCGTCGCTTCAACACGGTCAGCAAAACAGACAGCCTGGCTAACGTGGCCACCTGGCAGGAAGACCTGGCTTTGGATACAGTCCGTTTTTTGGGAGGCAAAGTACTGCCTGAGGACCGTTCAGCCCTGGCCAGTGGAGGAACTACGCTGCCAGCTGCCTTTAATGCCTATATTCGGGGCCTCGGCTTTTTATCAAGAGACGAGTTGGATGATGCCCGGCAAGCCGCAGAATCGTTCAAGGAAGCTATCCAACTTGATCCGTCTTTTTCCTGGGCCTTTGCCTGCTTGGGCCGGACTCTGTGGCGGATTTTTGCTTTAGACGGTGAGGTGGATACAGTCCGTCGGGCTGAAACTTACTGTCGTGAGGCCCTGAGGCTAGGCGGCAGCGATAACCTGGCTCATCTGGTTCTCTCCAGGATCTACCACGGCCTTGGTCGGCATGAAGAGGCCGTGGTAGAGGCAAAGGCTGTGAATCCCGAATCGGCCTGGGGTTTTGATGCCCTGATCAACCTTGCCCAGGTCTATGATGAAATAAAAAAGCCGGAGCAGGCTGAAGCTGCTTACTTAGAAGCCACCAAACTCCGGCCTGGTTACTGGGCGGGGTTGAGTTACCTGGGCTTCTTTTATTTTTTTCACGGGCAACTGGAAAAAGCCAGAGATTTGTTTCAGGAAGTTGCCAGGCTCGTCCCCGACAACATCAACGGCTTAAATAACTTAGGGGCTGTTTATTACAAGCTTGGAGATAGCCTCCGGGCTGAAGAAATTTTTGAAAGATCCAATGCTGTCAAACGCAATCCTGATGCTTGCTCCAATTTAGGGCATCTGTATTTTTACCGCGGCCGCTATGCTGATGCTGCAGCCATGAGCGAGGCGGCTCTCGCTTATGAAAAGAACGATCCATTGTTATGGGGAAACCTGGCTGATGCCTGCTATTTCGTCCCAGGTTATGAAAAAAAGTCCCAAGAAGCATATGACCGGGCGATAGAGCTGGCTGAAAAAGTCCTGTTTGCCGATAAAGGTAACGCCGGCTTGCGCTCCAGCCTGGCAGTATATCTGGCTAAGAGAGGGAACTCTGAAAAGGCTCAGGCTGAAATGGCCGAAGCTCTTAAAAGCAAGTCGGATGATCCGACTATTGTTCTTAAGTCAGTTACAGTCTATGAGCTGACAGGTGATCGGCCGCGTGCTTTAGAGGCTCTTGAGAAATATCTGATGCTCAAAGGTCCACGGGAAGAGGTCTTGAGGGACCCGTTTCTGGCTGCCATTAGGCAAGACCCTGGATATATTAAGATAATGGGAAGGGGGGATAAATAAAGAAGGAGTTTCCAACAAGCAGGAACAAAATTTGAACAGGGCTGGGCCCTTTTAAAAATAAATAAGCCAGCTTCGTTTCTGACTGAACAGGAACGGAGCTTAAAAGGAGGGAATGATGGCGAGACATTTCATCTATCTAAGAATCAACGAAAAGGGGCAGCTAATATGCACCCCCGGAAGAATTTTGGTAAAGCTCAAAGACCAGATTGTCTGGAAATGGAAGGGTCTCAAGGATTTTCCATTTGGAATAGTGATTAAATCACCCTTTACTCCGTTGCCTAAGCATTTTTATATTACTTCGCTTAAGCGGGGGACAGAAAAAAAGATTGAAGTCGCAGTGCTGAAATGTGCGCCAAGTGGACATTATCCGTATATGGTTGCTGCTTATGTAGATAATAAAATCCTGGCAGAAGATCCGGAGATAATTGTCCGCCCGCCTGATAAACCACCAGTTAAATAAAACGGGCGACTTAATACTCAGTTCCCATTTTTGGCACTTAGAATAAACAAGGTCAGGCAAAAGATACAGCTCTTTGTCTCCCCATTTTCATGCGGAAATGAGGAAATGTGTCGCCTGCGATGTTTTTGCAGAAGTTACAAAAATGAGAATAGAATTTGTTCCTGGTTTTCGGGCGGAAATTGGGGAATGAGTAGGACGTCACCAGTTTTTTGGCTGCAAAACGAAGGACCAGGAGTAAGTCTGGGGCGTAATCAGATACTGCGCGTGGGGCCTGGCACCCCAGGAATCATCGCCGCCCACACCCATCTGAGCCAGGTCTATTGTTACGTAAAGATTACTCCGTCTCGGAACATCTACAAAGTGCTTTTCCCCGCGCTTGTTTAGGGTTAGATCTTCCGGTGTATAAGGAATAGCGGAAAATTCAAACATCGGCTGGCCGATAAATTTTATTCCATAACCATCTTTATTTGTTATCATCAGCCACTTGGTATCACTGTGGTTACCGAACTCCTGAGCGCTAACATAGGGAATAACCTGCTCTTCTTTGCTGGTTTTATAGATACCCACAAAAGCTGAAGTCTTGCGGTCGCAATAATTTTCATGAGGTCCGCGGCCGTAGTATTCAATCTGGTCAAAGCCATCGGCCATACCCAGGAGCATTCCTACCCGCGGGATTTCAGGCAATTTTTCCGGATGGGCTGGCTTAAATTCATTATCAATTTTTATGGACCCATCTCTGGCCACGATGTAAACCACGGTCTGGCTGGCTTCAACAGATGGTAGGAAAAATTCAGCTCTGACCACTACCTGGCCCGTCTTATCCTGGCTTACCTGAAAACTCTTTACCTGCCGGTTAAGGCTTGCTTCCCGCCAGACCTTAAGCCTCGTCGGCATTCGGTTGCCAAAATCGTTGTCAGTCGGTGCCCGCCAGAAATTGGGAAGTGGCCCATCCTTCAGAAGCTCAACATTCTGAAATTTGTAGGAAATCAACCTGCCTTCGGCCTTGTTAAAAGCTAGAATAAAATCCTTTCCGCTTATGATAACTTCATTTTTGTTCTGTTTGTTTTCTTTGATTTTCAGTTTGGGTAGTTTTTCCGAAGTTTTAGCAGCTGCTTGCCTTTCCTGTTCTGTCTGGACACTGGCCTTAACAGCGGCCTGCTCTTCTGCCAGCTTTAGCTGTTCTGAAGCGATAATGTGTCCTACCGGAATCAGGCCATGTGCCATTTCTCTTGCGGCTCTAAGCTCCACATTCATAAAGACTTGGTTTCCAGAGCTTAAATCAACGGTGGGAAGACTAATCTTAACTTTTGCTGCCTCCCAGGGTTTAATCTCCGGACAGGGGATGAAACCGTCAGCCGCCTGCTGGCCATCCTTGAGCAGCACCCAGCGCAGGACAAAATCGTCCTGGTTCAAGCTCAGGAAATCATACTTATTGGTAATTTTGATTCTGACTTCATTTTTGTTTTTCTCAGCTGCTTCCTCTGGGAACTCAACCAGTTCAAATCTAGCTGGCTGGTAGACTTTCTTTACTTCCCACAGAGCCGGATGCGGAGTCCGGTCTGGAGCCACCAGTCCATTGCAGCAGAAATTATCATCAGAAGGCGTTCCCGGAGGTCCATAATCGCCACCATAAGCCCAGAAAAGTTCTCCTTTCTCATTTTTCTTAGCGAATCCCTGGTCCACCCAGTCCCAGATAAAGCCGCCCTGAAGGGCCGGATATTTTTCAATAACGTCCCAGTAGTCCTGCAAATTTCCGGTGCTGTTACCCATAGAGTGGGCATATTCGCACATTATCAGCGGCCGGGCCGGGTTGGTCTTGGCATATTCTTCCAGCTCTTCAATACTGGGGTACATCGGGCAGTAGATGTCAGTGTTCCAGCTGAGCTCTGCCCGTTCGTAGTGAATTGGTCGGCTGGGGTCGCGCTGCTTTATCCATCTATAGCCTTCTTCAAAATTTATTCCATTTCCGGCTTCATTGCCCATTGACCAGATAACCACTGAAGGATGGTTCTTATCTCTCTCTACCATCCGTTGCATCCGGTCCAGGTGAGCCGGCCCCCACTCCGGTTTTTTGGCCAGGCTCTTCTCGCCGTAGCCCATACCGTGAGATTCAATGTTGGCTTCATCAATTAGATAAATCCCGTAATAATCACACAGCTCATACCAGCGCGGGTCATTCGGATAATGGCTGGTTCTCACCGCATTGATGTTATTCTGCTTCATCAGCTGAATATCGCGAATCATTGACTCTTCTGAAACCACATGGCCAGTCCAGGGGTCATGCTCATGGCGGTCCACGCCGCGGAAATAAACTGGCCGGCCGTTTATCAGCAGCTGACCATTTTTTATTTCCACACTGCGGAAGCCGACTTTTCTGACCACCGCTTCCAGCGGTTGATTTTTCTCGTCAGTCAATTCCAGACACAGGGTATAAAGATTTGGCGTTTCTGCACTCCAGGGCTTTATATTCAGAATTTCACCTTTGTAATTAATTAGCTTTTTTTCACCAGGTTTCAGGGTGAAAGTTTTCTTTTCCAGAAAAATTTGTTTGCTGTTCTGGTCAAACAAAGAAGCTGTAAGATTGTAAACCTGGAGTCTTCTGGTGGGGATGGCAGGAGGCAGGCCATCCTCTACAATCTCTATCTCCAGGTTGAGAAGTCCGTTTCGGTAATCCGGGTTCAGCAGAGTCCGGGCAAAGAAGTCTCTGATTCTGGTTCTGGGTGCAGCGTAAAGATAGACATCCCGCTCAATGCCTGAAATCCTCCAGAAATCCTGACACTCAAGGTAAGAGCCATCAGAATAACGGTAGACTTCTAAGGCTAATAGGTTTTCTCCAGACTTCAGGTAAGGGGTGATCTTAAACTCAGCCGGAGTCTTGGAATCCTGGCTGTAGCCGACTTTCTGCCCGTTAACCCAGAGGTAAAAAGCCGATTTGACCGCACCGAAGTGGATAAAGACTTCCAGGTCTTTCCAGCTTTCCGGGACAGTGAACTTCAGGCGATATGAGCCTACCGGATTGTTTTCATGGGGAATCTCAGGTGGCTGGGGATTTCTGGGAGCGAAATCATACCGGCTATTGACATAAATCGGAATTCCGTATCCCTGAAGTTCCCAGTTAGACGGCACTTCAATTTCTTTCCAGCGACTGTCATCGTAATCCGGTCGCCAGAAATCAAGAGGTCTGTCAGCTGGCTTGGGCACCCAGTTGAATTTCCAGCGGCCGTTAAGTGATTTATACCAGGGGGATTGCCGTGGTTCTTTGCTCAAGGCCTGTTTCAGGTCAGGAAAGGAAATAAAGGTGGCCTGAGGCGCTTCTTTATTTATGGCGAAGACCCGGGGATTTTCCCAATCGTTGGTATTCTGCTCCTGGCCTCCAGTTAAAATTATCCGGATTAGTATCAAAAGGACGAGAATCGCCAGAAAAGCCGAAATCTTTTTTATCTTAGGCAAAAACCCGATTAAAGCTGATTGGAACATAGCCAACTCCTTTGTGAAAAGAAAACTTTTGGTAATGATTATGACTCAGGCTTTCATGATATTTTCAATCATTTATATTAGTCAAGATAAAAATCCCATTTGGATTTAGTTTAGCAGATGCAGAAATCCTAATGGGCTGAGGCTCAGAAAGCAGCCAGCCAAAGAAGTTATTTAAGGCTTTCGGGAAGAGTTCTGACTACTGGATTTCTATTGATAATAAAGAATCTGGAAAACTTGAATTGCAGGAATGGCCTCAGGTGATTTACCAGAGCTCCACGTATAAATTTTCTGGAGGCCTAGCTCCACAGTTTTTCTGGGTATTTGCCTTCCTTAATCAGCTGGCGCAGGCCTTCCTTTACCCAGGGGCGGTCTTCTTGATAAGTAACACCAAACCATTTTTCTTCTGTAGTCAGAACGCGGACCTTTGCTTTTTTCTCCCTGGAAAGGGCTCCAATGACTTCAGGAATATAAAACTCTGATTTGCTCAGATTGATGGTCGGGTCGGTCAAGAATTTGTGAAATCGGATTTCCAGTTCCTGAAAGATACTCGGGGTCAGACCAAAAATGTTCATGGAAGCAATATCATCGGGTGATAAGGCTTGCCAGTTATGGCCATCTTCTGTGTATTTTATGCCATCCGGAAATTTCTGGACCTTAGTCCTCTCCCGCAGGTCTAAAAGGTAGCCAGCGGGCGAAATCTGGCAGATGCCCCGGGCTACGTGGCCGTGCTCTGAAAGAGTGTTGCCCAGGCGGTAGCCGACGAGAGCGTAGTTATAATGATTTGGAGAATCCTCAGTCTGCCGCATATACTCAGCCAGCCTTTTGATAGCCTCATAGCCATAAAAATCGTCAGCGTTTATGACCAGAAAATTCCCTGGGACCGCAGCCCGGCAGAGCAGCACTGCATGTCCTGTTCCCCAGGGTTTGGTTCTGTCTTTGGGTATCTTAAAGCCCGGTGGCAGGGCCATACCAAGTTCTTGGAAAACATAGGAAACCTTAAAATATTTTTCCGCTCTATGGCCAATTTTTTGCTTGAAGATTTGCTCCAGGTCACGGCGGATGATGAAGACCACACGTTCTATGCCAGCTCTCCAGGCGTCATAGAGGGAATAGTCAATGATTATTTCTCCGTTTGGTCCGACCGGATCCACCTGCTTCAGCCCGCCATAACGGCTGCCTATTCCGGCGGCCATGATAACCAGAGTCAATTCTTCCATTTCCTCACCTCTTTACAAGATTAAATATCACAAAATTTGCAACGAATAAAAGCAAAAATTGAGAGCCGGCCCCCGCCCGCTAAAAAGAGTCCAGTAAAAGGAAAGTTGAAGAAATAAAACTAAGAAAACGATCATCACCGAGTACTTGTTTGAATGATAAAGCCTGAAGACCCAGCTTAAAGGATTGCAGGCAGACCAAAGCTGTTCCTTTTGTCTTATAAAGTTTCGGATGGATAATTTATAAGCTGAAAGCACCATTCATCAAGCCTGTTGATATTAATGGTAATAGAGAAGGAGTCCGGATAGCTAATCCGGTCTTTAGCCTCGGGGCAGGCTGCAGAACCTATGCTTACAAGGAAAAGGCTTTTGTTGTATAATCAAAACATCAAAGGTGATACCCATGATAAGGTCAACTACGGTTGTATGTATCAGGCATAAAGGCCAGGTGGTCATGGCCGGAGATGGCCAGGTGACCATGGGACAGACAGTCCTGAAGGCCACTGCCCAGAAGGTCAGACGTCTGTACAAAGGCAAGGTTCTGGCCGGTTTTGCCGGGGCCACTTCAGATGCTTTTGCCCTTTTTGCCCGATTTGAGGGCAAGCTGGAAGAATATCGGGGAAATCTTTCCCGGGCTGCGATTGAGCTGGCCAAAGACTGGCGTCTGGATAAATCGCTCCGTCAGCTTGATGCCCTGCTGATTGTGGCCGACGAAAATAACACCTTTCTTATTTCCGGCACAGGGGATGTGGTTGAACCTGATGATGGCATTACTGCGGTTGGCTCAGGTGGGCCTTATGCTCTGGCCGCCGCCCGGGCTCTTATAAAATATACGGAACTTTCGGCCCGGGAGATTGCCTTGGAAGCTTTAAGGATTGCTTCTGAAATATGTGTCTATACTAATGATAATTTTACGGTTGAGGAACTCTAATGGCCATTGAGCTTGAAGGAAAAGTTATTAAAGAAGAAAAGCTCGTTTTCGGGGAAAAAGAAGGCGAACTTACTCCCCAGGAAATCGTAGCTGAACTGGATAAATACATCATCGGTCAGAAAGCGGCTAAAAAAGCGGTGGCCATCGCTCTGAGAAACAGATTCCGGCGCCGTAAGCTCCCGCCTGAGCTGGCTGATGAAATCGCTCCCAAGAACATCTTGATGATAGGTCCCACCGGCGTGGGTAAGACCGAAATTTCCCGAAGGTTAGCCAAGCTGACTTCCTCACCTTTCTTGAAGATAGAAGCCAGCCGGTTTACTGAAGTTGGATACGTTGGCCGGGATGTGGAATCCATGATTCGGGACCTGGTACGGATCGCTGTGGATATGGTCAAACAGGAAAAGGTCAAGGAAATAGAAGCCAAGGCTATGGCTAATGTGGAGGAGAAACTTCTGGACCTTCTGCTTCCCAATAAATTTCCCCACAACCGGAAGAAGGAAGCTCCCACAGCTTCTGAAGAGCAGAAAGAATTCCAGAAGACCAGGGATACGCTCAAAAGACAACTGCGGGCAGGACTGCTGGAAGAGAAATTTGTGGAAATTGAAGTCAAGGAAAAACCCTCCCCACCCTTTGAATTTATTACCAGCAACGGCTTTGAAGAAATAGGCATCCAGATTCAGGAAATAATGCCGGGCATATTCGGCGGCAAGACTAAGAGGCGCCGGGTCAAGGTCAAAGAAGCCCGAGAAATCCTTTTGGAAGATGAAGAGAAGAGGCTGGTGGATATGGACCAGGTAGCCCGGCTGGCCATAGAAAGAGTGGAACAATCAGGGATTATCTTTCTGGATGAACTGGATAAAGTGGCTGGCCGGGAGTCGGGTGTCGGCCCTGATGTCAGCCGAGAAGGGGTTCAGCGTGACCTTCTGCCCATAATTGAAGGGACGACCGTCAGCACCCGCTTCGGGCTGGTCCGCACTGACCATATCCTGTTTATTGCTGCCGGCGCTTTTCACGTCACCAAGCCTTCAGACCTCATTCCAGAACTTCAGGGGCGTTTTCCCATCAGGGTAGAGCTGACGCCTTTAACCAAAGAAGATTTCGTCCGGATTCTAACCGAAACTGAAAATGCTCTTATCAAGCAGTATAAAGCTCTCCTGGCCACCGAAGGAGTGGAAGTGGAATTCACGCCAGAAGCTATTGAGGAAATCGCGGCTATCGCCGAGAAGGTCAATGAAGAGGCCGAAAATATCGGAGCTCGCCGGTTGCATACGGTTATGGAAAAAGTTATGGAAGACATTTCTTTTGAGGCCCCGAATCTGGCCACCAGAAATATCGTCATTACCAAGGAGTATGTCCAGAAACAGTTGAGTGAAATCTTGAAGGATCAGGATCTAAGAAAATTTATTCTGTGATGGACAAAGTCAGACTGATTCTTTTCGCTTTTTTCTTGCTGGCCTTTGATTCTGGATGCGGTCGGAAAGGTCAACTTCTGGAACCGGTGCCCAAAATTCCCCAACCCGTGAGAGATTTCAGGGTTGTCCAGAAAGGAGATAACCTGATATTCAACTGGACAAATCCGTCTAGTTATCTTAATGGTGACCCCCTGAGCCTTTCCCTGGTGGAGATCAAAGGCCTGGAGGTTAAGGATAAAGGCCCAGCCGAAGGGCAACCAATAAAATTCTTTAATAAATATTCTAAGCCTCTAACCGAAATGAATATAGGCCGGCTTGCTTTGGGAAAAGAGAAAGCAGTACTGAAGCTTGACCTGCTGTCTACAATCGGTAAGAACTATCTTTTTGGCTTGAAGACCAGGGGCCAGAGGGGAGGATGGTCGGAGGTCTCCAACCTGGTGGAAGTAAAACCTCAGCTCTTGCCGTTGCCGCCTCAAAAGCTTCAAGCAGAGCTTTTTGAAGACAGGATAGTACTGAGCTGGCAAGCGCCGGTTTACTGTCTTGACCGCAAGACAGTTCCGGAAAAACTCTGGTTTAATGTTTATCGGAGTCAGTCCGGAGATTTCAAGAGATTGAACAGCAGCCCTCTGAGCGAGCCCAGGTTTGAAGATAGGAGCTTTGCTTTTGGTCTGAATTACCGATATTTGGTTACAGCCTTGAGCGGGGAGGTCGGAGTAGATGGGACGGGAGAAAGTGAAGATTCAGAAGTCCTGGAGATAACACCGGCTGACATTTTCCCCCCTAAGGCACCGGCTGAGATAAAATCTATGGTCAGTGAACAGGAAGTTTCGCTTTCCTGGTTGCCCAACCAGGAAGCGGACCTGGCCGGGTACCGGGTTTATAGATTAAAAGAGGGTGAAGAGCGAGAAAGGCTCTTGACTCCTGAATTATTGACCGTCCCCGTTTTTCTGGACCAGAAGGTTGAAAAGAATTGCTTCTATGTTTATTCTATAAGGGCAGTGGATATTCATGGCAACGAAGGCCCGTCAGCCAGAATTCAGGTGAAGACTTAAAAAAATGAAGATTTATCGCTTTCGTTATCGGAAAAAAATTCTCTATGGCCTGCTTAAAGAAGAGTTCTTATTTCCAGTCAGGGGTTCTATTTTCAGAAATTTCAAGATTGAAGATAGCGCTATTCCAATTTCTGAAGTGACCCTTCTGCCTCCCGTCATGCCGTCCAAGATTGTCTGTGTTGGGCGCAATTATCGGGAACATGCTGAGGAGTTGGGCAACCAGGTTCCACCTGAGCCTTTGCTTTTCTTAAAGCCCCCCAGCGCCATCATCGGACCCCAGCAACCAATTATCTATCCAGAAGCTTCCCAGAGGGTTGATTATGAGGGAGAACTTGCGGTCATAATCAAAAAGAAAGCCAGAGACCTTCCCCAGGATGGAAACTGGCAGGATTATATCCTCGGCTATACCTGCTTTAATGATGTTACTGCCCGGGATCTCCAGCAAAAGGATGTCCAATTTAGCCGGGCTAAATCCTTTGATAGCTTTGCTCCCATCGGGCCCTGTTTAGTTACTGACCTTGACCCTGAGGCTGTTCAACTGAAGACTTTTCTCAATGGTAAACTGGTTCAATCCGGGAATACCAGGAACATGATTTTTAACGTTGCTTTTCTCCTGCGCTATATCTCCCGGATCATGACTTTGGAACCCGGGGATGTGATTGCTACCGGGACTCCGGCTGGAGTCGGACCGATGCAGCCAGGGGACCGGGTGGAAGTTCAGATTGAAGGCATCGGAACTCTCTCCAACTTTGTTAAGAAAAAATAGGATAAAGGAGGAAGGATGAAATTATTTTTGGATACAGCTAATCCTCAGGAAATCAGAGAAGTGGCCAGCTGGGGCATTCTGGATGGGGTTACTACCAACCCCACCCTCTGCTCCAAAGAGAACTTGCCTTTTGAGAAATTAATCAAGGAGATCTGCAGTCTGGTCTCAGGGCCGGTAAGTGTGGAGTGCCTCTCCACCAAGGCTGAGGATATTGTGCCAGAAGCCAGGAAGCTTAATCAGCTGGCTTCAAACATCGCCATCAAAATACCGGTGACCATTGAGGGATTAAAATCTACCAAGATTCTTTCTGCTGAGGGTATCAAGGTAAATATGACTCTGGTTTTCTCTCCATCTCAGGCCCTGCTGGCAGCCAAAGCTGGAGCGGCTTTTGTCAGTCCGTTTATAGGGCGCCTGGATGATATTTCCCATCATGGGATGGACCTGGTAGAGCAGATAGTGACTATCTATGAGAACTATAATTTTGAGACCGAAGTAATAGTGGCTTCTGTTAGACATCCCGGTCATGTGGTGGAAGCAGCCCTGATCGGAGCTCAGATAGCTACAATCCCTTATTCAGTTATGGAAAAGCTTGTCAAACATCCTCTGACCGACATCGGTATTGAGCGGTTTCTGCAGGACTGGAAAAAGGTTTCGCTTAAGTAACTTTCAGGGAGTTGGTTAGATTAATATTTATAGAGTTAGCCGATGAATTTTTTGAAAAAAAGAAAAGGTCTGATTGCCTTTTTGGTAGTATTAGCCTTTTTATATATAGCTTTATCGTTTGCCAAGAGTCTCTTCTTAAAGCAGCTTGCCCGAAGATTAGACCGGGCTTTTGAGGTCGGGGAGATCCGGCTTTCTTATCTTCCTCCGGCCCTGACCATAAAAAACCTGAAATCGCGTTCTGAAAATCCCAGCTTTAGCCTCAGGAACCTGAGAATATCTATCGGCTTTTTGTCCTTGCTCAAGAGCCAAAAGCCGGTTACTGTAGAAATCTTTCAGCCGATCGTATTTTATGATGCCCGGGCTTCTAAGTCTTCTTCGGGCGGAGGTGGTTTATCCTTGAATTTGCCGCTGGTTATTGAAAGCGGCTATATCAACAATGGTTATTTTGCGTTTGAGTTGAACCAGGGAAGTTATGAACTCTCAGGGGTTTCGGCTTTCTTCAGACTGGAGTCAGGAAGGCTCAATCTGCTGTTAAGAGCTAACCAATCCAAAATAAGACCATATTCTTCCAAACTCCTCCTGGAAGGAGCTGTGGAGACTTTAATCACTACCAGGGGAAAGACGGTCAATATCAACAGGTTGATCATTCAGGGCGATAACTCGGCAGTCAGGGTAGAAGGTAAGATTTTTCAATCAGAAAGGACCAGGGTAGACCTGAGGGCTGTCTACAACCTTGACACCCAATTTATTATGAGTGCCTTTAGCCTGCCTTTTGTCTGGGGAGGAAAAACCGCCGGGGAGGTGACGATCAGCAACGAGAGCGGCCCTCTGATAATTACATCTGACTATAAAACCAGGGATTTTAGTCTTAATCGGGTTGATCTGGGTTCGGTTGAGGGTCAGGTTGTGGTTGAACAGGGCCGGGGCGGGCAGATATTAGCTGAAATAAAGAATGGCTCCAGGCCTGTGGAGAAGGTGATCATTACTTATGGTTCCGGAAAAATTGGGGGACAGATGTTCGGGTTTCATCTGGACCCGATAATGGAATACGCTTCGGTTCCCTGGCCGGTAGCTTCTGCTGCTTGGGGTAATTTTTCTTACAGTCAAGGACAGCTGCGGGCCACAGCCGAATTCCGGGATAAGGTGGAAACGGGTTCGGTCGGAGGCCGCTATCTTTTTAACGGCCAGACCCAGATAGATTTAAACCTGCCCAAAAAAGATTTGAAAATTCAAGCCAAAGATCTCAAAAGCTCCTTCGGCCGGATGGTTATTGGGGGTGAATTAACCATCGGTGAGCGGATAGATCTGTCCATAAGTGGCCAATTCTTTGATATCAAGGCAGCCAGAGAATTCACGGAAAAAATATTCAAGACTACTTTTGATTTCCCGGAAATCAGAGGAGCGGGAAGAGCTGATGTTTCCATAAACGGAGCTTATGGACATCCCAGGTTACATTTTGAGTTTTCTTGCTCGCCAGCTGGATTTGAGCGCTTTGAAGTCACCACTGCCAGAGGGGAGATCCAAGTAGCCTCAGGTCTGGTTACAGGAAAAGTCTATGTGGTTGATAAGAATTTTCAGGGTCAACTTGACCTGGAAATTGGGGGGAAACAGTCCAGAACCAGGATGCTCCTGGAGAGAGGCCTGGTTGAAACCTTTTTGGGTTATCTTAAAGTCAATTTTCCAATCAAGGGACCAACCGGCGGAGAGTTTTTTTACCTCACCTCAGAAAAAGGCGTAGAGTTTGAAGGGGATTTCTTCTCAGAAGAATTATTCTTACTCGGGACCAGAATTGAACAGGTAAAAGGTAAAATAATCTGGAAAGATGAAAGCCTCAGTTTTCCAGATCTAAGGTTTAACCTCAATGGGGGACAGGTTTACGGCCGACTGCAACTGGGGTTTAAGAATAACGATTATGATTTTGACCTGAAAGGCAGCGGTGTTAATCTCAGTCCTTTCTCTTCCGATTTTGCTGGAACTATCTCCTTAGACCTTATAGGTCAGGGGGTTTTTGGGCAGGATAGGCCTTATGGGAACTTCAAGATTGATAAATTCGGGGTTTTTTTTCTCAAAACTGCGAGTGCCTCGGGGCAATATTTCTTAAATTTTTTGAATAATAACCTGAATGTGGAGATAAAAGGCAATCTGTTTCCTGGTGAGAGCAATTTTGAGACCAGGATTGATATTCCTTTTGACCGGGATTTTCTTTCAGGAGAAGTAAAGGGAAGATTGACCAATCTGGATTTTCTTCTTCCCTGGAAAGGGGCTGAAGGAACTGTAGATTATCTCTTGAGTTTCCAGGGGCCGGTATCTTCACTTGATTTAAGCGGAGCAGTGGAAGTTAAGGGCAGCTTGATCCCCATCCCGGGATTTGCCCATGCCCTGAATGATTTTTCCGGGCTGGCCTTTATCAAGAATAGTCAGGTATCCATCAGGTCCTTTCAGGGTTCTCTGGGCGGCGGGCCGATTCAGGGTTCGGGCGAATTAAAGTTTGGGGCCAGCGGCCTGGATTCAGCTGAAATCCGGATGGATGGGGAAAAGATGCAACTTTCGGTCTTTGAACGGACGCGTTCCCTGGCTGATGGTCAGCTGAGATTCATCAAAGAAGGTCCCAGGATGGTCTTTGAAGGAGACCTGGAGTTAAAAGAGGTCTTGTGGAAAAAGGAATTCTGGGAGAGATTATCGTTTTCTTCACAGGCTTACTCTAACGGAACCAATAAAAGCTGGATAGATGACCTTAACCTTAATCTAAGGTTAAGAGCTTCGGACAATGTTTGGGTGGAAAACTCCCTCGGTCGGATAAGAGCCAGGCTGGACCTGACCATCTCCGGGACAGTCAGCAACCCAATAATAACTGGCGAAATTGAAGCGCTTTCGGGAACAGTATATTTTCAAGACAGAGATTTCAAGGTGATAAGAGGCCGCTTGAGTTTCTTTAATCCTCTGACCATTGATCCCTATCTTGATTTTCAGGGGGAAGCTTATGTTAAAGACTATCACGTTCTCTTCACCTTGAGTGGGCTGGTCAGTAACCTGAACCCGGAATTTTCCTCATCGCCGCCCCTCCCCACAGAGGAAATTCTCTCTTTGCTAGCCCTGGGAGAATCGTACCAGAGAAGGTATTTCCTGGATCCAACCCAGATGAGCACCGCCTCTTTGATTTCCTACCAGCTGGCCAAGAAGTCGGAAAGCCTTTTCAGCCTGGACCGTTTTCGTTTAGATCCCTTTGTAATGGGATCCACTTCTGAAATCACGGCCAGACTTACTGTGGGCAAGCGATTATCCAAGAATTTTTTCCTTTTGTATTCAACTAACCTGGCCACCCAGAGAGAAGAAATTGTCCGTCTGGAATGGGAATTATCCGGAGGCTTTTCTCTGGTAGCCATCCGAAATGAACTGGGTCGGGTTAGCTTTGATTTGAAATTAAGAAGAAGGTTTTAACTGATGAAAAAGAGGTGGCTCCGGCCCCTTCTGTCCCTTTGGCTCATGATGATCGCAACCGGCTGGGCTTATTCGGCTGATGATACTGATAATAAATCGGTCATAGGTCAAGTGAATGTTTTGGTGGATGGACAACCAGCTGAAGAATCTATAAGAAAGTTAGTCAACCTGAAACCCGGAGATCCTCTTTCTGATTTTCAGATTGACCTGAGCCTCAAGCAATTGCTGCGTACCGGCTACTTTTCCCGGGCAGAGGTTATGGTCGGAGAGTCTCCCTCTTGGCTGACTTTTAATCTAATCAGAAATGTCACCATAAAAAGAGTTAGAATCTCTGCCCCCGGGAAAGTAAAAAATAGAATAAATTCGGAACTCCCTTTCTTGAGAAAAGGGAGTGTAATCTCTGAAAATACCAGGGAGAAGACCATCAGGGAGGTGGAGAAAATCCTTAATGAGGAAGGATTGTTTGCTCCTCAGATTGATTTTGAACTTAAGAAGGATAGCCAAACTAATCTGGCTGAGGTCTATCTGAGCCTACCCAGCTGGAAGAGACTCAGAATTCAGAATTTGACTTATGAAGGTAAAAAGCTGATTCCCGAAGAACGACTGAACCGGTTGCTCGGCCTGAAGTCTGGCGATTATTATGAGCCGGGGAAAGTGGCCCGGGGCCTGACCAGGATTAAAAAAGCCTACAACCAGCTTGGTTATCAATGGGCTGAGGTTCGGCTGGCAAGAGAAGAAGTTGAACAGCAACCCGGCCTGGTCAATCTGGTGGTCAGCCTCGATCCCTCGGTTAAAATAGAAATAAATATAACCGGGGCCAACCTTTCCCCGAAGATCGTCCAACCGGTCTGGGAACAAAAAGTTTTTGAAGAATGGGCGCTCTCTGAAGGCGAGGCCAGGTTATTGAATCATTTGAGAAAGAGAGGATATCTTTTGGCCACGATCAGGCCCAGTCTGAGCCGGGGCGAAGATAAGATCCAGGTTCGGTATGAAGTTCATCCTGGGCCCAAATTAAAGATTGAGGAAATAGAAATAAGCGGCGCCCAAACCTTTTCTCCCAAGGAATTGAAAAAGAATCTGGGAATCGGCGAGAAGTTTTTATTCCTTCCTTATCTTGACGGAAAAGAGGTTTTTGCTCTGCCGGAAAAAGTCCGGCTGTTTTATGAGGCTCAAGGTTTCTCCCAGGCCAAGGTAGATCTTAATTTTATAAGAAAGGGCAATTCAGTTAAGCCGGTAATCTATATTGAGGAAGGCCCTCGTCAGATTGTCAAGAGTTTGGAAATTCAAGGCTCTAAGGAAATTAGTTCTTCAGAAATTGTTGGCCAGATAGATACTCGTCCTGGTAAACCTTATCATAAGTCCAGCCTGCAAAAGGATCTGGAGAAAATAAATCAGCTCTATCTGAATAAAGGCTTTCGGGGTACTCAGGTGGCAATTGATGTTAACCCGGATAGAGAAAATAATGTGGACCTGGTTTTCAGGATTAGCGAAGGCCGGCGGGTCAAAATCAATAATATTTTTATCAGCGGCCAGCATCTCACCAGCCGCAAAATCATCAGGAGAGAAATCAGACTGCGGGAAGGAGATTGGGCAGCCTACAATCGCCTCCTGGAAACCAAGAGGGGGCTGGACAGTCTGGGCGTTTTCTCTGAGGTCAAATTGGAAGAAATTCCTGATGCAGAAAATTCGGTGAATCTTTCAATTCAGGTGAGAGAAGCAGAGCAAAATTATGCCAGTTTAGGGGTGGGCATTGAAACGAGAGAAGAGGCCAAATCTCTGGCCCTATGGGAAAATGATTTAAGACCCAGAATCACTGCCGAATATGTCAGGTACAACATTTTTGGCAACGCCTCACAGTTCAGTCTGGTTGGTCAACTGAGTTTGGCAGAAAAGAGGCTGGTTGCTACCTGGCAGCAGCCTTATATTTTTGGTCTAAGAATGAGGACCTATTTCAGCGGTTATTTAGAAAAGGAAGACCGAACCAGTTTCAGCTATGAACGTCGCGGTTTGAGCCTCTCCACCCTGCGTAATCTGCCCAGTAGCTTTTCTTTACTGCTGGCAGCTGGGGCCCTGAGAACCAAGTTGACCAACCTGGAAATTTCAGAGTCCGAAGTTGAGAGGGAACGGCTGCCTTATTCTATCGCCTATGGCTCAGCCACCTTTATCAAAGATAAGAGAGATGAGATTTTTAATCCTCAGAGAGGGTATTTTTTCAGTCTGGCTTTGGAAAGAGCTTATCCTCTCTTGAACACCGAATCCAACTTTTTTAAGCTCTTCCTAAAATTTCAATATTTTTATCCTCTGGCCAGCAAAATCAATTTTTATACAACCTTAAGAATTGGCCTGGCTTCGGGGATAGTGCCCATACCTGAACGTTTTTTTGCTGGGGGCAGTAACTCCTTCCGGGGAGAAGCTTTTGAAATGTTAGGTCCCAAGGATGCGGAGTCCGGTCTGCCGGTAGGAGGAAAATCCATATTCCTGTTCAATATGGAAGCAAAATTTCTCTTGCTCAAGAAGCTGCCCAATCTTTATGGAGCAGTATTTTATGACATGGGAAATGTCTTTCCGGAAATTAAAGAATTTAATTTTCTAAAACTGAGTCAGGCTCTGGGCGTTGGTTTGCGTTATAAGACGCCGCTGGGGCCGGTCAGATTTGACGTAGGGTGGAATTTGAACCCACCTCAAGGAAAATGGAAGCCTCTTTTCTTCTTGACCATAGGCAATATGTTTTAGGTTTTATTTATTATGGCTGGAGAAGAAAAAGGAAAATGTAAGGTCAAAATGAAAATTCTCTGGCGGCTGATGATTCTATTGCTGATCACTCTTAATTTTTTATCCGCTCAGGAATTGGTCAATTGTTTAGTGGCCGTGGTTGACCGTGTTCCTATAACCTGGTTTGACCTTAGGGTGATTGAATCCTTTGAGCTGTGGTCTGAATACGAAGAAGATGGTGTCCTGTCCAAAGAACAGATGCTGAATAGATATATAGAAAGGCTTCTGGTCCTGGGATTGGCCAGGGGGCAGGTCAAGGTGAGCGAGGGAGAGGTTCTGGCTGAGATGAGCAGATTGAAAAATAAATTCGGGAGTGAAGTAGTTGAACAAAAATGTCAATCCCTGGGAATGAAAGAGTCCGACCTTTTCTCTTATCTTGAAAATAAACTTCTCTTCGAAAAAATCATAGGCTCCAGATTCAATCAAAAGCTCTATGTTTCTCTGAAAGAGATAGAAGATTATTATCAAAAAGTATACGTTCCAGAAGAAAAAAGCAATGGTCGGACTCCTGCCGAACTAATCACAGTTCTGGATATGATTGAAGCCCGATTGCAGAACCAGAAGAGGAGGAAACAGATTAAAGACTGGACCGAGGAACTTAAACAGAGAGCGGAGATCATGGTCTATGAAGATTGTCTGAAGAAGATTAGGTAAGAGGTGCAGAATGAAAAAGAGATTATTTCTTTTTCCCGGCCAGGGGTCACAGTATGTAGGAATGGGTAAGGATTTCTATGAGCATAGCCAGGAAGCCAGGGATATTTTTAACTTGGCTGATGAGGTCTTGGGTTTCAGGCTTTCCCGGCTCTGTTTTGAGGGTCCGGAGGAAGAGCTGAGGTTAACCTCAAACACCCAGCCGGCTCTATTAACCGTCAGTTATGTTGCTTATAGGCTGCTGGGGTTGAAGCCAGACCTGGCGGCTGGCCACAGCCTGGGTGAATACTCGGCTCTGGTAGCCTCTGGGAGCCTCAGTTTTGAGGAAGGACTGAGACTGGTAGCCAATAGGGCTCGCTATATGATGGAAGCGGTGCCTCCTGGAATTGGGGCCATGGCCGCGGTAATCGGGCTTGATTACCAGAAAATTGAGGAAGGCCTGAAAGCGGTGCGGTCTGGACGGGTGCAGATTGCCAACTGGAATGCCGAAGACCAGATTGTAATTGCCGGAGAAACAGCTGCGGTGGAAGAGGCCCTCTTAATACTTAAGCCCCCGCGGTCAATCAAGCTTCAGGTGAGTGGACCTTTTCATACCCTGCTGATGGAACCAGCAGCCAGAAAGTTAAAAAGTGACCTGGAAAAAATAGATTTCAGGAATCCTGAGTTCCCGGTTATTTCCAATGTTACCGCCTCTCCGATCCGGACCGCTGAGCAGGCCAGGGATTCGCTTGCTCAACAGATTACCAGTTCGGTCCTTTGGTATCTATCTATGCAAAATCTGGCTGGAGAAGGTCTTGAGGAAGTGGTGGAGCTCGGACCGAACAAAGTCTTAACCGGTCTGATGCGCCGGATTTCCCGGCAGTGGTCTAGAATACCTGTTCTTTATAATATTGAAGATATGGAATCGCTGGAGAGATATAAACAGATTGAATCAGACTGATGATTCTGACAAGACCCTTGACCCGAACCGGACGAAATATTCCAGAGCTGACATAATGGCCATGATAACGATCAGCCAGAGACCCGGACCATGGGCAAACACATAGAGCCAGCCCAAATGTTTTTGCCCCAGGATCAAAATTGAAAGAATAACAGCCTCAAGAATCATCTTAATTTTGCCCAGTCTAGAGGCTGGAATGGTGTATCCTCTGGATGAGGCTATGGCTCTGAAACCGGTCACCACGAACTCTCGGCCGATGATTATTATGGCCATCCAGGCCGGAACTATCTTGAGTTCAACCAAGCAAATTAAGGCGGAGGCTACCAGCAATTTATCAGCCAGGGGATCCAGAAGGGAACCTAAGGTGGTTATCAGTTTTTTCCTTCTGGCCCAGAAACCATCCAGCATGTCGGTCAAACAAGCGGAAACAAAAAGGACAAAGGCCACAATTTCTTGACCGGCGAAAGGGCTTAACATAACTGCTACCAGAGCCGGGATGCTTAACATCCTGATTATGGTTAAAATCATAGGAACATTCATATTATGAGTCCTGAATTTTTCTTGGTTTTTATACTAAAACTTATGTCTTAAATTGTCAATTAAATCTTCAAAAAATCTGTCAAGGTTGCAATTCCAGATTCGGGTATAATATAGTTTATAAGACATAGAGCTTGGAACTGATGAGCAAAAAAGAAGAATCCCTGACTCCGATGATGGGACAATATCATCGGATCAAAGCTCAATACCGGGACTGTCTGCTTTTTTTCCGGCTGGGGGATTTTTATGAAATGTTTTTTGAGGATGCCTACCTCGGTTCTTCTCTTCTGGGGATTGCCCTTACTTCCAGACAGAATGTCCCGATGTGCGGGGTTCCCTTTCATGCCGTCAATTCTTATCTGGCCAGATTGCTTCAGGCTGGCCATAAAGTAGCCATTTGTGAACAGGTGGAAGATCCCAGGCAAGCTAAGGGCGTGGTCAAAAGGGAAGTAATCAAAGTCTTGACGCCGGGAACGGCCGTGGAAATAGAAAGCGAGGAACGGGCTGAAAGTTATGGAGTTTTAAGCCTGGTCTTGTCAGAAAAGAAATGGGGTGGAGCCTATGCCGATTTGCTCTCCGGCAAAATCAGTGTCCTGGAAGGCCAGTTGGGGGAAAAGAAAAATCTCCTGGATGAGATCTTTCGGTTTGGACCAAAGGAAATTATCTGCCCCGATAATCAAGGAAAACAGATTAAAGAGCTGCTGGCAGAGAGTGACCTGGCCAGCCTGCCTCTGAGTCAGGTTGAAGCCTGGTCCTACGATTATTCTCAAGCCTACACTTGGTTAATTGAGCATTTTAAGGTTAGTTCTTTAGAAGGTTTCGGATTGGAGAACAGGATTCTGGCTGTTGGGGCAGCCGGGGCTCTTCTTTATTATTTAAGAAGAAACCGGCGAGAGTCAGCCGCCTTTATCCGCAAATTATCATTTCTGCCATTTCAGGAAACTATGATTCTGGATTCTACCGCCGTACGTAACCTGGAACTGGTGCGCAACCTGAGAACCGGACAGGTGAGCGAGTCGCTTTTAGGCGTTATTGATTATACCTTGACCGCGCCCGGTCTGAGATTGTTAAAAAACTGGTTGCTTCATCCTTTGCTGGACTGTTCAGAGATTAAGCGCCGCCAGGAGGCAGTAGAAGAAGCTTTTAGGAAACCTATCATCAGGCAGGAAATAAGAAATTATCTGAAACAAATCCTTGACCTGGAAAGATTGACCACCAAAATTTCAATGGCCGCAGCCAACCCCCGAGACTTGGTAGCCTTAAAAAAATCACTCTGGCCTCTACCGGAGATAGAAATCCAGCTCAAGGATCTCAATTCGGCTTATTTGCAAGAGATAAAAACCGGCTGGGATAATCTTCAGGACATCGCTCGGCTGATTGACCAGGCTATCCTGGACGAGCCTGCCTATCTGCTTCAGGAAGGAGGTCTGATCAAAGATGGCTTTAACCAGGAATTAGATGAGCTGAGAAAGATCAGCCATTCCGGCAAGAGTTTCATCGCCCAGCTGGAAAGGAAGGAAAGAGAAAGGACTGGTATTAGCTCGCTGAAGGTCAGGTATAACAAAGTCTTCGGCTACTATCTAGAAGTCACTAAACCCAATCTTCATCTAGTTCCGGAGGATTATCAAAGAAAACAGACGCTGGTCAACTGTGAGAGGTTTATCACCCCGGAATTAAAAGAATATGAAGAGAAGGTGCTGAAAGCTGAAGCCAGAATCAATGAGCTGGAATATGAATTGTTCCTGCAGATCAGGGAAGCCATAAACCAGCAGGTTCCCAGGCTGCAGCAAATGGCCAATAATATAGCTGCTGTTGACGTTTTGCTGGCGCTGGCCGAGCTGGCCCATCAGAGAAATTATTGTCGGCCCGAAATTGATGAAGGCAATGTTATTTCCATCAAAGACGGCCGGCATCCGGTCATAGAGGTGGTTCAGAATGAACCTTTTATTCCCAACGATACCTATCTGGATCATGATGATCATCAAATTTTGATTATCACCGGACCTAACATGGGCGGCAAGTCAACCTACCTGCGTCAGGTAGCTTTAATTTGCATTCTGGCCCAGATGGGTTCTTTTGTCCCGGCCAGAGAAGCGCGGATCGGACTGATAGACAGAATCTTTACCAGAGTCGGGGCCATGGATTACCTGACAGCCGGCCAATCAACTTTTATGGTGGAAATGGTGGAAACGGCTAACATCCTGAACAACGCCACCAACCGCAGTCTGATTCTCCTGGATGAGGTTGGCCGCGGGACGAGTACCTTTGATGGTTTGAGCATTGCTTGGGCCGTGGCCGAATACCTGCATCAACTGGAAGGCCTGAGACCCAAGACTCTTTTTGCTACTCATTACCATGAATTGACCGAGCTGGCTCTGACTTTTCCCCGAATTAAAAATTACCATGTGGCTGTCAGGGAATGGCAGGAGACGGTAATCTTTCTGAGGAAAATAAAGCCCGGACCCTCAGACCGCAGTTATGGACTTCAGGTGGCCAGGCTGGCCGGACTTCCAGAAGATATAATTAAAAGAGCCAAGGAGATCCTTTTTAATCTGGAAAGGCAGGAACTGGATGAAGAGGGACGACCTCGTTTGGCCTACCACCTGAATAATCAAAATCGTTCCCAGCTCTGGCTGTTTCCTGAGGACAGAGAAAGAGTTCAGCTGGAAGAGATGAGAGAACGGTTGCTGGCAATTGAGCCAGAAAAACTGACTCCTCTCCAGGCCTTACAAATTATTGCGGAGTTAAAAGAAGAAATAAAAAGAGGGGAAAAAAGTTAATATTCGTCTGATTCGTCCTCAAAATCCAGTTCTTCTTCTGATTCTTCTTCCTCTTCGTAATCCTCGTCAAAAACACCGGCTTCCAGTTGTTCCTTCCTTTCTTCAATAGCTTCTTCAAATTCCTCTTCATCTTCAAAGCGGCGGAGGTAGTTGCTGGAAGTGTCGCTGTAACAGAGTTCAAGATAATCGTCTTCAATAACGCAAAAAACAGACATCTGCCGGGATTCGTTAAGGTCGCCGACCGTTTCCACCAGGTCGGCAGCTCTCTTCAGAGCATCAAGGGTCGCCCAACTGTAGATTTCAATTTCTTCCATTTTTAGCTCCTCCATTGGAAAAATATTTATTTTTTGATTAATGTCAAGTGGTAAGTTGAAAGAAATAGGTGAAGCCTTTTTTGGCAAAAAATAATTACAGACTTATCGGCATGAGGTACGGCCATCGGGCCTCCAAAGTTTTCTGGTCTGAGAGCGCCTTTGAATATTTTCAGTTCAATAAGGACATGTGCTGGGTCAGATACATTAGTGACACCTTAGAATCCTTTTAGCGGAGCTGAACATTAATCCCCTTCCAACTGAGAGAATTTTCAGTTTTCGTCTTATGACCAACTTAGGCACTGGGCCACAGACATCAACGAAGAGGGCAATTGATTGCCAAAAAATCCTGGGCAAAAGTGTCACTGATGT
>Ga0078972_1005785_pt1 | contig 30741 bp, 28 predicted proteins | sample YelNatPaOPGAMG01_FD_67568 | JGI IMG/M metagenome (GOLD analysis project Ga0078972, IMG submission 67568) | Hot spring thermophilic microbial communities from Obsidian Pool, Yellowstone National Park, USA - OP-RAMG-01 (SPADES assembly) (version 2) | ecosystem: Environmental > Aquatic > Thermal...
CGTCAGATCCGCCATGCCCCATTTGAATCGATTGTTCTCCTTTTCCTTTGAGCCGCTTGACTTGATTCACCGACATGGAACCACAGGTCTTATGCTACCGGTAGTACGTTGCCTGGCTGACTCAAGAAACATTGCTGTAGAGCTATCCCGCATACCAGGCACTGTATGATCAATTCGCCGCGGCAGGCCAGCAGATCTCACTATCGAACGGGCCTCTTACTATTATACACGACCGTCGGTGGAAACAGTGATAGACGAGAACGCGACGAAGGCCTTCTTCCTCAGGCGGAGGTATCTCAGATAATCGTGCTGTTGCCCCTCGGATCCGTGGTCATAATCGCCAGGTCTTCCAGCGGCCTGGTAAAGACCCCGGACAGAAAACCCCCGAGCCCGTATGATGAGGGTCGGACCTGCAAGGAGCACAAGGCACGACCAAACGGGATCTTGCCCGCGGCTACCTGATCTTCATCATCTTATTGAAATATGTGTGGGCCTTCACAACCGCGGCCCGCATCATGTCCTCCGCCTGGGCGGTGTCCCTGTCGGCCAGGGCCTTCAAGAGGGCCTTTGTGTTCAGTTCTAGAGCGGCCATCTCACAGGCCTCCCAACTCAGTACGCTGCGAACCACGCGGTCGATACCCTGCTGGGCATTGTCATAGGGCCTGGTCTGCATGTCGTGGCCCTTCCACCTTTCATATCCGGCGTCCTTGAGCAGACCCGCTATAGCGATATTCATGCCGTTTATCCGTACGCCGTGATCTATATCGTACTTGCCAGGTCCTCCTAGGACGATCCCGTCATTATACCCCTGACTGTTGAGGTGCATGTGGACCATCATGCCGTTGTCCAATTCCTCGACAGAGTCGTACACGTGGTCCAGGCCGATCATCTCTGAGTGGCCGAACTCCTTATTGACGCCCTTGTTCTTCCGCGAAATGCCGTACTCCTCCTCCAATCTCCGCCAGAAGAGCAGGGCACTGGCCACGGTAGGGATCAGCATGGCCGGATGTCCTTCATTCGGCTTAGGTTCGAAGGCGATGTAGAGCCTTCCTCCCTTGCGGCTCTCGTATTCGCACAGCGCGGCCACGCTCTCCTTGAGATTTCGGTACATCTGCCTGATCCCAACGGTGGCTAGATCGTAGCCGTAAGACCCGTTCCACAGTACAAAGGCTGGGGCCTTGTCCCGGTCCTTGTGCCAGGCCTTCTTCAGCGGGCCGTAGGCTAGGTCCACCGTGCGAATGCCCAATTCCTCCGCGGCCTTGCGTTCGCGACGGTCGAGTGAGGCAATCCCACCATAGGCAAAGTGGCTGTGTGCACCTGGTGTGATCATGGCCAGATACAGGCCGTTGTCGACCAGGGCGTTGGCCACGGCCTCGGCGTTCTCGTCGTTCACCTCGGAATCGTAGTGCAGCTCGATGCCCAGTTCCACGTGGTCAGGCAGTCTGGGTCTGATCTTCTTAGCTACTAGTTCGATCATGTCCACGGTGGTAAAGCTGGCCGAGTCCCACTCGGGTCGCATGTCCGACGGGACAAAGCCACCCTTGCCTGCGTTGAACGTCCAGCGACAGATGCTATGGAGGGATGTCTTTGCCATAATATAAGGCTCCTAACTAGCGGTTACGATCGTTTTCAAAAACGGGCTTCATCATAGCACGAGTCCTGGATCCGTCAATGGTTCATCCGTTCAAGTGGAAAGTCTTACAAGCTACAGGATGGGCCAGGAGGAACTCTCGTCTTAGAAGGCCCTGCGGATTTGCCTGGTGGGCAGAGGGTCTGCAGGATACCAGCCAACAGGCCAAGCCGGCCGAGGGCCGGCCTGTTTGATGCACAGAGGGGGCTGCGATTCCCCAATGGTCATGTAGGTAACCGATGGCCGGAAGGGCGATGCCGTCGGGTTTCTCTCCAATATGCGGGCCAACAACCCTGGATCTGTGGTTGTATCTGGCCGGTCCTCCTTTATAATAATCGCCTTGTTTTTCGGAGGTCCTTTATGGCCAAGATCACGAAACTCGACGATATCGTGTCGCTTTGCAAGCGGCGGGGATTCATATTCCAGTCCAGCGAGATCTATGGTGGGCTGGCGAGTTGTTACGATTATGGGCCACTCGGTGTAGAACTGAAGAATAACGTCAAGAAGGCCTGGTGGAAGGCGATGGTGCAGATGCGGGACGATGTGGTAGGCCTCGATTGCAGCATCCTCATGCATCCCTTGGTTTGGAAGGCATCAGGGCATGCTGACAAGTTTGCGGATCTGGTCTGCGAGTGTCGCAAGTGTAATACAAGGTCTAGGGTGGATCACCTAAAGGATAGTACCGATGCAGGCCAGGCCGAACACACCGTACACGTAAGTACGGATGCTGTTATGGGATGGGATCTTTCTAACAAGGTCTGCCCAGCATGTGGGGCGGTCGGCCAGTTCACGCAGCCTATGGCATTCAATCTGATGTTCCAGACACAGATGGGCGCAAATGTCGAGGACGCGATGACCGTGTTCCTCAGGCCCGAGACCGCCCAAGGGATATTCGTGAACTTCCGCAATGTCCTGGACACGACCAGGGTCAAGATCCCATTCGGCATCGCCCAGATAGGCAAGAGCTTCCGCAACGAGGTCACGACAAAGGCCTTCATATTCCGGACGCGAGAGTTCGAACAGGCAGAATTGGAGTTCTTCTGCGAGCCTGGCACAGACGAGCAGTGGTACGAGCATTGGAAGCAAGAGAGATTCAACTGGTATATCAGCCTCGGCATCAAGAAGGAAAACCTCAGGTTTAGGGAACATACCAAGGATGAATTGGCCCACTATGCCAAGGCATGCGTGGATGTGGAGTATAGGTTCCCGTTAGGGTCTGGGGATTGGCAGGAGCTGGAGGGGATCGCCAATCGCACCGACTATGACCTCAGACAGCATCAAAGGGGTATGCGGACGATCACGGCCTGGATCGAGGCCGGAAAGGACCTTTCAAAGACTGCCCTTGCACCCGAGTCGCCGGACTATCAGTCAGGCCCGCTTTCATACTTCGATGATCAGAAGAGATCCAGGTACATCCCATACGTTATCGAGCCGAGTGCCGGCATAGACCGTAGCACACTGGCCTTCCTTGTGGACGCATACGACGAGGAGGAGGTGCGTGGCGAGACGAGGAACCTCCTGAGGTTCCACCCAGCACTTGCACCCATAAAGGTTGGAGTATTCCCGTTGGTCAACAGGGAGGGTATGCCAGATATCGCAAGGAGGATCTACGACGACCTGAAGCGTTGCTTCAATTGCTTCTACGACGACAAGGGTGCGATAGGCCGCAGGTACCGCCGGCAGGACGAGGCAGGAACGCCATTCTGCGTTACCGTAGATGGTCAGACCCTGCAAGATCAGACGGTCACGGTCAGGGAGCGGGATTCCATGCAGCAGGTCAGGGTGGCTATGTCAGAACTGAGGGGCTACCTTAGGGATAAACTGGACCTATAAGCCCTAGATCTGCCACAGCTGCCTGACGTAGGAGATCTGGCCGTCGTGGGCAACCTTGCCGGCCTCCAGCAGGATGGCCCTCGTGCACAGGCCCTCCGCAAGATCGAGGTCGTGCGTGGCGATCAGCATGGTTGCATCCAAGCCCTTCAATATGGCCTGCAATCGCCGCCTGCCGACAGGATCTAGCCCGGCAGATGGTTCGTCGAGTAACAGGACCTGCGGCTGGCACGCGAGGATACCGGCAAGGGCCACCAATTGCCTCTGGCCGTGCGATAGGGTGTGGATGGATAGGTCTGCCAGGTGCCCGATCTCCAGTTGCTCCAGGCAGGATCTGGCGGTCTGATAGGCCTGCTGTCTTGGGGTACCCCTTGCCATGGGCCCAAATGCCACATCATCGATTACCCTTGGCAACAGCAATTGATCTTCAGGCGGGTTGAATAGTAGCCCGACCTTGGCCCTCACCTGCCAGGTGGTTGACCTTGCCAGTTCCACACCGAGGATCCTTATCCTCCCATCAAAACCTAACAGACCGACCAAGGATAGCAGTAGCGTGGTCTTGCCGGACCCGTTAAGACCGACCAGCACTACCCTCTCGCCAGGGCAGATGGATATGTTCAGGCCAGATAGGACCGCAGGCAGGGCGCGGCCGTATCTTACAGTCAAGTCCTGTATGTGGATTGCAGGTTCGCTCATCGAATAACATGCAGTAGGACCGCAGTGCCTAGGGCTGCCAGGCCAGCAGCTATGCCAATCAGGTCCAGTAGGCCAAGCCTGCCATCTGTCAAGGTCTTCAGGTCCAGCACACAAAGGCCCCTTACCTCCATGACGGCAGCTACCCGCTCGGCACTCCATACCACCCGCGGAAACCATGCCACAGGTAGGTTCTTTGCCAGCGACCATGTCTTACTCCAACCGGCGGTCCCAGTGCGGACCACTATCGCCAGGGCCACCCGCCTTGTCTGTTCCCATAGCCTGCAGGATTGCTGCATGACCTGGGTGATTATCCTCACAGCCAACTGGGGCAGACAGGTAGACGCCAGGCCGCGGAGCCATTCCATCATGTCGAGGCAACTGATGGTGGATAGGCCCACGATCGTGCAGGTCGTACCGCGGAGGATTATGCTGGCAGTTACAGTGACTCGATCCGCACGGTCAGGGATGAAGGGGGTCAAGAGCAGGTATGGACCGAATGCAATAAGACCTATCACGGCCCAAGCAGTTACCAACCCGACAGGTGGCAGGCAGGCAAAGGTCCACAACGTAGCAACGGCGAGGATGAGGGCCATGCCTGCTAGTGTGTCTGATGGCGAAAGGAGGCAGCAGGCGAAGGCCATGGCAGCAACGTATATCCGCACCTGCGGGGCCAGTAGCCTTGCAAGACCTTTGCCGCTGCCTACCATCCCATAGAGAGGTGCATGTGGCAGTTTAGGGCCCATCGTCCGGTTCGATCCCTCGCCAGTTGCCCCTGGCCCGCTCGATGATCCCAACTACGGCCGGGATGCTGACGATCATCAATACCATGCCAGGCCAACCGCTGAGGAATGACAGGCCTGCCGTAAGCCCAGCAGGCAGGTGGATCAATAACGAGAATCCATACACCAGTCCTACGTATACTAGTCTGCCTATCGCCATTACCGACGCCAGGATGAGGGTCCTTGCTATCGGGGTCCGCCTGCGGGCCGGAAGGTGGATGTAGATCATGGATATCAGCAGTGCCATGGTTGCCAGCTCTATGCACATGAAGACTGCCACAGGTGGATAAAATGGGGGCATGCCGGTGAGCAGCCCAGACATCAATGGTACCACAGCAGCAGTAGAGGCAGCGGGGATGGGCCTCGCAAGGAATGCCAATGTCATCAGTGGCAGGTGCATGGGCATAAGAAGCGGCCAGGACCTCAGGGCATGGCCTACAAGCGGCAAGAGCAAGCCCATCGCACCAAGGACCCCACAGAGGGCCAGATCGCGAGGTCCGATCGCCTCAGAAGGAGCCGATCTGATTGCCATTACGCAACCGCATCCTGACGATCAACCCACGTTTGGCCCTTGGGTCGTACCAGCAGCTCTTGGGCACTGGGTACTTCAGTTCCTTCTGCCTCTGTTGTTCCTGCAGGTCGAAGTTCGGACCAACGCTGTAAACCACCCAGCTTACTATGGACCTTCCGGGCTCGCTGTACCAGGCCCCTTCCTGGCCATCTGAATCTGGGAATCCGTCTGGTATCCACAGCTTGGCAGCCCCCTCCATGACTGTGGTCCTGTTATAGATCATGGTCCCGACCGACTGGTACTTGTATGTGTAGCCCTTGTTGAACCTATCCTCTGTGCTAGAAGCCATGAAAGTATCCCCAACAGGTGCTGGTAGATACCTGGCTGTCACCAGCTCAGGGGGCAGTTGGTAATAATGGCCGCCCAGCATGCAATCGACCCTGGTAGGGGGGTAGCGACCACCGTTGTCCATGGAGTAGGCCTCTAGGGCCAGGCCTATATCTCGAAGCTCTGCATTGACCGCGAGTATCTTGGCCTGGAGCCTCGCCCTTGTGGCCACAGGCAATAGTATAGCTGCCAGCGAGGTGACGATCCCCATCACCACCAAAAGCTCCACCAGTCCTGTGCCTGGCCTAGGCCTCATGGCCATATTCTACCGTAAGCCGTCCGCAAGTCTGTGCTCAAAGCTGGCAAGCACCCGGCCGTTTCCATCGTAGTTCGGGACCCATACACGATAGCCAGACCTCAGATCCGTACTATCCTGATCCATGATCCCTATGACATCGAATGGCCGGACCAGGTTATTCGCACCCTTGTATATCCCGGTACCTCGGCCCAGCTTGACAGGGAGGGTCCTGGTGCCATCGGTTATCAACAACTGGGCATTGGGTCCCCAATCCGCATCGTCCACGAACCATACCCCTTTTATCTTGACGAGCCTGCCTTGATAGTATTCACCGCCTGACAACCGCAAGGGATCGAAGATATATCGATCCTCTGCATCCTTCAGTTGGTCCAGCCCTACCACTTCTGGGACCGGCAATCCCACGCCCTTGGCGATTAGCTCTATGCGGAAGTCGTACATCGGGTCCTTGTTGTGCAATTCGTTTATGTTGTTCTTGCCCTTGTACGATAGGAAGTAGCCAGTGACCCTGACCCTATCGCCTGGGGTAAACCGTGCGCTATTGATCCTGGCCAATTCCGCGATGAATTCTGCATTGCTGTACCCCCCGTCGGGCGCGACCCATGGCAGGTTGTTGTAGAGCTGACCGATCCAGACCGCCGTACCTGCGTGATCCTCGCCCTCTCCCTGGACAAAGATCTGCCACTGGCCCCCAAGGTTGAACGGGGTAGTTATCGTATCATCTGCCGTGGGATCTACCAGGTCTGCTGGGTAATTCAACACGATACCTTCCAGGACCACCTTGCCGCCGCTGACAAGCTGTTCGCCCTTGTCGTTGACGGCCTGGAACTGGCTGTGTGTCAGCCAGACCGGCTCATCAGCTGCCCAGACCAGCGAACCTAGACATACGATCACACCCCATACCGACCTGATCGAACCCTTCATACCTTGTCCTCCTATCAACTAGACACTTGACGCGCATAACAATAGCCATTTCTTGCTACGCAGTCAATAGGAATAATCATATTCTTACGCACCTGGCCTGGTACGCACCTGGCCTGGATTGATGATCCGCATGGGTAGCGGTATAGCATCACACGTTGCCAGCCAAGGCATCGACGGCTGCAAGGGGATGCCGATCGCAAGACAAAGGTTGGTTGACACCCGCTAGAGGGGCTGATAGAGTCCGGCTTGTTTGGCCTTTTGATATATCTGTCCAAGGAGTCAACCGATGCCAGCAGCGGTCGTGCTCGCAGTTGCGATAGGGGCCTTCGTAGTGGCCTACATCGTCTATGGTCGTAGGCTTGAGATCAAGTACGACATAGACCCAAACAGGAAGACGCCAGCCCATACCAGGACAGATGGCATAGACTACGTGCCTGCCAGGGCCCCGGTCCTCATGGGTCACCACTTTGCCTCCATAGCAGGGGCTGCTCCGATCATCGGGCCTGTTGCTGCTGCAGCGTTTGGTTGGGCGCCAGTGGTGCTATGGGTGGTACTTGGCAGCACATTGCTGGGTGGTGTCCACGATTTCTCTGCCTTGATTGCCTCCGTTCGCCACGGCGGCAAGACGATGGGCCAGGTCATAGAGACGAACCTAGGGACGACAGGCAAGAGGCTGTTCCTGGTCTTTGCGTGGTCTTTGGTGGTGTTGGTGATGGCGGTTTTCAGCCGCTCGGTGGCGGAGTCGTTCATCAAGGAACCGCCTACTGCCACATCCTCATTGCTATTCATGGTGATAGCTGTTTTCTTTGGCCTGGCGGTATACAGGGCAAGGCTGCCACTATTGCTTTCCACTACTATCGGCGTTGCCCTCATCGTGGCGGCGATCGTCCTGGGGATCTACATGCCTCTATCCTTCTCACAAGTGCCTTTGGTGGTGCCAGGGCTTGGTTGGCAACTTGCCAGCAATGCCTCGGATAAATGGGTCTTCATCCTTCTGGCATATTGTTTTGTCGCGTCTGTCACACCGGTCTGGATACTGCTTCAGCCGAGGGACTATCTTTGTTCATTCCTGCTCTATGCGGTGATAGTCGCTGGGGTGGTAGGGGTATTCGTGGCCAACCCCAAGATCTCAGGTCCTGCCCTTGTTGGTTTTGAGGTGGAAGGGCTTGGTACATTGTTCCCGATACTGTTTGTGACCGTGGCCTGCGGCGCTATATCGGGATTCCATTCCCTTGTCAGCGCAGGTACCACTGCCAAGCAACTGGACAAGGAGAGCCACGCCAGGCCTGTTGCCTACGGCAGTATGTTGATCGAGGGTGCACTTGCGACGATCGCCCTGATCACAGCAGCGGCCATGACCAGTACCCAATATGCTCAGTACATGGCCAAGGGAGGCGGCGGGGCCATTGCGGTCTTTGCCAACGGCCTGGCCGGGTTCCTGTCAAGCCTTGGTATACCCCAACGGATCGGCGTGACCTTCGCAGCATTGGCCATATCCGCATTCGCCCTGACCAGCCTGGATACGGCCACGAGGCTAGGCAGGTTTATGTTCCAGGAGTTCTTTGATGTGGCTGGCAAGGGCTCGATCCTGGCCACAAACCGCTATGTAGCGACCTTGGCCACTGTCGGGGCCGCTTCGATCCTTGCATATTCTGGAACGATGCAGACCCTCTGGCCATTGTTCGGTTCGGCAAATCAATTGTTGGCGTGCCTGACCCTGCTTGCGGTCAGCATATGGCTGGCTGGTCTAGGCAAGGCCACGCTCTTCTTGAGGATCCCGATGGTCTTCATGTTCTGCGTGACACTAGCTGCACTGGTCTTGCTCGCATACAAGGGTGCTAGGTCGGGTAGTTGGGTGGTTGTGGTCATGGCACTATTGCTGCTTGGGGTTGCGCTTATACTGGTCGGAAAGGCGATCAGCAGGGGTAGGACTGGGGCTGCCAATGGGGGCTAGCAGCGGATTTGGTATTGACAAGACCCGGAGGTGGCTGCAAACTTTAGCAACTTTTCGGGGCGACCACGCATTTGCTGTTAAGGAGTATGACTAGATGGAAAAGACGATAAACAAAGACTGTTGGTTAGCAAGGCTAAGGGACGGGATCGAACGAGCCCTGCCGTGGGGGGCAGCCGGCTACCTGGAACGTGGATGGGTGATAGCCAACCACAAGTTGGTCTCATTCCACGCGGCGTTTATCTCATCCATATTGAATATCCCGGTGGAGACGGCAAAGGGAGAGAAGTTCGTCTGGTTGGACAAGGTCTTCAATATACCAGAGGCCATAAGGCCCAAGTTCGCCGTCTTGGAGTTTGTCTTTGCAAGCTGGGAAACCCTGATCTCGTTGGTGATCCTTTATCTGTCTTGGCACATAGCCATATCTATCCATGAGATGGGGCACTTCTTGACTGCGGCCCGTCTGACGGCCTTGAACAAGGACTCACAGGAGAAGGCAGACCAGATGGCCAAGGCAGGGCTTGGTGCTAGGATCGCCTGGTACATCCAGATGTTCCTCCAGATACCGTACGGCAAGTTCTACGGTGTCAAGAAGGATGAGGGCAACTATGCCCCGGATGCACCGTACAATTTGGCCGTTGCAGCCGCGGCCCCGATCTGGAGCCAGTGGCTTGCCACGATCTTCCTACCTTTGGCTGTCATATTCATCTGGCTGGGGATGAGCCTCGGCAGTGACCTGTTGATCTACATCGGCAGGTTCTTCCTTGCACCTGGCTGCGTGGCGCTGCTGGATAGATTCGAGGCAGATAGGGGCAAGCTGCGCGAGTTCAGGCTCAGGGAGGCCAGGGCTGCAGAGCAGGCGGCAAGGGCTGCTGCCAAGATCGAGACCGAAAAGACCTGGTACGATCAGGTTGCCGAGGTCAAGCAGAGGCTTCTGACCACAAGGATGTTGGAGGTCAAGCTGCCCAATGGCTCGAAGGTGAAGGCACCTTGGCAGTTCCGCAATTGCGCGATGGGCGGCAGGCACACTGAAAAGGAGTATCCGGAGAGCAATATCTCCATGCAGGAGGGCATGTTCATACCGCTTTCTGCCAAGAGCTATGAGGAGGCCCAGGAGATGACCGTCAGGTTGCAGACCAGGCTCAAAGAGATCATCGAGTCTGCACCAGGGGCAAAGGTGATGGGCGTAGGGCTGGAGGGTGGTATCGCCCCATACATAGACAAGGAACCGCAGGACAGGGTGCCAGAACAGCGGCTCTGGAGGATGATGAGGCAGGCCATCCTGGACTGCGAGTACGTGCCTGGTAAGGATGTTGCCATCGCATTGGACCCCGCATGTTCAGAGCTGGAGAATGCATACAGGGAGGAGACTGGCCAGAAGGACTCCGTTGGTATGTACCGCTTCTGGCGTGACAAGAGCAAGGTGGACATGAGCCGCGATGAGATCCTGGAGCTCTACAAGCAGGCCATGAAGGAGGGGGTGCCGATCCTATCCATAGAGGATGGGTTTGGCGAGATGGACCACGCTGGCTGGAAGCTATTGATGTCCGGCGACCCTGCCACAGGCCGGGAAGGGCTTGGCGACAGGATCTTCATCATCGGTGACGATCTAGTAACCACAAAGGATACGAACATCGAGAGCTGTGCCCGCAATGGTGAGATCAATGCCACATTGATCAAGGCCAATCAGATCGGCACGCTTTCGGAGACGGTCTTGGCCATGCTGACCAGCCTGGCCTACGATTCGGAGCTGGTGGTATCGCATAGATCGAAGTCGCCAAACGATCCGTTCGAGGCGGAGTTGGGCACCGCCATGAATGCACTCGGCCTGAAGTGCGGTGGTGGGGCGAACACGGAGCGACTCCAGAAGTACGGCAGGGTGGTAGAGATATTGGCCCTTGCGGAGCGGACCAATCGCCCAATGACCCCGGAGGAGCGCAAGACCGTGGAGAAGACCCTCCAGGAGATCGCAGCGACACTGACCGGACAAAAGGACATCTCCATAAGCAAGGATGCCGCAGATCTGGATATTACTGCACTGCTGATGCGGATGCTGGCGGTAGAGGCCATTGTAGGCAATGAGGAGGCCACCAATGCCGGTATACCCAGCGCTGCAGCTACGGTCCTGTTGGGTCGAAGCGGGATCATAAGGTTCAAGGGGTCGACGCCATTGGGTACCTCTGCAGGCGTGGATGAGGCCATCCACTACGTAGACCGGATCATCATGCCTGGCCCTATGACAAAGAGGTATCCGGAGCTGTTCGTTGAGCAGCCAGACAAGACATACAGGTTCAAGAAGGACCTCAAGTACGAGCAGATCAACTCCAAGAACGATCCAGAGTTGATGGCACTGTGGAAGAAGACCCGCAGATATGACGGCATGGGCTGCCTAGATGCCGTTGCACATATCGAGACGATCCTGGCAAAGGCATTCGTCGGCAAGAGGCTGGTAGACATAGGCAGTCTACTGGACATCGACAGGCAGCTGCTGAAGATGGAATTTGAATATGCCGTCAAGATGGGCCTTGCCAACCCAAATGCATCCAAGGAGGAGAAGATCGCGGTCATGCAGCGAAAGGGCGTACTTGGCATGAACGCGATCCTATCCATGTCCGTTGCCATGGGCAGGGCAGTGGCTGCAGCACAGGGCAAGGAGCTTTGGCAGCTTATCCGCCAGATCGCAACGGAGGCCATGGCCAGATTCATCGCTGCCAACGACAAGACAAAGGACGTGGCCAGCCTCATGGCCATGGACTTCGACCAGTTACAGAGGTTGTTCAGGCAGACTGCAGGACAGGTCAGGGCACAGGGCAAGGCCATCGCGCCGCTGCTAAGGGAACAACTGCCGGTCTATCCGGTCTAAGCTATCTGATCGCCGCAAGGCCTACCGCTGCCTGTGCTGGAGGTGTCTGCTGCCTGGACGGAGCTGTTGCCAGGCGGTAGTAGACACCAGTCTGGCAGCGGTGGGCTTGGAATTGGTTGCATATGCCTGTCAGGTATTCTGATGCACCGATGATCAGATAGCCTGGCGGTTGAAGAATCTCAGCGATCCGCTCGAAAAGGCGCTTGCGGTCCTCCTGGCTGAAGTATATGGCCACGTTGCGACAGAAGACCACGTCGAACCTGCCCAGTCCGGCAAATGGCTGCATGAGATTGAGCCTGCGGAAGTGTACTAGGACCCTCAGCTCGTCCCTTACCCGCCACGCAGTACCATCCCTATAGAAATAACGGTCGAGCCGGTCTTGGGGCAGGCCGCGGCCGATCTCGAAGTCCGTGTATCTGCCATAACTGGCGGTGGCTATGGCCTGGTCAGAGATGTCGGTGCCCAGGATGGTTATGTCTATGCCAGCATGACATAGCATTGCCTCCTTTGCGATCATGGCGATAGAGTAGACCTCCTGGCCCGTGGAACAAGCTGCACTCCAGATCCTGATGGTGCCCTTGCCTGACCTTGCCTTGATCAATTCCGGGAGGATGGACCTCTGGAGTATATCGAATGGTGTACCGTCCCTGAACCAATAGGTCTCTTTGGTAGTGATGGCCTCTATGACCGCCATGCGGAGTGATCCCGTCTGGTCAGAGACGACCTTGTGGTAGAGCTGATCGAGGTCGCTGCAGCCCAACTGTCGCATCAATGGAGAAAAGCGTGTCTGTAGCAGATAGGCCTTTTCTGGCACCAGTCTCATGCCGCAGAGCAGGTAGATATAATTGGCCCAAGTCTGGAATTGTTCGGTTGTGATCTGGGTCATACGATGGCAAGCCTTGCATGCCGCACGCTCTTGACGATAAGTTCCGGTATCTGTTCAAGGGGGGCGACAAGGTCTGCAAGGCCTGCCTCTATGACCTCCTTAGGCATGCCATATACGACAGAGGTTGCCTGGTCCTGGGCTATGGACAAGGCCCCTTTTTGCTTGAGCAACATCAGGCCTGCCTTCCCATCACAGCCCATCCCCGTCATGATCACGGCCGTCACCGCCCCCCCATAGACCTCGGCTACTGACCTGAAAAGGTAGTCTACCGACGGTCTGCAGCCGTTCTCGGGTGGATCGTCCGTGATGGAGATCTCGTAGTGGCCGACCTGTTGTGCCGGCCTGATGCCCATCTGCCTACCACCTGGTGCGATAAGGACCAGGTTCGGTTTGATGGGCTGGCCATCTTGGGCCTCCATGATCGAAAGCTGAGATTGTGTATCGAGACTTTCTGCAAGTGACCTGGTAAAGACAGGTGGCATATGCTGCACGATCAGTACAGGGACACCTAGGTCTGCAGGCAGTCTCGGCAAGACCTGCTTGAGGGCATTCGGTCCGCCGGTTGATACGCCGATGAGAACCATGCTAGAAGGGCCCAAGGATGGCCTAGGTTGCGGTCTGAAGGCCACGGCCGCTGGCTTGCTTGGCTGGGGCCTTTGCACCATCGGCTGCTGTGCGATGGCGCTGCGAAGCTGCTTGTGCCTTATGAATGCCTCGACCACCCTTGTCAGGTCCCGCTGTATGGCCTGACGGCTTTCTTGGAATGAGCTGGTCTGGGGCTTTGTGATGAAGTCAAACGCCCCCAGCTCCAGTGCCCTTATGGTCTGTTTGCTTCCATCATAGGTCAGGCTGCTGAGCATGACCGCGCCAGTGGCAAGCCCCTTGTCCTTTATGTGCTGCAGGACCTCGAGCCCATCGGCGTTTGGCATCTCCACATCGAGTATGACCAGGTCTGGCGAAAGGGTCTCTATACGCCATATCGCGATCTTGCCGTCAGCTGCAGTGCCTACGACCTTCACGTCCGGGATGCTGGCCAGTATGTCACTGACTACCTTGCGGTAGAGGATCGTGTCATCCACTACTAGGACCGTCAGCGAATCTGGCGGCATCAAATCCCCCTGTCAGAGGCCGTATCCTGGCCCTTTGTGTCCTCTATGATGGCATCTGCCTTCAATACTGCCACAAGTTGCGGTTCTGCCTGGAAGACGCCATCCATGAACCTGGACTGCTCGGGCCCGACGTTTGGTGGTACTGGGGCAAGCTGATCGGGCATCATGGTCACCACGGGTCCTATCTGGTCTGCCACGAAACCTACGCATCTGCCTTCTGAGCTGAGGATCACGACCCTGGAATCCCTGCCTATCTTGGTTGGGCTCAGCCCAAGCTTTGTGGCCAGGTCCAGGATGGTCACGATGCTGCCCCTGAGGCTCAGGATCCCCAAGACATGCTCGTCAGCCCGTGGTACGGGCGTCCATTGGCGGACCTTGTCTATCTCCTGGACCTTGCGGATATCTATGCCGTACAGGGCCCCGCCAAGCCAGAAGGTCACTAGTTCTGTGGCATTGCTCGACACGGCTACACCTTCGGTCTGCATAAATCCTGCTCCTGCCTTGTTTTCCAGTCTTTATAGGGCCTGGTATATTACTGACCCATTGCGGAGATCGGCCAAGGAAGGGCCTTGCTTTAGGTATGATCGGGCTGAGCAGATGCCTCTTGGTCGCCTGTAGGGGTGTCCTCGTGAAAGGAGATCGGGTCCTCGATGGGTTCTATGTGCGTATGGACGGTGGCGTCTGTGACGGCCTGTCTTATGTCGGATTCGATCTGTTCCATCACATGATGGCCATCGTGCACGCTCCATGCCCCTGGTACCAATACGTGCAGGTCTATGAAACTGGAGGCAGCAGACCTGCGTGTCCTGATACGGTGGAACCGCATACCCATCATTGTGTAACGGTCCAGGACCGATTGGAGCGCGCGTTGCTGATCTGGTGGCAGGGCGGTGTCCATCAGGCCTGCGATGGAGTCGTGCAATAGGCCGTATGCCGTCCTCAGGATCTGCACCGCCATCAGGATCGCGATCAGTGGGTCTAGCCATACCCAGCCAGTCAGGCCCACCGCTGCAACACCTGCGATGACTGCCACTGAGGTCCAGACATCCGTCATCAGGTGCTTGCCATCTGCCTCGAGTGCGATAGAGTTGTAACTCTTGCCTGCAGCGATGAGGATCCTGGCAGTGATCAGGTTCAGACACAATGCCGCTGATGTAACGGCAAGGCCGACGGCGGTCCTCTCTATGGGTCTGGGCCATATGAGCCTCGCTATGGCCGTACCAGCTACAGCCACGGCAGCAGCGAGGATCAAGCCACCCTCTGTCACACTTGCAAGGTACTCTGCCTTGGTGTGGCCATAGAGGTGGTCCTTGTCTGGTGGTCTGGCTGCTATGGTGAGCATTGCAAGGGCCATGATCGCCCCTGCGATGTTCACGATGGACTCTGCTGCATCCGAAAGGAGGCCTACAGAGCCAGTCAGCAGGAATGCGGTGCCCTTGAGCACTATGGTGGCCACCGCAGTCAATATCGACAGCCATGTATATCGTGTAAGGCTGGGCCGGTCCATTTATCCAGTCTATTACCGAGGATCTGGCTGGTCAATCGGAAGTCCGAGCGGTTATTGCTTGCGTCAGCGGTATGTTTTGGTCTGAATAGTAAACCTGTATGGGTCAAAAGAGGACGATCTTCTTTGCCGGGGGCGGCACCGGCGGACACATATACCCTGCGGTCGCAGTGGCACAGCGGATCATGGCTGTAGATGGGTTCGATGTGCAGATACTCTGCAGCACCAGGCCCATAGATCGCCAGGTACTGGAGCCATTGGGCATTGCCTTTACAGCCCTGCCTGCTACGGCCCTCGGCCTGGGCCTTGCGAAGGCCGCCAGGTTCATGGCCACCTTCTGGGCCAGCTACAGACGGGCATGCAGGCTATTGGCTGGTCGCGACGTAGCAGCCACGGTCGGGGTTGGCGGATTCGTGGCTGCACCTGCCTGCCTGGCGGCAAGGAGGCTGGGGATCCCGGTCTATCTGATCAATGTCGACATACTGCCTGGCAAGGCAAATCGGCTCGTGGCGAGATGGGCCAGGGAGGTCTTTGTCCAGTTCGACCGTACAAGGGAGGCGTTTTCGGATCTGGCATGTCGTGTTACCGTCACAGGTTGCCCCTTGCGGGTCCAGTTCGACAGGCCAGATCCTGCAATGGCAAGGCAACAATTGGGTCTGGATCCGAGGCTGCATGCGCTGCTTGTTACTGGGGCATCCAGCGGGGCGATGAATATCAACGAGGCGGTGGTTCGGATCCTACCTAGGTTGGAGGCATTCAAGGACACCTGGCAGGTCGTACACATAACAGGTGCACGCCATATCGAGCAGGTCCAGGCTGGCTATAGTGGGGCGGCGATCAGGCACAATGTCATTGCCTATTATCACCAGATGGCGGACCTCTATGCTGCCTGCGACCTAGTCGTTGGCCGCAGCGGGGCAGTGAGCGTTGCTGAATATGTGGCCTGTGGCCTGCCAAGTATCTGCATGCCATATCCTTACCATCGCGACAGGCATCAGTACCTCAACGCCAAGGTCCTAGCGGATGCTGGGGCTGCGGTGATCGTAGAGGACGTTCCAGATCCAGAGCAGCGGGCAGACCGTTTGTGGAGGCAACTGGCTATACTCCTTGCAGATAGCAATGCAAGGCAGCGTATGGCCGCTGCATGCAGGCACCTTGCAAGGCCTGGTGCGGCGACCGCCATAGCCGAGGCGATCATGGCAGGGGCAGACAACATGGATTTGGCTTGACTGCGGGCTAGGCGGTACTTAGGCTGGTCGTCTTGTTATGGAAGTTGGAGCAATGGTGGTCCTGGGTTAGGATATGTCTGTGACCAGGATGTGAAAGGAGGCAACGACTATGAGGAGAATAATCGCTCTATGCGGCCTAGGATTGGCTATATGTAGCGGCTGTCGATTGGATACAGGCCCTGTGACAACAGCTTCGCCGACCGCTATTAGCTCGGGAGGTTCTGGCGGAGTGGGTGCGACCTCTGCAACCGAGGTGGAGCTGGTGGAGAAGTTACAAGAGCATCGGCAGGCCTACGGCCAGGCTTTGCAATCGCTGGTGGATTACTACAGCCGCACAGGCAACAAGCGACAGCTGGAGCAGGCACGTTCGGAGCTGGATGCATTCAAGACCATGCCGCAGTACACCTACATAGCGGACGTGATACCTGGGCCTGAGCTGAAGGCCACTACCGTCATTGAGGACGCGGATCGGCTCTACCTCGAGGCCCTCCGCCTACATAGGGAGGCCAATGCCTTGATGTTCCTGAAGGACCGCATCTATCAGAGGCGGGCGCTGGATGCATACAGGCGATTGATAAGCCGATTTCCAAACAGTGACAAGATTGACGACGCTGCGTTCCAGATCGCCACGATCTACGAGGACATGCAGGACTATCAATCTGCATTGACCTATTACCAGCGGGCCTATCAATGGGATCCACAGACCATACATCCTGCCAGGTTCAAGGCAGGCTATGTACTGGATCGTTATCTCCATCGCAGGGCCGAGGCAGTAGAGGCATATCAGGCCGCGTTGGAGGCCGAGGCGGTCCAGCATCCCAAGTGGAAGCAGTGGGCAGAGGCCAGGCTGGCGGAGCTGAGCAAGCAGGAATAGACCAAGGCGTCTTGTATTCTAGGGCCTGGCTAGTCCAGGCCCTTTTTGTAGATGCACAGACAATTCGAGGACAAGGTTGCAGGTTTCATTGCAGAATATGGCCTATTGAGCCCAGGCTCTAGGGTCCTGGTAGGGGTCTCAGGGGGGGCCGATTCGGTTGCCTTGCTGCACGTCCTTGTAGCCCTGCATGAAAGGGGGATGCTGGATCTGGAGCTGGCCTGTGCACATGTCAATCACCAACTTCGCGGCCAGCAGGCCATGGAAGATCAGGCCTTCGTGCAGCAGCAGTCAGAGAAGCTGGGCATTAGGTTCTTCTGCAAGGCTGTGGACGTTAGGTCCTTTGCGCAGGATGCCGGGCTTTCCATAGAGACAGCAGGTCGCATATTGCGGCTAGATGCACTATCACAGATTGCACTCCAGGCAGGCTGCGGTTGGATCGCATTAGGCCATCAGGCAGATGACAATGCAGAGACCATCCTCCACCGGCTAGTCCGCGGCTGCGGTTTTCGTGGGCTTGCTGGGATATGGCCTGCAAGGTCATTGCCAACAGGCCCGAGGATAATCAGACCGATGCTCTGCGTCCGTAGGACCGAGATCTACGGATACCTTCAGGCCAGGGGCATCAAATGGAGGGAGGATCCCACCAACCTGGATCTGTGTTTCACCAGGAATGCCATCAGGCATAGGCTCATACCTTGGCTTCAAAGCCAGTGCGGTGGCAGTCTAGTGGACCAGCTTTGCTCCCTTGCGCTTACCGCCTTTAGGCTTTACAGGGATCAGATCATTCCCCAGGCCCTGGCGTTGGCCTGTGCCGTGATCGAATCCAACCCTGGCATGACGTGCTTATCCACAGACCGGCTTCGAGGGATCGGACCGCTCGTACGGTTGGAGGTACTAAGACAGGCCCTGGTGTCCGCCGGCTGCAAGGAGATGGACCTAACATCTGGGCACTATGAGGGGCTTGAGGGGCTGATGTCTGGCCGCTGTGGGGGGGTCTCGCTTCCTGGGGGGGTATTGGCATGGCGGGAAGGGGCCAGGCTGTGTATAGGCAGGCCAACCGGAATGGGCCAGGCAGATGAGACGCCATTGCTTGTGGAGCTGCCAGTACCTGGGTCGGTGCAGATAGGCGGGTTATCCATAGAGGCAAGGCTGATGGAGGCCGAGGAATTCGCTCGACCCTCCCATGGCAGGTTCGAGTACATGGACTGGGAGATGATAAGGCCGCCGCTGCTCCTCCGCAGGCCCTTACCTGGGGATCGCTTCGTCCCGCTCGGCTCGAGCAGCCCCAAGAAGGTGGCAAGGTTCCTCATCGATGCGAAGGTCCCGCGCAGTGACAGGCAAGCGGTCATCATCGTGGCGGATCAGGAGAAGATCATATGGGTATGTCCGATCAGGATAAGCCAGCTCGTGAGGCCCAGGCCTTGCACGAGGCGGGTACTGGTCTTGGAGGTACGTACTAGAACTGAGAGAGGAACCTGATATCGTTCTCGAAGAACATCCTGATATCAGGTATGCCGTACTTTCGCATGGCGAGTCTCTCTATACCAAAGCCGAATGCCCAGCCGGTATATCGCTCGCTATCGAGCCCTACGGCCTCCAGCACATTCGGGTCTACCATGCCGCAACCGCCCATCTCCACCCACCCGCCCTTGCCTTCAGGATCGGGCATGAATAGGTCTACCTCCGCACTGGGCTCGGTAAACGGGAAGAAGCTCGGCCTGAATCGCCATGGCGTCTCTGGACCGAAGAAGAGCCTTATGAATTGATCGATGGTGCTCTTCATATCCACCATACTGACCCCCTCGTCTACCACCAGGGCCTCCAATTGGTGGAACATGAACATGTGCGTGGCATCCACGGTATCTGGCCTGTATACCCTACCTGGTGCAACTACCCTTATGGGTGGCCTCTGGCTTTCCATCACACGGATCTGTATGGTCGACGTCTGACTGCGGAGCAGCAGGTTGTCCTCTATGTAGAAGTTGTCCTGGGGATCCCTGGCCGGGTGGTCAGGACCGATGTTCAATGCGATGAAGTTGTGCCATTCATCCTCCACCGCAGGCCCGTATGCCACATGGAACCCCATCCTCCCGAATATGTCCAATAGCTCCCTTATGGTCTGGGTGATCACGTGGGGTCTGCCTACCACGACCTCTGCCGCAGGCAACGTTACGTCTATCTGAGGCAACGCCTTTTCTGTTGCCTCTGCCAGGTCTCGCTTTGCCCGCTCGAATGCCTCCAAGACCTGCTGCTTGACCTGGTTCGCTAGAAAACCTGCCTGCGGCCTGATCTCTGCGGGGAGCCTGCCGACCTGGCTGAGCATCTTCAGTAGCAGCCCGTCCTTACGGCCAAGGTACTTGATCCTATAGGCCTCGAGGCCAGCAGGGTCCTTTACCTGTGCCAGCTCTGCCAGTGCCTGTTGGCCAAGCTGCCTGATCTGGTCCAGCATCTTGCTCTCAAAGGGCTGCCTTCGCTGCTGCAAGTATCGACTGGAAGGTGGCCGGGTCCTCTAGGGCGATCTGGCTGAGTATCTTGCGGTTGATGGCGATACCGGCCTTCTTGCAGCCGCTGATGAATTGGCTGTAACGGAGCCCGTTCTCTCTGCACGCCGCATTCAGGCGGACCACCCATATCCCTCGCATGAGCCTCTTTCGTTGTTTTCTGCCCACCCTGGCGTTGACCTGGGCCCTTGTCAGTGCCTCCTTTGCCAGACGATAATGCCTTTGGCGAGGGCCATAGAAGCCCTTGACCGCCTTCAATACCCGCTTGTGGGCCTGTCGAACTGCATGACCTTTTCTTATCCTGGGCATATCGCTCCCTTAGTTGCTACGTTAAGACCGATCTTCATTGACCAAGCTTTATCTTGAGCCTCTTTATCATAGGCTTGTTGTCCAAGACGGCAGGCAGTCTCAGGTGCCGCCTGCGTTTTGGGGTCTTGCTACTCATCAGGTGGCTCTTACCTGCCCGCCTGTGCTTGACCTTACCCTTTGCGGTGACCTTGAGCCTCTTTGCTAGGCCCTTGTGTGTCTTCATCTTAGGCATAATCTAGACGCACCTTTCTACCAACACATATTAGTTGCACTCGGCTGACATAAAGTCCATTAGACTACAGCAATCAGGACCCCAGGTCAATGGCCATCTCTGCGATTCCTGTTAGGGTTGAAGTTGGGCTGAACAAGGGCTATCCTGTAGGTGTGAAATGCGGCAGGAGGCCCCAACCAGTCCTTTAGAAAGGGCAACGAACGTGCAGATACTCGTTATCGGCAGGCCAGGCCAGATCTTTACCCAGCCGGCCCAGATCCGGCAGTTGGATGTCTGTGAAGACATCCAGGCCGGCCTTGATGCACTGGTAGGGGGGCGATACGGGGTGGTGGCGCTGCAGATGACCGGTCTCGAAGGCCGGCTTGGGCAGGTCATAAAGGACCTCAGGGATAGGACGGATGCAAGGCTTGTCTTGTTGGCCAGGATCTACGAGGAGCCGATTGCAATAAGATATCGAGGCGAGCCCGGCAAGGAGGGGGCCGATGACTATCTACTCTACCCCCTGTCTGTTGAATCCCTCATCGAGGCCTGCCAGGGGTCTGAAGGAAAGGCCCAGCCCCAGACCTGGCCTGTGTTACCTGGGGCGGACCTCGCCACTAGGATCCGGATACTCGAAAGGCTTGCCACAGAGGACGATCTGACCGGCCTGAAGAACAGGCGTTATGTCTGGGAGTTTGCCCGGCAGCTGATCGGGCGTTCTGGTACGGCCCCGATACGCATGACGGTACTTCTGTTCGACATAGACGACTTCAAGCACTACAACGACACCTATGGTCACGCCACCGGCGACAGGATCCTTGTGGAGATAGGCTCGCTGATCCGCCGCTGTTGCAGACCGCACGATGTGGTAGGTAGGCTTGGCGGGGACGAGTTTGCCGTGATCGTGTGGGACGACCCAGCCATGGGCCGCAAAGGCCATATGCCGGAAAGGCGTGCCAGCACCTCTGTGCACCCGCGAGAGGTCATGGCCATAGCCAAGAGGTTCACTGAGGCCATCGGCAGGTCCGATTGGTCCAGTATCGGTCCGAGGGGCAAGGGCGTTCTGACGGTCAGTGGGGGACTAGCCAGTTTCCCGGACGATGCCAAGACCGTTGAGGAGCTCTTCAACAGGGCAGATGCCGCGCTGATGGAGGCCAAGAGGACTGGCAGGAACAGGATCGTGTTGGTAGGGCAGATTGGCAATACCCAGCCAGGGCCTAACGCGAAGTAGCCTTGTCTCGATCCAAGGTAAGGACCTCTATCCGGTCGGGTCCGTGCACCCTGTATCTGAGGCCCCTCCAGTTGATCGTCTTGCCTACGGCAGAGGCGAGCATCAGCAGGAACATCAGGATAGGCCACAACCAGAATCCCAGGATGTCCACTACCATGGCCTTTTGGGCAGTGGGTGGCCTTTTCAGGAAGATGTGACCTCCCACATGCTGCCTCATGATGCCCTTGACCAGACCACTGATCATGAACGCAAGCCATGCGCCCAGCCATATGGGCCAGGCAGGTACCCTCATACCAGCCAGCCCTATCATCCAGCCCGAGCACACGCTGCATACAGCCATGCCCAGCACGGCCCACAGGTCGAATATAGCAAGAGCAGTACCTATCAGGGCTACCAGCCACGTGCCTGGGCTGTAGAGCCTGGTCAGGAAGAACTGCCTCCTGCCAAACTCCAGAAACTCCCTCCATGTGACCTGGCAATAGGATGGCACTAGAGACCTCGGCACGAACCTGATCCTCAGCCCCCTCGCCCTGATGGCACCTGCCAAAGTCAGGTCATCTGCCAATGACCTGGCCCATATCGCCTCTATCTTACAGATGCGGAAGGTCTCGGTTCTTACGGCCATAGAACCTCCCCAGGCCAGATTGAAGCTGCTCTGGCCAAGCATCTGGGCGACCTTGGCATTGAGGCAGGAAAGCACGATGCTGGCGGCGTCGGCCTTGACTGGCACGAACCACCTATACCCTGTTGTTGCACCGACCCTCGGGTTTGCTAGTGGTGCGATCAGGCTTGAAAGCCAGTCGGGCGGTGCCTGTATGTCACTATCTGCAAAGGCAAACACCTCTATGTCATCAGGCGACTGACCGATGGCATACAAGAGATTATGCAGTTTCTGGCTGGAGCCCGTACAAGGCCCAGCCACAAGGATCCTCACGAACCTTGGCCTCGAGACCTCGGCGAACCTGGCGAGGATCGCCGTCAGTTCGGCATATGCGGGGTCGGCCTGGTCGCGGACCACGAACCATAGGACATAGTCGGGGTAGTCCTGGCTCAGCAGCGACCTTATGTTGTTCCTAAAGGCCTTGTCCAGCCCCCTACAAGGAACGATGAGCAGGACCTTGGGCGCGTACCTAGATGGTCTTGGGCTGCCAAATGCCTTTATGGCGTATCGCCAGTTGGCAGCGGCGTGTATCAGCGACAATGCCTCCTCTATGAGGCATGCACATAGACATCCATATAGCCAGATCATCTGCTATCGAGGTCCTGCAGGGCCGGTATAAATTATACCCTGCTTGCTCAACCTAGGGAACTCAATGGCACAATACCTGCAATGAGCCCCTGCAGGTCGTATGTCTGGGACAGGTCCAGGTCCAAGATACAGCCGTGGTTGTGGTCTGAGGCAAGTATGAGCATGTCAGGCTCTATTACCGTCCACCCATCCGGTTGTGGCTGGTGGCCGACGACGAATAGGTCTACATCCAGTAACTGGGCCAGATGCCTGCGGACCTGCGGACTTATGTGCCTACCCCAGGTCAATGCATAGGCGGCCCCTGTGCGTTGCAGATCCGCGTGGGTCAGGGTCCTGGATAGGATCGCAGGGTCGAATCGATCTATCATCCGATCTGCTGGCAGTGAGTGCGAGATCCAGATCCTGCTGGCGGTCCTTGCTGCAATGGGCTGGGATATCAGGAAATGCCTGATGGCCTCAAGGACTTGTTGCCAATCCTGGCCAAATTCGGCATTTAGTGCCTCCGAGAATGCCTTGTTCATCTGCCTCCCATCCCTGAGGACCTCTGAGCCTGTGATGAGGGCGGTGTCGTGGTTGGCAAGGAGTATGTGTACACGGTCAGGGAATCGCAGCTTCAGTGCCACTGCATCGAAAAGGACCTTGTAGGATAGACAACCGCCGTCTACGTCCTGAGGTCCGCCGTGGATGATCTCATGTATGATCAGGTGGCGATCGGGCCGATGGGCTAGATCGGCATATGCGATGATCCTCTCGAGGTTCCTTGCATGTCCATGCAGGTCGCCGCTGACCACAAGGGTTCCGGTGGCTGGTAGCCTGATCAGATTACCTTGCCTGAAGGGGTCAGCTAGGTTGGCCTGCGCCCCGGCAGACAGCAGATCAACCGTTTGCGACTGCATCCCTCTTGGCCTTCAGTCGCTGGCCGAATATCTGCTGGATCATCCTATCCAGCCTTGATACGACCTGTAGCATGTCCTGGGGCCGCTCTGCTGGGTTGTCCTTTATGCAGTCCATCACCAGATCGGAGACCTCCTGTGGGATCTGGGGCTTCAGCTCGTGCGGGGATTGGAAAGCCCGCCTTGGCTCCAACAGGCCGAATCCATTCCTCCTGGTCGGTATCAGTGTAGGGATATTCTTTCCGGTCAATGCCCAATACATGGTTGCCCCGAGGTTGAATATATCGGTCTTGGGTCCTAATGGCTGGCGATTGACCTGTTCTGGTGCTATATAATCTGGCGTACCCTGGATCCTGGCCTTCCGGGTGCCGATAGGGCAACCCTGGCCTAGGTCTATGATCTTTATGGCCCCTGACTTGCCGAGGAGGATATTATTGGGCTTTATATCGCAGTGCACAAAGCCCCTCTGGTGCATGGCATACAGGCCTGTCGCCACCAGCCGGAAGATCAACAAGACATCACCAAGGCTCAAAGGCGGGGTCTCTTCCAAGGTCGCACCATCGAACAGCTCCATAGACAATAGGAGCTCTTTAGTCTTGAGCAGATTCCTTATCTTCTTGAGCTTGAAGCACTTACGTATGTATGGATGGTCTACTTGGCTGGCTATCTTGAACTCGTTTTCGGTCTGTTCTACGACCCTCATATCCTCTGGTCTTTCCACTATGACCCTCTTTAGGGCCACTATCGTCCCATCCTCCTCATCCCTCGCCTGGTATATGGTGCTTCGTGCCCCACAGCCCAGCCTGCCGAGTATCGAAAACTGCCCAATCTTCAATAAGTCGTTAGCCATCACGTCGTCTATGTCTATCGTTCCTGTTATAAGACGCGGCCTGCCGACACGGTGTTTCAAGATAACCAGGTCTACGGGTAGGCAATGTACCGCGCCCGATGCCATTATCGGCTAGACCTCCACAAATCCTGACCAGTATGATCATCTGGTCTTGATCTGATCAACATAGGCTGGCATAATATCACAGATCGGCCTGGTTTGACAGGCTCGAGTTCCCCGATAGCTCAATCGGTAGAGCGAGCGGCTGTTAACCGCTAGGTTCCAGGTTCGAGACCTGGTCGGGGAGTCACATCAAGAACCGCGAACCCTCGAGGCTCGCGGGTTGACAATAGAGTCAGGGGAAACGGGTGGCATGGCGCACCCATTTCCCCTGACTTGTTGGATGGTTACCAAGAGGCGGATATGACGATGCCTGGTCCGGTTGGAGAAAAGGCTTTCGGCCTTCAGGTGCAACCCCGACGTTGTGTCCGGCGTCCGGAAATGTCTCCTCCGGGTCCTCCCGTTCTCCGGTCTTCATATCGCCTTGTTTGACAGCCTGGTTGCAGTCGGGCGCCCGAGTTGCGGGTCTTCATAACCGGGCAGGGGGCGGACACGGGAATTGACGAGTCGCCGGTGCAGGAGATCGTCCGTCGGATTCGCGCGGTGGCTCAGACAGATGGTCTGCGGGCTTGGTTATCCCTTCGATGTAATAGTCATCTCCACCGAGTGGTTCGAGGAAGGCAGGGACATCATCGGCGGCATCGCGTACCCTGCCAACAAAGACGGGAAGGTGATCTATGAGGCCGCCTGAGGAGGTCAAGAAAGTCATCCTCCGGCAGTGGCTTGCCAAGGCCGACCAGGACCTCGCGGCCGCAGAATTGCTCCTTTCGCCAGGGCAGCCGTTGCTTTATCCTTCATGTTTCCACGCCCATCAAGCCGCTGAGAGATGCCTGAAGGCCCTTCTCACCTGGCATCAGATCGAATCTCCAAAGACGCATGCCATCGAACCACTCATCGACCTGGTCAAGGACGTGGAGCCCGAAGCCGCCGCCGGTGCCGGTGGAGTTGCCGATGAACTAGTTGCCCGTGATGGTGGGACTGCCAGCCGGGGAGACCTCCATCCCGCCGCCGTTCCAATGGTGACCATCTCCGCCGCCCAGGTTGCCGACGACGAGGTTGCCCTGGACGAGCGGCGTGCCCCAACTGATGTATATGCCGCCAGCGTTACGGGCAGCCACGTTGCCGCGGATCTCGTTACCAATCAGGCGCGGCGCACCGTATGATATGTACATCCCGCCGCCAGTGCCATATGTCGGGGTAATGCCGCCCACGTTGCTGATGATGATATTGTTCTGGATGACGGGGCTGGCGTCCAGGCTGTAAATGCCGCCGCCATAGCTGGCAGCCGGTGCGCTGGAAGCATTGCCGCCGGTGATAGTCAGACCGTCCAGGGAGGGGGTGATGTTTCCCTGGATGTAGACTACCCGTCGTGCCCCTTGACCATCCAGGGTGGTGACGTGGGCAGCCGGGTGAGGCACCACGGGGCCGGATGCGGCGCCGCCCCAACCGCCATATAGACTGATGCTCTTGGTGATGATGATAACGGTGCTGCCGACGCCGGTATAGGTGCCGCCGGCCACGTAGATGGTGTCGCCATTGGCGGCCTGGCTCAGCGCGGTCTGCAATGCACAGGGGGCGGCCTGGGTGCAGGCGCTGCCGCTACCGCTAGACGAGACAAACAGGTCGCCCGGGTCGGCGCGGGCTACCTGTGATGTTCCATTCAAGAGCAGAAACAGCCCGACCAAGATCAGTCCACTGGCTGCCAGACAGGAAACGACACGTGCGTATTTGCTAAGGTTAATCTTTCACTCCTTTTGTGTGGCGCAGGCTGCATAACGGCCTGCGCTTCACCTGCGCCGCGCAGCGCAGCGGAGCGGCGTCAGGTGGTCGGGTAGCTGGGGGCATTGCTGCCCCCCAGCCCCCTAAGAACCGCGCTTGCGACTTTCACCGCACGCGGCTCAAGCCGCTCAGACGCCCCTTTCACAGGACGCGCTGCACCGGAATTTGCCCCGATGCAAGTTCACGATATGTGTTGAAGACCACACCCGTGTCGTCGTTCCCGACGACTAACGCAGGCTCGCGCCAGCAGTCCTTGCGGCTGGTCCCTTGTCTACCAATTCATGTTTCCGTGTCGCCATCAACTTTCTCGTGATGAGCGACCCGGCGGAAGTCTGCACCCTTTCGGGTTGGGTATCTCCACCTCCTGGTGGACCTATCCGTTCCATTACAGAACAGTCTTCGGTTTTTCCGACTTCCTCTACCCGCTGCGCCGTCCCCTTCCCTTACGGTCAGGATACCACCCAGATGGGTGGGGCACAACGGGCTTACCCAGTTGACTGCCGGGGAGATGCGCCCCGGTCAGGTTGGGACCTGTCTCCCGGTGGGGCCTTCGGGTGTCGCTGCCGGCCGCTCCCTCCGGTAGTCCGCCCCACGTTGCCTGTTTGGCTACGGCCTATCAGCCTCTTTGGCCGCTTCCGACTGACGGGATGTACGGTCCTTCACATATGTTCAACCTTCCGGGGCTTCCCTGGGCCGCTGCCGCCTGGAGGCTGGCAGGTTGAGGCCGTTGTCCCCAGGGCTTCGCACAAAGCCGTTACCAGCGATGCGCGCCTGGGTAGGGACACCTGGACACCACAGGGCCTGCGACGATTCGCAGTACTCCACCAGCAGCCCTTTGCTGGTCGCTAGGAGCGCTGTCGGCTGCAGCGAGATGTTAGCCTGCTTCTACATTCTTCAGCGCCGCTTCAATCTGCTCCACCACGCTCTTCTGCAGCGAATCGTCCCCTGGCTCGCGTTCGCGCGCAATGCGCTCGGCTTCCAGCAGCGGGATGCCCTCGGGGATAGGCGAAATCGTATCTGGGCGCGGTGTGCCGATGTCGTTGAGACCTGTCTGCCACCAATCGCGCAGGGCGATGAGCATCCGCCGTCCTTCTTCGCCGCGCCTTGCGCATTCGGGGATGATGGGGCGCAGCGGCGTGCCCTGTGGACGGCCGATCAGGACTTCGTCCAGCAAAAAGCGGTTGTAGCGCAGAGCGTAGATCATTGCTTGTTGGAAAAACCCGATAACAACGGACTGATTGGTTTGAAGGGACGATTGACCTGCGGCAGTGGTTTGTCCGTTCAATCCGATTTTGTCCGTTGTGATCCCTTCCCACGCTAAATGCCCCTGCATCAGCCGCAACGACGCCAGATGGTCGTTGTATTCGTACTGTTGGGCCAGTCCCTCCGCCTCCGCCAGCAGCGGCGGGATGGCGGGATAGTCGCCCTGAGCGTGCTTGACACGGATGAGGCCTGTCAGGGCACTACTATTGAGATAATAGCAGCCTAAACTACTATTCAAAGACTGGTGATAACTCTCTTCAGCTTCGGTCCATATGTGGCGAAGTTCAAAAAGCCTGCCAAGCAAGTCCAGTGCTATGGTAAGGTAGTCAGGCTTAAGGTTTCCCTTCCAAGTCAGGCTTTTACGAAGACGCAATTCGGCTTCGTTTAGGTTTCCTTCCAGAAGAAAAATTTCACCATAAAAGACCCCTTAATAAGCCAAGAAATACTCATCGCCCATTTCTTTTCGAACGGCAAAGGCCTGTTCAAATCTTTGGTGAGCTTCTTTAAACTTTCCTTGACGACCCAATGCATGGGCAAGATTTACATCCGTTTCGGATGCGATTTCTGGCGTGTATATTTCTGACAATATGCTCTGAGTTTCTCGGAAGTTACGTTCTACTTCAGCATATCGTCCCATCCATATCCAACCTCAGGTAGTACGCAAAGTCTCCAGCCTGACAAATGCAAAGGAAATCAGAGAGGAGGCCATACCGCAACCAGCCCTATGCATTGCAAGCATTTGCCTAAAATCGCCGACTCAGGTGTAATTCCATCGTAATAAGAAATACGCATTGGCTACGCCCCAGAGATCATTCTGTTGAAGGCAAAATTGGAGCATATTATTGATCGCCGAACGAGCATCTTGCCATAAATGCTGAAGTTCATACACTGTGCGTAAACTTATGAAATTTGAAACCAATTTGCTATCCGGAGGGGCAAGTTGCAAACTACGATGGACAATATCGGTAACTTCACTGAGAGCTACGCTTGTTCCTAAAGGATGGCTCATTGCTTGATCAGGCCTACATAGTATGTTTCCCCAATCACACAATGCATACGCTCGTAATTTCGGCTCAGCGTGCCCCTCGTTCCCAATTAGCTGATATACTTTCTCTGCTTCGGTAAGCCGTCTCTCTAAATGCGCCAACCTTGCATTATAATACTCTCTCCACAACCTGCTATTCTCCCGCTCCAGCGGATACGTGTTCACATCGTTCAGCAGCGCTCGCAGGCGGTTGAGAAGGCGATAGCGCACCAATTCCTTCGCCATCTCCTGGAACAACTGGATACCTGTCTCTTCATCGGCGCGGATGCGGTGATACAGCCGCTCCAGCCCCAGCCGCTCGGCCTCCTCGCCCGTCGCCTTCTCCAGCCGCTTTTCAAAATACGCCGCAGCCCGCTCATGCAATTCGCGGTGACGCTCGGCATCCTGCACGCGCAGGTTCTCGTCCATAATCTCGCGCACCGCATCGTGCAATGCCAGCCCTTCGGCGTGCGTCCGCACGAACGGAAAGCGCCGCAACTCGTTGTAGGCATCGCGCACATCCTGCTGCGCTATCACTGCCCACAGAATCGGTTGGTCGAACCAGCGCACAGCCGCCGCCGCTTCCAACGCAGGCACCATCGCCTTTGGTACGCCCTCCATCAGCCGATCCACGAGATTTGCCACGATTTCGGGCTTGACCGCCTGAAAGTCCTCCACACCGTACTTGACCCACAACTGCACCGCACTCGTCACCACCATCGGCAAGCCGCGCGCAAAGCGAATGATGGCTTCCACCTGCTTCGGGTCGGGTTCGCCGCCGCGTAGCGTGGCATAGTAGCGGCGCACCAGTTCGCGCATATCGTCCTCGCTCATCGGCTTCTATTCTTCTACCTGCGCGTTCGCCATCCAGCCAGGCCAGGCGCGGCCCCAGTTCGGCAAGGCGCGCCCCGCAATGACGAGCAGCACGTTCGCAGGCAATTGCTGCGCCACCTCGCGCGCCCAGTCTTCCAGCGCAGTCATCTGCTCAAAGGTGTCCAGCATCAGCACGATGCGCCGCCTGTTCGCCGCCTTCTGCAGGTCGGCGAGGAAATCGGCGGTCAGTTTCTTCGCAGGGTCAAGCAACAGGTCAATATCGGGCTTGGTGAGAAAGCCGCGTAGCCAGTCCACCAGTGCCTCGGCGCCCATCCCGCCCAGCTTGCCCAAAAGCGGACCGATGCCTGGGATCGTGCTGGCAACCGTTTCGACGACGGTCGCTGCCGCGCCCTTTGCCAGTTTGCCTGCGACCTTCGTCGCTTCGTTCTCCACTTTTGCCTGAATGGCGCGGTATGCTGGAACGTCTTGTCGAATTCGGGCAATCTGACGCCGTCGGCTTTCAGGTCGTCTGCCCAGCGCGTCAGCACCTCCAGCGCCGATTTATGCTCATCGCCCGATGCCAGTGCGACGGGGACGCCGACGCTCTTGCAGTGCAGGCGGAACATCCGCAACAGCGACGACTTGCCCACGCCGCCGACGCCGTGGATGACCAGCATCCGTTTGGGCAGCGCAGGTGCCGCCAGCCACTGCTTGAAGAGTTCGCGCAGGTGCTCGACGTCGGTGAAATAGGACTGGAGTACGCGGCCAAACTCGTTTTGCATAGGATTTGTCGTTCTCACGTTTTTTCAGGAGAGCAGGCTAACGGCCCGCGCTTCAGCCGCCGCGAGCGAAGCGGTCGGCTGCGAGCGCTTGTTGGGCGCAATGACTTTCTCATGGGACATCTGTCGTTTTGATCACATAGAAGTTCGATGGACCAGGAACAGCGGTGAGCGGCCAAGAAACAGCGTTTCGAAAACCCGCCAGGACAATTCCCCCATCAGCAGTCAGGATGACGGAATAGGCATCGTCATTGTCGGGCCCTCCCCACAAGCGCGATCCCAAGGTTTCGCCCGTGCTGCTCAATCTCACC
>Ga0078972_1005787_pt1 | contig 30735 bp, 29 predicted proteins | sample YelNatPaOPGAMG01_FD_67568 | JGI IMG/M metagenome (GOLD analysis project Ga0078972, IMG submission 67568) | Hot spring thermophilic microbial communities from Obsidian Pool, Yellowstone National Park, USA - OP-RAMG-01 (SPADES assembly) (version 2) | ecosystem: Environmental > Aquatic > Thermal...
CAAGAGGTGTGGCTGCCTGCTACTACATTACAAGAACACATGGGATTGCTTCGCCCGCCTTCGGCGGGCTCAACGACAGAGGGAGTAAGGCGGGCCCAATGACTTTTAGTATGAATAATCCGGGCTAGTTTCTCCCCAATTATCTTTATTGTTTTCGGAGTAGCAGACCTTGGTCAGTAATTTTTATTTGCCTTCATATCTTTTAAATAGCGATAAATCTGTCGCTCGGAAAGTTTTAATTCCTCACAGGTCTTTTTGATGTTGCGATTATTTTTTAGAAAGCACTCGTAAACCAATCTTGCTCTATATTCACGAACTTTCTCTTCTATTGATAATGGTTTACTCGGGTTCAAACCCAAATCATCCACATCAATATTTTCTTTATTACAGAAGAAACACGCCTGCTCAAGAATCTTTTCAAGTTCCCGGACATTGCCTGGATAATCATATTCTATTAAGGCTTTCTTCGCCCCTTCAGTCAAACCCCCAATAAAACCCTTGTGCCTTTTCTTAATCTTTAAAATTATATGGTCAATCAAAGCCAGTATCTCTTCCTTCCTCTCTCGTAATGGTGGAATTTTAATCACTGGAGAACATATCCGATAATATAAATCCGCACGAAACTTTCCAGCTTTTACCAGTGCCTCAAGATCCTTATTTGTTGCAAAGATAAACCGCACATCAACAACCCGTGCCTCATTGCTACCCAATGGAATTACTTTTTTATCCTCAAGGACCCTTAAAAGTTTTGCTTGAACCTCTAATGAAAGTTCACCAACTTCGTCCAAAAAGAGTGTTCCCTTATCCGCATATTCAATCTTGCCCACCTTGTCATTATAGGCACCGGTAAACGCACCTTTTTTGTTTCCAAAGAGTTCTGATTCAAATAACGTCTCAGGCATTGCTGCACAATTAAAGACCACGAATCTTTTATCTGCACGCGCACTTGCATTATGGATCGCCGAGGCAAGGAGGTCTTTTCCAGTGCCACTCTCACCCACGATCAAAACATTTACATCCTGGATTGCAAGACGCCTTGCCTGTTCTTTTATCTCCTCTAATCCCACTATATCATCAAAGGTATAAGGGGCAATGAAAGTATCTTCTGTGGAGATTTCCGGTGATTTTTTTGGTACTGGTTTAAATACAAATAAAAATCCATCATTGTATATCCTGCGCAGCATTAAAAACTTTTTATCTAAACGCCCTGATTCTACAATGCTATTGGTAACTTCCTCCAGATTCAGGATAGCATCGTTAAAATTCTCAAGGATGCTCCTCCCTTCTTCAATCTTCAATATTCTCCTCGCACCGGGTGTTAACCAGTTAATAATACCTCTGGTATCCGTGCTGAGTGCAATAGAATCAAGAGAATTTAACATACCAACCAGGAATCTTTCTTCCTCTATCTTTTTATAAGTCTCTTCAATCAAGCGTGCCAGAACCTTCACCAATGCAAAGGTATAGGGATGGCCCTTCCTCTGGGGATGGACAATGACTATCGTGCCCAATAATAGGCCTTTGTTAAATATCGGTGCACAGAAGCAGGCACCGGACTGAAATATCTTTAGATAATACTCTTTACCTTCAACATATACGGGTTTTTTATGCCTTATCACAAGGGCAACTGCATTCGTTCCTGCATCCTCTTCACGGAGCGAACCACCTTCGCCAAGCCCTATTTTTCTCCTGGCTCTTAATATCGCTTCAGGACCAATCGCCCTTAATATATAACCATCCTTATCTGTTAATAAAATTATTGAACCGCATAGTTTGAATGTCTCATAACACATCATCAAGTATGGAAGGGCTGACTCTATAAAAATTTTATTTACCTCCACCCTTTCTTTAAATTCTGAAGGGGATAAAGAATTTGTGATACAGGATTTATTTGGATCAAGCCCCAATCTCTGGCATCGCATCTTTGATTCAGTTATCCATTTTTTTCTTTCAACCATTCCATTCATTCAAGGCTCCATTTTTAGATTGTTCACCAACCTTTCATTAAAATAGAAAAAGGTATAAGGCACCCACCTATAATGGTAGATTTTTTATACAACTACCACAGGTAGGGGGCCTTATACCTTGGGATGATTATACATAAAAAAGGATTCTTGTCAATACATCAAATAGGTCTCAAAAAGTATTTAACTAAATCAAGAGATAAATGGTATAAAACCCAAATTTTCTATCTAAAATAAAATTCCTGAAGGTGAGAAAAATTTTGATCCCTCAAGGCTAATGTAAATAAATCTTTTAAAAAGGGAGAGGTTCTTGCAAAAAGGATTTTAGTACCTTTATCTCATCAAAATAAACTGCGCCACCTGCTCCATACTCGGTTGAGATGGCAAAAGTATCTGATGTCTCCTTACTTGCAGATGGAACATTATCTGCAATCATCTTCCCATCTATCCACACGTCCATTAATAAACTTTCATAATCTATACTTACCCGGATATTATACCAGGTATTATGATGCCATCTGAAATCAGTGGGCTGAGGGTCTAACCCCCTTACATAGACCATGCTGTCATTAAGATCAAAGAGAACACCATTATAGATTGTGCCCAATGTTGGACTAATCTTTACAAAAAAACCTGCAAGCGCACCTGCAGGACTATTTTCAGGAATCATTAATCCATATTCATAAGAGAGTTTATTCAATTTTGTCAAATTAAGTTCAATACCATCGGTCCTCACCCATTGTGAAGAGCCACAAATCCGGAAACTTTTATTTCCCTGATAAGAGAACAGTGTATCCACATAGGTGCTTTCAACCATTCCGGGCCAGATCTGGAACCAGTATTGTGAAGGATAATCATAGATATTATAATATTCAAAGTCATCGTAGAACAACATAATATTGTAGACTATTACGGAGATTGTTTCGGATGTTATATAATTTCCGTTTTTAAGCGATGCCTTTGCATATATTGTATGGATTGAACTATCAGGCAAAGGAATCGTATTCCACTTGTATATATATGGTTCATCTTCAAAGAATTTTACAAGCGAATCATCAATAAAAAATCCAAGGACGGTAATATCATTACCATCAATCACCTTCGCCTTTATTTCAACAATACCTTCAACAATACTACCATCTTCCGGACTGACGATTTCAATCAGGGGCTGGTTTTTGCCACAGTGGAGAGAGAAGATAATAATTAAGTAAAATGGAAATTTGGTTGCCCTGAAAAGTTGTCGTTTCATAAGCATTGTAAGAGGTCACACAAAAGCGACAAAATTAGAAGAAGATGGCCGCGGGATGATGATGGAGGACTTTTGAATTTTTCTCCTATATGTTCTGCTATTTGAAGGCAAACTTTTTTTCAGTGAAAAGTCTTACGCAGGTAGATACCACTTCTTGGTCATAAAGGATGCCGCTATTCATTTCAATCTCAGCGAGCGCCACATCAATTCCTAAAGCAGGACGATATGGGCGATGAGAACTCATCGCTTCTACGACATCTGCGACTCCAAGGATTCTTGCTGCAGGCAGGATTTTATCACCGGTTAATCCATTAGGGTAGCCAGAGCCGTTCAATCTTTCATGGTGCTGGAGGACATAATCAGCAACAGGTTCGTCAAATTCAATCTCCCTCAAAATTTCGTAGCCAACAGATGGATGGGTTTTTACAATATTAAACTCGGTTTCTGTCAAACGGCCGGGTTTTATCAAAATTTCTGCAGGCACCGCAATCTTGCCTATATCATGCAATAAACCGGCAATGCGGATGTTCTCAATATGATCTTCGGGATAGCCCAATTCCTTGGCTATTGCACAGGCAAGAGAGGTCACTCTCATTTGGTGTCCCCCAGTATAAGGGTCCCTTTTCTCCATAGCGACCGAGAGTGCCATAGCAGTTTCTTCAAGGATCCGCTTTAGTTTTTCATAACTCATTGCCAAGTCCTGTTCTACTTGTTTCAGTTTACTCCTTTCCGCTGCTTCATTCAGTGCCCGTTCTATTGCTGGAACAAGACGGGATAGCCTATCTTTAAGCACATAGTCAATTGCTCCTTCTTTTAACATTTCAACTGCCTTTTCCTCACCAAGGGAACCCGACACAAAAATGAAAGGAGTCTCTGGTGAAATTTTTTTAGTCAGTTTCAGCGCGGAAAGCCCATCAAATCCCACCAAGGTGTAGTCCGCAAGGATAATATCCGGCTGAAAATTCATTAGGCTGTCAAGGAAGTCCTGCTCTGTTGAGACACATTTTATTTCAAATTTTAATGGGGATTTTTTGAGTTCGTATTTTATGATTTCCGCATCATCTTGATTATCCTCAAGAATAAGGATTTTTAGAATTTTGGTTGACTCCATTGTTAACCTCCTCATTTGGTAGAGAAAAATAAAATATTGCCCCCTCCCCAGGTTTCGCCACAGCCCAGACCCTTCCGTGATGTCTATTTATGATACGTCGGACCAGACTGAGACCTATGCCTGTCCCTTCAAATTCTTCCTTAGGATGGAGGCGTCGAAAAGGAATGAACAATTTATCAGCACTTGCCATATCAAAACCCACCCCATTATCCTTAACATAGAAGATATTCTCCTGTCCTTTTGCCTCATAACCTACTTCAATAACTGCTTCTGGTTTTGGGTTGGGTAAATTTCACGGCATTGCTCAATAAATTGTTAAAAACGAGAGCGAGCAACTTCTCATCTCCATATGCTCGGGGCAGGTCCTTAAGTATAAAGCTAATATTTCTTTGCTTGAATGTAGATTTTATGTCCTCCCAGATGCGTTGAACCAATTGATTCATATCTATTGATTCCTTACGCATTTCTTTCCCTGTTGTGCGAGAAAATTGTAGTAAATTTTCAATGAGCAATTGCGCCTTGGCAACATTGCTCGTGATTACTTTGATGATTCTCTTTCCCTCTTCATCAAATTTATCATTATAGGTCTCATATAGAATGTGGCAAAAATTAGCAATTGCTCTCAGTGGTTCCCGTAAATCATGTGAAACCGAATAACTGAAGGAATCCAGTTCTTTATTTAAAGTCTCAAGGAGTTCAGTCCTTCGTCTCAGGAGCAATTCACTTTCCTTTAAATTTTTGAATAAAACCCGGTAGGGCTTTTTTAAACCAATTTCTATAATCCCCAGATAAATAAGATAGAAGGCGACGAGTTTGAAATAGTGTCCAACAGTGCTAAAAAAGCCATAGACATCTGTATAAAGGGTAAAGGCAAGTTCTGAACATATAAAGAGTATGGTGGATACTACTAAATAACGAAAAACAATGGGGTCGAATGCCTTGCGATTCTTATTAAGCAGGACAATTGAAAACATCAAGATTATTGAAATAATATACTCACTTATCTTTTTGAATGGCGTGAGTCCAACTCCCTCAACCCAGCAGACAGGGATGATTTTCAAGAAGAATATCAAATAGAATATAGAGCCGGTTAAGATACTGTAGATGATAAATAAAATAGCGATGTTAAACCTTTTTTTGACGAAAAACGGTGCGAAAAGAAGCGAAAATGCCTGAATATACCTTGCCATAATCCACAACTGGATTGATAAATCTATTGCAAAACCTGTAAATACAGCCATACCTCTATATGCAATGGTGTGGATAGTATCAATACATGCAACAAAAAGATAGGCAATACTAATAAAGAGAAAATAGTTATTGTCCAGAAACTGGCGAGCATTCCAAGCAAGCATAAATACACCTACGGCAATGACGATTGCAAAAAATTCTACTAAGGTATGGAAGAGAAGATAATTATATCTGGATATGACATATAATACAAAGATTATAAATGCCCAGCAGGTAAGATTTAAAATTAATTTTGTGTTTATTCTCATAAAGTGGTGTTCACCTCCCCACAAAATTAAGTTCTATCATAAAAATCATTTTACACTACATTCAATCCCATCTCAGCGCTCCAGCCCCTAATGGTCTCAGTATACCTCTTATATCAGAGCCCTCTACAAACAAATTTATCAATAATACATTTTAATTATATTTATTATTGGATAAAAGTCAATACCATTATTAATGCAACCATACACCTGCAGAACCAAACAAGATAATACGTTCTTTTATTACCTCCTTGACCATACCGCGAGGACGGGCAAGTATTTCACGTGGATCAAAGACTTCAGGGTGTTTTGTTAGATACTCGCGAATCCCGGCCGTGAAGGCGATTCTGATATCTGTATCAACATTTATCTTTGCGATGCCATTCTTTATCGCCTGTTTTATTAATCGGTCGGGCACACCGCTCGTCTTTTCTATTTTTGCACCAAATCTATTTGCATAATTAACCCACTTTTGTTTCACGCCAGAAGCACCATGCAGGACGAGTGGAATTTTTACCCTATCAGCAATCTCTTTAAGAATATCTATACGTAATCTTGGCTTGCCTTTGAATTTATATGCACCATGGGATGTTCCAATGGCAATGGCGAGGGCATCACAACCTGATTCTTCAGCAAATATCCTTGCCTCCTCAGGGTCGGTATAGATATTCATCTCGGAATGTGTATCATCCTCAATTCCAGAAAGTTTTCCGATCTCGGCTTCAACCGAGATATCCATTTTATGGGCATAACTGACTATCTTTTTAGTCAATTTCAGATTCTCTTCGAAAGGAAGGGCAGAACCATCAAACATTACCGAGGTAAACCCTGCCTTTATACATTCCTTAATGAGTTCAAAATCTTTGCCGTGATCAAGGTGTATAACAATGGGAATATCAACATTTTCAGCAAGTCCACGTATAATACCCGCAATCTGAAAGATGCCCGCATAAATGAGTGCCTTTTCACTAACCCCGATTATTACCGGTGAATTCAACTCTTTGGCCCCATCAATTATCGCCTGGGTTATCTCAAGATTAGATGTATTAAAATGGCCAACTGCATAATGACCCTTTCTTGCTTTGTAAAGAATTTCATTTAGATTGACGAGCATATTCTTATTTCCTCTTTATCTTAAGTTCTTTGTAATACTTCATTGCCTCTTTCTGGTAATCCCTTGCCCTCTTTGTGTTCCCATACAGCATCAAGAATTTTGCATATTCATAACATATATCAGCAAGGAGCCTTTTATTATTGTGTTTCTTGCTGAGTTCTATTGCCTCAATGAAGTTACTCTCCGATTTATCTTTATCATATGAGCTATATGCCCTTGCCATATTAAATAGATAGTGAATCTTTAACTCCTGGAAATTGGTTGCCTGAATAAGGTTCATGACATCATTTAAGAGTTTCATCGCTTCTTCTATCTTATCTTCCTTAATCTTTAAATAGGCAAGACTATTTATCACCAGACCCAGGGCGACCTTATTACCAATTGATTCAAATATCCCTTTTGCTTTAAAGAGATATTGGTTTGCCAGTTTAAACCTTCCAAGTTCAGTATAAACCTGACCGATACCATAAGAGGCTGTACCGATACTCCTTTTATCACCAATCTTCTCACTTATTGATAAAAATTTCTTGAATAGTCTCAGTGCCTTATTGTATGCAAACTGACTTAGCAAAACCTCTCCCATATTCCCGTAGGCAATTGCCTCTCCCCTTTTATCACCCAATTCTTTACTCATGTCACGATAACTTTCAAAATACTTCAATGCCTTTTCATAATTACCCATATTGAAATGGATGATCGCCATATTATTCAAAGCCATTCCAATACTTGATTTATCTTTAAGTTCGTGGGATATCTCAAGAAATTTCTGATAAAGTTCAAAGGCAGTTGAAAAATCACCTTTGTGTTGATACACATTACCTAAGTTACAATAGGCAGTCCCCATTCCCATCTTATCACCGAGTTCTTCGGATATCTTTAGATTCATGGTAAAGGCATCTATTGCCCTTTCATAATCCCCTTTTGCCTTGAAGACCGTTCCCATTACGTTATAAGCATCCACTTTGCTCCTCAAATCCCCAATCTCTTCTGCCATTCTTACTGTCTCCTCACACAACGAAAGGGCTTTATCATATTCACTCTTTATACAGTATACCACAGACAGGTGATTGTATGCCTTTATCAATGCCCGTTTCAATTCCATATCAAATTTCCAATTTTTGATAGCCTTTATTATCTCTACTGATTCCAAACCGCGATTCTCTGCAAGTTCAATCTTTCCTTTGCTCCGAAAGAACATACATTCAAAACTCTTTATATAGGATGATTCAATCAAAACAGGTTTAGACCGCTGATCACCAACAAGTCTTAGATACTTCATTGCCTTTGATAACAATTCCAATCCATCACCATAATTCCCCTGATTTCCCATTATGTTTGCCTGATGTCTGAGTGCCTGTGCCTTTACTACAAAATCATTGCCTGCATAAATTTCCATCTTCTGATAAGATTTCATAGCATTGGCATAGTCACCGATCAATTCGTAGACATTTCCCAATTTCCTGTATATCCTTGCAAAAACCTGAGGCATTGAATCAGGCACAAATTTTAAACAGTTTTTATATATCTCTATAGCAGAATTGTTCAGATAGAGTTCCTTCTTCTGGTCTCCTGCCTTTTCCAAATATTCAACTGCCTTCATTGTCTCGCCACCAAGGTAAAAATGATGGGCAAGGGCATCAAAATACTCCTCAATGGTGAGACTGAATACCTTCTCCATCATATAGGCAACTTTCTGATGATATTCTTTTCGCTGTTTCTTTAGAAGGGAATTATATACCGCATCCCGTATGATACTGTGTGTAAAACTGTATTTTTCCTCACCAGGTGCGCCTTTGTCTTCAATAACCTTAAAGATGTTCTGCTGGACTATATAAGCTAGGTCTTGTTTGAGCCTTTCCTTTCCCGGGATTAATGCATTGAGAAGATTGAAAGAAAATTCCTCTCCGATGACTGAGGCAACATCAACTATATACCGAAGTTCGGGATTAAGATTATCAATCTTCGTCATTATAAGTTCATCAAGGGTCCTTGGTAAAGAGACTGCAGCACCTTCTTTTAGTTGTGCTACACCATCTTTTATATTAATCACATTGTTGTCACGAAGATTAAAAGCGAGTTCACTGATATAAAATGGAATTGCACCTGATTTATGGAGGAGCAGATTTAATAGATTCTCTGAAATTTCTTCACAATTAAGTATTTTCTTTAAAAGTATGGATGTCTCATTTACATTTAGCGGTTTCAGTTGAATGGAATTAAAATAAGGAAGTCCCCTGATCTTACCGGGGTCAAACTGGGGGCGATAAACTGTGATCATCATAATGGGCTTATAACCAATTAGTCCGGCAAAATTGCTCATAAAATCAAGGGTCTCTTTATCAATCCAGTGGCAGTCATCGAATATTATAATTAAGGGTTTATCTTTTGATAATCTCAGGAATAAGGAATTTATTGCCTCAAGCAATAACCGGCTTCGGTCTTCAACCTGCATTGATTCCAGGTGCGTCTTCTCCGATTTTGTTAGATCTCCAGAAAGGAAGTATTTGTAGTATGAAAGTTTTAATTTCAAAATTGTATCATCAAGTTTTTCAAGAAATCTTGTAATCTTACGTGCAATCTGAACCGGAGTATCAATATCAGTGATATTAAAAATCTTTTTTAAGATATCCTTTAACACAAAGTATGGCGAGTTTTTATGGTATTCAATCCCTTTACCTTCTGCAATGAAAGAATCTCTTCCCCACTGCCTTATAAATTCATAGACAAGTTTAGTCTTTCCGATTCCTGCTTCACCTACAATTGCAACGATCTGGCCCCTTCCAGACTGAACATTTTTAAAGAGTTTATTAAGCATATTCATCTCTTCAACTCTACCTACCAGAGGAATTTCCTGGATCTTGCGCTGTCCATACTTCAATCTTACCTTGGTGGGTGAGAAAATTAATACCTTCTCTTTCCTTCCCTTTACCTTTATCCTTTTTATCTTTTTATATACAATTTCGCGATACGTATTTCTGTAGACCTCTTCACTTACATAAATCATACCCCTGGGAGCAACACTTTGCAATCGCTGGGCAAGATTCACTGTGTCACCCATCACTGTATACCCTCCGGGCCTGCCCAAATCACCGGTGGCAACAAGACCATAATTTATTCCGATGGAAAGGGATAATTTCTGCCTCTTCTCTTTATTAAATTCCTTAATCTCTTTCATTAAATCAATCCCCGCAAGGACGGCCCGGAGGGGGTCATCTTCATGGGCTACTGGGGCACCAAACAGTGCCATTATACAATCACCAATAAACTTATCAATAAATCCTTCGTATTTTTGAATCACGCGGGCAAGCCGCTGGAGGCATTCATCAATGAGATCTTTGGTCTCCTCGGGATCAAGCCTCTCCGCCAGGGTTGTGAATCCTGAAATATCCGCAAAGATAACCGCTACAGGCCTGCGTTGACCCGAGGTCTTTATTAGTTGCAGACCACATCGGCTGCAGAAGTTTGCAGTTTCAGGATTATTGTATCCGCATCTCGGACATTTCATTGATTGAGCATCCTCTTCAATTCATTTACCTCGCTCAATAAAATATTAACCTTTATCTCCTGGTCGGTCCCTTTAATGAAGGGAAAGGACTTCAAGATTTTCTCCACATAATCAATGAGCGTGATTGCTTCATCAATATGGATGTGATTAATAATCTTCTTCCGTGCCTGTTTAACAATCGTTTCAAGATAATTGAGTGATAAGGGCATAATCATCCTGGGAGATTTTTTGACCTCAAAGATATAGAGGGCACCATTATTATCATTCACCCTGTTATCCTGTTTAAAATATAATCCGATTGTATTTATGGTTTCAGGTGGGGTAATTACTGCATCAAAATATGTATTAAATGCCTGTGCATTTACTGAATCCCAATTTGAAGACATAAAACTGTAGTAAAGTATTACCTGTTGCACCCCTGCTTCTGGTTTTATACGAACCAGGAGATTTTCTGAGTTTTTTAAAAAGAATAGATTTAACTGCCCAATGACTGCGATTGTTAAAATCATAATACCTCCTTCATTTCCTTTGCCATTACATAGGCATCAGTTCCATTAAGATAATAATTTTTTCTTAAGGTTATAATTTTGTAACCAAAATTTTTGTAAAAATTTATCGCAATACTGTTATTAACCCTGACTTCAAGATAGGCATATATACAATCCCTTTCTAGACCAATTCTCTCCAGTTCAGAGAGTAATGCTTTTCCTACACCTTTATGTTGATAGGGTGGGGCAACCGCAATATTTGTAATATGTAATTCCTCTACTACACAATCGGCAAGTGCATACCCTATTATAAGATTATTTAAATCTGCAACAAGGGCAATTGTATTATGTTTATGAATGTCGTTTTCAAAGAATGATTTAGGCCAGGGATTAGGAAAAACCTGACATTCAATTTCATATACAGGGTCAATGTCCGAAAACTTCATCTGCCTGATGATGTATTTCATCCTTCTAATCTTGCCTCTGCCGATGTCTTTTTTACATATTGTGGTTCAAGTACATCAGGGTCATCATATTTTTTCCTTTTTATCCTGGGAAGGGCAACTTCAACCACCTTTGATGCTGATGGAAAGAATGTACTGGACTTGAGTATGATTATTTGCTTTGAATCCCTTATTTCTTTGGAATTGACCAAATTTTCAACACCGGGACCAATTGCAACGATGAGATTATTTTTGAATCTATTATTGATAAAATCTAAAAATCCCTGAGGAGTTAATATCAAATTCGTTGTTAGGCTCTTCTTATTATTATAAAATCCAACAAAGAATTCCTTCTGGGATGCATCAATGACCGGTGCACAGATGATATCTCCTCCACCGTGTTCAAAATAAGGAAAAGAACGGGCAATTACTTCAAGTGTATTAACCGCATAGATTGGTATATTCATACTGAAGTGTAAACCCTTGGCAAGAGCAAGCCCAACCCTGAGTGAGGTGAACATTCCTGGACCAATGGCAATAGCAATACCATCCAGGCGTTCATCATTTAAACTATTTAACAACTCCTTGATACCTTCAAAAAAACCCGCATCGCGACTCTTTTTATAAAAATTTCGCTCCCTTTTTAACTCATAAAGTATTCTTCCATCCTCCCAGAGGCAGATAGAAAAGAGCGTGGTTGAGGTATCAATGCCTAATATCTTCAATCCTTATCTCCCGTTCATTCCTTTTTTTTGTAGTAAATATGACATAAAAACCCGAGACATTCTGACGGGCGAAATCTGAAATACGATCCGCCCATTCAATGATAGTAATTCCATCCTTGATAAAATAATCATTCAGGGGGAGTAAAGAAGAGGATCTCTCATCTAAACGGTAAAGGTCAATATGATTTATCCTAATTCTTCCTTTATATTCCGATACGATCACGAAACTTGAACTTGTAACCAATTCCCTGACACCCAGTCCACGACAGAGGCCTTTTGCAAATGTCGTCTTTCCACTTCCCAATTCTCCAACAAGAAATACTACATCACCCGGCTTCAATCTCCGCGCAACTCTCTCTCCAAGAGCAATGGTATCGGATGCTGATTTAGTGATATATTTCTTAACCATTTAAATTGTATTTGTAAAGGTTAAAAATGCCATAAAGGGTTATTTCATCATCATAAATCTCCAATTCAGGAATGAGGCGCATCATCCTTTTTGCCCAACCACCAGTTGCAATGACCTTTAATCCATCCCGGTAAGTATTCTTTGCCTCTTGAATAAATCCTCTGACCAAAAACTTTATTCCATTGAGGATACCAGAACTTACACACTCTGAGGTGCTCCTGCCAAAGAAATTCTGTGGTGACTTCAATTTTATATTCCTCACCAATGCGGTCCTCTGATTAAGAAGGGATAGTTGGGATTCTATACCCGGGGCAATGAAACCGCCTAAGTGTATACCTTCTCTTGAAACAAGATCACCTGTGATCGCTGTTCCAAAGGAGAATATTAAAATTGGAGAATGGTATTTGAGATAGGCACCATTGAGATTGGCGATACGGTCTGCTCCAAGATTTTTATACGCAATTCGCACTGGCATTTTTATCTTCGCATCTATCAATAAGGGCTTAATATTAAATTCTCTTCTCAAATGCTTTACCAGTTTTTCACTCAATTGAGGAACTACTGAACTAATTCCAACCCCTTCTATCTCATTTTTGTATAAAATCTTTTTCAATAAATCCTTCCCGATTTCTATTTCAGTCTTATAAATTTCTGTTCTGAGCAACTTATTATCTTTATAGTAACCGAGATGAATGTTTGTATTGCCGATGTCAAAGACAATAATCATGATAATCTTACCACATCGCCGTAATAAATCTTTCTCATGACCCCTTCTTCAGTTCGAATAAGCAGCCCCCAGTCTTCATCTATGTTGTGAATTATACCACTCAGTCTTTCCTTTGATGATAAGATCACTTCCACTGGCTCACCAATACCATCGACATAGTGAAAGGCATATTCAAGATTGAATGTATCATTCTGGAGCGCATCATAAAAACTCCAGAAGTTTTTTAAAAGGTGATCCAGCACCTCATCCAGATTATAAACCACTCCTGATTCTATATACATTGAAGTCGCATCGGGCAAACGGGAGGGGAAATCTTTAATATTTACATTCAAACCGATACCACAGATCATAGCATCATCAACCCTTTCACAGAGGATACCACAAACTTTTTTTCTATTTATATTCACATCATTTGGCCAGTGTATGGTGAGGTTACCAATACCAAATTCTTTAAGGGTCTCAATGACCGCAAGGCAGGGGATAAGAGGGATTGTATTTATTCGTCTTTTCGGGTAGACCAGAATGGAAAGATAAAGACCACCAGGGGGTGAAAACCACACCCTTTTATGCCTGCCCCTTCCTTTTGTTTGACAAAGTGCAAACACCGCCAGTTCTTTGTTATTTTTAATGAATCTTTTTACCACATCCTGTGTTGATGTAACCTTATTGAATTTCAGCAATTCTCTCATTGGTAAAAGAGTTTTAAACTTGCATTTTCAAAAGGTTGATGGCCATTCTTGATTTTTATAGAATCAGGATCAAACCAGGTGGTGGTATTTGCATTTATGACGAACCTGTATTCTCCATTCTCTTCAATAATTAAATCGGTGAATGCACTGGCAATAAATTGGTAAGAAGAGTCAAGTAAAACAGTTTTTTTGCCTTCTTCGACGTAACTCAATGAGTCAATGGTGACTCTCAGTTTTCTATAACTACCTGGGGGGACCGGAACATAATTCATTGTAATGCTACAGAAATTCTCTGAGTTTATTTTAAAATTTACATTATTACTTCCATTCCAAAGATCGGTGTAACTTCCATTCTGGAAGATTTCTATCCTGGTGAAATGCACCGAAATATCACCATAAGTTCCATTTAAAATTGCGCCATCATTAATCCCAACCTCTACCGAGGCATTTTGTGCACAGGCGATTATTAAAATTATAAGAAAAAGTGAGTATCTCATATTACCTCCTGCATAATTTTACTGTAAAATTTTGAGAAGTCAAGAATTAAATCAGTTCTTGACTTTTTCCAATTTATATTTATAATGTTATGATGCAGGAAGGTTTGAATATTTTTGAAGAGGATTTTTGGGCAATAACTGAGGCACTCAATCGTCTGCTCCAGGGAACCAACGCAAAGACCATATTATTAATTGATAAGGCAGGGCAGTTAATTACCTCTGCTGGAGATACTTCAAGAATTGATATATCATCCTTTGCCACATTATCCGCTGCAGATTTTGCCGCAACCAGCCAGCTTGCTTCATTAATTGGAGAAAAAGAATTTTCAACATTATTCCATCAAGGGGAAAAGGAGAATTTATACGTTTGCCTGGTCGCCAATCGTGTAATTCTCGCTGTGATATTTGATCACCGAACAACCCTGGGTCTGGTCCGGGTAAAGGCAAAGAACACTGCTCAGGAACTGGAGAAGATATTTGAAGATATCTTCAAAAAACTGGGCAAAGAACAGATCACCCAGAAACCATTTGACCTTGATTTCACAAAGGCTGCTGAGGATGAACTTGATAAATTATTTGGATTTTAGCAGTATATGGCACTGATCAATTACGCTTCAAGGGAGATAAACTGTAAGATTGTATACTATGGCCCGGGCCTTGGTGGTAAGACCACAAATATAAAATACATCTATGCAAAACTTAATCCGGACTTAAAGGGAAAGTTAATAAGTTTAGCCACAGAACTTGATAGGACGTTATTCTTTGACTTTCTTCCTGTGGACCTTGGGACAATAAAGGGATTTAAAACCCGATTCCATTTATACACTGTTCCTGGCCAGGTTTTTTACAACGCTTCAAGAAAATTAATCTTGAAGGGGGTTGATGGGATTGTATTTGTAGCAGATTCACAGATTGAAAGGTATGATGAAAATATTGAATCTTTTCAAAATATGGAGGACAATTTAAGGACCTATAATATCTCTCTGGAAAAAATTCCCATCGTATTACAGTATAACAAAAGGGATCTTCCTAATATAACCTCGGTTGAGGAACTTCAGAAGGTTCTCAACCCTCAAAATAAATACCCTTACTTTGAGGCAGTAGCGGTTCAGGGCATAGGAGTCTTTGAGACATTAAAAGAGATATGTAAGAGGGTTCTCCTCACTTTATCTTAAGATGCTCTCGCATCAATGCAGTCGTTGTCAGAAGATAATAAATCCTGGAGACCCATTTTATCGTTTATTAATAAAGGTATTCATTGATTTTGACGGTGTTATAAATATAAAGGATACTAAAATTGACCTTCAAAAGGAATTTGAGAAGGTAAAATCAATCCCTGAAGAGTTGCTTGAGGAAGAGGTTTATAAAGAGTTTTCATTCATCCTCTGCCCGCGGTGTAAGGAAATCTATTGTGCAAATCCTCTGTTTCTGCCCCTTGATAATGTTCAGATTTAACTAAAGTGAAGAACTTTATCCATCTTCATAATCATACTGAATACTCACTCCTTGATGGTGCAATGAATACTGAGGAATTCGTAAAACTTGCCCATAAGTATGAGATGGAAGCATTAGCAATAACTGACCATGGTAATCTATTTGGTGCGATTGAATTTTATAATAAGGCCCGGGAAAAAGGGATTAAACCGATAATAGGAATGGAGACCTATGTTGCTCCTGGTTCAAGAAAGGACCAAACAAGGGATGTGAAAATTCCTGAATCTTCCTTCCATCTCACCTTATTATGCGAGAATGAAGCAGGGTATAAGAATCTAATTAAGCTCTCTTCTGCTGCTTATCTTGAGGGATTTTATTACAAACCAAGGGTTGATAAGGAATTATTGAGTATGCATCATAAGGGTTTGATCGCACTCTCAGGTTGTTTCAAAGGAGAGATCCCTTACAGAATTTATATGGGAGATTTAAAGGGTGCTGAGAAGGCATTGCAGGAATATCAGGAGATCTTTGGAAAGGATAACTTTTATATAGAGTTGATGAGGCTCGGGTTAAAAAATGAAAAGGATATTAATGAAGTCTTACTGGAGTTGAGCAAGAGATATGATGCCCCGATCGTTGCAACGAATGACTGCCATTATTTCTTTGCTGAGGATTATAAGGCGCACGATGTCCTCTTATGTATTGGTACAAAAAAGACGCTTGCGGATAAAGAGAGATTAAAATTTGAAACCCGGAATGCCTATTTCAAACCACCGAAAGAAATGGTACAATTATTTGAAGACCTGCCTGAGGCAATCTCAAATACATGGTTAATAGGTGAGCGGTGCAACCTTTTAATAGATACATCAGGAAAGGATGTCAAACTCCCAAACTTTCCTAGGCCTCCAAATTATGAGACTGATTTTGATTATTTAAAAGACCTTGTCTATAATAACTTAGAGAAAAAATTCCCTGTTTTAAATGATACAATAAGAGATCGCATTGAATATGAATTAAAAGTTATAAAAAGGATGGGATTACCCGGCTATTTCTTAATTGTCCGCGATATCATCCAGTTTGCAAAGGATAGAGGGATACCTGTTGGACCAGGTAGAGGTTCAGCAGTTGGAAGCCTTGTCCTTTATACCCTTGGTATAACTGAGGTAAATCCCCTCAATTTTAACCTCCTTTTTGAACGTTTTTTGAATCCAGAAAGGATAAGTTTACCTGATATTGATGTGGACTTCAGTGATACGAGGCGCGAAGAGGTTATAGATTATATTAAGAATAGGTATGGGGTTGATAATGTGAGCCAGATAATCACATTTGGAACGATGCAGGCAAGGGCTGTTGTTAGGGATGTCGGAAGGGTTCTGGGAATACCCTATGCAGAGGTTGATAAGATTGCAAAATTGATCCCACCTAATAAGAAGATAGACCAGGTCCTTGAAGAGAATAATGAGTTTAAGAAACTTATCAATTCTAAAAAGGAGTATATTGAGTTGATTGAGATCGCAAAAAGGCTGGAAGGACTTGCACGCCACCCCTCTATCCATGCTGCAGGTGTTGTCATTGCTCCAAAGAACCTGACTGAGTATGTCCCGTTATATAAAAATCCAGAGAAGGGAGACATCTCTACCCAGTACGATAAGAATGCGCTTGAAGCCATTGGATTATTAAAAATGGATATCCTCGGTTTGAAAACCCTGACCGTTATTGATGAATGCTTGAGGATGGTGGGAATTAGCAAAGATGATATACCATTTGATGATAGACAAACCTATAACCTCTTAAAAGAAGGCAGGACAATAGGTGTGTTCCAACTGGAGAGCCAGGGGATGCAGGAACTTCTCAAAAGTATGCAGCCCGAGCGGTTTGAAGATATTATAGCAATAATTGCATTATACAGGCCTGGACCTATGGGTAATGTAAATATCCAGACATTAATTGCGAATAAGAAGAATCCAGGGAATATCACTTATCTCCACCCAAAATTAGAACCAATACTTAAAGAGACCTATGGAACAATCCTTTATCAGGAACAGGTTATGCAGATCGCATCTGAGATTGCTGGATTCTCGCTGGCTGAGGCTGATAATCTAAGAAGGGCAATGGCAAAGAAGATACCTGAATTGATGGAAGAGATAAGGGAAAAGTTTTTAAATGGGGCAAAGGCAAATGGTATACCCATTGAAATTGCAGACCGAATATTTGACCTCATTGCACCATTTGCCGGATATGGTTTCAATAAGTCCCATGCCACTGCCTATGCAGTCATTGCCTATCAGACCGCATACTTAAAATGCCATTATAAAAGAGAATTTATGCTCTGCTCATTGAATAGTGAAATGAATGATACTGATAGAATTAATGTCCTTATAAGAGAAGCAAGGGGTATGGGGATAGAGATATTACCCCCAGATATAAATAAGAGTTTTTATGAATTTACCCTTGAGGCCGATGGAATAAGGTATGGACTGGGTGGTATAAAGAATCTTGGTAAGCCTATTTCTGAAGCGATAGTTAAAGAGCGGTTAAAGGGCATATTTAAATCTTTCTATGATTTTCAGACCCGTAATAAAGGGCTGAATAAAAAGGCATTAGAGGCACTTATAAAAGCCGGGGCATTTGCGGGTATTGAGCCTAATATCCAGAAGTTACTGGGTAGATTGGAAGAGAAGGAAGAGGGTGTTCAGGCTTCTTTATTCGGTTCTAAAAAGGAGAATAGGGTAAACCAAGGGGAAAAAGAGAGGATTGATTTCTATACCCTGGAGAAGGAGGCATTCGGTTTTTATTTCAGAGAGCACCCCCTTGAGAAATACAAGGAGGAGTTTAAAGATATAGGGCTAACCCCATGTTCCCAGGTCCAGAACTTTGAAACCGGCCTCCAGGTTCTGGTTGGAGGTCTTCTACAGATGAAGAGGATAAAAAAGGACAAGAAGAACAGGGATTATGCGATAATCACTATTGAAGACTTATACGGGATAATTGATGTCTTCATATTCTCAGATCAGTATGAGCGTTATGCCCATTTATTAAAAGAGGACAGGATGTTGATCATCAAAGGCACGGTCTTTGGAGAGGAAGAGAATAAGAAGATAAAGGCAGAGCAAATATTCCCATTTGAAGAGGTCTATAACCATTATAAAAAGATTCTTATTGAGTGCAAAGAAGGAGATTTAGGCCCTGAGAAACTCAAGGCTTTTTATGACTTAATAAATAATTCTCATGGTGAGTGTGAGGTATGGTTTAAAATAATTGATGAGAATGGATTTAGAAATATCAGATCAAGGAGTTTAAAGATTAATCCGAACCCTGAGATCTTATCAAAAATCCGCGCGATATTTGGTGATGATTCACTTAAGATTATAATCAGGTTTTAAAGGAGGTCAGGATGCCTTTAATAATATTAATCTCTTACATTTATATGATTGACCAACCGGATTTTGAATTTTTAAGGCATGGTGATTATGCCCTGGAACTGAGATTTGGGCCATTAGGAGAGATAATTGGTTATGGGAGCATAGGGATCTTTGACCGGATTTCCTTAGGTTTGAGTTATGGGGCATCAAATCTCATTGGTGCAGGTAATCCTGAATTCTATAAGCTCCCTGGTATCCAGGCGCGCCTACTTGCCATAGAACAGGAATTTATGCTTCCTTCGGTGATCGTTGGTTTTGATAACCAGGGTTATGGTAAGTATGATTCTTCAAGGTACGATATAATGTCCAAGGGATTATACTTATTGATTGGCAGGGAGTTTAAATATCCCGGCCTTAGTATCAGGCCAGAAATCGGGATGAATTATTCTTTTGAATCTGGTGGAAGGATTGATATCTTTACAGGGGTTGGATTTGGGATTGGCTCAACCATTATTATGGTTGATTATTCACCAAATTTAAACGATGAAAGAGATCAGAATAAAGGGTATTTAAATACCGGGGTGAAGTTCGTCTTTTATGAACAACTCTTCTTTGAATTTTCATTGAGGGATTTGCTTGATAATAGTAATAAAGAACAACAATTGAACAGGATGATAAAGATAGGTTATAAAGCGAGTTTTTAAAATGTTTCACGTGAAACATTAACATAAGGAGGTAAGGATGATAAAAGAGTTGACAGATATAGATTTTTTCCAGGAAGTAGAGAAGTCAGAATTGCCTTATCTCGTCCTTTTCTGGGCAATATGGTCACCAAACTGCCGGAGTATAACGAAATACCTGGAGGAGATTGACAAAAAATATTCGGAAAAGATAAAGATTGGTAAGGTGAATGTTGATAATGAGATAAAGACCACGAATGAGTTTGATATTCAGAACATCCCTACAATCCTAATCTTTGATAAAGGGAGTTTAAAAGAAAGGATTATAGGAACTGTATCCAAGGAGATCTTGATGAAAAAATTGAATAAATACCTTGGTTTGAAGAAAGAAGATAAGAAAGGGAGGAAAAAATGAATAATTTAATAAAAGCCTTATTACTCATATCCTTATGCACAGAGGTATTATGCACAAACCAGGGAAAAGGTGGTAAAGGTAAACCAGGAAATGACTTTACACTGAAGTCCCTTGATGGCAGGGAATATACCTTATCAAAGCTCAAAGGTAATGTAGTCGTTGTAGACTTCTGGGCTACCTGGTGCCCACCGTGTAGAAGGGAGATTCCGCATCTTATCAGTTTGTATGAAAAATATAAAGATAAGGGATTGATTGTGCTCGGTGTAAGTGCTGAAGATCAACGGATACTTGAAACCTTTAGAAATGAAAATAATATAACTTATCCAATTCTCCTAGGGAATAATGAGGTCTTTCAAAAATTTGGGGTCCGTTCAATACCCCATACAATATTTTATGATAAAAAAGGAGAACAGAGGAAGGTCCAAATCGGGTTTTCTGATGAACTCCTGAGCGAATTTGATGAATTTGTTCAAACACTTTTAAATGAATAAGGGGGGTAATTGATCACCTTAATATGGAATAAAAAAGGGCTCCAGTTTACAGCAATTGATGAGGAGAATCATAAAATAATTGTTGATACAGACATTGAATCTGGAGGATTGAATCAGGGTTTCAAACCAATGGAACTGTTACTCGTTGCCCTTGCTGGGTGTATGGGAATGGATATTGTTGCCATATTGCAGAAAAAGGGTGGGAAGATTGATTCATTCAAGATGATTTTAAAAGGTGAAAAGAATCCTGAACATCCAAAGAGGTATTTGAAGATATTCTATGAAATAGAATGCAAGGGAGATTATAAAAGAGATGACCTTATCCGTTCCTTTGAACTATCCCGGGATAAATACTGTTCTGTCTTGGCAACACTAAAGAATCCTCCGGAATTTTATTTTGAAATAAAATAATTACCCCACGACCTTCTTACACTTAATCTTATAATACCCAAAATAAGGGGATAGCCAATCCAATCTAAGATAACAAGGTTTTGATTGGTAGCATAATAACCACCGTCTTCTGTTAATTTGCTAACGGACTTGAGACCCACAACTTTTCTTGAGATAAGAAACCAGACCTGTGTAAATTACCACGCTAACTTCTAATTTTAGTTCCTTACCCGGATTATTTATACTAAAAGTCATTGGGCCCACCTTACTCTTTCTCTCATTACGTCTATGAGAAAAAGTCAATGACTTTATGTAACCGCTCCGTTCTTCCGTAAAAATGATTCATATTCTTTCATTTTCCTTTGTGATGTAAGTCCTTTTTCATTAGAAACCTCAGAACGGGGCGTGCTCCTTCCATAAGGCATGCCCCTTAAAATTTCTTTATCCGTGGTTAAGGCTTGTTCTTTAACTCGTGCTGGATACTCAATCCACGATGAAGTTCTTCTTCATGTAATATAACCAAGTTCAATCAAAATCTCACCGAGCCTTTTCTGATTATTGGTTTCAATATGGTCTCTCCTTGCTTCAATGATTTGATTGTGATTTACTACACCAAGGTGGATTAATATTTGACCAAGGTGAAAGATATTCTCCATAAATTAATTAAGGGATTTTTTCCCCTTAGCACTTCCTTTCGTTTCACGTTCCACGTTACACGTTTCACGCCTTTCCCCCTTCTCGTCGCCCTTTAGCCCTTTTCTTTATTTCTCCAATTGCCCCCAATTGCCTTCAAGTGCCATCAATTGCCTTATCTTAATAGTATCACCTTCTCCGTCTTCTTGAAATCATCGCTCTCTAATCGCACAAAGTAAACACCTGAAGGAAGTTTGCGGCCGGAATCGTCAGTGCCATCCCACACAATAGTACCCAGTTCGCAGTAGTCAGTGAAAAGGATTTTACCAATCTTTCACTTATACCATAAATTTTTATACTGACTACTGACTTCTGACTACTGGCTACTCCACTCCTGCATCGTGTATCTTGTATCATGCATCAAAGACGTAGTAGCCGACCGCCACACCTCTTGGCGGCTTGCTCGGCAAATAATTTCAGGATATCAAGCAATCTTGACCACTACAAAAACATTGGAGTGGTCGTCCACATACCTTTTGGCGCAAATCCGCTTCAGGATTCCATTTGAACGAAATTTACCAAAATAGTATGAATAACGAGTTACAAATATCACCTGTTTTTAGTTGTATTTTTTAATTTCTTTACCTATTCAACTTTAAAAAGCATGTCCAAAAGATGCATAAAAGTGGGGAGTAGTCAGTGATTTATGAATTATCCGAATCTAATCTGAAGTCTCACATTGATCGATAATTAATTTGCGAGCCAGCATGTCGTTTTATTTGAAGAATTCACTATGGTTTCGGTATGACCTGGTTTTTATCCACTTAATGCCTGTGCCGAGCAGATTGGTTAAAATATGCGAATTAGTATTGCTGGAATGATCTCTTTATAACCTATCAGGTTTCAAGCATCATTGCTGCTCCAATCGCACCAACGAATTGGGGCTCTTCTGGAATTATTATCTCTGGATAATATCTCTTCAACGCCTTTGCAAGACCTGGATTCAATGCCCCACCCCCGCAGAAAAGGATAGGCTCTTCAATCCCAATCTGTCCAGCAATACCTATAATTCGGCGAATCACTGAATCACAGACACCAAGAATTATATCTTCTAATCTCTTACCTTCCTGAACCAAACTCAAAATCTCAGTCTCAGCCATAACCACACAGAGGGAGTCAATCATTTCCGGTCTTTCTGATTTTAAAGCAAGCCCACCAAATTCATCAAATGATAGGTTCAGTGCCTGGGCAATCTTTTCAATGAAATTTCCTGTGCCGGCAGCGCACCGGTCATTCATCACAAATCTTATTACCTTTCCGTTTTTCACTCTTATCACCTTACTATCTTGACCTCCAACATCTATTATTGTTCGTGTTTCAGGATTAAAGTAAATTGAACCCCGGGCAAATGCACTAACTTCGGTGACCACCCTATAAGCATCCTCAACAAGTTCCCGTCCATAACCAGTTGCTACAATTTTATCAAAACCGCTTAAAATATTTTTTATCTCTTTTATTGCCTGTTTGGGTTTGAATGCGGTTTTTACAACCGCTTTATTTATTACCTGTTTTTCAAATAGAACACCTTTTGTATACATTGAACCGACATCTAATCCCAATACCATCCTTTCTCCTTTGCACCATTAATAAATGCCTGAACATTCTCTTTTGGTGCATAAATCGGCACCTCACACCCAGTTGAGGCAATATACCCTTTATGGGCAAATTTCAATTGTTCAACCATCATCCCGGCTGTTTTATAAATCTCTTCTGGATTTGAAAACATAATCTTGGATGTGTGGAAATTGCCAATCAATCGCATCTTCTTTGATAGCCGTTCCATAGCCTTTAACATATTAACCTGGTCAAGACTTATCAAATCTGCATTACTCTCCAGAAGCATATCCATCATCGGTGTTGTATCACCACAGATATGTAGTATCACATCAAAATCATAACGATGAAGATAATCAATCAGTTTCTGCTCATAAGGAAGTGCGAATTCACGATAGGTTGCTGGGCTTATTACACTACCCGAGGCGAGGGGGTCAACAATTATTGGTAATGCACCTGCATTGATTATCTCGTAGCAGAATTTTATCGTTGTCTCAAGGACGATATCAAGAATCATTCTTATTTCTTCAGGATTTTTTAATGTCGCAATGAGAAATTTTTCCGGATTTAAGAGATGCATCCCGGTTGTAAATGGTGCAGGGACATAGGCAAGGATGGGGACAATATCACCAATTGCCTTATATGCATACCTTATTGCCTCAAGATAGACTGGCAACCTCTTCGTCTTCTTCGGGTCGGGGATAATGATTCTGTCATTTAGTGAATCCTGGATAATGGGATTTTTCAAGACGGGGAGGTCATCATCCGGATAAGTGAATTCTGAACCCATTGCCTCGGCGATTAATCCAACTTCAGAAAAGATTGATATTCCATCGTGATGATAGGTCTCAAAGGCAATTATCTGTGCCTTTGCCATCTTCTCACCATTTGTATAATATCTCTTAAGTTTCATACCAGCAATCTTTGCAGAATGGGAGGTGATTAAGGGTATTACTGGACAACGGTCTGGTTTTTCATCAATCACAAGCATTCCAAATCTTTCACGCGGAGTTAAAATATCCTTCATCTTATCGTCTCCACAAATGCCTCAATCCGTGTTCTTATCTGCTGGTTGATTCCAAAAGGTGCAGGGACATCTATGGAGAGGGCCGGAACATCGCTGAGTAACCTTTCAATAAGTCGTGTCTCCATTGCGCAATGGGATGCACCGAGCATATTGGTTATCAAAACCCCCTTTATTTTGTTCTGAGCAATCTTCTGCTTTATCCTTCTTACCCTTTCTTCAGTAGAACCTATTAATGAGGCATTTATGAATGACCGGGCTAATGCCCTTAATGGTTCAATATCTTCCTCAATAAGGGTTAATGCCTGCCTTATGACATATTCGGTCTCTACAACCCGACAGCCGAGGTCCTCAACAAGATTTAATAGATAAGGGTCCGCACTCGGGGTAACCCAAGCAATAGGAATTGCATCTTTTCTCAGAACACCAATCCCCTTTTTCACCCTGTCTTTGACCATATCATAAATTCCCTGGACGATATCAACCCATTCATCAAAATCTGCATAGCCATAGAGATTGCCAAATTCAATGGTCATAAGTTCCAGCGCGGGCAATGGTGCTATCTCTGCTTCTGCATTCATCTTTTTTATCTCCTCAACAAGATTGCGCAATCTATTCACCTTCTTTATGGTTTCAACAAGACGATGCGGATTATTAACACCGGTCAATTTAAACAACCTCTGCCATACCCTCTGATATTCTCTTACCAGATACTCTTCAATCACCTTTGGGTAGATAAAACCATCCCTTGTTTTATCACAATCCTGGGGTCGTGGTCTGGTTAGTGTAAATTCTGTTGACCTCCGATAAGGGATTTCAACCCACATCATCTCATAACCCATACTTTCTACAATCTGCATTACACAGGAATAATCATCGCAAGAGGCACCGGTTGAGGCAATGATTAAGTCAGGCTTTGGAAAGTATGATCGCTTATAAAACGCTGAAACAACAACCCGTGAAAAACAGGTTGCTTCAGGTAGACCCAATCTACTTGCAGTATCAAGGAGTTCAGTAGATTCTTTAAAAAATGGTGTCCACCAGAGACATTCGGGATAGAACGGGACACAATCAGGGAAAGAGAACACTAAAACAGGGATGGTTCCTAAATCACCCATTGTCGCAATGACCTTTTTATTTATTTGCTTTGCCCTAAAGAGCCTTTCCGTCTCATTAAAAACAAATCCCCACATCCTCAGGGATTCAAATGAATTGTCAAATTTTAGCCTTTGTAACTCCCTTGCCCCATAAACCATAAATGTCGCTGGTGGTGAGAGATATATCCCCCACTCATCATTATCATAATATCTAAATCTTTTTATTACCTCAATTGGAATATTCTCAAACTGTCGTGACCAGGCTTCAAGGCTTATCTTTTTTGGTATGGTCCTCTTTTTTTTCATACCACACCACTCCGATAGGAGGCAAGAACTTCAATGAATGCATCAATCCGCACCTTCATCTGACTCTGATTTTGAAAAGAAAAATCACTCTTCAATTTTAAAATTGGCAATTTAAATCTCTTCTCCATCCTTGATATCTCAAAATCAAAATTATCACAATAATCAAGGACACTGACGATTATTCCAGTGCTCTTTGTCAATTTGAGTTCCTTTTCTATCCATTCGTAGTAAGTAATATTTGGCCTTTTAAAGATATAGGGCAGATTGTAGTATGTTTTCTTCAGCCCCTCAATCGTAGGTTCAGAAACATTTGTATAGATGTCTCTTGAGAGCCCGCAATTGTAATCACCACAGATACGTAGGCGTTTTTCAATTAAGTCAATAAACGGTCCTGATTCGTAGGATATCGGGCTTCCCAATAAATAAACCCTTGGTTTATATGTCATCTCATCGGGGGTATCAGATCCGCCTCCCTCAAGATTACCTTTATAAAGATTGGTGACCATCTTATGGAATGTGGTTGTGGATAAGGTTGAAGGGTTTGAACGCCTCTTTGCATCGATCTCCTGGAATTGTTCCCGAACTTTTTTCCATCGTTCGCATTCCTTCTGGACGAGGCTCTTATCAAACTTCCGATGGAAAAACTGTTCAAGTTCCCTTACAAGCAAATCAATCTCATTGTTGAATATTTCAAAATTGTCCGTGCGGGGATTATTAAGAATATGAACCGGAATCCCTGTCGCAGTCCTTATTATCTCAAGCATTCTCCTTTCCATATCACAACCAGTTGACCCGATGATACAGGCAAAACGCTTTTTATTTTCAAGAACAAAGCCAATGTTTGATTTTATTAAGGGGCAGGCATCAACCCGCACAAGGCGTTCACCTATTAGTGAAAGTAAGGGGTCTCCGTGCATCAAACGATAAGGTTTAAGGCCTGTTGCGGATAAAAGTTCTATTGGAATATATGAACAGCAGGTATATCCGATTAGCTCCATGGTTTTAATATCAAACCTTCAATGAATCTCTTTTGAAAATCCTTCTGGTTTGCGAGTTCAAGATTTTTTGAACACCTTCTTAAATCTTCTATCATCTCTGGTGTTATCTGATCAAGCAGGAACGCAATCGCACCACGCAAAGGAAGGTCATTCTCAAAACTTATATCTTTAATAACCGAAGGTATAATACCTACTTTTTTTAATGAGTCTAAATTCAGATGGGAACCGAATTCGCCGGTTATCACAACTTTTTTTAAGTGCGATGCTTTTAAACCCGTATAATCAAGAAGGAATTTAACACCCGTATGTATTGCACCAATTGCAAGTTGTAATTTCCTTATATCCATCTGTTCTATTTTAAAACCAGCAATCCTTATCTCTCTTTTAAGCCTCCCAAGTTCGGTAAGTAGATCAAGCCTTAAAAGGGTTGCAATAAGGTCAATAAACCCTGAGGCACAGAAACCAATAGGTTTTTTATTACCAATGGTTAATATTTTAAATCCATGTTTATAATCAACCCTTTCAATTGCACCGGGCTGGGCAAGGGTTCCACAGGCCAGTCCAACCCCTTCAAATGCTGGACCCGCAGCTGTTGAGACTGTATACACTCTTTTATCAGTTATCAGGGCAATCTCGCCATTCGTTCCCAGGTCAATATAAAGCCCGGGTCTTTCATTAGATAATAATCCGCTCACCATTAGTCCAGCAAGTGTATCACCCCCAACAAATCCTCCGATACATCCAAATACATACCCCTTAGGCTTTTTTATAAAAATTCCCTTCTCTATCTCTCCCTGGAATGGGTATGAGGCAAATCCTTTAACAGATTTACCCAGGTAGAAAGAGAGCATTACTGGATTACCAACTATAGCTGTAAATTCGGGGGCTGGATTATTCAATTTATATTTTAATTCTTCAATCCCTTTAAGCAGCGATGACCTAATTAATCGGTATCTGCCATCAATTGCAAAACCCACCCTCGTTATCACATCCCCACCCCAAGATTGCTGTGGATTAAAGACCTTTTCAATTTTGATAATCTTGCTATTATTAAGGTCAACAAGGGCACCCTTTATTACTGTTGTTCCAATGTCAATTGCCAGGCCAGCATTCCTGTTTTCAACCTTTTTCATTTTCTGAAATCGGGGAATGATTAACTCCGGAATTGCTTTTGTTTTATATCTGCAAGCAAGTCTATAACCCTTTTTTAACAAACCTTCAGGGATCAATATTTTTTCTACCTCATCAGGAGGTCTTGGGTTGCCTTTTATCAAAACTTTGCACCTTCCGCATCTCCCTTTCCCACCGCAGGACGCATCAATAAATACTCCTTCTTTCTGTAATAGCGACAATAAAGTATCAGTCTTCATATTGCCTTGCAATCTCAACCATTGTTTTTATATTTTCCACTGGTGTGTGCACTGCTACATCACAGGATGTTGATAGAATTAAAAAGTCCTCTTTCAATGCAGATTCAATCTCTTTTTTAATTTTACTCTTATCACCATTGAGCAAGGTGAGTGTTGAAACACCACCCATCTTCAGGGTTTTGGTCTTAAGCGTTATATCCTCAATACTTAAAATATCCGCATTCAAATTATCCAGATTTTTTATTATTGGCTTTGTATCACCACAAATATGGACACCTGCAATCATACCTGTAGATTTTATTTGTTTTATTAATATTTGGAGTGGTTCACAGGCAAATTTTTCGAAAGTCTTTGGCGATATTACACTTGCGGACGCCATCGGGTCTCCTATAAATATATGGACTGGTATCATTAAAAGTTTTTTAAGATATTCCAATTGAAAATTAGTTGCGGTATCAATTACATCTCTTGCACGCATTTCATCACTGATAACGATTTTGAGAAATTCTTCAGTCCCGTAAAGGAAGCAGGCAAGGGTAAAGGGCCCTTTTATTGAAACAAAAATTGGAATGTCAAGTTTTTCAGTCAGTATTTTAGCGGATTTGATTATATTCTTGGTTCTATCCCTTGAGTTAAGCCGTAAGACTTTTATCTTTATTGCATTTGTCAAACTTCTACCCTTATTGCTGATTAATTTCGGATAAGGTGAATACTCTAATTCACAACCCATTGCCTCTGCCTCAATATAAGGGTCGGAAAAGATCAAAACCATATCATACTTGTAAAGCCGATAGCCATATTCAAGGACCTCTGCAAGTTTCCTGCCATCATTAGCAACATCTTTGAAGTTTTTATTTAATAAATAGGCACAATGGTCTGCACAGACAATAGGAAAGATTGCAAACTTTCTTCTATGCTCAATCACCGCTCTAACTTTATCCCTGGAGTTAAGCCGTAAGGATTTCACCTGCGCCATTAAAATTTTTGTGTATTAATTTCCAATAACCTTTCTACGAGTTTCACCGCACCTGATGCATCCTCAGCATATCCATCCGCACCAATCCTATCTGCATATTCCTGGGTTATCGGTGCACCACCCACAATAACCTTGATATTCTTACGCAACTTCCTCTTATTCAAAATTTTAATAATTGATTCCATATGTATCATCGTCGTGGTCATTAAAGAAGATAAGGCAAGAACCTGAGGTTGTTCCTGGATCACTGTTTCAATAAATCGCTCATCAGGGACATCTTTCCCAAGATCAATGATTTCATAGCCAGAGGACTGGAGCATAACCTTTACAATGTTCTTCCCAATATCATGTATATCACCCTGGACAACACCGATGACAATCTTACCCTTCATTGATTTTTCAACCCCTGCAATTAATGGCGTTAAAATTTCAAATCCTGCATAGAAGGACTCTGAGGCGAGAAGGACTTCAGGGACATAATACTCTTTTATGGCAAAAAGCCGACCCACTTCATTCATACCTTTCACAAGACCCTGTTCAAGGATTACCTTTGGTTCAATCCCTTTATCTAAAAACTCCCTCACCAGTTTTTTAACCTTATCGGTCTCAAATGCCACCACTGCCTTCTTTATCTCATCAAAATCCAAGATACCTCCTATTTATTAGATTTGTGGGCATTCGGAAATTGAGGCAAATGCCAAATAAACAACCTATGGACAAACACCCAATGCCGTCACAATCTCAGATTTTATCAATCAAAAACTAATCCCAAACGACCTTACCCTAAAAATCTTCCATAACCCCATTACCCAACTCTTCATTATTGCCCGTATCAACAAGATTGAAATCGCCTGTGATGGCACCATCTTATCACCGAGAATGTTTATCTTGACAGAGATGGATACTTGTGTTGTCTGGGTGGTTGAAGATTGATTTATTGGGGTCAAGAAAAGAAGCGGAAAGGAGGCAAAAGTTGCGGTGCGTTTGCGGAAGCGTTCAGTTACCTGAAAAGTGCTGTTAGCAAATTCCGATTTTAAAATAATTTGGTGGGGATGAGATTCTGCATTATGGCAAGAAAGATTGTATAAGTAGCCGTGGGCAATAGGGATGCTGGATTATCTACCTGCCTGTGCCGAAGCAGACTGGTTTGTGCTCGATTTCGTCTGAATTTTCTCAAGGTCGGGCGATGTAATCAAAATTAAGTTGTCAAAGAACAATCCCCCAAAGGGGAATGACCTAAAAATTTACCTATTTTCCGAACACCCACTTTGCAAAGAATTCTAATTAGAAAATTTGTATTGTCAACAATGAATTTTTTGAATCCTGCAAACCTGATTTTTTGTTGGGACAAACCTGCCAATGTTCTTGTAGTGGTTAAGCTTGTTTGACTTCTTTATGCCGAGTAAGCCGCCAAGAGGTGTGGCGGACTGCCACTACTATTAATGCCGAGAATTCCAACAACTTACCAGTGCCACTATATATTTGTTCATTTGAATCCATCGTGCTTCAATCAGTTCCTTATGGGTAA
>Ga0078972_1005789_pt1 | contig 30731 bp, 22 predicted proteins | sample YelNatPaOPGAMG01_FD_67568 | JGI IMG/M metagenome (GOLD analysis project Ga0078972, IMG submission 67568) | Hot spring thermophilic microbial communities from Obsidian Pool, Yellowstone National Park, USA - OP-RAMG-01 (SPADES assembly) (version 2) | ecosystem: Environmental > Aquatic > Thermal...
TAATGTGCCACTTCACGCGGGGACGGTCCGGACCCATAGTGTCGTAGCGCGCATTGCGAGCCATGCGACCTAGATCTTCTTCGGAAAACAAACCTGCCTTACATAGCGCACCGAGGATCAAGCGAGCAGCTAAGTTGTGTCCAGGAGGTGAGAGAACCATCCCGGGTGACTGCCACAAACGACTTCCGCCACGGCGCTGGAATTCTTGCTCAAGATCAACAGAGACCACATGCTCCTCGATCGCAACCCTACGGATAATTGCATTATACTGCTGGTGACGCTCAAGAAGCTCACGAGCCGTTTCATCATGAATGTCCTCAGGGGGATCATGAGGCTCTGTGAGAAGAATCGGCACAGCGTTGGCGCGACGGATGGATGTTACGAGACGCCGGAGAGAGTCTTCGAAGTGGGAAGGAGAGACTCTCATGCTCAACGAGCTACTCGTTTCACCCCGCGCAGACTGCGTAAGCATCGCTCGATAGAGATGCATCCAATTGAGCTCATTCCACAAACGAGCTAGGAAAGGATGACGGATTCCTAAATATCGATCTTCCACACCGAAGGCAGGAGAAGAATCAGCCCAGCCCGCACATACGACAACAACATCGAACGACTGGAGACGTCTCACTTTCTCCCACAGACGTGAGATCTGTTCTATTGAATACGCGGGAACTGCTGCATTCCAGACGAGAATGTTTTTCCCAGACTCCCTCGCTGTAGCAAGCCTTTGCAGAACATCGGGAAATGGCGAAGGTGAACTCGTCGGGAGCGCGTCGCCCAGCACAAGGACTTTCACTACGCTATCCGGCGAAGAAGAAATACTCGGGGGGACCATATACAACCCGTCATTGGAGATGCGGTGCCCCAGAAACCAGCTTGCCGGTTCATGCTTCCACAAAAGATAAGGATCGGAAACGAAAGCGTTCGATTTGAAATACGTATTCAGCTCGGATGCAACATGCTGACCCAAACGCTCGTGTGCACTGGGAAGAATAGGCGATGGAGCAATGCGAGTGAGCCGGCAGAAAATTTCCGCGAGCACAACCGCCGTGAGAAGCGCAATGAGAACGCTAGCCCACAGGCGTAGTTTCCACACATAAGGAGGATACTTCTCCCGACGGAGCTCACGCTGAATCTCTCTGATAACATCCGCCATGCACTCCGAGAGAAAAGCAAAGTTTACTCCGGCAGCAACAGCTTTATGAAAAGAAGTCGGAAAAAAATAATCCACGGGGAATATTGGCGATTTTGCCAAATAGGCATGCATTGAATAAACAATTTCAGTCTTAGAAAGGACTTTCTCATGATAGATCCGCGTAACTTCCTCGAAATGGGTCTCCAGTTTCATGGTCACAAATGCCCCGCAATGCCTATGGGATTGAGAGTCGGCGCTGCAGCAATGAATGCCCTCGGCGTCGAAAGAGCTCCAGATGGTCAACTGGTTGCACTTCTTGAACTCGGCGATGACCATTGTGCGACGTGTTTTGCTGACGGGATTCAGGTCATTACAGGATGTACTTTTGGTAAAGGAAATATCCGAAAGCTTCACTACGGAAAATGGGGAGTAACTCTCATCGATAAGCGCCGACAAAAAGCTGTCCGCGTTTCTCCGCTCGCACAAGCGATGCTAGCCAATAAACAAACCGCTTTCTTTTCTGAATATCGAGAAAAAGGCATACCAGCATCCCAAGTTCCCCCCGAAGTGGTGAATCCCCTTGTCGAGAAAGTGATGAATGCTCCTATGGAAGCACTCATGTCCATTAGCGATGTTTTTGACTACGCATGGCAGGACGCTCCCCACACTTTCGAAAGCTTTGTGTGTAGCGAATGCGGGGAAATGACCGTAGAACCATACGGACGTATTCTGGGCGATCGCCATATTTGCATTCCCTGTCGTATAAAGCTTGCAGGCAGAGCGTAGAAGGGTCTCTCGTCCAAGAAAAATGACAGCCAAAAAAGAGAGCGCAGAAATAGCATCGCCACAAGAGCAAGAGAAAACCAAGCCATCTCTCGCATGGATAGCCTGGCAATTCCTCAAAATTGGGGCAATGGGTTTTGGTGGTGGGGTCGCCGTTATTGCTCTTATCCAACGAGAATGTGTCGAACGCAAAAAGTGCGTCGAAGCTGAAGAATTCCTTCATGGAGTAGGGCTGGGACAAATTCTTGGCTCGTTTGCGGTGAATACAGCATTCTTTGTGGGGCACCGAATGCGGGGGCTTCTCGGAGCCTTGACAGCGATGATTGCATTCCTCGCCCCATCAGTTACCCTTGTGATCGGGCTTTCTTGGCTTTACTTCACGACACAGAAAATTCCTTCTCTCCAAGATGCACTGAATGGCGCGGGACCAGTCGTTATTGCGATCATTACGTCAGCTGCAATCTCTCTCGGGAAGAAGACGCTCAAATCGCTGCCGGCGTGGTTCCTAGGCGGAGTAGGGGTTCTCGGAACATTATTTCACGTCTCACTCATTACTCTTATTTTGTGTGCAGCATGCGTGGGCTATGTTCTGAAAATGGCAAAGGAGAACTCGCTGACCGCAGGAAAACACACTAACTCCAGACAAGGTAGCGAGAAGGCACTCATGGGAGCGACTACCATTACCGCCGCAAAGGTCGCTACAGGAACGACGTCACCGATTCTCGTGGGGACAACAGCAGCTACGTTCTCTTTGTTCGCCCTTGCGCTCCTTTTTCTCAAAGTCGGATTCATGTTTTTTGGCGGAGGCTATGTTCTTGTTCCCCTTCTCCAACATGAGCTCGTTTCCAAGCTTCATCTCTTAACAGAGCGAGAGTTCCTCGACGGAGTTGCGATCAGCCAGCTCACTCCAGGTCCGATCGCAGTGTTGGCAACGTATGTAGGGTACCGATTTGGCGGGGCATTGGGTGCCGTTTTAGCTACGGCGTGCCTTTATGCCCCCGCCACGACACTCATGGCTTTCATCTCGCACGTTTATACGCGAATTCGCCATCTCGACAAAGTACGCGACGCTCTTGCAGGGATTTCTGCCGTTATTGTCGGAATGATCCTGGCCAGTGCGGTTGAACTTGCTCCCCACAGCAGCATATCTCTCAAGCACCCCTTCGGAATAGTCCTCGCAGCGACCTCCCTGTATTTTCTTGAACGGCACAAATGGCATCCAGCCATTCTTTTAGCTGCGGGAGCTTTGTTAGGAACTTTTTTGCCGGGTGTATTTGCGGGATGACCCTATGGGACATAACGGCCAATACATTTCGGAGAAGAGTCTCGATAGGCGACTTTTCGTCTCTATACTTCTCAATGGATTGATTGTCACAGTAGAGATTATCGGGGGATTCCTCTCAGGAAGTCTCGCTTTATTGAGCGACGCACTTCACAATCTCACAGATACAGGAGCCCTCGCGCTGGCTCTTGCAGCACGTATTCTCGGACGACGTCGTCCGTCACTCCGTCATACTTTCGGATTTCACCGTCTCGAAGTTATTGCAGCATTTGTAAACGGGGGCACACTTCTCGTTGTTGCCACGCTGGTCATTCGGGAAGCTATCGACCGATTCTTACATCCTGAACCGATAATCCAGAGAATCATGTTGCCTGTTGCCACCGTAGGACTTCTTGCGAATCTCGTCTCGGTTGTTCTCCTCCACGCGCACGACAAGCACGATCTCAATGTCCGTGCTGCTTTTCTTCATCTGCTCCAGGATACACTATCTTCGGTCCTTGTTGTTGTTGCCGCTGTCTTCGCCAATTGGGAATGGGGACACTACTTCGACCCAGCAGCTTCCCTGATCGTCATTGCGCTGGTCATGGGGGGCACTTATCGTCTTATTCGAAGATCTCTCCACATACTCATGCAAGGCACTCCCCCGGGTCTTGCAATCGAAGAGTTACGCAGCGATGTTGTTTCCCGGTTCGGACTCAGCGATATGAGACACATTCACGTGTGGGAGCTAGGAACTGGCTACCATGTCCTGACGGCTCACATTGTCGCGGGGAAAGACGGGATTTTGGCGACGCTCCAGCGCATCCCGGAGATTCGTGAGTACCTGCGAACAGAGTGGCACATCGAACACGCTACTCTCGAAGTTGAAGATGAACCTCGTGAATCATGCTCTCTTGAGGCTTCTCCAGCGTCGTAGGCACCTGCTCTCGACAGAGGTCATACATCATCATTTACGCGCGAAAGCGCTCCAACGTCCGTCGCGCCGATACACACGTACCGGCACATCAAATAAAGCGGAAAGATGCCGACTCGTGAGACAACGTGAGATCTCATCTGCGTCGAATACCTGCCCATTGCGTAAGAGAAGGGCATGTGTAAAAACCTCTGTTATTTCCTCGACGTGATGCGTCGTGAAGAGGATTGCCGGCGCATGCTTGTGCTGAGCCACGAGTTTGATTGTAGCGAGAACGAACTCACGGCCAGCAAGATCGAGCCCCGCGCACGGCTCGTCGAGAATGAGAAGTGATGGACGTCTCATCAAAGCGCGTGCGATGAGAATGCGTTGACGCTCTCCCGTGCTCATCACTCCAAATGGCTTTTCCAACAGGTCCTCTGTGTGTGTTTCAACAGCCACTTGAACGACGTGACGGAGTTCCTCTTGCGTAGGGGGATCAAAGAGATTCAGATGCGCACGAGCGCCCGTAATCATGATCTCAGCGCCGCAAAGGTCTGTCCTCAAATAGCGCATGAGCGGTTCGCTCACCAATGCAATTTTATGACGCAACTCCGAGAGGTCCACTTCTCCGAAGCGCTTGCCGAGAACGCGAACTTCACCATCAGTAGGCCAATGGTAACCCGTAATAAGATTGAGCAGCGTTGTTTTGCCTGCACCGTTTGGGCCAAAGATTACCCAATTTTCTCCTCGACGGACAGTCCATGTAATCCCGTCGAGAATGCGCCTGCCATCGCGTAAAAGGGTTATGTCCTTAAGCGAAATTACCTCGTTCATCACTTGTCGGTTTTTACTCAACTCTGAGAATCTTTCATGAGAACATGACTCGTTCATGAAAACATCGTTTCAAACAATGAATTTTGTCTCAGTAGCACAAAGATCGAGAAAAGTATCAGTGGTTCCTCTCGTAAGATGGATGCGTGGGGCGCTTTTGTGTTTTCTCCTGTCTCTGCTCCCAGATTACTCCCACGCTACGACTGTCTCTCTTGGGTCACTGTTTAAAGAGATCTCCACGACCACGAGCCGATCTTTGAGACTCAGTGTAGAGTTTGTTCCTTCTGATAGCAGATGGGTTCAAAGCGTGATAGAAAGAACGGACACGGCTCGGCGTATCCTCAATTCGCGAATGCCCGACGCACTCCTCGCCGAGATCCACGTTATCATAGCGCCAGACAAGAATGTTTTTCTTCAGCTCACTGGCGGCTGGGCTGAGCACTCCTCTGCGGTGGCCTTGCCCTCTGCCCCTGTTCCTACTATTATTATCAATGCGGAGGCTTTGCGTAGCGCTTCACCTGTGGAATTTTCCCAAACACTCATTCATGAGCTGTCGCACTTATATGTCGGACTTCGATTCAAAATGCCTGCCCCCAGATGGTTCGACGAAGGAGTTGCTCTCATCGCTGCCGATCAATGGTCGTTCGAAGATCAAGTAGCGATAGCTTTCGCAGCGTTTTTGAACAGAACAATTCCCTTGCGAGAACTGACTCACCACTTTCCCTATGGCTCGCCAAGGCAACGACTTGCCTACCAAGAGTCCGCATCAGTCGTCCGGTTATTAATGAACGAAAACGGTGGTTCTCTAAAGTATTTTCTTAGGCCATATATTGGTCCACAGGGGAAAGAACTGATTTCTGCTTTGTGGAATCCCCTCTATACTGATCCCCTCGAGCTCCGTTGGAAATCAAGCCTACGCTCGTGGCGCAATCTTGGATTTCTTGTCTATAATTCGGGAGCCTTTTGGATTGCCGTTGCGGTTCTCACGATCCTGGCATGGTTCCTAAAGCGGAGACGAAATCTTCTTCGACGACAAGAGTGGGAGGAGGAAGAACGAATTCTCAGTTCTCTGGACGACGAAGAAGATGCCTCGGAAAATTTCGAAGAGTTCGTCGACCCTGCAGAAAATGAGGATGACGAATATCGGGGTCTGCAAAACAAGCAGGAAGACCGAGACTAGAGTGAGCGTCAGCGCCTAGAGAGCGTCTTCGCCACGCTCCCCAGTGCGAATGCGATAAGCGTCCACAACATCCATGACGAATATCTTTCCGTCGCCGATATGCCCGGTACGAGCATTTTCCAAGATGACGTTCACAGCTTTATCGAGCAGTTCGTCTTCGACAACGATCTCGATCATCACTTTGGGCAAGAAGTAGATGTTGTACTCCACTCCCCGATAGATTTCCTTGTGACCTCGCTGCCGTCCATAGCCCTTGGCTTCCACGACAGTCATCCCCTTAATGCCCAGTTCGTTGAGGGCATCGCGTACCTGATCGAGTCGATGAGGCTGTATTATACATTTGATAAGTTTCATTGTTAGCGTCGTCTTCCTCACAAAAGAATTAAAACTTGCTCTCACGGAGCATAGGCGTTTTCGCCGTGCTGCGAAAGATCGAGACCGCTCTTCTCTTCTTCTTCACTCACGCGCAGACCCACTGTCACATCCACAATCTTAAGAATCAAGTACGACACACCGATAGTATAAACTATCGTCACAAGGATAGCGACACACTGGATCAGAAACAGTTTTAGATGCCCGTGAACTATTCCTTCGTTGCCACCGATGGCAGGATTTACCTGTGAGGTGGCAAAGACTCCTGTGAGCAAAGCACCAAGGGTGCCGCCAACACCGTGAACACCAAAGGCATCAAGCGCATCATCAATCTTACAACGCACCCTCACTGATACTGCAATGGCACACACCATTCCGGCAACAGCTCCAATGAGAAAACTCGAGAGGCTTCCGACAAAGCCAGCAGCAGGAGTAATGGCGACAAGGCCAGCTACCGCACCTGACGCAAAACCGAGAGCAGTGGGCTGACGTTTCATGAACCGATCATATAACAACCATCCGAGGGCGCCGCCTGCAGCACCACAGTGGGTCGCCACAAAAGCCACCACCGCCACCGTTGTCGCGCCAAGAGCGCTCCCGGCATTGAATCCAAACCAGCCAAACCATAGAAGCCCTGCGCCAAGCATGGTAAGGACAACAGAATGCGGAACAAATGGTGTTCGGGGAAATCCAAGACGTGGTCCTATGATGAGAGCTGCTACCAACGCCGTCATACCACTCGTAATGTGGACGACTGTGCCACCAGCAAAATCCAAAGATCCCAGATGTTTGAGCCAGCCATTCTCGCTCCAAACCCAATGTGCGACTGGATCGTAAACACACGTACTCCACAGAAGCACAAAGAGAACGAAAGCTCTGAATTTCATCCGCTCAGCAAAAGCTCCAGCAATTAGCGCAGGAGTAATAGCAGCGAACATGCATTGGTAAATCATGAAGAGCTGATGCGGGACGGTCGTGCTGTAGGCAGGGTAAGGCGTCAAACCAACCTCTCTTCCACCAATCCAATTGAGTGACCCAAGTATCCCGAACTTACCAATATGCAGCCAGGACGGACTGAATGCAAGACTGTAGCCCCACAGCCACCACTGAAGAGAAACAAGAGCCAGTGCGGTAAAGCAATGCATCATCACTGAGAGAACATTTTGCGCCCTGACTAAGCCACCGTAGAAAAGCGCAAGTGCAGGCGTCATGAGCATGACAAGCGCAGCGCTCAGCGCCAAAAAGGCAGTATCACTTCCACTAATATCAGATGTTGATCGAGGCGGATTGGTGGCGGAAACACACCCGCTGAGTAGCACCGCTAATGCACACACTAATCCAACAGGGACAATTGTCCTCAACGGAACGGCTCCATTCCCTGATGGTCTTGGATGGTTACCTGGCGTTGTCATGTTGAGTCGCATTACTCCTCGTCATCTCGTAGAGACGCACTGCATAGAGCGTTGTACGAGGAGTAATGCAATCTTCGCGCCACCAGGAGATGCTCTCAAGAGCCCCCATTGAGGTGCTTATTGCGCAAAAGTCGTCAATTCCGCACATCTTACATGCAACAAAAGCACCGTTCTCCGGTTTCCCTCGTCTTCGGTACGAGGAACCCACAATTCAGATCCATTGCGCGACTGGCACATCAATCCGCAACAAGCGGATAGGAACGAATCTCGATTCGATCGACTGTACAATTCCCTTCTTCGAGAAGTCCGTTAGGCGGCGGGCTCAAGGTATCCATGAGATCGAATCCGACGCGTAGGTCGCGCCGAGAGGCTGAATTCACTCCAGGACCAGGCTCAGCACTGATGTTTGGCATCCGCGCACTGAGATCGCCGGTTTTGTCGGAGCGGATGTCGAGGCTCATCGGTGTGTGCACGATCATCGTGTACCAACCTCCCGTTGTTTCGCCTGTATTTTTGTCGGGATTGAGGCACCCCACACCCGGTAGTGCCTGCCCGGCAATCGTGTTGTTTGTCGGTCCCGCCGAGAGAGCGCCTCCAATTTCCAGTTTTTGCGACCAGGAGAATCTTATCGAACGGCTCCGCAAGCGCAGCTGAGGATTGCGATTTGATTGAGTCGACGAACTCACGTGGAAACGAATTTTGTACTGCTTGCTTGGCTCGACACGCAAACGTGCAGTGTAGTCGGGGTCCGTTCCGAAATCGATAGCAGCGACTCCCAGTCGTGTTCCACCCAACTGGTTATTAAAGCCTACAGAACTGACAGTGACTCCAAAAGGTCCTTCCACATAGGAAGGTGCGTAAGTATTATCTCTTGTACCGTAATCACCTTCCGTGCTGCTCGTAAACAGGATGCTGAAAAGATCTTTTACTGCTCCGGTTTGCGCAGAGCTGAGATTGCCCGCGTCACTTGGCGTAGGCGCGTACGTTTTTGCGGGCGGGACATCATCAGAAAGCGCATTACTCGGGTAGGTGCCGAGCACCAGTTCGGTAAGAGCAATATACCCATTGTCTTGTGGGAAAACACCGTAGGCTTCGAACCCAGCAGAAATTCCTTCTGAAGAGGCATTCGCCACCAGATACGGAACGTCGACGGGATCGAAGTCCACACGATACAGTGATGGTTTTGCCGGATCGGTCGACGGCCTTAGCTCCTGTTCGAGTGCTTCATCGGAACTAGACATGTTCGTGTGGTTGAAGACTTCGAGCATGGAATTTTGAGCATAGCGAATAGCAAGGCGCGCTCTCAGATTGGGGATTGTGTTTGTTTGCGTGGGATTCGCTTGTCCGGTGGCATAGACGTAAAACTTGCCGCGAACGATCTTGTCCGTCCCGACAGAGCTGTAGGGCAACCATTTCGAGGAGTCCGTCATCCACCCCGCCACACGATAGCGCGACGCATCAGATGCAATCCCGGCGCGCAGAGCAGTATTCCCCGCATCATAGTCGGCGAAAGCTCCATTATTTGGGGTACGGACAAATGTATTCCACCCAGTCGTGGTTGTGAACGTCTCATCCCACGCAGGCGTCATCTGAAGGGGGAAGAAGAAATCGAGGACGCGCTTCATGACCTCGTTGCGTGTGGCATCCTGCAAGATCGTCTCGAATGGGAACGCCATATACACAAGTTTGTATGTGCCACTGTACTGCACCGCAGCGATGGGCCCCGCCGAGGTTGCCGTGGGAAGATAGGTCACGTAGTCGAAATAGAGATGCCCCGTTTGTGTCGATCCTGCTTTTTGAACCTGAATGGAATCCAATCGCACATTCGGGCCATCAATGATGTTGTTGGATGCATTCGCCCATACGCTAAACGGATCTTTTCTGATATCCCACCGAATCTCTCTCCAACCCGTAAAATCAATGGTCAGCCAATTATTGACAAAGATTTCATTGTCCGAGTCACGAAGTGCGACACGCACCCGATGCCCTGAATTATCACCGTAGACCCAGAGCGAGAAGATAGAGTCTGCGGGGAACTCAGGCAACGTGCTGTTATACTCTCTAATAAAATCACCAGTCCCCCACACGTAGTAAAGATCTCCTGCTCCAGTTCCCTGAAGAAGGGGTGAAGACACGATCGCAAATGTACATGCAGCATCCGCATTTGTCTGGCTGCTGTAGTTGGGATCTTTCCACCCACCGATGGCATCCAAACCATCAAGAAGTGTGGTGCTACTGGCATAGTACATGGCAGGGATTGAGCCACCAGAGGTGGTAATAACATCAGGATATCTCACAGCATAGCGGGGACCAGTCCCGTCGTCGAAAGTAATACCACCGAGACCTGCGAATACAGACCCAGCAGCTCCCGTCGCACCATAGACGCCGGCATTGTCTGCGACATAATTTGCACGGAGCGTCGTATCGACAAAAGTGGTAGATCCGCCGCGGTCAAGATCCCAGGCGATTTCTGCTCCACTAATGAAAAGCTTCCCGCCAGCATTAAGATAGTTGGTAAGTTTCGTCTGCTGCGCGGGGGTGAGCGATATGTCATTTGTGGGATCCGTCACACTCACTTCGGCTTGAATTCCGCCGATCCAGACGACAGCAGCATAGTCTGTGAGATTGACGTAGTTCAGCTCGACGGCTTCATCCTCGCAAGAATCGAACGCAATTCGACGTCCCCAGCCTGCAATCGCGTTCGCATGCTCGACGATGTAATCAAAGGTGTTCATCTTTGCGAGACGCTGCCGGTAAAGAACCCCATCACTCCAAGGCACTGCTTGACGAGTCGCCATATCGAGTTTGTCGAAGCCATTGACAATGAGGACCTTGGGGGCTTGTGCGTCCGTCGTCGTACGTACCGCCATCACCTCGGTTGGAAAACTCTCCCCTCCCTGATTTGTTGCCGTGACATAAAAGAAATAGTTGGTATCAGGAGTAAGGCTGCTAAGAACATAGCTCGTTGTACTCACTCCGGCAACAGGGATGGGCGCAGGGAAGGCGCGTCCATGTGCGCTCACGTACACATTGTAGCCTGTTGCAGCGTCGCCCAACACTCCTTGCGTATCGGTGAGAGGTTGATCCCACTGAAGTCTCACACTCGTTGAACCAGTCTGGACGACGCGGAGATTACGCGGGGGCTCGGGAAGAAGGTAAACAGGCGTACTATTACGATTCGCCCAGAATTTCACAATTCCCTGGTAGATCGCACGACCCATCACTTGCCGGAATTTGGGATCATGGTAGAGGGACATGTCCGTGGCGTTATCGTGGAACAGCCATTCACCGAGGAAAATGGGCATGACATCGCCTACATTGGACGGGTTATTCTCGCTGTATGTCCCATAACGCTTTCCCACGCCATGATTAACAAAAAGAGAGCTGTAGCCTTTCTGGCAGTCGTTGAGAACCTCATCGTGGATGTAGTTCCTGAACGTATCGTGCCACGTGCCCTCATAGCCGGTGTAAACATATGTATCCATCCCCCGAGCCGTCCCGTCGAAAGCGTTAGTATGAGAGCTAATGTAAACACTATCTTGCGCGGGAGCACCGTAGGCACTTGCACCATCGTAAAGCCACTTTCCGAACTTGGGTCTGGCAGGCCAACCATCTTGCTCATCGTTACCAGATCCGTCATAGAGCGACGACGGAGCACCACTGTATTGAATGTGGTAGCGAGCTTCCTCTTCGAAGCGCGGCTTTCCGCTCGTTCCTGCCGCTCCGCGACTGATAAGCCCCATGCCGCCGCCAAACCGAACAGCATCTGCACTGACATAATGCGAAGTAGAGCTTGAGTCATTGAGAAGCTCGACGCTTGCTCGATTCTGGTCAACTCCACTCTCGAAATAGAAAGTCCCCAAATAGATCCACGTAAAGCGCCGCATCCGTTGATCGATATAAACGTCTGTCACACCGCCGGCATGGTAGATCTTGTAGTGAGCCGCAGGCGAACGGTTTGTGTAGGCGCTATGCGAGACATAGACGTTATACCATCCTGCAGCAGGGATGCGGGGGACCCATCGCGCGGTTGCAGAAACGGCCCGCATGCCGCATTGAACTAGCCGATTTGTTCCCGACGAGAAGGGATCTGTTCCGGAAACATAGGGGGAGGCAATATTCTTGTAGCCAGCAAGAGAACTGTTGAACCAGCCACTCCCTGTTTCGTAGTAACCAGTCGTCCCGTTCCAGCCATCATCGTTATCAACAACGACCATGTTTGGATTGAAATCCAGTTCTCGGACGCTAAAGACGTCCGCGCCCGCATTGTAACAATACGCCCACACCCACTGATTGACGAGCTCAACGTTCGAGAAATCCTCGATGTTGTTGAGAGTAAATCCCCGCTGAAGACTCCAGTTGTCGCTTGTGTCACGCCACGTCCAGCCATGCCCTGGGTTCAAATAGACTGCCTTTCCGGAAAGGGCTCCAACAGGGCGCGTACCTGCCGGGCGGGGAAATTCATTAAGACGAGAGACATCCTGAGACGAATCTGTCGAGCTCGTGGACTCATCACGTGCAGGAGGCTTTGCTACATCGGGCGTGGTATCCACTGTCGGCAATTCTTCGCGCGGCAAAAACGAGTCGAGCGGCAAATAGTCACTCGTACCAGGCTTCCGCGCCAGAATTTGAAAACTTTGAATAGGCAGATTTTGAAGATTCAAGATGACCGCTTGGCTAATCCTGTCGAAGTTTTGCTGAACGAGAGCAGCCGATGAAATAAAGTCATCAGGAAAATCGAGAAGCACTCGAAGTTTGCCATCGGCGAATTCAATATCATGGAGAGAGGTGGGAGAAGGAAATGGCTGGTGCCTTTGATCGGAGATCTTTTCACGCGATGTATCCAGAATTGCCCGGACAATTGTGACAGCTTGCGTCCTCACATCGTCGGTCTTCTGCAAAGCAAGCTCAGGGCGAGGAACCGCCACATAGCCCGACTCAACCGGTAGAATAATAGAAGGAACGGAGGAAGGTTTCTCTTGAACAAGAGGTTTCCCATCCGGTCCTAGCCCAAAATCAGCGAGCTTGTCAGACTGCGTCGTTTCGGCTTGTGCCAGCGCAATGGCTGAGCCCACCAAAAGTCCCGCCCATACATAGGTGAAAGATTTCATGGCCCGTTACCCTTTCCCTCTCTACTCTCGTAAAACAAGGAGGACAGATATTGATGCAGGGTCCTCTCATAACAATCATGTCAACTGAGCGAGATTCTCATTCAAGAGAAATTGGAACTGTCTGCGAAAAGCAGTTACTCTCTTCTCTCAGACGCGCATTCCTGGGTAACGCCGCCATTCGTCTCTATGGGCATACGTGCCGACAAAAATGCTCCCACATGAAAGTGGTCGCTTGCAAAGCCCCGATGGGCAGAACCACACAACGGAAAGGGGTAGAAACTGATCATGGGAACATCGTGCGAGACGGAGGAGGGATCTGCTCGGGATAACCGGAAAATCTGCGGCGTTTGAGAAATTAGGCGGATGTTAAAGTCATGTCTGGGGTTGGCTATGCACCTTTTCACCGACATGACTCGCCGAAACGCTATCTCGTAGTGCGTGAGCTCATGCGCATGGTTTTGCACTCGAATCGCTCTTTTTGCGCGGTTTGATCAACTGACTCCAGTTTGTGGCAGTTCACTATCAGATCTCCCGCGTTTGTCACATGCACACGCTCTCAACAGTTTCTCATGGAGTCCGTACGACGCGAGAGCTCGTCACCGAAGAGCAGCTTCAATCTGGTCCCGAAAACTCTGGGCTGCGAGCATGACTGCCTTGACTGGGTCACCGGTTTCCTCAACTGTCGAGGGGAATAAAATCGAGCGCGAGACATTGACAAGAAACCGAGGATTCGTCCGCGCCTGGACAGCATCGAGTATTTCTCCGAGATTCCCTCCCTGGGCACCTATCCCAGGAATAAGCAAAGGCAGCTCCGGAGCTACTTCCCGCACACGTGCCGCATACTCTGGCCTGGTCGCACCGACCACAAGTCCCACGTTTCCCCGACTATTCCATTCGACAGCCTTTTCGGCAATACGCAAATAGAGATCGTGCGCGAGGAGAAAGTCAGCAGCACCAGGATTCGATGTGAGGCATAGGAGAAATACTCCTCGCTCCGGCCAGGCCAGGAACGGTTCCACGGCATCACGGCCCATGAGGGGATTCACTGTGACGGCATCGAATCCACCGCGCTCCAGGATAGCTTCCGCATACTGCTTGCTCGTGTTCCCAATATCGCCCCGCTTCCCGTCGAAAATGACGAGGTGATCCAGCTGGCTCGCATGCACGTGCTTGGGGATTTCGACGAGACCGCTTTCTTCAAACTCAAAAAACGCCGCATTTGGTTTGAAGGCCGCAGCATAGGGAGCAGTTGCGCTCACGATGAGGCGACAGATAAGGTCCTTTACGACTTCGGATTCTTCCACGAGCTGGCTTGGATCGAGTCGCAACGGAGCCTGTTTTCCTTCGTTTTCACCACTCGTTACAACGTGCAGCTCTAGCGGTTGACTCTCCAGCATTCGCAGAAGTTCGGAGCGAAAGAGCGTGAGGATTTTCTCGGGCTCGGGATCGAGTCCCACGCATAAGTGCGAGCGACGTCGGGCACATACAGATACTAATCGCTCTGCAAAATTTCCCATAGCTGACAACCGCCTTTCTTCTTATGGATTTCTCTGGAAATGTTCGACTTATCTCGTTTCGTCAATCGCACCCCTACCGCATGCGCTCACAGGTAGATGCTCAAGAGATTCTGTCCTGGTTTCTGAAGTCTCACACTCAGACGACCGTTCTCGTATTTGACGTCAGGAATTGCCACCGGCCCATCGTTGATCTCGATTCGCCGAGGCTTTCGGGGAAGAACTACCACCACGGTGTCCGGCGGATATCGATTATCCACCTGAACCTCTACTCGGATTCTGTTGCGTTCAAGTCGCACAATATTTCCCCCCAGAAATGCACACTTGCCCCAATCAGCAACCCATATTTGCGTATTCCAATGAATCAGCTCCGCCAGCACAGGCGGAGCAAGCCACCATAGATGTCTATTCGCTTTTGCTTTTTCGAGATACTGGCGCAATGTATCTTGCCCATCGATTCGCAGGCGCGCACGCAAATAAAGGTGCGGAAGTGTTATGTACCCAGAGTTATTCTGATAGATTGTCCGAAAAGGATAACGCCACGTTCCATCGTACCAGTTCGGATACGCCTGCTCGAAAGTTCGTTCGTAATCCATGAGCAAATCGGGAATATAGGTTGCATAAAGATCGAAAGCTTCAGGCTGAACGCCGTTACCTGATATATTCGACGTAACGTTCCAAGGATAAGAGCCAAGTTCGCCGCTTAAAAATCCCTCCCCTTCATGGAAACCAATAACAAACGAATTCGGTGCTTTGAGGCGATTGGCTTCGGCAAAAGCGTTGTAGGCAAAGCGGGTCATGACGGGAACCGCACAGCGCGCGGCCATGTAGAGCCCGTAATGATACTCCTCGATACGCCCAACTTCGCGAGCAAGTTTGGCGTACGAAAGGGTCCCCACGTAGGCAGCATTTGTGCAGTCCCCTGCTCCCGTACCATGGCCGTGAACGCCATTAGAGGGACGCATCCATTCCCAGTCGTCTGCAACGGCAAACCACGAGAACATGCGTTCCACGACTTCCCATTGTTTGGCGAGCAGTTCCCAGTCGCCAAGATATTTCAGGGCGGTGTAAAGTCCGTAGAGAGAGAGTCCGTTTCCCCACTCCTGGTCATAACGGTCGAAATAGGGTCCCTCGATGTAATAGCTCCACCAGAACCGCAACGCAGAGAAGGGTTCGACCGAGTCGTACCAGACACCGTTTTGCAGGTAAGCGGGAATCACTGCACGACTATTTGCTGTTAGCTTTTCGCGGTTTTCTTGGGAGAGGAGGCTGAACGCTTGAAAAGCCTGCGTTCTGCCTTTGTACAAGACGTCGACTCCGGGACCAACGCACGTCGTCGCAACATCTGAAACCGACTCATTGAGGAGGGATTTTAGGTTTTCCTCCTCTGCGACGTTCAACAGAGCCCGCTCTTCCAGAGGGGGAATTGGAAGATCATAATGCCACACGACCAGATCGCTTGCCGCGCGGGACAGGGGCATTTTCTTTTTGCGCAGGGGGCCGCTCGCCGTCGCGTCATCTGGCAGTAGCGCAAAAAGCTCGCCGGAGAACGTCAGCACCCCTGTGAGAGTCGTTTCTCGGCTGTCGACGGGATATTTGAAGCTGTTCTTAGCAAAAGTTAACTGTGGAGGGATAACCAAGAAGGGAGGAAGGGCAGCGGAATTTCCCAAACAGTTTTCATAGCGAGCGAGTTGATAAATTCGGACTCGCTTGGAATCTTCGAGCACGTGGAAGTACTCGTCGACAGCATTCGGAATATTGGCTCCCATGCGTAACCACTCGCGGAGAGTCGCACTTACAGGCCGTGATGGCTCGAGGAAACTGACCACTTCGGAATAGTTTTCGGCTGCTCGGGGCAGTTCGAATCCGCGGATACCGTATGGATAAAAGATAGCGATCTGAGGACGAGCTTTTGATTTTGGCAGGCGGGTGACGCTAAGCACTACCCTTTCAGCTGTCCTCGTCATATTGGCAATACCACCCGTCACGAGGACAATCGCGGGGGCAGTCTGCTGGCCAGGTCCGAGCATCAGACACGCGAAGATACCGTCTTCGGACTTCAGCCCTGCGACGCTCGCAATATCGTGAGGAGGAATAAGATAAGTTTCGGGAGCGCCGCCTTCACTCTGTGTAGCACACACAAATGCCGAACCCTCTTCAAGCCTCCAAACGATGCCTGGATAAAAAACGTGGGTGAGGGCAGTATATTGAACAGGCTTGTCCCGATATGTAGCGTTTACCCGTACAAGCTTGTGCCAACCATCGATCCCGCTCTCACTCTTGTCGCGCACAACCTCGCACGATGACACAGCGTCGAGAACCACGCGAAATGCCGGAGAAAATCGGTTTTTTATGTGCGTTGGCCCGACCTCGGACACGGCGGGAAGTCCGTCAGTGAAAAGCAGACCAAATCTCCCAAAACTCGCTCGCTTTCTCTGCACAAGGGCACCCGACGAATCAGGATCGACGGCGAGAATAGCTTCGCGCGCCTGCAATTCGGGGATCGTTGTGGCAACAGAAACTCCAATGGGAAGTGAGGTGGCTTCCGGAGGTCGGGGAATAAAACCTATCGTGAGAGGCGTTCGCCGAATTCCTACAACGGAACGACCGAAACAGCCCCGGAGCTGAATTGCGAGCACATTCTGACCTTCGCGAAAAGCAGTGGGAGGAATGTAATAACTTCGGGGAACGCCTGTGTCCGTTATGCCCCGACCGCTCGTTTTTCCCACTATTTGCCCATTGAAATACGTTTCATCGTCACCCTCCAGGTCGCCGATAGTCAGCTCGGCACCGAAAGCGGTCTGGCCAGGCACTTCGATGATTGTGAAAAGAGTCACCGCGGAACGACTACCCAAGTTGAATAGTTGGGTTGGGGTAGTCACGGCTGCCCGCGAGAGGACTTCGTTCGGCGTAGCGGAAGGCGGCAAGTCACTCGAAACGAACCACTTAGCGCGCGTGAGGTCTATGCCGCGAAACTGAACATCTACCTTGCCACATTCATCAGCGTAGAGACGTCCGCTCGCACTCACGAGGAGGAGAACAAGCGCGAGAAGGCATTTCGCCGCGCCCCGCGCGTGTGGACACGACGGGCGTCTTCTCCGCATCACCGACTCACTTTTCATAGCATGAGATGGTGAGGATAGCGAGAAAAGAGCTCAACAGAAAACCCAGTGCCACCTCGAGAATGCCGCGAAAGAAGTCCGATTGGTTTCATCCCCGGCAGCATGCTTGGACGGTGCCCGAGAATGTAAGAAGCACCACAATTTCGGCCGTTCGCAAAACTCCACCCGAGGAGTTCAGCGCACCTTTGCTGGGCTCGATTGGCGACTGTGCGCGACCACGTTTCGTGAATCGGAGTGGAAAGTGGAAGAAATGTGCATTTTGCTTGTGTTTATTTGGAGCGATTCAAATACTTCCATTTTGTAATCGTGTCGCATTTCGTGAAGGGAAACAAAGCGCCGTGTATCATCACCAACCAAGCCCTGTGCCGCGCAGAAACAGCTGCCTTCGCTACCGGAGCTGCCGTTTTCCGCTTGCCACTCAGCACACGTTCTGTTTCCTCCTTGCTAGCCTCCTCTTTCTCCTCCACGCGCCAGCATCGTTCGGCGCTTTCCCCTCACCTTCTGACTGGCGTGACGTCACCATTTATCAAATAATCACCGACCGCTGGGACGATGGCGATCCCTCCAATAATACGCTCAACACAACCTACAATCCAAGCGCCGGCGACAAAACACACGGAGGCGATTTCAAGGGCATTCAGAAGCGGCTCGGATACATCAAGGGATTGGGAATGACTGCAATTTGGATCTCTCCGATTCCTCTCAATGCTTACGGAGAGTATCATGGTTACGGAGCTCGCGACTTCACACAAATTGACCCACACTGGGGAACACTCGCAGACTTAAAATCGCTTGTGGATGCCTGCCATGCGCAGGGGATTCGCGTCATTCTCGATGTCGTGTGTAACCACGGTGGGAATCTCTTCAACGACAACTCTTACATCGCGCCTCCGGCGGCCTACACGCTCACGTATCGAGACCCCTTGCGGACCCACGCCGCACCGTTCAATTCAACAGCATACTGGCACGCCCAAGGATCTATCGGGAACTGGACCGATCCGGAACAGATTCTCGGAGAACTTTTTGGTCTCGACGATCTCAAGACAGAAGATCCATACGTCCGCACACAACTCATCAACATTTGGTCGAATTGGATTACATCTCTCGATGTCGACGGCTTTCGCATCGATACGGTGAAACACGTTGAAATGGGATTCTGGCAGACTTGGGCACCGGCGGTGCGCGCGAATGCAGCCGCCTTCGGGAAATCTCAGTTTTTCATGTTCGGGGAAGTCTTCGATGGCGACGAAGCAAAATGTGGATCCTATACGGGAACAAAGGCTGGTGGGCCATTTGCCCTCGATAGCGTGCTCGACTACCCTCAGTACTATCGAACGAATAGCGTTTTCGGCACGGCAAGTACAGGAGCACAGACTCTCGTCGACCACTACAATGCCTTGCCAGTATATTACGATCCTGCTGCCCAATACCGCCTCGTAACCTTCCTCGACAACCACGACAACCCACGGTTTCTTTCGTCATCGTTTGCAAACAACCGGATTGCACGGCTCCACGCGGCTCTCGTCTACCAGATGACCTCCTACGGCGTTCCGTGCGTTTACTACGGTACTGAGCAGTATTTCAACGGCGGCGGCGACCCCTATTGCCGAGAAGATATGTTCGACGGCCAGTTCGAATTTGGTCCTTCGCTGGGAAACAATTTTGATCAGACCACGTACGGTTATCGCCTCCTGCGCCAGCTCAACCAGCTCCGGCGCGAGTACTCGGCTTTGCGACGTGGCTCGCTCCTCGTGCGCGAAGTTCACTCGTCGCCCGGAATCTTTGCTTTTTCGCGGATTGATGGGCCCCAAGAGATTCTCGTGGTGGTCAACACCTCGGACTCGAACCAGACGGGTCAGGAATGGCAAACCGGATTCGCGGCTGGGACAACCTTAGTGAACATTCTTAATCCTTCTCAGACCGTGACGGTCAACCTCTCGAATAAGGTCCCTGCTGGTACGCCGATTGTTGGGAACGGTTTTGCTGTTTTCGTCCCATCCTACGAAGTTGTCAACATGGAGCCGGAAGTCGTGAGTGTGAGCGTGGCACAGGGCGACTCACTCGTTACTCCTCGCGACGCTATTACTATCACCTTTAGTGAACCAATGAACGAAGCGTCCGTAGCAAACGCGCTTTCTTTCGATCCCCCTGTTACGGGAACTCTGACATGGTCCAACGGCTCGACAGCCGTCACATTCACCCCTTCAGGCAATTGGCCAAGCTTGAGCAACATGGTTTTGCGAATTGGAGAAAGTGCCACGGATACTGCCGGAGCAATTCTCCGCGGCGGGTTCGAGCGCGAATTCAAAACCGTGTATTCGAGCGGAGGTGGCGGTGGAGGCACACCAGATCCCGCAATCGATGGAACAATAATCGGGGATCCGCGCTGGGGAGCACCCATCTCCGTTCAGACGGTTCAAACTGGCTTTGGAGATAATACTGATCCAACACCAGACGGCAATAGCGGCGGAAGTGAACTTGACCAGCTCTTCATCACTTCCACCACAACGACTCTCTATCTTGGCATTGCCGGAAACCTTGAGCCGAACGGTAACGCTATCATACTCCTTTTCGATACGAACGGCGCAGCAGGTGGCGCCAATATCCTCGACGGCACAGGAGCAACGTCCACATGGCTAGGCTCTCAGCCTAATAGTGCAGCGGGCACACAGATGCCAACGGGGTTTACCCCCGACATCATTCTCGAAGTCCAGGCGCACAGTCCTAATCAAACGGTCTCTCTCTATGCTTACACTTTTGACGCAACCGGGAAACTTCATAGCGAGGATGCCGTGGGACAGATCGAGGCTCGCCCAGGCTACCCCACAGTTGGAACTGTGACGGGAACGATCAATGGACATACTTATTCTTTCGACATTGGGCTCGACAATAGCCACACAGGGCCCGTCGCTGCGGGAAGTTCCTCTGCCAATCCTACAGGTGCTGGTGCTGCCACAGGGCTTGAAATCTCCATCCCAACAAGCCTCCTGGGGACAGGACCGTACGGGATCCTCGTCGGCTTAACCGGCGCAAGCGGGTTTTGGTCAAACCAGTTTCTTCCCCCCATGACACCAGGAACAAATCGTGGCTGGAAACCCAATCTCGCCACACGTGGGATCACACCGATAACCTATTACCTTCCCGTATCGCTCAGCCGAGTGGAATTCTATTGATTACCGAGGCGTTGCTTCGCCACAGCAGCTCTTTGAAAACTATCTCTGCCCGTGAAGAGCCTCGCGCAAAATTTCGCAGATATCCTCTTTTGTGAGTGCGACGGGATTCGCTTTGGTCGAACTCGAATTCTGCCCTTTCTCAGCAATGACTGGGATATCCACTTCTCTCAGCCCGAAATCGGCGAGAGAGGAAACGCCTAGACTGGTTACATAAGCATTCAGCCATTGCGGGAGGTCACCTGCGTCCGCGGTGTCACAACGCATTGCGATGCGCGCTAGCTCGGCATATCGCGCCAACGCAGGATTCTGTGGCTCGCGCTCGCGGAGCAATCGGATGTTCGTCCTCACCACGGGAACGAGTAACGCAGCGCATATCGCTCCATGCGGCGCGTGGAGAAAACCGCCCAGGGGACCCGCAAGCCCATGCACAGCTCCGAGCCCTGCGTTCGCCAGCGCCACCCCACTATAAAAAGCAGCGAGCATCATCGCCCCCCGCGCCTCTTCGTCTCGTCCATTTGTGGCAGCGCGTGGCAAGGAAGGGAATGCAAGCGCAAGCCCCTCCCGACACACGGCATCGGTCAACGAATTCGCGCGCTTGCACACAAATGCTTCGATAAGCTGTGTGAGGGCATCAAGACCACTCGCTACCGTTTGGGGAGAGGGAAGCGAGAATGTGAGGCAAGGATCGAGAATCGCCGCCCAGGGAACTAGAAGCGGGCTGCGGATACTCACCTTGACCCGCTGGTCGGGGACGTCAAGGACAGCGTTTCGTGTCGCTTCTGATCCTGTACCAGCCGTCGTGGGAATCGCAAGAAAAGGAACAGCAGGGTGGGTCAGCGGCTTGGCGTTACCCACAACCTCAAGATAATCGCGTAGAGGTCCCGGGTTGGTGAGAAGTCCCGCGACCACTTTGCCGACATCAAGCACACTGCCTCCGCCTATCGCCACAACGATTCCGGCATGCCACTTACGGGCACACTCAAGCGCGTTCTCCGCATCTTCGACTGTGGGCTCTCTCACCACCTGGAATATCTCGAACGGAATCTCCGCATCTCTCAGCGAAGAAAAGATCTCCGAGAACCGCTCGGGAGTCTTGCCGGTCACAACAAGAAGTTTTTGACCTCCCCACTGTTCGACGATCTCCCCGACAGCCCGGACACTCCCTGCACCGTACAGAATCTTCCGTGGGAGAATCCATTCAATGAGCACTTTTCCACCCCTCTTCGAGTGGAAAGATGTTTCTAAACTTTACGCTGGTGCGCTGTTCCGCCATCATCGAAGCAACCGCGTCGCGCCATCGAAGATAGTGTGCTGTTTCCTTATGGGCTGCTGCCGCTTGCTCATCTCGATACACTTCCACAAGCACAAAACGAGTCGGATCGTCTAGCTGTTGCACAACATCGAAACGCGCTACCCCCGGCTCTCGAAGACTGTTACGTGCATTGTCGAGCGTAGCCTCGATAAACTGATCGACGCATTCCGGCTTCACATGGACGAAAACGTGAACGATAAACATTGCAAATGTTCAGCTCCTCTGGAGGCAGGTTTCAAAGGTGGTCCCTTGGCTACTCGCGCCGTATGGCGAGCGCCTCATGAAATAGTCTGTGAAAAGAGAAGCGAGCACCACAGCCTTTTGCACTGTCGTGCTCGCCTCATCTTCACAAAGTATTCACGCACACATGCGTGGGGTCGATGTTACTTCGCCGGACAGGCAAAAATGCTGGCAATGCCATCGCCCACAGCGCCGACGAACATTGCGGTGCCCTGGAAAACAGCTGCCACCGGTGCGAGAGGATTGAAGCAGGGAGCCTGGCATACGGGCTCACACACTACAACCTTGTGTGCCGGTTTTGCCGGTTTGTGCTTCACAGCCTTCGCCTCGCCCATGAGCGGGACTCCAACGAGAGCAGCAACGATTGCTACTGCGACCAGCTTCTTCATAATCCTAACCTCCTACCTTCAAGATTTTACGCACACCTTCTGTGTGCGTATCACGTATCTACTGTGTTGATATACACTTTCAAGTGAAAATTCTTATCATAATCGCACAGGAGGCGCCTCTCCACCTGGTGTGCGAAAACGCCCTCTACGGGGCATCCGCAAGCTTTCTAGTATGTCATAATAAGGTACAGCATCATCTCAGCGATGACGCGAAAAAGCACTCCATGCAGTTCCATGTGATTTTGCGCTTGAAGACACGGTGTCCCTCCCGCGTCATGAGAGATCTCACGCTAAACAATGACCCATCCGGTCAAAATGCTTGGAAACGTTACGGCAAGACGGGAGTACTGACGAAATTGAGAACAAAGGAAGAGTACATCGCGGCAGCGGAGACGTACCTTACACCCAACTATGGCAAACGAGATCTTGTTCTCGTTCGCGGCGAAAAGTGCAAAGTATGGGACATCGATGGCAACGAGTACCTCGATTTTCTCTCGGGCATCAGCGTGAATAATCTTGGACACTGCCCACCTGCTGTTGTCGAGGCGGTACAAGCCCAAATCCAACAATTCATGCACTGTTCGAATTTCTATATCATTCCCTCGCAGGTTGAACTCGCCGCGCAGTTATGCGAACTCAGTTTTGCGCGGCGATGCTTCTTCTGTAATAGCGGAGCGGAAGCAAACGAGGCAGCAATCAAATTAGCTCGCTTATATGCTAAAAAAAAGTTTTCTCCAGAAGGTTATGAAATTATCACGATGCGCAATTCTTTCCACGGGCGCACACTCGCAACCATCTCCGCCACGGGACAAGAAAAAGTTCAGAAAGGCTTTGAGCCCCTCGTCCCTGGCTTCCGATATGCAACTTTCAACGATATAGAAAGCGTGCGGGCTGCCATCACGGAACACACATGTGCCATCATGCTTGAGCCGGTGCAAGGTGAAGGGGGCATTGTGCCTGCACAGCCTGAGTTCCTGAAGGCAGTGAAAGACCTGTGCGTCGAGCGCGGCTTTCTCCTTATTTTTGATGAAGTTCAATGTGGAATGGGGCGATGCGGAAGACTTTTTGCCCACCAGCTCTACGGCATTGACCCAGATATCATGACACTCGCCAAAGCGCTGGGCAATGGCTATCCCGTCGCGGCAATGCTGGCGACAGAGGAAGTCGGTCAACACCTTACCGCTGGTACTCACGGCTCGACTTTCGGCGGGAATCCCCCTGCCTGCGCTGCTGGTGTTGCAGTACTCCGCGAAATGGTTACGAAAAATATCCCAGCCTATGCGGAACAGATGGGCAACAAATTCGTCGGAATGCTGCGCGAGCTACTTTCCTCTCTGCCCAATGTGAAAGAAATCCGCAGCAAAGGGCTCATGGTTGGAATAGAGCTCACACACGAAGGCGCACAAGTTGTGAAGGAGTGCCTCAAACGTGGTCTCATTATCAATTGCACGATGGGCAATGTGCTGAGACTTCTCCCGCCGCTCATTGTCACCGAAGACGAATGCAAACACGCAGCGACAATAATTAGCGAAGTTCTGCAGCTCGAAAGCGTGACTGGCACAGGTTCCTCATCGAACACTGCCGCCAACGCCTAAGGGTATTCCACAAAATGAGGTTGAGTAAAAATGCGTGATTATTTGCGAGCGACTGATTTTGACAGTGCGACAACTCTCGAGCTTTTTCGACTTGCTTCGGCAATCAAAGTGCGGGCCAAGAAACGTGAGTACCTGAATCTTATGGAGGGGATGTCCGGCATCCTTCTCTTTCAGAAACCGTCGCTGCGCACACGCGTAACGTTCGAACTCGCCCTCCATCAACTCGGAGCCTATGCGATGTACCTCTCGCCCGCAGAGGTGGGTATGGGGAAACGCGAAAGTGTTTACGACGTCGCAAAGAACGTGGAACGCTGGGTCGACGTCGTCATTGCTCGAGTTTTCGCACAGAAAGATATCGAGGACCTTGCTGCGGCAACTGCTCCGCCAGTTATCAATGCATTGAGCGACGACGAGCATCCCTGCCAAGCCATGGCGGATTTCTTCACTCTTTACGAGAAAAGTGTCACCTGGTCTAATTTCCGTTTTGCTTACGTCGGTGATGGGAACAACGTCTGTCATTCGCTCATGATCACGGCAGCAAATCTGGGCGTAGAGATGCGAGTTGCTTCACCGCCGGGCTATGAGCCTCTTCCCCACATTGTCGAAGAAGCCCAGCGCAGAAATGCCCTCACGGGCGGCAAACTTCTTATCACCTCGGATCCGCGCGAAGCGGTGCGAGGCGCCGACGCCGTTTACACAGATGTGTGGGCGAGCATGGGCGAAGAGCACGAAGCCGAAATGCGCAAAAGCATTTTTGCACCGTATCAGGTCAATGCTCAACTCATGAAGGAAGCGTCGCCCAACGCCTTCATTATGCACGATCTTCCTGCGCACCGCGGAGAAGAAATTACTGACGACGTCATGGATAGCCCCAATTCGATCATCTTTGACCAAGCGGAAAATCGCCTTCACATGCAGAAGGCGATTATCCTCGAATGTATGGGGTTGCGGGAAGCTGCTGCAAAACTCGTCCTCTAAGCACGAAATGGAGGAGCTCAGCTTTGGGGGCTCCAGGTTGTCACTGCTGGGCTCGTGTTGCGTGATCTTGACCGCTGGCAGAAGTTTCTTCGGGAGCATTGTCGACAGAAAAAACTTTTTGACCATCAGGCGCCATTGACGAGGCCTCTCTCGCTTCCTCGAGAAGACGGAGAGGTCTCCCATCGAGTGGGAATCGTAGCGTCACGGTGGTTCCATGGCGGAGATCGCTCCGAATGTCGATCAACCCGCCATGCTCTTCTACGATGCGCGAAACAACGGCAAGCCCCAGACCGGTGCCAGTCGCCTTTGTTGTGAAGAAGGGCTCTTTGACCCGTGCAAGCACATCCGCAGAAATCCCGTGGCCATTGTCTGAAATGCTAATAGCATAGTGGTTTTCACAGAGTTCGGTCCGAATCTCGATAAAGGGATCTGGCGTGTCCGTCAAAGCTTCGAGTGCGTTCTTGAGGAGATTGAGGAGAACCTGCGTGAGTTGATTCGGATCGAACTCGACGGGTGGGATCTCGTAGTCAAGCTTAAGGACGAGCTGCACCCCCCGTGATTCTGCTTCGGGACGAAATGTTTCGACGACACGTTCGACGTGATAGTTGACGTTAGCCCGCTGAAGCATAGGACGCCCAGGCCGAACAGCGGAGAGGAACTCGTTCACAACGCGGCCAAGTCTTGCAATCTCTTCGACAATGATGTCAATCGACTGGAGCTGACGCTGCATTTCGAGTGAGCGAGAGCGCTTTGCTTTTTGATGGAGTGCGCGCTGCAAGAGCTGCGCATGAATCTGGAGCGAGTTGAGTGGATTTTTTATTTCGTGAGCCAAGCCGGCTGCAAGCGTCGCCATCTGTTTCCAGTACTCTGCCCGGCGGCGCTGCTCCTCCGCCTGATGCCACGCTGTCGTGTCGCGTAGCTGAACCAGCAAAAGCTGTTCGCCGTCGTCCTCGCGTGTCGCACGCAGTGGATGGAGCGAAATGTGGAGCCACCTTGGCTCAGCCCCCGGGAGTTCAACCTCAAGGCTGGTCTCTCTATCCTCCCCCAGCATATAGCGGGAAATGAGCTTTCTCACTGTGTCATCGAGAGGGAGCTCTCCCAGCCGCATCCCCACCAAACCTTGACCCCTCTGAACATTGAGCAATTTGACGGCTGCCGCGTTTGCGAGCACAACTTCCAGGCTTGGGTTGAGCACAATGATCCCGTCCACAAGGGCATCAAAAATAGCCGCGAGAAAATCCCGGTCCTGAAACTTTTTGCGCAAAATTGCTTCGAACTGCAGCGGATCGACCGCAGACAGTCGGGAGAGTGTGCTGATAAATTTATCCTGCTTGCTCCGGGGCATTGTTTTGCTCGTCCCTTTCTTAGCGAGTTCTCGCAAATTCGCTCTCGATTTTCTCCACTCATCTAGAGGGATCTTGCACAAGCACAGCAATGGAAAAGCCATCGAGTTGAGGATTGTGGGGCCACGTCCGGAACACTCCACTTTCACTCACTTGCATCGCAGCTCCTCGTTCTGTCGCCAGAGGGGCGGGCACGCGCGTTTGCACCGACCACGAGGAATATTCTCGCCGAAAGGCCTCAATAACGTCTTCGTTTTCTTCCTTCAAGGGAGAGCACGTCGCATAGATGATTCTTCCCCCTGGGCGGCCCAGCTTCGCAGCCAAAGAGAGTAGCTCACGCTGCTGGGCGGCGAGTTTTTTCATTGAGTCGGGCGAAATTCGCCACCGCACCTCGGGATGGCGTCGCATTGTGCCCACGGCAGAACAGGGAGCGTCGATGAGGATGGCATCGTAACACCGTGCGTTCTGCGCCGCTTGCGAAAGGATCTGCTCCCACCCCACGAGCGAAACCGAGGCTGTTCCCAAACGTCGCACATTTTCTTCAACGAGCTTCAGACGCTGCTCGTTAAAATCTGTTGCCTCGATTGTCGCCGCGCCGCCAGAAAGTTCAGCGATCTGCGTTGCCTTTCCACCAGGTGCTGCGCACAAATCCAGGATTCGCTCCCCTGGCTGCGGCTCCACAAAGTACGCAACCATTTGGCTCGCTTCATCCTGAACATAAAACATCCCTCCATGGAAACTCGGGTGATGCAGGACACGTTTCACTTCTGCCGCTGACTCGAGCACAAGACCGTGGGGAACGATGTCGCTCGGCATCGCTGCGATCCCGTCACACCGCAGATTTTCGAGAAGCTCCTCGCGGGTTGTGCGGAGAATGTTCGTGCGCAGCGCATAACGAGGCTCGTTGTTGATCGTCTCGAGAAGGCGCCTCGTAGCAGCCATCCCGAAGGAATCAACGAACCTTTTCACAAGCCATGGAGGCACAGACCACCTGATGGCAAGGTCAGCGGGCGCCTCGCTCGAGGGCGGCAACATCAACTCGCGCTGCGCAGCAAGGCGTCGTGCGACCGCATTGAGAAATCGGATCTGGCGTGCCGACATTCCCAGTTTCCGACCCGCCTCCACAGCCTCGTTCACTGCTGCGTAAGGCGGGACGCGATCGAGGAAAAAGACCTGAGCCGCAACGAGGAGCAAGAGCAAAACAACATCGCGCGGAACGTTGCGCAGTCCGCCGGGAACATAAGCCTCAATTTGCTTTTCGAGAAGAAGCTGATTGCGTAAGACTGCCAACACGATAGCTGTTGCAAGCCGCTGGTCCGCCTGGCTTGCGTGAAAGCGTTCGCTCCATCTCGCAATGCTCTCCACCACGTCGGCCGACCGGTGTGCTTCGAATTCCTTGAGCGCCTGCCATGCGACCCTGCGCGCAGGCGACAGCTGTGTTCTTCCAGCCGCTAGCGGTGAAGAAGATGTGTCTCCTCTTTCGTTGTCATGGAATCGACGCGTGCTCACATCTCTTTGCCCAAAATTTTCTGTTCCCAACCGAGATGGTATAGTGGCAAAATTATCGAATAAAGGTCAATGGCTGCGAGTTAGTGAAAGAAAGAAGTACGCCATAGGCAAGGTTTGTATGTCATTTTTGCGAAATCCGGTATATCTGACGCGTCTGTTTTTCGTACTCATCACGACGCTGGTGGGGTACTGGGTCGGACGCGCACAGATTCCCTCGCGAGGGCTCGATTATTCCATCATTGCCCTCTGTCTCTCCTTTATCCTCATTCTTTTTGAATTATCGACAGATATAATTTCCTCCAAAAAGATTCTTCTCGCAGCAGGTGGCCTGCTTGTCGGACTCCTCATTGCATGGTTTGTTTATCCCACAATCCCCCCCAGCGTGTTCGGCAGCGATATTGAGCTCGGACAACTTCAAGCACGCATTATCTGCAACCTCGTTTTCGGCTACCTTGGAATCATTCTCGCCATCAAACACGCCAACCGCTTGAGTTTCTCGCGGCTCAATTTTATTTTGGCGTCCCCCAGCGAATCCGCGAAGATTCTCGACACAAGCGTCATTGTCGATGGCCGAATTGTGGATCTCATCAAGAGCAACTTCCTCCCGGGAAATTTCCTCGTGCCCGAGTTCGTGCTTGAGGAGCTCCACAAACTTGCCGACTCCTCCGACGAAAAGAAACGTGCCCGTGGACGTCGCGGGCTCGAAATGCTCGAAGCCATCAAGAACGCAACGCCGCGCCTTGCCATCTGCGAAAAAGATTATCCTGAACATCACGGCGTGGATGGAAAACTTATCGCGCTCACGCGAGAGCTTGGCGGGGAACTCGTTACAAACGATTACAATCTGCAGAAAATCGCCGAATTCTACCGCCTGCGTGTTCTCAATATCAACGAGCTCGCCAACATCCTCAAACCGAGTGTTTATGTCGGGGAAACGCTTTCGATCCTCATCGCACGCGAGGGCAAAGAACCGAATCAGGGCATTGGCTACCTTGAAGACGGAACCATGGTTGTCGTGGAAGATGGGCGCAGCCACATTGGCAGCAAGATCGAAACAGTGGTGACGTCGATTCATCAAACGACGGCTGGCCGTATGATCTTCGCCCGACCGAGCGACCACTCACCGACCCCCATCGATCTCCAGAGGGTGAAGGCAAGCGATCTCGGAATTCGCCGACGGAACGTTCCGGTAGATAGCAACGCCGAGGTGAGCGTCGAATCCGAAAGCTCTGCAAAATAGCGAACTCTTTTCCGTGCACCCCCCTCTGAGCTTTTTGTTCTGGGGATTCGCGTCCCGCCTCCCAGCAGCACCACCTCACGGAGTGACTACTTCCCTCTGAAGAGAAACACCGTGGTGGGCAAAGCGCCGGCTTGCGCCCCCCATGTCGATGCGGCTTTTGACGCTGTCCCGAATGGTTGCGTTCGGTGGGACGGCGGACGCCCTCTTTCTCTTTGTGCTGTTATGCTATGTCCCCCCATGCGTCTGTCTCGAATCTCATCTCAGTGCGCCAGTTTTTGCGCCACGAATCTTTCTTCAGCAGAGTTGTGATATTAGTACAGAATCAGTACTAATTTTCTGAGAGGACGTATAAAATGGATACGCAGAAGTCGCGCCGAGAGTTTCTCTTGATGCTTGCGAGCCTCCCAGCGGCATTTGTTGTCGGAGCTCAAGCTGCAGGACCATCATCCAGCACACAGCGAGCGACAGCCGCCCCTGGCGGAGCCACGGGCTCGCAGCCATTTCGTCTTCCACCACTTCCTTATTCCTACGATGCGCTCGAGCCATTTATCGACGCGAAAACAATGGAACTCCACCACACGAAACACCACGCCGCGTACGTCGACAATCTCAACAAAGCTCTGAGCCAGCACCCCGAGCTTGCAGCGAGAGGATTGGAATCGCTGCTGGGCGATCTCACACAGGTGCCTGAAGACATCCGCCAAACTGTCCGCAACCACGGTGGCGGGCATTGGAATCACACGTTTTTCTGGTCGCTCATGACGCCCGGCGGCGCCAAAGTGCCGGCCGGGAAACTCGCTCAGGCTTTGAAATCAGAGTTCGGCGAGATCGACACGTTCAAGAAGCAGTTCGAGCAGGCAGGAACCAAGCATTTCGGATCCGGATGGGTATGGCTTGTTGTCTCTCGCGAGAAGAAGCTTGCGATCATGACAACGCCCAATCAGGATACGCCGCTCGCTGCTGGAGCAAAGCCCGTTCTGGGAAATGACGTTTGGGAACATGCCTACTATCTCAAATATCAAAATCGCCGCGGAGAATATCTTGCGGCATGGTGGAACGTTCTGAACTGGGATATCGCCGAGAAGAACTTTCTTGCTGCGCTCAACGAGGGATCTTCGCGCTTAGACTGCACAGTAAAAAGGCACCGGACGCTCGCCGCTTCGCGGAGGTCATAGGCGTTGGGCAGGCATCGATCCTCTCTGGACACGGCGCCCGCGGCATTGGTCAGGCGGCTGACATCTCAAGGCGGAGTGGCAGCAACACGAAAGGCTTCCGCTCGTGGGAAACCAGTGCAGGAACTGCAAGCTCGCCCATC
>Ga0078972_1005790_pt1 | contig 30723 bp, 28 predicted proteins | sample YelNatPaOPGAMG01_FD_67568 | JGI IMG/M metagenome (GOLD analysis project Ga0078972, IMG submission 67568) | Hot spring thermophilic microbial communities from Obsidian Pool, Yellowstone National Park, USA - OP-RAMG-01 (SPADES assembly) (version 2) | ecosystem: Environmental > Aquatic > Thermal...
GGAACTATGCCAAAAGTACGACCGGGGAAGCCATACAACCACCAGGGCCACCCTCCTTCCCGTCCCTACCCCAGAGGGTTTGGGATGGGTGATCGATACGCCGGGTATCCGGCGCTTGGTTCCCCACGGCATGGGGGCTAACGATCTGGCCCTCTATTTTCGGGAATTTGCCCCCCTGGTGGGCCGGTGTACCTTTGGCCTTTCCTGCACCCATCAAACCGAACCGGGCTGTAAAATTATGGAAGCCGTGGACGCGGGGGTGATCCACGAGGATCGATACGAAAGTTTTCTCCGTCTACGGGATGAATTAGCCCAAGGAACACCATGAACGAACGGTCCCTCCGTCTTTTAGAATTTGACGCCATCCGATCTCGGGTGGCGGACCTTTGTCTGAGCGAAGAAGCCGCGGACCAGGTACGCCAAGCGGTGCCTTTAACGGATCCTGAGCGGGTGGGGGAACTTAAAACCCTGGTGGCGGATCTGGCTTCCCGGATGCTTCGGCACCCCGACGAGCCCCGGCAAACCCTTCCCGCCGTGGCTCCTATCCTTTCAAAATTATCGGTGGAAGGCCTGTCCTTGGACCTGGAGGAAGCTTACGCCCTGGGTCTTTTTATTCAGCGGTCAGGGGCGTTGAAGGCCTGGCTCTCCGTGGAGGACGATCATTCCATCCCCCCAACGAAGGAGGCATCCTCCTCCGTAACCATCCCTTCCTTGGCGGCGGGCCTGGTGGATTGTTCCTCCGTGGAGCGGGAAATTTTTAAAATCATCGATAAAAGCGGGAATCTTCGGGACCTTCCGGAACTGAGGGCCATTAAGCGGCAAATTCAGAACCTCCATAGGGATTTGGATTCCCTGGTCCATCGGTACACGGGATCGGAGGAAAGCCGTCGCTTTCTCCAATCCGAAATCCCCTCCCAAAGGGATGGCCGAATAGTTTTGGCCGTTAAGGCCAACTTCCGGAATCGTATACGGGGAATTGTCCACGAGGTATCCGACACGGGACGTACCGTGTTTATCGAACCCGAGGATGTGGTAGAAAAAAATAACGATATTCTGCTGGAACAACGGCGTCTGGAAGCCGAAATAGGACGGATTTTTCGCCAGCTAACGGGAACTATAGCCAAGAATTGGGAGGACCTCCGGAGCCTCCATGGGGGGATTCTCTACCTGGAGGGCCTCCGTGCCCGGGCTCGGTATGGGTTCCAAAACCGCTTTGTTTTCGCCGGTGATGGGTCCGGCCACTCCGGTTCCTTGGTGATCCTCCAGGGGCGGCATCCTCTGCTGGGCTCCAAGGCCGTTCCCATAGACGTGGCAAGTCGGGGAGAAACGAGGATGGTCATTATCACGGGACCCAACACGGGAGGCAAAACGGTAACCCTAAAAACCGTGGGACTTTTCGCTTTGATGAACCAGTTCGGCCTGGCCCTTCCCGCTACGGAGGGGACCACCCTTCCCATTTTTGATGGAATTTACGCGGATATTGGGGACGAACAGTCCATTAGCCAGTCCCTATCCACGTTTTCGGCCCACATGGTTCATATCGCGGATATTATTTCCCAAGCCACCGATCGATCCCTGGTTTTGCTGGACGAGCTGGGTTCGGGAACGGACCCCGAGGAAGGAACGGCCATCGCCATGGCCCTGTTGGATCATTTTTTAGAAAAGGGAAGCCGTTTGTTTTGCACCACCCACCATGGGGTCCTGAAAAATTATGGCTACAGTAAACGGGGGGTGGAAAACGCCTCCGTGGAGTTTGATGGGGCCACCCTTTCGCCGACCTATAAAATAGTGATGGGAATTCCCGGAGAAAGCCGGGCCCTAGACGTGGCGGAACGGAACGGCCTTCCGGCTCCCATCGTACAGCGGGCCCGGGGGTATATCGCCGAGGAACGGTCCGATGTGTCGGCCCTCATTCAGGGGCTTAAGGAAAAACACCGGGAATTGGAGGAAGCAAAAAAGAACTATACCTCCGAGGACCTGCGTCTCCGGGAAGAACGACGCCGGACGGACCTAAAGGAATTACGGCTTCGACAGAAGGAACTGGAACTCCGGTCCGGTTCGGTGTCGGCTTTGCACCGCCTTTTGTCGGAAAGTCGAAAAACCCTGGAAAATTTGGTCCGGGAGTTGAAGGAAGGGGAGATAAACCGAGAAAAAACCCTCTCGGTCAAGGAATATTTGGCGGAGTTGGAAAAGACTGTCCTGGAACAGGATCGGCTTTTGGAGCAGGAGGAGAGGGATTTTTATACGGAACAGGAACGACACGAGGAGCCTAAGACCGATCGACCTCTTCCTGCCGAGACCCTGGAACCGGGGGGGGAAGTCCTGGTAAAAACCCTAAAACGTCGGGGTGTGATACTGCGGCGGGATAAAAAGGATACCTGGGTGGTGGAGGTAGGATCGGTTAAAATGTCCTTCCCCGAAAAAGATTTAAGCCCCGTGGCCCCGGTTCGCCAGAAGGCGGCCCCCCTGGTGGCCCAGCTCGATCTAGTATCCCAAACCCCGGCCCAACTGGAACTAAACCTGCGGGGTCTGCGGCTGGAAGAGGCCCTGGAGGTTCTGCAAAAGCAAATCGACGCGGCAACCCTTTCGGGGTTGTACGAATTTTCGGTTATCCACGGAAAAGGGGATGGGATACTTCAAAAGGGGGTCCACGGGTATTTGAAAAATCAATCCCAGGTAGAACGGTTTTCCTTTTCTCCCCCCGAACAGGGCGGGTTTGGCAAAACCTTGGTAAGCCTTAAGCGCTAAGACCTTCGCGAACCCTTTGGCCTTGGGTCTGAGCGATCGGTTAAGAGGGCCCATTAAAAGTTTTCTAATGGCGCGTCCCCATCCATGAATTCTGGGAAGGTGTACACCAGGGTCCCCGATGAGCGGACCCGTAATTCGGCGAAACCCTTGGTTACCAGGGTATCCAGGGCCTTTTTTGCTTCTTCTATGGGCACATCCGCCTCCAGGGCCACGTCGCTGGCGGTCGCCATCCCCTGATTTTTTTTAGCCACCCGAAGGATAGTCCGTTCAAGGCTTTCCTTACGAATTATTCGGGCCGCCCCATCGTCGGCGTAGCGCCACTGACCCGTCTGGGGTGTCTGTCCCCCCTGTCCCAGGGCCCGGCGCACCTGTTCCCGCAAATTAGCCTCCTGGACTTGCCGGGGCAGGGTAAAAAAGTCGTAAACGGCCCCTACCATTCCCAGGCCTCCGGTACACATCCATAAAATACCCGTGGGCAGTTTTCCAAGATAAAACCGATGAAAACCCAGGGCTCCGAACCCGGAAACGAACCATAAAAGATAGGCTATTCCAACGTTATACACCGGTACCTCCGGCTTTAAGATACCACTAGAGGCTCTGGTGGACAAGCTTCCCTTGATTTTTGTCTAAACGAAACCGAACCCTTTTAAGGGTAGTATCCACAAAGTAGGCGATATGACAAATCTCGATAAGGGTTCCTGGAACAACTTCCCCAAAAACCTCAATCACCGCCTGTTCATCCGCGTTGAGCCGGTTTAGAAGGTCCACAATGGTGTTGGAACAGGTGTTTTGTTCCTTTTTTAGTTCCTCCAGTAAGGCCGTGGCTTTTTTAAAATCCCCAGCTTCGGGGGAAAGGCCCTGTAGGAATTCCCGGAGCTTGGCGATTTTGGACGAGAGCAGGCGGAGGTTTTCGTTTTGCCTATCCAGCCGCTGTTGGGCCGTAAAATCGACCCCGCAGTGTATTTTGGTACCGTTTCCCTTTTCTTTCCCGATGGATCCGGTTTTTAACCCTCGGACAGCGTAGATTTCTCCTCCCACTATCCTGCCCTTGTCTCCCAGGTCCAGGCTATCCAAGGTGTATATTTGAGAGTTGATAATCGTCGCGCCCACGGATATTTTCCCCCGGCAGGCGACCTTGCAATTCTGTATAAATTTGGTCCGAAGGGTTCCCCCCACTTTGATGGACGCCTTACCCCTTCCGATAAGTCCCCCGGCCACAATCAGGTCCTTTTTCGCGTTTACGTCCGTGGCGTCCAGGGTCTGTTTGGATACGATCGAGCCGCCGGAGTATATTTTGAACCCATCGGCCACGAGCCCATCGATAATGACGTCCCCGGGGAAAACTATATTTCCCGTGGCGTAATCCACCGACCCCTTTACCTCCAGGACCTCTTCGACGTTGAGTTCCTTACCCTTTTCCAATAACCGCCCGTCCCGGGCCGCCACGATAGCCCCATTTTCTACCCGGGTATTCAGCCCCGCCACCGCGCTTTCTACGGCCCGCAGGGTTTTGGGAATCGGTAAACCGTGGATGTTTTTTCCCTCTTTTCCCTTTTTGCTTGGCCTCTGTCGAGCTAAAACCTGGTCTTTCTTTACGATTATGAAGGGGCTAAGCTCCTTCCAGTCGATGCGGGGCACGTCTCCATCGGGCAGGGGGGGCCATTTTCGGAAGGAAGGGTCTATTTCAAAATAGGCGGGTACTTCCTCTTCCGGAGGATCGCCCCGGGCGATTCTTACGTTTTTTATGGTACGATGATCCAGGTTGCAGTCCATACTGGATTTTAAGATAAGTTCCCAATCAATTCCGTAGGTAATATTCAATCGTTCTAGGATCGCGGCGATAGAATCGGCCTTTAAGGGTTGCCCTTCCCCCAAGGGGGGGATAAAATCCGCCCAGGCTTCCAAGTCGTTTTCCGCGAATCGAACCACCAGATTTCCATCGTTATGATGGAGTCCCAGGGCTATTTCTTGGTCTGGGGTCGAAGGGGCCGCCGACGGGGGCTCTTCGTTCGTCTCGGGCGTTATGGGCTCTTTTTTATCGGTTTCCAACGGTTTCCCCCACTGTACGTATCGGCCATAAATCATTGATAGTTTAGCGATGGGGCTTGCATAAAAGGGGCTCCCAATGTATCTTTATACACGCATTTAGAATAAATATTCGGTTTAACCCGCGGAGTTTTGTGTGAAAGAACGACTGGCTCGCCTAAAAGCGATACGAAAGTTAATAAAAACCTACCGAATAGAATCCCAGGATACTCTTTTAGGGCATTTGCAGAAAGAGGGTTTCATCGTTACCCAGGCCACCCTTTCCCGGGATTTAAAGCTTTTAAAGGTGGGGAAAATTTCCGACGGCCACAACGGGTACATCTATTCGTTGCCCGGGGACGATGAACGGCAGGAAACCGAACGAACCTACGTCCACGATTTTATGCGGGGCTACATTTCCATCGATTGGTCCGGCAATATGGTGGTCATTAAAACGTATTCGGGCCACTCGGATTCGGTGGCCCTGGCGGTGGACAATCTAGCCCTGGACGACGTGTTGGGGACCATCGCCGGCCGGGATAACACGGTTTTTGTCTGCCTCCGCGAGGGGGTCAGCGGTGAGGATTTTTTGGCCCAAATGAAAGAAAAGATGCCCGAACTGGAGGATTAACGCTACGCCCCCATTCCAGGGGTCCCCATACCTATAGGTTTTTTTCTAAATTCCTAGTACAATAGGGCTCTAAATACCCAGAAGGAGCTACTAGGATGATCAATTATACGGACTTTGATAAAACCGCTTCCTACGCTAAATTACGTTCCCTTGCCCCCCGGGGTAAAAATTTTAATTTTAACGAAAACCTTACCGCCCAGCGGGTTCAAACCTGCGTGGTTCCCATGGCTTCGGGGTTGATCTATTCCTGGGCCGCCAAGGCGGTGGACCAACCGGTTTTGGACGCCCTGCGGGCTCTGGCGGAGGAACAAGAGCTGGTCGCCAAGTACCAAACCCTGGTGGACGGTGGGATGATGAACCCGGGGGAAAAGCGCCTGGTACTGCATCATCTGCTCCGGGGACAGGTGGGTAAACCGGTGATCCACGACGGGAAAAATTTGGGGGAATTTTACAAAACCCAGGTGGACCGTTTTTCCGCCTTCGCCGACCGGGTACACCGGGGGGAGCTTCGGGGGAGCGGGGGTAAACAATTTGATACGGTCGTGCAAATCGGTATCGGCGGGTCCGACCTAGGCCCCCGGGCGCTGTACCTGGCCCTGGAGAATTGGGCCGAGGTTCAGGGCCGAAAGCGCATGAATGCCCATTTTATTTCTAACGTGGACCCCGATGACGCTTCCTCCGTGATTTCCAAGCTTACCTTGGAAACCACCCTTTTTATTCTGGTTTCTAAAAGCGGCACCACCCAGGAAACCCTGGCTAATGAGCTTTTTGTCCAGGGAAAATTAAAAAAGGCGGGCCTGGATCCGGCAAAACACCTGGTCGCGGTTACCAGCGAAACCAGTCCTCTGGCCCACAATCCCCATTATTTGGATTCGTTTTATATTGATGATTTTATCGGGGGCCGATATTCGGCTACCTCCGCTGTGGGGGGCGTTATTTTATCCCTGGCCTACGGAAAAGAGACCTTCCAGGAACTTTTGCGGGGGGCCCACCGGGCGGATTTGAGCGCCCTTGAACGGGATTGTGTAAAAAACCCCGCCCTTTTAGACGCCCTGATCGGCGTGTGGGAACGGAATTTCCTGGGGTATCCCACCACGGCTATTCTTCCCTACAGCCAGGCCCTTTCCCGTTTTCCCGCCCATCTGCAACAGCTGGATATGGAATCCAACGGCAAACGGGTGAACCGAAACGGGGAGGCCCTGGGGTATTCTACCGGGCCCATCGTGTTTGGCGAACCGGGTACCAACGGCCAACACTCCTTTTATCAACTACTCCATCAGGGCACCGATCCGGTGCCCCTGCAGTTTGTCGGCTTCCTGGAAAGTCAGAGGAGGGACGACGTGGAGGTGGATGGTTCTTCCAGCCAGACAAAATTACGGGCCAACTTGGTGGCCCAAATTGTGGCCTTCGCCAAAGGAAAGTCCGATGGGGATAAAAATAAGGAATTCCCCGGCGCTCGGCCTTCCAGCGTCATTGTGGGCCCAGCCCTTACGGCCGAAACCCTGGGAACCCTGCTGGCCCACTTCGAAAACAAGGTAATGTTTCAGGGTTTTGTATGGAATATCAATAGTTTTGATCAGGAAGGGGTTCAACTGGGCAAGGTCCTGACCAAAAAGGTGCTCTCCGGCGATTCCGGTGATCCGGCCTTGTCGGCCTACGCCCAACTACTAGGTATATAGGGGGTACTGTATGAAATACACCGATTTTCGCATTCGCTCCACGGTGGAAATGTTTGTTACCTTCATAGCCACCCTGTTGGTCCTATCGGGGATCGATATTGCCCATTCGGCCATCGTATGGAACGTCTCGAACCTTGGTCCCCTGATGGTTCGGGAACTAACGAGGATTTTTATCTTTGTACTTCCCGCTCTTATCCCTCTGGCCCTGTACTTTATCCGTTTCCTCGGTCCCCTGCACCGGGCTTTCGTGAAAATTATGGGGGGCCAGAGCCTGGAAACCGAGGAACGGTCCCGGGCGTTCGCGGTTGTACGCCGTCTGCGACCCACCATGGTCGTTTTAACGGTAATCGCCTATCTGTTGCCCAGCCTGGTGCTCCTGATTACCGAACCCCAATCCCTCTTTTCCCTTACGGGGATTCTGGGGGCCCTCTTAAAAGTCAATATCGCCGTGGTGGTCTCCCTAATTTTATCGTCCCTTACCCTTCGACACATCATGGAACCCCGTCGGCTTTTGGGGATTTACGATTTTGACGAAAAGACGGAACGGGAAATGGGCCTACGGACTCGGATCATTCTGACCACCCTGTTTTTAGTTTCCTTCGTCATGCTGTACTTTGTCTACGAAAATCTGGGGATCATCGATAAACAGATACGGTATTCCAAATACCTGGAACAGGTGGTGGGGGGAACGTTAGACCTAAAGGGAGCTGAAGGGGCCTTTAAGCAAGAGGGGGCTCAAATTCTCCACGTGTCCCCCGAATCTATCGAATTTCCCTTTAACGAAAGAGCGGAAGCGGGGGTGGAAAACACCCGATCCATCGAAGCCCTGGGCATCCTGGCTCTTATTTTACTGGTGGTAGCCTACCTGGTCCAACGGGTGGTGGCCGAGGAAACCCTGCGGCAGGTTACGTATATGAAAAAAAGCCTGGACGACATGCTGAAAGGGTCGGGGGACCTGAGAAAAAGGGTCGATATTACCCAGTACGATGAGGTGGGGGCCCTGGCGGCGTCCTTGAATAAACTGTTGAATAGATTGCAGGGCCTATTCTCGGAAATCCAAAAGGCCGGACGGATCTCCGCGGATGTGTCGGTACAGTTGGCCTCCGAAATAGAGGATACCTCGGCGGTGGCCCAAGAAATGTCCGCCAGCATAGAACAGGTTAGTCGGGGCGTCAAAGTAAAACAGGCGGTGGTGCAAAAGGCCAGCGAGGATCTTCAGTCGGTGTTCGAATCCCTGGATAGCATTACCGCCAGCGTGGATTCCCAAGCGGCCTTTGTCAACCAAACTTCCAGCGCGGTGAATGAAATGGCGGCCAACATCAAATCGGTCTCCCAGGCTACCGGACGGGCCGATCAGTTGGCCCAGGGCTTGGGAAACGCCGCCCAGGAGGGGGCTAATTCGGTAAACGATTCGATACGGGCTATTCAGGAAATCGAGGCCTCCAGCCGCATGGTGGCGGATATCGTCACGGTCATTTCTAAGATCTCCGCCCAAACGAACCTATTGGCCATGAACGCGGCCATCGAAGCGGCCCACGCGGGGGATGCGGGCCGGGGCTTTGCCGTCGTGGCCGAAGAGGTTCGTAACCTGGCCGAAACCAGTTCTAAAAGCGCCAAAGAGATCAGCGGGCATATCAAGGAAATGCTTTCGGCGGTAAAAAACGGGGTCCAGCTTTCCGAAAAAGCTGGCTCTTCCCTGGAAAAAATTTCCACAGACGTAGGGTCCACCACCAATTTGATCCGTGAAATCGCCAACGCCATGGCGGAACAAAACATCGCCGCCACGGAAATTTTGGATTCCATCGGTAACTTGGTCAACGAAACCCAATCGATCCGACAAAACGCCCTGGAACAGAAGGAACGGAACACGGGTATCCGTCAAGAGGTGGGGCACATCACCGAGGCCTTTGCCGAAATTGTCGGCGCCACGGAGGAGCAGGCCGAAGGAAGCCAGCGGATCCTCCACGCGGTGGCGGATCTGGTAAAAATTGAGCAAAAGAACCGGGAAATAGCGGAAAAATTGAAGACCCTGGTGGAGGGTTTTAACCTGTAAGCCCCCACCGGATCTGTCCACGTAAAACCAAGGAACCCCGGGGTTCCGTTTACCCTACGGGGCCGTTGAAATAGCGACCCCTTGTTTCAACGGCCTATTAAAGCTCCCCACGCTCGAAACCGCAGAGGACACAGGCGAAATTTACCATCAATTTAAAGCTCGATTCGGTTAACCGTTCTGGAGTATCCTCACAACTATGAAGATCCTTCCAGGTTTGGGGGTACGCGGGGGACGGGATAGTCCTATCGGTACGCTCCGCAGAAATGAGGGTCCTGGCCAAACGGGGCTGTCGCCGGAGCGCCCGGGCTAAGGGCGCCGCTTCGTCCGCCGGAAGCACCGTGATCGTTTGGGCCGCCATCTGGGCGGCTAAAAATCCCGCGTCGTCGGAGAAGGGGGTGGGCATCAGGAGGATCTTTTCCAGAGAAAGTTCCCGGGCGCTTCGGAGGGCTCGGGATCGGAGTTCCTGGACGGTCCGCTGGGCTTTTTCCGCCCCCAATCCCCGTTCCCCCCGTAAAAGGTGGTCCACCGTGGTGGAGACGATAAGGGTGTCTCCCCGCCCACAGGCGTCAAAAATAAAAAAATGCCCACCCTCGAGTCCAATGCTCCGAAATCCCACCGCCAAGCTGTAGGCGCCCTGGCCTCGGATTCCCGTGTTTTTAGAAACCTCTTCTTTGTCGGTAAAAACGATGGTCCAACCCCGTTTGCCCGCTTTCCGAAGCCTTAGGGCCGCCTCGGCCAGCTGAAAAACCGCCGCTCCGTTATCGTTGGCCCCCGGGCTGGGAGAAACCCTATCGTAATGGGCGATGAGGACCGTGGTAGCCCTGGATCTTTCTGACCCAACCTCGGACCGGGGGGGGGCGAGGATTATATGTCGTCCCGACCCCAGGGTAACCACCGAGGGATCCAGGTTTTGATCCCCTAGAAACCGGTAGAGTACGGAAAAACGATCCCCCTGGGGGTCGATAAAATTGGAAAACCGGAGGTCGTAGGGGCCCATGGCAACTAGAGCCGCCGGGCGGTAAACGTATGGCTGGGATGGATCAATTCCATCCTTGCCCCCACAATTTGGAGTTCCCGGCTATTTTTCTCTCCGGTTTTTTGCAGGATGCCGTACACCGAGGCGGTGGTCGCCTCCAGAGCCCGTTGGATGTCCTGGGTTTCCAAATAGTGGGAAAGGAACAGGGACGCCGTTAGGTCTCCACCCCCGTTGGGCGGCGGAAGGAGCGGGATTTTGGGGGTGGTTATTTGAAACACCCGGTCCCCGTCGCTGGCCAGCATATCGATCCGGTCGGCATCCTCGCCGTTTTCCCGAAAACTGGTAACCAGGACGATTCGGGGCCCCGCCTGGTGCAGTTTTTCCAGGGCCCTGCGGGTATCCTGGGATGAACGAATCGTTATTCCCGTTAGGGCCTCGAGTTCGAAGTGGTTGGGGGTCACCAGATCCGCGTGGGGAACAATCTGTTTCCGAAATAATTCTGGAATTCCGGGGTGAACGAAAAATCCCCTACCGTAGTCCCCCATGACGGGGTCGCAACAGTACAGGGCCCCCGGTCGTACCGACCGAAGTTTTTGCAGGGCCTCCAGGATGGCCTGGCCAATTTCGGGGGATCCCAAGTACCCCGTAAGGAGGGCTTCACCCTGATCCAGGACCTGCCGATCCACCAGACCCTGCACCAGATCCAGGATCAGGTCGGCGCTTAATACCTGGCCTCGCCAGGCCCCGTAGCCCGTGTGGTTGGAAAATTCCACCGTATTTAGGGCCCATACGTCGTGGCCCAGGAACTGGAGGGGAAACGTAGCGGCGGTGTTTCCCACGTATCCGTAAACCACGTGGGATTGAATAGAAAGAATAGCCATACCAGAAATTCCTTATGAACGGCCCTTAAAAAGGGAACGGATAAACGAAAGGAAGGACATCACCAGACTCTGGGGCTTTTTGCCGTATTTATTGGAAAAATCTCGGGCCGCTTCGGTAAGGGAAAATTGTCCCCCGTACTTTTTTTTCAAAAAGTCCCAGTGTTTTACAATCCAGACGTACAGATCCGCTGGGGTTCTGCCAGGGAAACGGGCGTAGAGCCGTTCCTCTTTTATAATATCTATAATAGGTTGGTAAACGTTATTATACCAAGAAATAAGGGCGTCCTCAAAACTAATTTCCCCGTTGGCGTGTTCGTTTAAAAAGTATTTATGCACCAAAATATGGTTATAGATAACGTCATACCGTCCGGGGGCCGAAAAGTCCAGGTCCTCACAACCGGTCAGTTCGGCGAATTTGGTTTTTTCATAAAATAATTTTTTTTCGAAATCAATGACCCCCTGGCGTAGCTGTTCCGTGGTCATGGACGGATCGATTTGAATTTCACTGGCCAGGCTGGTAACCTCCGCATCGATGGAATAATTACCCTGGGTTCGGGCCACCGAAACCCTATGGTTTCCGTCCCGGACAAAATAGACCCCCCCAATTTCGTAGAGTTGAATGGGGGGTAAAATAATATCCTTGATGTGGGCCATATCCACCCGTTCCCACCTCTGCCGCAGATGGTCCGATCGGGGGAGGAAAAACTTGTTAAAATCCCGGTAGCGGCCCTCGCTTCCCACAATCCTGTCTAGGGGAACCACCTGCATGCCCTTGTAGGTCTCGTTCCGTGGTTTAAGGATTTCTTTCACGTCGTTAAAGGAAAGCAGGTTATCCTTATCCGTATTCATAAAATGCTGAATCCGGGAGAAAATGGCCTTGAATCGGGCCTTAGAAAAATCATCCGACGCTTGCATGCTGTGGGGATCGGTCATGGCAGATCTCCTGTTTCGATTAAATAATGGCTATAGGCGTTTATTATTTGGGTGTTTTGATAACGGGAGGTTCGAACATCCGCTAAATCGTACAGATGAATGTGCCCATGGATAAGATATTTTGGCTTAAAAACACGCATGAACCACAAAAAAGCGGAAAAGCCCCTATGGCAGGGGTCGTCTTTATCGTGGATACCCTTGGGAGGGGCATGGGTCAGGAGGATATCCACAAAACGACCCCGCAAAAGCCGATTAAGGAGCAACTTGGGTAATAGTTTTATAATCTCTAGGTTCATTTGAAAATTAGTGTACTGGTTTTTTCCGTTATTGTACCGCAGGGATCCCCCTAACCCCATAAGTAACAGGTTCCCTTCCCGAACAAGCCGGGAACCCAGGTGTGTAGCCCCGGAAGAAAGGGTCGCCGCTTCGTCCAGCGCGTTTTGATGGCGGAACCTATCCTCAAAACCCGGTTTATACAGGCCGAGCTCGTTTAAATTATGGTTTCCAAAAACAAAAAACAGGGGTTTATTAAGGCAGGTAACGATAAATTCCAGGTATTCCATGGGTAGATCCCCCGCGCTCAAGACCAGATCCACGTCCTCGAACCGATCTTTTATGGAATTGCTGTAGATAAGAGGGTCGATCTGATCGGATACGCAGAGTATTTTCATGATCGGTGCATAGTCCCGTAAATATCCACTTTATCCAACAGTTCCTGAAGCTGGTCCTTGTTGATCAATTCCACCGGTCGGGAATCGGCAAACTCCATGGCGGTACGGGTAAAGCCTGAACTGGTAACGATTACCGCTCGGTTGATATTAAGCTGTTTTACCTTTTCTAAAATGGTACGGACCGTCGATTCGTCCACCATTTCGGGCATCCGGAAAAACCTGATCAACCGGGGCATTTTACGAACGTTACGCCATTTAGCCGAATCGCCCTCCACGGCGATAATATCGCACCCGTTGGGCAATTCCGTTATATCCCTCACCTGGAGTGACAGCCCCTGGGCCACCAGGGCTTTGCAGAACTCCATAAATTCCGCTTGACTCGCCGTAAGATAATCCTTCATCTTATCGTCGGTCCGGAATTCTTGGTAATGGGAAAGTTTCTCCGCCACGTCCCGGAAGTTAGGTTTTTTGGCGTAGATCTTTTCCCACTGTTCTACTGCCTTGTCCAATTCCCTCGTTTTTTCAAAACACATGGCCAAAAAATACCGGGCGTAGAGGGTTTCCTGGCTGGATTCTTCGGTGGAAACCTTAATGGCCCGTTCCAATTCGCTCACCGCCTTATCGATAGCGTTCATGCTCATATAGCAACCGCCCCGTTCAACCAGGGCTTTGACCTTTAGCTGACTGTCCCGTTGGGCCTTTTCAAAGGAAAGAAGGGCCGCCACATAATCGTGGGAGTCCTTCTGTAGTTTACCCAAATAATAAAAGGCTTCAGCGTTATCCCCCTGGTACTTGATCGACGCTTCCAGCTCCGCTTTCGCCTCTATGGTTCTTTTCTCTTTATATAGGAGCATCCCCAATTCAAAGTGGGCCTTAGCGTGTTTGCCATCCAACTCCACCGCTTTTCGGAGGTAGTTCTGGGCCATATCGGAACGGTTCCGTTCCAGAAATAGTTTGCCCGCCCAGTAATAATGTTCCGCTTGAAAGGGATCCAGCTTTACCAAAAGCAGATATTCCTTAAGGGCTTCTTCGGTTTGATTAAAGCGAAGGAACAGCTGGGCCATGGTTTTACGAAAATCCGTTTCTGGAATCGTGGGGCCAAAGGAACCGATTTGGTTAACCGTCTTGTATTCCATAAGGGCTAACTCTCCCTTATGGTCTGCTAAGTAGGCTTGACCCAAAAGATAGTGGGCCTCCGCATTCCGGGGGTCCCGGGCGATGATAGCCTTAGCGCCCTTAGCGGCGGTTTGAACCTTTCCCTGTTTAATCAACCCTTCGAGCATCTCGATGCGCTTAGGAACCACATAGGATTTTATCAAAAAAAACGCTAAAAATCCTACGCCAATTCCGAGAAGGATGATGATTAGAATCGCAATGGTCATGACGTATACCGCCTCGTTGTGCTATCCTTTCTTTATATGAAGAGTAATTATTTTGGACCACCCTGTCAAACCATACGGCGAAGGATAGGGCTTTCTCTTTTAATTTTTCTTTCCGTTTCGGTGGTGGCTCAAACGACCTTCTCCAAGGCCGAGGATTTGTTTTTACGAAACAAACCCCAGGACGCCCTGGCTTACCTGGAGAAGGCGGTGGCCGAAGACCCGGCGAATACCAAGGCGGCCCTCTATTTGGGAATTACGTACCAACAACTGGGCCGTTTGGATGACGCCATCGCCACCCTAAGAAAGTTACTCCCCCGCGCGGGGGATCAAAGTGCCCTCGTGGCCTTTAATTTAGGCAACCTATACTTTTCCAAGGGCTCGGCCTCCTTCGCGGAGCAGTATTACACCCAGGCCATCCAGGCGGATGGAAATTTTAGTTCCGCCTTCCTCAATCGAGCCAATTCTCGAATCAAAACGGGGGCCCTCAAGGACGCGGTATCGGATTATCAAACCTACCTAACCCTGGAGCCCTCTTCGCCCAAGAGACCCCAGATCGAAAAGCTGTTAGCCCTGATCCAGGATCAATTCGCCGCGGAGGAACGGCAAAAAGCCGCCCAGGAAGCGGCGGCGAAGGCGGAGGAAGAACGGCGAAAAAAATTGCTAGACGAGGTTTCTTCTTCCCTACAGAGCGCCGCCGACGAAACGAAGGGCCTTCAAGCGGGATCAGAGGATGTTAAAACCTACGATGGACAATTTGAACTTCAATAAGGAGAACCTGATGACGGAAAACAATGGCAAGAAAGACCGAAATCGCGGCCTGCTTAAGGGGGTTCTGGTAGCGGCGCTGATAGTCGCGGTTTTGGGCCTTGGAATCGGCGTATTCAGCTACCTGGGGCAGGGTCAGGAAGCGAAAGCCCGGTCCAACACCCTAGCCCTAGCGCAGGATTATATTACCAGGGGAGATTATCAGCGGGCCCTGGATTTGCTGGACAAACTTCTGATTGCCAACGCGGGGGATCTGGAAGCGAAAAAACTCCGGGATCGGGCGATGGACGCCTCAAAAAATCCGGGCCCGCCGCAAAACGCGGTGGCCAACGGGACGGATACGAATAGGGAGGTCGCTTCGGCGCTCCAGCAGATCAGCAAGGCCGTGGAAAACGCAACCCAGGCGGCCCAAAGCGCCAAGGCTCTGAGCCCCCAGGAAGCGGCGGCCCAACAGCGCGCCGAGGACGCGCGGCGGCAGGCGGCGGCGGAACAAAAGGCCAAGGCCGAAGCCGAAGCGGCGGCCAAGGCGGAACAGGCGGCGGAACTCCGGGCCGCCGCGGAGGCCGAAGCGGCCAGAAAAAAAGCCCAGGAGGCCGAACTGGCCCGGCAATCCAAGGAATTGCAGGACAAAATGCGCATAGTAAACGATCTGGTCGCCCAGGGTCGTCAGGCGGTTCAACAAAAGGATTATACTACCGCCCAAAGTTCCTTTTCCGAGGCCGTTTCCCGGTTCCCCGAGGGGGAAAACCATTTTCAGGGACAAAAATTGGCAGAAATCGCCGATTCCTACTACGGCGGGTTTTCCCAGGATAGGGATGGGGCCCAGGGTCAGGAAGCTTTAAAATCCTCCATAAAGTACGCCCGGGACGCGATTAAGGCGGATAACGGTCAGGCTATGCCCCATTATACCCTGGGCAAAATCAACGGAGATTTAAAACAGTGGGATAACGCGGTGACCGAACTTAAGGAAGCCAACCGTCTCGATCCAAAAAATTACCTCTACGCCTTTGAATTAGGCCGGGCCCTCTTTAACGCCCGAAAATTCGCCGACGCCCGGCAGGCCTTTGAAACTGCCACGGCGCTGAACGCCAACTTCGAGCCCGCCTGGTACAACCTGGGGGGCACCCTGCGGGTCCTGGGTCGGCCGGATGACGCCCTCGCGGCGTACCGGAAGGCCGTGGCGGTTAAACCGGATTACGCCTTTGCCCACCGGGAGATAGGCCGACTCCTCTTTGCCAAGGGGGACCTCCCGGGGGCCATCACCGCCTTCAATCGGGCCCTACAGTTTATGCCCACCGATGGGGCCTCCCTCCGAGAATTGGGGGTTGCCCAAAGCGCTTCCGGGGATTATAAGGCCGCAGAGGCCTCCTTTTCCAAGGCCCTGGCAATTTCATCGGAGGATGACCTGACCAACTACAATATGGCGGTAGTAAAACTGGGACTCAACAAGAACGACGAAGCCTTAACTTACGCCCAAAAAGCGGTAAGCCTAGCTCCTTCGAACCCCGTCTACAACTATACCCTGGGTCTGGCCTACGAGGCCCAAAAGAACGTGGATGGAGCCATTACCGCCTACACCAAGGCCGCGGGGTTGGATAAAAAGTACGTAAAACCCCGAATCAACTTGGGGGGACTCTATTTAGCCAACGGCTTCCCCGACAAGGCCCTGGATTATCTTTTAGAAGCTTACACCACGGATCCCAATTCCTTCGAAGTGAATAATAACCTAGGATCGGCTTACGCTCGTAAGGAACTGTGGGATAAAAGTATCGAACATTACGAAAGGGCCTTGGCGTTGGAGCCAAAAAATGGCATAGTTCGACTCAATTTGGCCCGCTCCTACGTCAGCGCGGGAAAATTGTCCCAGGGCAGGGACGCGTACCTGGAGCTGTTAAAACTGGACCCCAAAAATTGGGATGCCCAGTTTGAGCTTGGAAAGACCTTCGCCGCCCTGGGGGATACGGTTTCGGCAAAACAACGATTGACGGATTTAATCAACAAAAATCCCTCCTACGAGCGGAGGGGGGAAGCGGAAAAAATTATAGCGGGCCTATAGAGGGGCTTGCGCGGGTTTAATAAGGAGCGATGTATGAACGCCATCATCACGGTTGTGGGTACCGATCAGGTCGGTATCATCGCCAGGGTTAGCGCTTTTTTAGCGGAGCGGAATATCAATATCGAAGATATTAGCCAGACCGTTCTCTCGGGGAATTTTGTTATGATGATGATGGTGGATCTATCCCAGGCCGTAGAGGGGCTCGCCACGGTGAAAGGGGACCTAAAGACCCTGGGGGATACGATGGGGGTTTCCATAAGCATGATGCACGAGGGCGTCTTTAGCGCCATGCACCGAATTTAGGCCCGGCCCCTATGATTTTTACTCCCTTTGAAATTAAAGAAACCGTGGACATGTTCCTCCGGTACAAGTTGGATATCCGGGCGATCACCCTGGGAATTTCCCTTTTGGATTGTGTCTCCTCCTCCGGCGAGGAGACCCGGCGTAAAATAAGGGATAAAATGCTTCGCCTGGCGGGGCCCCTCGTACAGGTGGGCCGGGATATCGAGGTGGAGTACGGCATCCCTATCATCAATAAACGGGTATCCGTAACGCCCATAGCGTTGGTGGCGGGGGCCTCGGAGGACCGGGACTATACTCCCTACGCGGAGGTCCTCGACGCTGTGGCCAAGGAGTTGGGGATCGATTTTGTGGGGGGCTTTTCCGCCCTGGTTCAGAAGGGTTTTACCACCGGGGATCAGCGGCTCATCGATTCTATACCCCGGGCCCTGGCAACCACCGAACGGGTTTGCGCTTCCGTAAACGTGGCCACCACAAAAAGTGGGATAAACATGGACGCCGTTCGCCGGATGGGCGAGGTGATCAAAGAGACCGCCGCCCTTACGGCGAACCGGGACGGGCTAGGGTGCGCGAAACTGGTGGTGTTTTGTAACGCTCCGGAGGATAATCCCTTTATGGCCGGGGCCTTTCACGGTCCCGGGGAGGGGGAATCCACCCTCAATGTGGGGGTTTCCGGTCCCGGGGTCGTTAAAGCGGCCCTGGAGTCCTACCGGGGAGCGAGCTTCGACGATTTGGCCGATGCCATCAAAAAGACCGCCTTTAAAATCACCCGTATGGGCCTCCTCGTAGGCCAGGAAGCGGCCAAGCGGCTTCAAGTACCCTTTGGTATTTTGGACCTTTCCCTAGCCCCCACCCCCGAGGTGGGAGATTCGGTGGCCCGGATTTTGGAAGAGATGGGGCTGGAATCGGCGGGAACCCACGGGACCACCGCCGCTTTGGCCATGCTCACCGATATGGTCAAAAAGGGCGGTGTGATGGCTTCTACCCATGTGGGGGGCCTGTCGGGGGCCTTTATTCCCGTTTCGGAGGACGAAGGCATGGTGGCCGCCGTCCGCGCGGGGTCCCTTTCTCTGGACAAACTGGAGGCCATGACCTGCGTCTGTTCCGTGGGCTTGGACATGGTCGCCGTTCCCGGAGATACGAGCGCCTCTACCCTTTCGGCGATCCTGGCCGACGAAATGGCCATCGGTATGGTAAACAATAAAACCACCGCGGTGCGTATTATCCCCGTTCCCGGGAAAAAGGCGGGGGATTGGGCCGAGTTTGGGGGCCTTCTGGGGGGAGCGCCCATTATGCCGGTTCACCGCTTTAGCAGTGACGCCTTTATCGCCCGGGGTGGCCGTATACCCGCTCCTATCCACAGTTTTAGGAATTAGGGATGCAACGTACCGCTTTGCTTCGGGATCGGCGTTTTTATTTTATCGCCATCGTGGCCATGGGTCTGGGTGGGGCCATGGTAGATTCTTCCTTTAATAATTTTCTCAAATCCAATTGGGATATGGGGGGCCTCGCCCGAAGCAGTTTGGAATTACCCCGGGAATTGCCGGGGTTTTTAAACGTTTTTGTGGCCGCTTTATTGGCCTTTCTTCCCGGTAGAAGGGTAGGGGCCGCGGCTTTTGCCCTGCAAGCCCTGGGTATCGCCCTGCTGGGCCTCTTTTCTTCGGGCTTTTCGGTGATGACCCTGTGGCTTTTTACGTACAGCCTGGGTCAGCATTTGTTTTTACCCCTTCAGCAATCCATCGGTATGGAACTTTCCAGCGAAGGGGGCGAGGGGAGCCTGTTGGGTCGGGCGAACGCTTTTAAAAACGGGGCCCAACTGGTCGGTGGCCTGTTGGTTATGGTGACCTTTGGGTTTTTTCATATCACCTTTACGGCCAACTTTCTGGCCGCCGCGCTGGTGTTTCTGTTTGGAGCCCTGGCTCTTTTTTCTATGTCGGCCCCTAAAAAGGACCGGCGGACCTCGTCCTTGATTTTAAAAAAACGGTATTCCCTTTTTTATATCCTTTCGATCCTCTACGGTACCCGGAAACAGCTGTTTATCACCTTTGCCCCCTGGGTTATCGTTACCATTTATGGAAAACCCACCTCCGTCATGGCGGCCCTGTATTTAGCCGGAGGGCTTGCGGGGGTCATTTTTCAGCCCCTGATCGGTAGGGCGGTGGACCGGCGGGGTGAACGGTTTATGCTGGGCCTGGAAGCACTGCTCCTAATCCCGGTGTGTTTTTTCTACGGCTTTTCCCATTTTGTTTTTCCCGAGGCCATCGCGTTCGCCCTGGTGTGCGTTTGTTACGTGATGGATTCCCTGCTCATGTCCTTCGGTATCGCCCGTTCCATTTGGCTTAAAAAAATCGCCCTAAGTCCATCGGACGTGGCTCCCACCCTGGCCATGGGGGTCTCCATTGACCATATTTTCTCCATCACCGTGGCCCTTTTGGCGGGGCTCCTGTGGGATAGGGCGGGCTACCAGTTCGTCTTTTTAACCGGTGCTGGGATCGCGGTCCTTAACTTTATAGCCACCCGTTTTGTCAACGTCTCGAAGGCCTAAAAAAACCAAACAGACTTCCAAAGAACCCGCCCACGATATGGGCGAACTCGGAAATGTTGTTGCTTTGAAAAGAGTTGAACAATTCTCGGCCCAGGTAGAGTACCAAAATAAGGATAAAGGTTAGGGGGATTTCCCCCTTATTAAAATTGGTAAAGGACGCCAGAAGTATCATCATAAACACGATGCCCGAGGCTCCCAAAAGGGCGGTGGGGAAAAGAAAGGCGTTCAGGATGCCGGTTATAAAGGCCGTGACAACCATCATAAAAAGAAGGGAAAGGGAACCGTAGGTTTCTTCTAAAATGGGTCCGATGAGCAGAATAAAAGAAAAATTGGAGATCAGGTGGTTCCAATTCGCGTGGCCGATTACGTGGGTAAAAAGTCGAACCCAGTCCCCCGCCCGGTGGGCGGAAAAAGAATGGTTCCCCGGGACCATGAACCAGTTCTCCGTCAGGTGGGGAACGATCGTTTGGGAAAGCACCAGCACGAGGGCGCACACAAAGGCGTAGGTCAGTACCGTGGGGGAATTGTATTTGATTCGCATACGTATCCTTTAAACCGTTAGTTCTATTTCTACGGGGCAATGGTCGGACCCCATAACGTCGCTTCGTATAATCGATTTTGTTACGGCCCCTAAAAAGGAACGATTTACGCAATGGTAATCGATTCTCCAGCCGATATTCTTTTCCCGGGCCCGCATTCGGTAGGACCACCAACTGTAGTGGCCCCCCTCGCCGGGCCTAAAATGGCGAAACGTATCCACATAACCCGCGGCGGTAAAGGTGTCCATCCAGGCCCGTTCTTCGGGTAAATACCCCGGGTTTCCCTCGTTATCCTTAGGCCGGGCTAAATCGATGGGGGTATGGGCGATATTATAGTCCCCGCAGAGGAGGATATGGCGTCCCTTCTTGGTCAAGGATTCGCAGGTTTCCAGCATGGCTTGGCAGAAGGCCAGCTTGTAATCCAACCGGGCCCCCGCTTCCTGGGAATTGGGAAAATAGGCGTTGATAAGGGTAAAGGCGGGAAAATCGGCCATCAGTACCCGGCCCTCGTCGTCAAAATCCTGAAACCCCATGGTACGGACGTCCAGGGGCTCTACTTTTGAATAAATAACCACCCCCGAGTACCCCGGCCGTTTTGCGGAAGCCCAGTAGGCCCTGTAGGGGGTCCCCTGGCCGTCCACCGGCCGACCTAGTTCCTCGGATACCTGATCCGGCCGGGCTTTCGTTTCTTGAAGACAGAGCAGATCCGGGGATTCAGATCGAATCCATTCGACCAACCCCTTTTTTTCTACCGCCCGGATTCCATTGACGTTCCACGAAGCTATGCGCATAGTAGAACCAAGTATAGAAAGAACGGGGGGGCGGCGCAAGCCCGCCCAAACTGCCCCCGGGGAAGCTTTTATTCCCCTACCTTAACTGAGACAACAGCAGGGAAGCGGTCCCGTAACTACCTAAGTTACGGGACCGCCTCAATTTTAAAAACATCAGTTTTTAGAGAGGGTTCCTTACTTTTTACCCCCCGAGGCCCCCGAATTCCCTGACCCCTGGCCACCGGACCCCTGGTTCCCCGATCCCTGGCTTCCCGATTGGGTCTGGTTCTTGGTTTCCTCCGCGGTCCGCAGGCGTAGCCGTTCTCTATCCTGTTGGGTAAGTTGGATCGCCTTTTCCACTTTTAGGGTCTTGCCCTCCGCCACCACCTCCCGGGCGTATAAACGAACCTGCTGTCCCACCGTGGGATCGGCGTTTATCATTACCCCTCGGAATTGAATCCGCTGTTGATCCCGGATTTGGAGCTGTTCCAAATCCCCTCCGGGTACCATAACCTCGACCTCACTACCATCCCGCAGTTGGAGCATTACCCGATTTTGTACCGCCGAGTCTGGAGCCACGATTACCGTGCCTTCCATGGTCGTCACCTTTTCCGCGTTCCCGTTAGCCCAAAGGGCTCCACCGGCTACCGCGAAAACCGCGAGAATCGTAAGTATCCGTTTCATGTTGACCTCCTGATAGATCGTTCTACCCTTCTATACTTCCCCAGTACCCTGGGGGTTGCATAAAAAAATTTTGCTATAAAAACAATTGAAGCTGTCCCTTAACTTAGGAGCTTACGGGACAGCCTAATTGGTTTTTTAGAAGAGACCCTGATATAGTTAGGGGTTGTGGACAGTATAAGCGTCGATGATGAAACCAGGGAATTGATGGCGATCCAAAGGACCCTTTCGGGAAATCCTGAGGCCTTTCGTGCCATCGTGGAGGCGTATCAAAAACGATTGTACCAATTTTGTCTGATCCGTTTGGGGGATCCCGAAGCCGCTTCCGACGCTACCCAGGAAATCTTGATCCGGGCGTACAAATCCCTAGGAACCTTTAAAATAGGCCGGAACTTTCGAGCCTGGATTTTTTCTATCGCCTTCCACCATCTGTATTCGGGATGGAAACGAAAGAAGCGGGATGCGGAAAAACTTCAACGTTCCTATTACCCCGAAGAGGTGGAGCGTACCAATCCGGAAGAAAACCTCCTCTCCTCAGAAACACTTCGGGAACTGCGGGGGGCCTTGTCAAAGCTAAAGGAAGACCAGGCCACGGTGTTATACCTCCATTACTTTGAAGGCCTGTCGGTGGCTGATATAGCCGCTAGTCTCAATTTGGGGGAAGAAAACGTCAAAACTCGGCTCTTCAGGGGCCGAAAAAAATTGAGGGAATTATTGAGTCCCCTCTAATAACCAATTGTTTTTAGAGGGGACTTAAGCAATTCCTTACAGGAATTGCGATTTCAGCGGAACAATTCTAAAAACTGATGTTTTTAGAATTGTCTCATTATTGGAAAAATCGCAACCCACCTTTCCTTGGGGAGGTATAGGTATATGATGAACTGTCAAGGGGTTTCGAATCTATTAGACCAATGGCAGGCCGGCGAACCGATCCAAGCCTCGGCGTTTTCTGACCTAAGGGCCCATCTCCAAGTCTGCCCTGTCTGTGCCCAGCGGGTGGGGCCCCTGGTACCCCTGCTTCGCTTTGACGTTTTGCAAGAGATCGTTCAGCTTTCCGAGACCAAGGATTTTTCCATCGCCGACCAGGTTATGGGGGGGATACTTCAAAATACCGAAAGGGCCACCGGGGCTCCCGGCCCCACGGTCCCGGAGGGGGATCGAGGCAAGCCTCTTACCCGTAGGTCCCTTCTCCGTAGGCTCCTTTTCCGTAGCCCCCTCCCCCGTAGGACCTTCCCCCGCCCTGGCCGTATCGGGGCCCTTGGGGCGGCCATCGCGGCGGTCCTGGTACTCGCCCTGGGCCTTTCCCGGCTTATGGTTCCACCCACCGCGGCGGATCGGGTGGTCGTCACCTTTGTGCTGGAAGCTCCCCAGGCTCAAAGCGTGGCGGTGACGGGAAACTTTGATAACTGGTCGGCCCAGGGCATCCCCCTAAAGAAACAGGGGGATGGAAAAACGTGGAAAGCCACGGTTACGTTGAAACGATCTTTAGAGTATCGCTATAATTTTGTGATCGACGGGGAACGGTATATCAGCGATCCACGGGCGGTGTTGTCGGTGGACGACGGATTTGGCGGTCAGGTGTCCCTTTTAGACCTATAGCAGACCGTTGAAAGCCCGTAACTGCGGGTTTTTCAACACCCCGATAGGAGAACCGGTATGAAGGATAAAAAGCTACTTTTTGGCCTATTATGGGTAGGGGTTTTGAATATGGGCCTGTTTGGCTTGGAAAATCCCCTGGATCTTGCCGTTTCCCTGGCAAAGAAAAACTGGCTTTCCCTTACCCTGTCCGCCGGACAAGGGGATACATCCGGTGGAACCCTGCCTACGGAAGCCCTTCTCCGCATCTATGCCCTGGAAATTCGAGCCCTCCTGGCCCGGGGCTACACGGCCCAGGAAAGTTCCGCGATGGTTCGGCAAAAAATGTACCTGGATCTGGCTCTTGACCAGGACCGGCAAATCCGAACGCGGCTGAAGAGCCTGGAAGAAAAGCAGGCTCTCCGTAATATGGACAACCCCGCCCGGCGATTTTCGGATACGGGTCCCGCCTCGGCCGGTCAGGGGGGACCGGATCACCGGCTCCCCGGGGGACGGAATTAGAACGTGAAGCCCCGGCGTGTAACCCTATTTTTACGATTACGGGTCTCCTTTGTCCTCCTCCTCCTGGTCCGGATTTTTGTTCCCCCGGCGGCGTCAGCGGAAACCCAAACCTACGCTCCCTTGGACTGGTTGGACAGCCCCGACGCCGGGCCCTACCAGGGAATTCGGGGGGAGTTGGATTCCCTTTTTTCCCAGGCCCAGGCGGCGGGTCTTCCTTCGGAGGTCCTGATGGATACCCTGCGGGAAGGTACGGCCAAGAGGGTTTCTCCCCCCCTGCTCCTGGGGGCCCTTCGATCCGAGTGGCAACGGGATCGGGGCTTACTGTCCCTCTTTCAATCGATACCCCTTACTCGGCAAGCTCCCTTGGGAGACCTGATTCGGCGAGGCTCGGTACTTTTAAGGGGAGGAATTAGCATGGATACCCTGGATGCCCTTTTAGATTATACGCGGATTCTTGGAAAAACCACCGATAGGGCCCTTTCTGCGGCGGGGGCGGCCTTGAGGATTGTAGCCATAAGCGAGGGAGACCCCTCCGCGGTAGGATCCCTGGCCCAATGCCTAGTCCGCAGTACCCTGGGGGAGGAAGATTTTACAACCCTCGTCTCGGTGGCCCTTAAGGGTAAACGGTTAGGGATCACCCGGGAACCCTTTATTCGGCTTTTACAGGGAACCCTGGATAAGGGCGGAGGAATTACCTCTGTGGATAGGGAATTGGAACGGAGGGGTAAAAATTGAATAACCGTGGGGTAAAAAATCTTTTAACGCTCTTGGGTCTTTTGTGTATTCCCCTGTTTTCCATTTATCCCCAGACCTTTGTACAACCGGCCTTGGGTATGGATCTGGTCGGCCCTTCGACCTTCTTTGGGGAGCTTAAGGGAGGCGTTTCTACGGAAACCCCCGCCGAATCGGACACCTACGGTCGGCTCTTCGGAACCTATGACGTATTTGGCCCCTCGGCAAACTCCCTGCGGCCCCTAAAGGCCGATGGGGGGGCGGAAACCTCCTTTTTTATCGGTCCCTGGGTTCCCTTTGTGGGCCTGTACGGCGGTTTCAGTTCCCCCGACGGTTCTACCGGTACGGCGTATAGCCGCCTGTCCCTCTCCCTTACCGGAAACGGGGAAGATAGTTCGATTAGTTTTGCTACCGATGGAACCCTATGGTACGGGGTAGACGCCGGGGCCGAGGTGGCCGGCCGATTAGGTTTTTCTTCCCTGGTGGGCCCCCTGGTCATCAAGCCCCTTTTGGGCGCTTCCGCCTTTTTTGTATCCGGCCTTTTACAATCCTGGACCCTCCGGCCCATGTTGTCCCTTTCCTGGTATCCCACCTTTCCCCTCCAAGCCGACATTGGGACCGGGTGGAAGCATTCTTTAGATACCTCGACTACCCCCACCGACTCTTTCCCCTGGTCCGTCCGTATATCCGCCCAACCCAGGGATCGCTGGGGTTTTATGGTCTCCGCGGATTGTGAATCCTCGGTCGATCGGTTTATCGGAACCTTCGAAGGGGAGCTTACCCTGGACTTGGAACGCCGGGCTGTCTACTCATCCTGGGTTTTCCTCCGATCCCTCGGTAGTTTTGATACCTCCGTTTCCAGTAGCCCCACGGGGTGGAACCTTTCCAGCGGTGTGGCCTTTAGTTTTTAGAATGAACTCATCCTTATTAGGGGTTCCCTGGTTCCCTGGTGCTTCGGGATTGCGCTAAAGGGACCCCAAGTCAAAACGGTTCGCTCATTGTTTTATCGATGATTTTTTGCTATCTTATAGGTTGAGATTAAAACTAAGGATTTTACGGATGCCCGTTATAAAAGATTTTGGAACCGAACTAGCGGTGGAGGACCATCAGAAACTGAAGGAACCCGAAAACTATCGGGTTGTTTTGTTAAACGATGATTTTACCACCATGGAATTTGTGGTTCATGTGCTGATTACGGTATTCCGAAAGTCCGAAGCGGATGCCCAGCGGATTATGTTGGACGTGCATCGAAAAGGCCGGGGCGTTGTGGGGGTGTATACCTGGGACATAGCGGTGACAAAGGCCGAAGAGGTCCATACCCTGGCCCGTAAAGAGGAATTTCCCCTCCGTTGTGTGGTGGAAAAAGCGTAAGGGCGACGAAGAGAGAGGAGTAGTGGAACTATGAAAATCAGCCGCCATGTGCAGGCTATAATTAACGCGGCGTATAACGAAGCCAAAATTCGCTCCCATGAGTACCTAACTCCGGAACACGTACTCTACGCCGCCCTATCTTTTAACGAGGTTCAAGAGATTTTTACCGCCTGTGGAGCCGATTTAGACCAAATTAGAAAGGGAATGGAAAACTATTTTGAACAGAAAGTCCCGGTGGTTCAAAATGCCGAACCAACCCAAACGGTGGGGTTTCAAAGCGTCCTTGAACGGGCGGTTCTCCACAGCCAGTCTTCCCAGAAGGATCAGCTAGAGGTTTCGGATATTCTGGTTTCCCTCTACGACGAGGAACGGAACTACTGCGCCTATTACCTGCGGAAAGCGGGGGTCAAGCGGTTGGAACTGCTGGAAGTCCTTTCCCACGGCACTCGATTTTCCGATGAGGGGGATTTTGAACTGGATAAGGACGAAAGGGCCAAACTTCTGGAAGAGGAGCTTGAGGAGACCGGCGAGGAAGAAGAGCCCCAGGTGGAACAGGACAGCCGCGTCAAACCGGCTCGTAAAGGTGCCCTGGAGCGGTTTTCCATCAACCTTACCACCCTGGCTAAGGAGGGGAAGCTGGAACCGGTCATCGGTCGGGAACAGGAGTTGGAACGGACTATTCAAGTATTGTGCCGTCGGCTTAAAAACAACCCCATCCACGTGGGAGATTCGGGGGTTGGTAAAACGGCCATTACCGAAGGGCTTGCCCAGCGGATCGTGGCGGACCAGGTCCCCCCCACCTTGAAGGGTTTTTCAATTTACGCGTTGGATATGGGAGCCCTCGTCGCGGGGACCAAGTATCGGGGTGATTTTGAGGATCGGATTAAAAAGGTCGTGGACGATATTGTAAAAAAAGAGAAGGCTATTCTCTTTATCGATGAGATCCACACCCTGGTCGGGGCGGGGGCTGTTTCTGGTGGTTCCTTGGACGCGTCGAACCTTTTAAAGCCCGCGTTGACCTCGGGAAAAATACGGTGCATCGGGTCCACCACCCACGAAGAATACACCAAGTACTTTGAGAAGGACCGGGCCCTTTCACGGCGCTTTCAAAAAATCGATATCAACGAACCCTCCGAGTCCGACGCCATTCTCATTCTAAAGGGCCTGCGAAAAAATTACGAGGAATTCCATCGGGTTACCTACACGGACGAGGCCCTGGAAACCGCGGTTCACCTTTCGGCCCAGTATATTAACGACCGACGACTGCCCGACAAGGCCATCGACGTAATCGACGAAGCGGGGGCCTTTGCTCGGATCGAGGCGTACAAAAACGAAGCCCCGTCGAAGGGCCTGGGCGACGGGGTCGCGACCCCAGAACCGGCGGCCTCCGGCCCCACTGAGACCGTGGAAGCGCCCATTGTCATCGATGTTCCTAAAATAGAGACGGTGGTGGCTCGGATCGCCCGAATTCCCGAACGATCGGTGGGGGAGAGTGAAAAGGATAAGTTAAAATATCTGGAATTTCGATTGAAAGAACGGATCTTTGGGCAGGATCAGGCGGTTTTAGCGGTGGTAAACGCGGTTAAACGGTCCCGGGCCGGGTTCCGATCGGCCAATAAACCGGTGGCCAACTTCCTCTTTGTCGGTCCCACGGGGGTAGGGAAAACCGAACTGGCCCGTTCCTTAGCGGACCTTTTGGGCGTATCCCTCCATCGCTTTGATATGAGCGAGTACCAGGAAAAGCATACGGTGAGCCGCTTGATCGGCTCTCCGCCGGGTTACGTGGGGTACGAGGAGGGGGGATTGCTAACCGACGCGATACGGAAACAACCCCACGCCGTGGTGCTTTTGGACGAAATTGAAAAAGCCCACTCGGATATTTATAACATCCTTTTACAGATAATGGATTACGCGACCTTGACCGATAATAACGGTAGAAAGGCAGATTTTAGGAACGTGGTATTGATTATGACCAGCAACGCTGGAACCCGGGATATAGGGAAAAACCTTATCGGATTTGGGGATCGCAAGGTGGATGAAACCGCCGTGGACGGAGCCCTGGAACGGATCTTTACCCCCGAATTTCGTAATCGCCTCGACGCGGTGGTCCGCTTCAACCACCTTTCCCAGGAAGTTATGACCTCCATCGTCCGTAAGGAATTGGACGCCTTCCGGCTTCAGTTGGCGGAAAAGAAGGTTTCCTTGGAAATTTCGGATGAATGCGTGGCCCATCTCGCCCAGGATGGTTATAGCCCCGAATTTGGCGCTCGAAATGTGGCCCGCCTCGTGGAAGATAAGATTAAAGCCTTTTTTGTGGACCAGGTGCTTTTTGGGGAACTCTCCGAAGGCGGAACCGCGAAGGCCGATTGGAAAAACGGGGAATATCGGATAACGGTGGTTGATTGAGATGAGTCGGCAGTGGAAAAGAGGATCCGATCCCGAGTTTCCCCATTTAACGGAACGGGAACGGTTCTCCTTTCCCGATCCCGAGGTTACCGAAGACGGCGTCGTGGGAGTCGGCGGCAACCTTTCTCCAGGGATGCTTCTTTCGGCCTACGAACAGGGCGTGTTTCCCTGGTATGGCCCCGTGGACCCTATCGTTTGGCATTCCCCCGACCCTAGGTTTGTCCTATTCCCATCAAATTTACACATTTCCCAATCCATGCGGAAGATTTTTAAGAAGAACTATTTTGAATTAACCCTGGATAGGGATTTTAACGCCGTTATTCGGAATTGCGCTTCGGTCGACAGGCCGGGTCAAAATGGAACCTGGATTACCAAAGAAATGATCGAATCCTACACGGAACTCCATCGTCTAGGTTGGGCCCATTCGGCGGAAGCGTACCGGGATGGAAAACTCGTGGGAGGCTGTTACGGCATTAGGTTGGGGAACGCCTTTTTTGGAGAATCCATGTTTGCCCTCCTTCCCAACGCCTCCAAGGCCGCCTTTTTAGCCCTGGCCAACCTTCTCTTTTCCGACGACGTACGGTTTATCGATTGTCAGGTCCCCACGGAACACCTTCGGAGCCTGGGGGCTCAGGAAATTAGCCGCCGAGAGTTCCTTGCCCGGCTTTACTCCGCCTTGGCCATACGAAATTCTTCCATCCGCATGGAATCTATCATCGCCGGCCCCGACGCCAACACCCACGCCGCCTCCGACGAAGCGGACCGCCGTGGCAATTGGGGCCACCGTTACGTCCGTTTCCCCGAAATAAAGGCCTAGAGGGTGGCCAAGCGTAAAACCTGTTCCGCGGTTGTGTGATCCGTAATTAAACCGTCAATCAGTTGACCCCTAAGGGCACCCAAAATGCCCTCTGCTTTATCTATACCAAAGCTAACTGCCATGACTTTAGATTTCTCTCGTAGTTTTTCAAGGGGTAAACCTATAATTCGCTTATTGATATCTATGTCTAAAAGTTTCCCATGGATATCAAAAAATTGAGCGCAGATATCCCCAATTCCCCCAGCTCGCCGTATTTTGTTTAGTTCTTCTTCGTTTACATAACCAGCTTTATACAAACTATTTCTTTGGGGTTCTAAGGAACCAATACCAACTAAAGATAGATCCGCTTCCGTTGCCCTATCCAAGGTTTGTCGTATAACTTTATCCTTTAGTAAAGCCTTGGCAACTTGAATACTATCGACAATGAGGGGCGCATGAAGCAGGTAGAGTTTTGCGCCTAATCGTTCCGCTAAATTCCTTGCGATAATAGGGCCATCGTTTGGATTGTGCTCCCGTCCTGTGGCGCCAATTAATTGGATTACTTCCAAATCCTTCATTTGTAGTGGTTTTAATTGTTGAATCATCTCAAATAATGTGGAACCCCAGGAAATTGCGAGTCTCTTGATTGAAGGAACGCTATTTTCTAAGTAATTGGCGGCAGCCCTTCCAATAAGTATTTTTAATTCTTGAGGATCCTCGGTGTCCACAATATAAATCATAGGTTCTTTTATATTAAAACGATCTATGAATTCCTGTTCCAATTTTTTAGACCTAATTGGATAGTTTACTTCTATCCGTACTATTCCTAATTTTTCCGCTTCCTTTAACTGACGCGAAACCATGGGGCGAGCTACACCCATTAGTGTGGCAATTTCTTCTTGATTTTTGCCCCCCACATGGTATAGATAAGCCATTTTTGCTAAGCGGGAATATTTATCTTCAGTTGAATCTAACATTACTTCCTCCGTTACATAATTGCACTATTATAGGCACAAATGTAACCATATGTAAAGCATAATAATTAAAAAATAGATTGACAAATATATTATTATGGTATTACAATAGTTTTATATTTGGAGGTTCAATTGTATGTTTGATAATATGCCTTGGGGAAAAAGGAATCGTCTGTCTTCTATAGTTGGGTCCGATGGGCATGCGCTAATGCTCGCTATTGATCATGGATATTTTATGGGACCCACGACGGGAATGGAAAAGCCAGCGGAGGCAATAGCTCCGCTAATTCCTTTCATTGATTCTCTTATGTTGAGCCCAGGAATTGTTTCTACCTGTATCCAAAGTGATTTTACCAAGGGTATTGTATTGCGTGCTTCTGGAGGAAATTCAGTCCTAGACCCGGATATAGATGATGAAGAGTTGATTTTAGAAGCGGAAGAAGCAATCAAACTTAATGCTTCTGCGGTGGCTGTCTCGGTGTTTATCGGTTCTGATCATGGGCATCAGACAATTATCAATCTATCCACGATGATAAATGAAGCTTCCAAATTTAACCTCCCCGTTCTGGGTGTAACAGGTGTAGGAAAAGCGCTGAAGGATAGAAAGGAAAAACGATATCTAGCCCATGCTTCTCGTATTTGCGCGGAGTTAGGAGCGGACATCGTAAAAACCTACTATTGTGAGGGTTTTGAAGAAGTCGCCGCAAAATGT
>Ga0078972_1005791_pt1 | contig 30721 bp, 21 predicted proteins | sample YelNatPaOPGAMG01_FD_67568 | JGI IMG/M metagenome (GOLD analysis project Ga0078972, IMG submission 67568) | Hot spring thermophilic microbial communities from Obsidian Pool, Yellowstone National Park, USA - OP-RAMG-01 (SPADES assembly) (version 2) | ecosystem: Environmental > Aquatic > Thermal...
CAGGTTATATGCAAGGGATAAGGGAGTGAAGTTGAGGTTTAATGTATATGATAGGTATCACAGTGAGTACAAGAGGGATACGAGTGGAATGGGTATAAGGTATGGAGAGGGGGATATAAGCAGTGCCAATTATGAGGTGTATAACAGGGAGAAGGATTACACTTTGAGTGAGGGTGAGGGGGAGAAGGAGATAAAGGTACAGTTGAGGGATGAGGCAGGGAATGAGAGTGAGGTGTACAGTAAGAAGGTTGTATATGACATGACCGCCCCTGAGTTTAAGGAGGTTTCTGGTTGTGGTAAGACAGTTTGTATAAAGGGGGTTGAAACATGTACAAACAGTAATTTGGTTACAATTATGATGAATGTTACAGATAATGTGGATGAGAAGGATGGGCTGGAGGTAATGTTATCAGAGGACTCTGGTTTTGCAGGGGCGAGCTGGCAGGCGTATTCGGATAGTCTGACATACACATTGACAGAAGGAGATGGGGCTAAAAGGGTATATGTGAAGGCGAGGGATAGGGCGGGGAATGTGAGTGATATTGTAACAAAGGAGATTATTCTCGATAAGACGCCACCTTTTGTCTCAATCATCAAAATAAATAATGGCTCGATATATACAAATAATGAGAATCTCAATATAACTATGGATGTTAAGGATGCAGTCGAAATGATGATATCCGAGGATGTAAACTTCACAAATTCACAATGGGAGCCGTATCAATCGTCTAAGGTTTTTGGTATTAGTAATACTGAAGGAAGTCATTATATCTACTTCAGATTCAAGGACAGTTGTAATAATGTTGCTGGTGTAGATACACCAATATACAGGGAGATAATTCTTGACAAAACGCCGCCGAAGAAGATAGCTGAGGTATATATAAACGGGAGATTGGCTAATGCGATAAAACCTGTATTTAGTAATTCATCAACAGTTTCTATTAGCTGGAATCAGTCAACAGATGAGGACATTAGAGTTTATAAAGTCAAAATATTCAAGGACAATACGAATATTCTCGATCTGACTACAAATGGCAATCAGATTGCCATACCTTCCCTTATAGATGGCAAGTATTCTGCTGTAGTTTTTGCAATAGACTATGCTACTAATGAGGGTGTACCCTCAGATGTATATGAATTTGTGGTAGATACAGTTGCCCCGTCTGCCCCGGGTTTATTGCAACCTCTGTTTAGTAAGATCAATCTGAATGAGCAGTTTTGTACTTCTTATTTTACTCCGGCAGGTTATATAGAAATCTCATTGCCACTCACATCTGAGGATGATAATTTCGATAGGTATGAGATAAAGGGTGGAATCGATCCAGATACCTGTATGCCCATAAGGGAGTTTGTAGATGCGACGAATTACCTCATCTTCGATTCGAACGGGGTCCCTGTTAAGGTAAAGTTCTATCCTGCTAAGGACTCAGCAAATAATCTACAGATCAGGGCAAGGGATATGGCAGGCAACATAAGTGAGACATCCTATGTCTATTTCATTGAAGACTCCACACCGCCGGGGAAAATCAGTCAGATCAGCGGAGAGAATAGTGATTCTAAGGTCTTGATTAAGTGGAAACCACCAGTGGATAATTATCAGGATATTAAGGGATATAAGGTTTATTATGGTTATGGAGCAAGAAAGGAAGATCTTATAGGCAATTTTTCCGATAAAGGTCCATCACCTATTGATGTAGGAATGCCCTGTAGTCTCGAGAATCAGGAGGTTGTCTGTTCATTCTGGTTGACAGGTGTTCCAAACAATACCCCGTTCTATGTAGATGTGTCAGCCTATGATGATACGCAGTATCCGTTTCCTAACGAGGGAGAACTAACAGGGAGTGCCGTTCAATTTATTCCGGGCGAGATATCTCCCGACCTCATCAAGGAAGTTAGTCTCTCTGATATAGGTGCATCTGCTGATTCTTATTTTGAGGGTATAGATGAAAGAGATGGATTTCTGTATATTACAACCCGTAACCCGAATGGGAATGGAGGGATTCACATACTGGATGTATCGCACTCAAATGCCCCGAAACTTATTCGCAAGAGGATTGATTCGAGTTTTACAGATATGTTCGGTATAAAAGTTTATGGGGATTACGGCTACATCCCGAATGGGAATAATGGAGTTCTGATTGTAAGGCTGTCAGATTTGAGTACGGCATCTAATATTGTGCTCAACAACAAAAACGATATGGCAGTGTCACTGGATATCCGTGATAAATACCTGTTTGTTGCTGCTCAGGGAGTTGATATAAATAGAAAGGATTTATACATTTATGATATATCAGATCCTGCAAATCCATCTTTAAGAACTACATATAAGTATTCATCTGTGATAAATTGCAGGGATGTAAAGGTTCAGGGTGATGTGTTGTATCTGGTTGGGGATACAACGGTCTTACTTGATCTGAGTGGGCTTGATTCTGGCAATCTTCAGGAGATACCTGGTAAATTCGATGCGGGTAAAGAGCCTAATGGATCAAAAATCTTTGTCACCCCAAATAATCTCTTAGTATCTGGCTCTGCTGTATTGAAATACTATGCGTATGATAACTCTACTCATAAGTATCTTTTATCTCTAATACCAACGAATGATATATCATTAAATATTGATGTAAAGGGGTATTATGTCTTTGTTAGTACAAATGGGGGTATAAAGGTTTATAAGTTGAATCAGCCAGTACAATCAATGGATGATATCGTTTTTATGTATTCAATAGATTTTGCTAACTATGGGCATTTTCACAAATATGGTCCTAATAATTTTATAGCCCCTTTGAATGATATAAAAGTAGTTGGCACTACGCTTTATGCTACTTATTATGATGATTCCACATCTTCCCCAAAAACAGGGCTTAAGATTTATAATATTGCAAATCCAAGAAGTCCTAAGGCTATTGGTGAATCAAATATCACACTCAATGGCGGAGATGATATTGAAGTTTATAAAGATAAGATTATTTTTGCAAATCATAACTCTGGGTTGTCGTTTGTAGAACCGTCTTATAATGGGAATTTGAATGAATTCTATAAATTCTCCCAAGTTAAATTCTTTCCAAAAAGGGTGAGAATCGAGGATGGATATATTCTTTCTATTTCTGATAATAATTTGTACCTGTTTTGGGGAGATTTGTTTAATGAGATAAAAAACACTATACTATACTCCTGCCCAGAAATTAATTGCAAAATAAGAGATGCAGTTATCCGTTGGCCATACGCTTTTATCGGAGTTGACACCATCAATAATTATAAACCAGAAATTAATTTAATAAGAATAATGGATATGCGTACATCAAGTATAGTAAATACTATTTCACTTGATACCTCTAACTGGCCCGATTTTATAGAAGGACATAGACTATTAGCACTTTATGAAAACTATTTACTGATTAGTAATATTGGTAAAGGGGTTGAGGTATATGATATCTCAAAATCTCCACCCCAATTTGTTTCCCTGTCACCAGCAGACCCTCATAATTACAATATTAATTATTCAATAAGTCTCTCCGGGAGGTATCTCTATGCTATCTGGAGGGATAATTATATGGAGTTGGTCAAAAAATTCGAGATAAGACGCGGTATATTATCGCTTGTCAGCAGTGTAGATATACATAGTAGATGTAATAAGGTTCTTAATTTCGGTGGATATGTTATGTGTGGAACGAATGATGGAAATGTAATGATCGTAGATGATAACGATATTTCTAATAAAATGAAATTGTATTCTACATATACATTAAATGGGTATGAGTCAAATGTAGCTGTCTTTGGAAATATGCTATTCTCCATTAATTTTGGTAGAAATACATATTTTATAAAATTAGAATAGATACTAAAATTTACATATAGACTAAAGAAACACTTATATAGATAGCAAGAATGCATTATAACTACTGAATATCTTTGATTTTTCACTAGATATTGTATAAATTTGATTTTAGGGATGAACTTTGAGAATTATAACAATTTAGGTATCATTTATGAATAGATTATTCTTATTTGTATATTTACTTATAATAGTTGTGGGTTGTTCATCGAGGGGAGTGGAAATGAAAAGGTGTGATTTGAGGGATAGTAATGGGAAGTATATTATAAGATGTTCTGAGGATGAGCTTGTATTAGATAGACTGTCGGGTGAGTTCAGATTTATCAGAGGGAGTCAGGAGGTCTGGAGGTCCACGAATACAGGAGATGATGAGTTTTCTCAAATATGTTTCAAGTATAGTGGTAGATATGTGTTACCGGAGTTGGGTACATTAGTTGCAATAGATGACAATGTATTCGAGATGGACCTTCTGCACAAAGAGTGGGGTACAATCGGAAAGCTGCAGATAAAGTGGGAAGAGAATATATTTTATCTCAAGATTGTCAATCTATTGGAGGCTACAGAGAGGTTTGGAATTTCACTGAAACTGATTGATAATGTATTTCATTATGGGATCGGGGAATTGACAGACGAGAATGATATCTGGCGGAAGCTCTATCATCCAACCGAACAGCACTTCGTTCTGGACAATGGCTCGTTTGAGAGACCATATCTGCAGACTGATGAGGGGACGGATGTAATATCCCCATTGGTCTTAAACTCTAAGGGTGGATTTGTGTTTATTGATTCGTATTCTTATCTGGACATCTCCTTCAACAGAGATAAGAACAGAATCCTCAAGATTCACATAGTCCCTGAGTATCAAGAGAAGAGTATAGAATATGCATTCTATATGGGCAACAATACGGCGGATGCATATAATAAATGGGTAAATCACAGATGGAGATTCAGGCCCGATTTGCCAGTAAACGGAAGACCATCGGATGAACTCATCAAAAGACCAATCTGGACGACCTGGGCATTATATAAATGGAATATAAATCAGGATAAAGTCATAGACTTCGTTGAGAGTATATTGAAGAATGACTTACCCATCTCCTATGTAGAGATAGATGATAGATGGACAAAGAAGTATGGGGATCTGGATTTTGACAGGGATAGATTTCAGGATGTAAAAGGGATGATTCAGAGGTTTCACGAATATGGGATAAAGGTGAGTCTCTGGGTGCCGCCATTCGTGAATCAGGATGCTGATTCTTTCGAGGATGGGGTCTTAAACAGGGCGTTCGTTGCAGCAAATAATTCGAGGTATCCTGCGCTTGTGGGTTGGTGGGATTCGGCAAATATCGAGAATGCGGGGCTCATAGATTTTTTCTCTGATAACGGTTGGAACTGGTTCGGTAAGAAGATAGATTTCCTCATAAACGAATACGGAATAGATGGCTTCAAATATGATGCAGGAGAGGCACAGTTCTTGCCCTTGAAACCCCGACTGAAAGAAGGGATACTCCCCAATATGTACTCTGACTATTATGCGAGATGGGGTGTCGAGCACAGAGGGGTAGAGATGAGGTCGGGATATTTTGCACAGAATCTACCAATACTCTTCAGACAGTTTGACAAGGCAAGTCACTGGGGTTTCAATAATGGACTTAAGGCAGTTATGACACAGATTCTCTCTATGGGAATAGTTGGATACCCATTTGTCCTCCCCGATATGATAGGTGGAAATGAGTATTTGAATAAGGCATCCGAGGAATTATTTATCCGCTGGATAGAGTTAAATGCATTTCTGCCATATATGCAGTTTTCGATACCTCCATTCAGAGATGATTTTACTGAGAATGTAATGGTGATAACAAAGAAGTACCTGTCATTGAGAGAGAAGATAATTCCAGTTTTCATCTCTGCCGCTATTGAGGCAGAATCTACCCAGTTACCTATAATAAGGCCGCTGTTTCTCGTCTTCCCGGAGGATGATAGGACATATTCTATAGAAGATGAGTTTATGATAAAGGACAGGTACCTTGTTGCACCTGTGGTATACGAGAATGCGAGAGCAAGGGATATATATATTCCGAAGGGTCGATACAGAAATCTTGAGAATAATGAGGAGATTATAGAGGGTCCTGTTTGGTTGAGAGACTATCCTGTCCCGCTGGATGTGATACCAGTGTTCGAGAAAATTGAGTAGAATAAATTTTGTAGACTGAAGACTAATGGACTTCCCGATTATGTGCTATTTCGGGTTTTATTATCTTCCTTTTTCTTGTTTATATAGATTATCAACATACTGATTGCACCCGGGGTGATGCCGGGGATGGATAGGGCGTCTTTGAGTGTGAGAGGCCTATATTTTGTTAGTTTCTCTGCCACCTCCCGGGATAGGCCAGGCACACTGAAAAAGTCTATATCCTCAGGAATCTTTATCTTCTGAAATTCGTTCTGTTTTTCTATCTCTCTCTTCTCCCTTTCTATATACCCCTCAAATTTGATAATTGTTTCTACCTCCTGTTTAATATCCTTCAGTATATGCTTGTAGTCCTCTTGAAGGTTGGGGATTATATCCTCAATCCTTATGGATGGTCTCTTCAAAAGCGTAGCCGCCTTTATTTTCTCCCCGCCATTCTCTATGTTAACCTCTGAAAGATAGACAATGGTCCTCTCTATATCCTGTTTCTTCTTCAAGAACGCCCTGTATCTCTCATCACCTATCAGGCCCACTTCTCTGCCAAGAGGGGTCAGTCTCATATCTGCATTGTCTTCCCGGAGGTGTAGTCTGAATTCGGACCTTGAGGTAAACAATCTATAAGGTTCATCTACGCCCTTTGTGACGAGGTCATCTATCAGTACGCCGATATATGCCTCGGTCCTCTTTATTATGATAGGCTCCCTCCCCATCACCTTTAATGCCGCATTGATGCCTGCTATAATGCCCTGAGCGGCGGCCTCTTCATAGCCGGATGTCCCATTGATCTGTCCTGCAAAGAAGAGGTTTTCTATATTCCTGTGCATCAGTGTGTGATATAGCTCTTTGGGGTCGAAAAAATCGTATTCTATCCCATAGCCTGGTCTTATTATCTCTGCCTCTTCCATCCCTTTGATTGAGTGTACTATCTCTATCTGCACATCAAATGGCAGACTCGTAGAAATTCCGTTTGGATAGTACTCTATCGAGTCGAGTCCCGTCGGTTCTATGAATATCTGATGCCTCTCGTGATGAGAGAATTTGACTACCTTATCCTCGATTGATGGGCAGTATCGTGGCCCGATGGATTTTATCTTTCCTGTATACAGGGGGGATCTATTCAGGTTCTGGTTGATTATCCTGTGAGTTCTTTCGTTAGTATAGGTTACATAGCAGGGTCTCTGTTCGAGGGGGGGCTTGATCCTGTCGAAGGAGAAGGTGGGGAGGTCCTCATCGCTAAACTGTTTCTCAAGTATGTCGAAGTTTATTGTACTCCCTTTGAGCCTTGGACAGGTACCTGTCTTCAACCTCCTTATGGTAAAACCATATTTCCTTAGATTGGTAGAAAGGGTAGAGTTAGGCTCTCCAAGTCTCCCCCCCTCGAAGTGGGTGAGTCCTATGTGAATAAGCCCATTTAAGAAAGTTCCATTAGTTAGCACAACTGCCTTTGAGAGGATCCTGCCAAGTGATTTTCCTATAACACCTCTGACAGTTGAATCTTCTACTATTATATCAATTACCTCATCCATAAGGACGGACAGATTCTCCTGTCTCATAATGACGGATTTCATATACTCCTTGTATCTGTACATATCAGACTGGGCTCTGGTCCCCCTTGCAGCAGGACCTTTTGAGGTATTGAGTCTCCTGAACTGAATTCCAGTCAAATCTGCTGCCCTCCCCATCTCTCCACCGAGGGCATCTATCTCCTTGACCAGATGTCCCTTCGCAAGTCCCCCAATAGCGGGATTACAGGACATCTGTCCTATCGTATCAATATTCAGGGTGACAAGGCAGGTCTTCAGACCAAGTCTGCTTGATGCAAGGGCGGCCTCTATCCCTGCGTGTCCTGCTCCTACTACAATCACCTCAAAGTCATTCATAAAAAACCTGTCAGTCTTATTTTTTTGGAATCCTCAAGATCCTGCCAGGGTGGATCTTGTCTCCCCTCTCAAGTCCATTTATCTCCATCAGTTCGTTCAGGTTTACCTTGAATCTTCTGGCGATGTCATAAGGATTGTCTCCTTCCTCTACGACATACTCATTTGAACTTATAGAGACCTTATCCCCTTTCCCCTTTTTATGTCTATATTTTCTGTTTGCCCGTGCTATCTTTTTATCATACCTCTTTTCAAGGTCTTCATCCAGAACATATAGTTGTGGAATGAGCACCTTTTGACCTTTGCTAAGATTAGATTCGGGTTTGAGATTTGTATTAAAGGCAGTGATTGCCTCAACAGAGGTCCCTTCCTTTCTGGCAAACTCCCTGAGGGTTATACTCTTCGTAATCATTACCTCCCTGAACTCGAGTCTTTTTCCCTCAGGTATCTGATTGAAATTTTTCTCAAATATCTCTTTTGTCCCCTTTGGGATTCTCAATGTATATTTCTCTACATCGGGTGGTGTAATACCGCGCCTCAGGGCGGGGTTGAGCAACCAGATTGTATAGTAGTCTGTGAGGGCTGCATTTGCGATGACCCTCAAATCTGTGGCAGGTGGAACATCTACTTCGTCATATTCGAACTCTGACTGGTACTCTATATCTGTAAATCCAAACTTATTTGGATTTGCAGTAATCAGTGCAGCAGCCATAAGTTTTGGCACATACTGCCTCGTCTCCCTCTTGATGAACCTCCTGTCCGCTATCTCCCAGAAGTCATCAGAACGGGCCTTAGAGATCGCCCTGATTATCTTCCCCTCCCCTGCGTTGTACCCGGCCCAGGCGAGCCACCATGAGCCAAAGTAATTATACAGGTTTTTCAAATAACTCACGGCGGCGTAGGTGGATTTTACGGGATCCCTCCTCTCATCTACCCAGTAGTCTATCCTCAGTCCATACCTCTTGCCAGTGGAGGGAATAAACTGCCATATACCTGCTGCGCCACTTCTACTCAGTGCAAATGGCGAGAATCCGCTCTCAATCATTGCGAGATATATTGTATCCTGTGGAAGTTTATTCTCTTTTATTATCCTGGTCAGGATCTCTCTATACCTTCTTGACCTCTCGAGCCATTTTACAAAAAACTTCCTCCCTTTACCTGTAAAGTATTTTATGAAACTGGCTACATCCTCGTTGTATATTACAGGAATATCGAATCCCTGAGAGGATCTATTCTCCTTCTCAATGTAGACAAAGGGTGGTGTATCTTTATATCCAATCCTCCCCCTGTCCATATAATAGGTAGAAAATATGTCTGCATTTTTATATTGTATTGGCAAACTCGCTTTGATTTGATTTTGTTCTATATAGTTGTAATTGTTTAAGTCTTTCTTTTCTACATATTTAGACTCGAAAAAGCTCTCAAACTCTCTCAAAAATAAGATATCAATTATCTCTTCTTCCTGAGCCAGTAGAGGGCCTGTCATAAGGAGTAGTACGAGTAGTCCCGATGCGAGTAAAAAGAACCTCATAGATTTTAAAATATAAGACAACTGATTTTATGTCAAGATATTCGCCAGTATTGTTAAGAGATTAGATATACTTTTTTACCTCGTTTAGTATATCTAACCTGTCGAGGAAGTTGGAGAAGTAGTCCATCTTTTCAGTATTAAGATCGAGAACAGGTGACAGATTGTAAGATTCTCTCCATTTTGCATAGAGTCTGTTCAGGTAAGATATGTATTGCCTGTCGACCTTACTCTCGTAATCTCTACCTCGTCGGGCTATTCTCTGCAATATGCAGTGTGTAGAACAATGGCAGTATATCAACAGTCTTGGGGGCTTGATCTTCTTCATTGCCTCGCTGTATATGAGCCTGTATAATCTGAAATCCCTGCTCGAGATAAATCGCTTTCTATAAAGGGCGGTGGCAAATATCTCGGCATCTTCGTAGATTGTCCTGTCGAGGAGAATTAAATCTTTCACCTCCTCCATAGTATTATAAAATTGTATCTTCTTTGCAAGGAAGAATAACTGTGAGTGAAATGCCCACCTCTTCATATCCAAATAAAAATCCTTGATATAGGGATTCTCATCCTGCGGCTCCAGTATTGACTTGATTCCCAATTTTCGGGTCAAGAAATTTGCAAGCGATGTCTTTCCGCTTCCCATATTACCTGCGATGGCAATATAATTAGAATAACTCATAGCATAGCAGCTTTTTGTATACAGCAAACTCTCGATTAAGACAATAAATTTGGATGACAAAAATGTCTTGCTCATTTTGAAAATACAATATTCGAATAGTAATGTCGAAACGGTTGTGTTAAAAAAATAGTTGACAGAAGGTCATAAGTTGTGTAGAGAGTTTGACCAATTTCGGTTATGTTTATTTTGCCCGGTTTGTTGGGCAGAGATTTTTAACCTTAGAACAAGGAGGAAGAAGAGATGAAGAAGAAGTTGTTAGTAACCCTGTTGATTGCAGCATTTGCATTTCTCTTTGCAGGCTGCAATGCCGAGGAGGTCCTGAGTGATGTAGGTGTCAAGAAGGATGCAGGACCAGGACCGAAGGACACAGGTCCTTGTGAACCAAATTGTGTTGGCAAGACCTGTGGTGACCCTGATGACTGTGGAGGGAAGTGCGTAGGTTCCTGTCCAAATGGCCAGACCTGCAATTCAAACACCTACACCTGCGAGAACCCAAATACCTGTACAGAGGGATCTAAGCAGTGCAGTGGTACGAAGGTTCAGACCTGCACAAATGGTGCGTGGGTAGATGGAGAGGATTGTGCAGCAAGTGGCAAGACTTGTGACAATGGTGAGTGCAAGTCCCCAGCCTGTACAGAGGGATCTAAGCAGTGCAGTGGTACGAAGGTTCAGACCTGCACAAATGGTGCGTGGGTAGATGGAGAGGATTGTGCAGCAAGTGGCAAGACCTGCCAGAATGGTGCTTGTGTTTGTACACCAAATTGCGGCGGGAAGGCTTGTGGTGACAGTGATGGCTGTGGAGGGAAGTGCGTAGGTTCCTGTCCAAATGGCCAGACCTGCAATCCAAACACCTACACCTGCGAGAACCCAAGTACCTGCACAGAGGGATCTAAGCAGTGCAGTGGTACGAAGGTTCAGACCTGTACAAATGGTGCTTGGGTAGATGGAGAGGATTGTGCAGCAAGTGGCAAAGTTTGCCAGAATGGTGCTTGTGTAACAAATGGCAACTGTGCCCAGCCAGAAGGTGCGGCTTGTAACATCGACAACAATCCTTGCTGTGAAGGGCTCTCCTGCGTCACAATCGCTCAGGATCAGAAGGATTCAAAGTGCTACAAGGATTGTACAAATGACCAGACAGTTTGTTCCAGCACACAGCAGTGCATTGGCTGGATGCAGGGTAGTGCTGCTTGTTTCGAGGTAACCACAATTGCAAATGGTACATTCTCAAACTGCCTGTCTTATAAAGATGGTGAAGAGCCCGGCCAGACTGACAAACCTGGCTCAGCCAGTATAAAGTTTACTCTTGGTGGAATAACCTACAACTTCACGATGTGTGGTGGTGATTTCCAGATTGTTGACCAGCAGGGGAATTTCTGGATGGTTCAGATTATGGATATTTCAAAATTACAGACAAAGAAGATTGCATACCTCTACAACATCATAGTTGATGAGGCAGAGCATACTCAGGGTCAGCACCAGATTGGTGAGAAGATTCAGCCAGTAGTGTATGAACTCTTACTTGACTCTAATTATAATACTACTAAAGCTGTATTGCACGCATTGGGGTTGGATGGTACTCTCAACTTCACCCAGGTTGGTACTGGTGGTAAGACGCCCACAACAGGTACAATCAGCAATGTCCTGATGATGGGTTATGACTATGTAGTCTGTGACAACGCAGCAGGGAAACCCTGTCAATAATTGGTTTATCATTATCTATGATAATTCAAAGGCGGCTTAAAAAAGCCGCCTTTTTTATTTTGAGCTCTTAATCCCTCAAAGAATTAGGGAATATATTTAATTCAAGAATGTGGGCAAAGTATTTTTGGATAAATTTGTAATAATGCTCAATCATATGTACGGAATTATTAGTTTGAATGATATATGGGTTCAAAATTTTGAGCCCCTACTATTGATTGCACATTTAGTAACAGAATATTTATGTCTCAAGAGTATTCAAGTTAAGAATGTAGTTGAATCTTTTTATTTGAATAAATCGGGATTTGTGGTATTTTGCAGAGACTATGAGTCGTAAAGATGCGTATAATATTGAAGAGTTGAGTTCTCTATTGTTGAAGGCGGGGTTTGTATCGAATGAGGAGATTAATACGGTCCTCTATCTCGCAGTAAACCTCCCCAAGCCTGTCTTTGTGGAGGGACCGGTTGGTAGTGGCAAGACATTTCTGGCAAAGACGTTTGCTGAGGCTACTGGTAAGAGGCTAATAAGACTTCAGTGCTATGAGGGTCTGGATGAGTCAAAGACCATCTATGAGTGGGAATATTCCAAGCAACTCCTCTTTACGCAGATGTTGAAGGGGATGATAGAACGGCTTACGGAGAAGTCAAAGGATATTAAAGAGGCAGTCTCTATTCTCAATAAGGAGAAGGGTTTTTTCTCAGAGGAGTTTCTTGTGCCGAGGCCTGTGCTGGAGGCGATAAGGGGTGGGGACAGGATTGTGTTGTTGATAGATGAGATAGACAAGGCAGATATGGAGTTTGAGGCGTTTCTACTCGAGGTTTTGAGTGAATTTTCTGTGAGTATACCTGAGATAGGGACCATAAGGGCTGAGACTCAGCCGATTATATTCCTGACGAGCAATAATTCTCGGGAGGTCTCAGACGCCCTCAAACGGAGGTGTCTGTATCTGTATATGGATATTCCAGATAGGGAGATGGTGAAGAGGATAATACTCACCCACCTGCCTGATATAAAGGAGAGGCTCATTTCGCAGGTTCTGGATGTGGTGGATAGGGTAAGAAGGCTCAATCTGAACAGACAGCCCTCTATCGGGGAGATAGTAGACTGGGTGAGGTCCCTCCTGTTACTCTCGGCTAAGGATATTGACAGGGAGGTATTCGTAAAGACTATGACGAGTCTGATCAAGGACAGGCAGGATATAAAAACTGTAAAACACAGCCTCAATACTATCATCAGGTGATCGGATGCTGGTTAAGTGTACAGTCTGTGAGAAGGAGTTTTTACCCCATCTGACCTTTCAGACTCAGAAGGAAGGGGATAGGGTCCTCTATTTCTGCTCCCAGTTGTGTCTCTTGCAGTACAGGAGTTCAAAGAAGGTAAAGTGTTCTGTTTGCGGTAAGGAGTTCTTCCTTAGCAAGGTCTTTCAGAGAGAGGAGATAGGTTTCAATACCTATTTCTTCTGTTCAATTCAGTGCAGGGACAGGCACACTAAGGAGACTTCCGTTCAGTACATGGTGAGAAAGATAGCGGTGATGAATCAGAAGGGCGGTACAGGCAAGACCACCACGGCGGTGAACCTCGCAGCAGGGATAGCCGAGAAGGGTGTGAAGACCCTTCTGGTGGATATGGACCCTCAGGGATCTGTTGGCGTCTCCCTTGGTGTGAGGGGAGAGAAGACCATCGCCGATTTCCTGCTCAGGTCCGCCTCTCTCCCGGAGTGTGTAATCCCCGTCAGGAAGGATCTGGATATCGTCTGTGCCAATGAGAAACTCTCTCAACTGGAGTTCGAACTGATCAGGGAAGACCCCGATGCCTTCAGGATGAGGGAGAGATTCTCTGATGTATATGAATACAGATATATAATCGTAGATTGTCCCCCGTCTATGTCTTACCTCGGAAGGGCGGTCCTCAATTTCTGCAATGAGATCATAATCCCCGTCTCGTGTGACTACCTCTCCTTTATGGGGACGCAGAACATCATCAAGTCTATAAACTACATCAACGAATTCTTAAAGAGGGATATCGTAATAACAGGAATCCTCCCCACATTCTTTGATATTCGAAACAGGATCTCCCACCTGATCTTACAGGACCTTCAGAAGAGCTTTCAGGCGAAGTGCCTCCCACCCATAAGGATAAATACGAGATTGAAGGAGGCACCTATACACCGTATGAGTATCTTTGAATATGCCCCTGACTCCCACGGGGCTGAAGACTACAATCTCCTCGTAGAAAGGGTAATGCATTATCAATAAGTATGAGCATATCTCCCTCTGTTGAGAAGAAGAATAGAATTGCCCTTGTTCTTATACTGATACTGCTCAATACCTATTTCTTTCAACACTATGACAGCATACCTAATCCCAATGAACAGAGCCGAATCTACCTCATCACAGCTATTGTGGACCATATAAGCCTTAGCATAGATGAGGAGATAAAGAGGTTTGGGGATACAATAGACATTTCGAGGTACAATGGGAAGGCTTACTGCGACAAGGCACCTGGACTATCCTTTCTTGGCGTCCCGTTTTATGTCCTTCTGAAACTGGCGTCCAGTATTTTTGGTTTTAAACTCTCATACCCCATTATATTGAAGTTTTTGCGAACTGTTCTTCTGTCGATTCCATCTGCATTCTTCTCTCTTATAGTCCTCTCGGTTCTGAAGAGATTCACTCGGGATTTTCAGCTCAGCCTGGTTATGACCATCTTCTATTCTCTCGGTACGATAGCATTTACATATTCAAACCTCCTCTTCGGGCATCAACTTGGTGCCATAACTGTGTTTTTGCTTTTTTACCTGATAATCGAGAATATACAGGAGAGGAAACTGATTATCTTCATCTCAGGGTTTATTGCAGGGTATGCCGTGGTCATTGAATACCCTTTGATATTGATTGCATCTGTTTTGAGTATATATCAACTCATAGTCCTGAAAAACAGGTGGAGGTTTTTCTATTTTATCCTCGGTGGTCTAATACCCGTAATAATACTTCTTACCTATAATTACTATGCATTTGGGTCAATTCTATCCACGGGCTATGCCCACATCGCAAATCCGGCCTTTGCTCAGTATCATAAGGAAGGACTTATGGGGGTGACAACGCCGAGGCTCGGTGCCCTTGTGGGCTCCCTCTTCTCATCTATGAGGGGCGTATTCTACTTTATGCCCCTTCTGATATTCTCCCTCTATGGCCTCTATATAATGTGGAAGGACCAGAAGAATAGATCTTATGGGATAGTGATCGGTGTTATAACTCTGCTTATGCTCTATTTTATCTCTTCATTCTCATACTGGCAGGCAGGAGGGACTGTAAGCCAGCGACACCTCACGGGCCTGATACCATTTTTGATAATTCCAACCTCTATCGCCCTCAGGTCTTTGATAGATAGGGAGACTCATCATCTATTTGTCCTCGCCTCCTCTCTTATGCAATTCTCTCTTTTGTTGATCCCTTATGCCACGATCCCATTCCCATTCTTTTCGACTGTATATCCAAATCCGCTCTTCGAACTACCCCTGAATCTGTGGCACTGGGGGGCGATACCTTTAAATACCGGAAATATAGTTGGCCTTGAGGGGATTGATTCGGCGATCCCGTTTATAATACTATGGATAACTCTTGTGTGTTATGCAGTGTATCTGTTGCTATCCCTTCGCAGATGGAGGACAAGTGCGTTTGTCGTCACGATTGTGAGTATCTGTATCACATTTCTCTTGATTACGGCTGCGTCTTTTGTTGCAAAAGAGAAGAATTATGAGAGTAAGATGAGGGATGTGATAGGGATTGTGGAGAATTTCAAACCCGGTAGAAACTCGTGTGAGTTTGTGATAGGGGGGAGGTCCAGAAGATTTGAGGTCCCTACCTGTTATGCATTTTTGAGGAAGGGGCCTGAGGCAATAAAGTTTATAAGGGAGGAGATGAGATGAATTACGAATTTTATTCTGTCAATAAGGATGGATTTATTGGCTGGGTCTTATTGAATCGTCCTCAGAAGAAGAATGCAATGAACCCGCCGGCCTGGTATGAATTGCCCCGGATTATCTCGGAACTGGATGCGGATGATAGCGTTCGTGTCATAATTATTGCCTCCAGTGGTGATACATTCTGTGCAGGGATAGACCTCCTCGAGATGACTCAGTATATAAGTGAGATTGGGGAGCCCCAGCAGAGGGGTGGGGTCAAGAGGAGCCTGATAAAGAAGATATATAGATTGCAGGATACAGTAAACTGTCTTCAGAAGACCGATAAACCTGTCATCGCCGCTGTAAATGGATATTGCATAGGTGCGGGGCTGGATCTCATATCAGCCTGTGATATAAGGTTGTGTTCAAGGGATGCAAGATTCTCCCTGAAAGAGGCATCTGTTGGGTTTGTGGCAGATTTGGGAGTTTTGCAGAGGCTTCCGCTAATAGTAGGAGAAGGAATCACACGGGAACTCGCCTTTACAGCAAGACTCATAGATGCAGAGACGGCGTATAGAATACACCTGGTAAACAGGGTGTTGAATGATAAGGAGGAGCTGCTCAAAGAGGCAAGGGCCCTGGCTGAGGAGATTGCACAGAACTCTCCACTGGCTGTGTATAATGAAAAGAGGGTTCTGAACTTCATCTCAGAGGAGAGGATTAGAAGGGGTCTTGAATATGTGGCATCTATCAGTGCAAATACTATCCCATCCGATGACCTCTTCGAGGCATTCAACGCATTTATGGAGAAGAGAAGGCCTGATTTCAGGGGAAAGTAGAAATCGAGTCGTGGCATTAGATGGTCTATAAGCGGATGGTTGAAAGGATATTGACATTTTAGAATAAATAGACTATACAGATTTTCACATCGGGGCGTAGCGCAGCCTGGTAGCGCACTTGCTTGGGGTGCAAGTGGTCACTGGTTCAAATCCAGCCGCCCCGACTTATTTTCTTAGAAAAAATCAAACTAATTTTTGCATCGAGTAATAGTATGGGAGCAACGGACTTATTATAAAAAAGAAAGAATTAAGATTAGTTGCATTTTTGGTATTTTTATACCTTTTGTCATTTTGACCTTACTTTATTGCCTGGGTTTGACAAATTGTCAAAGATATTGATTCATCGGGTAAATTAAAAGTGGATTTAGGGGTGTCTTTGGTGTTTGGTTGTGTGTAGAGTTGGGGGGGGGTGTACCTGGCACTCTGTGATCCTGTGTGGGATAATATTCAATGATTTCAATGTGTTATATTATTAACCCTCTCTTATTAACACAGCCAATTCGGACCTCTATCTGCCTTATTTTGTTTAAATCTTTTATGTCATTGGTTCTGGCATAGTATTTGTATAACCATTAAGATTGCTATGGTATTTGTATCGTTTTTGAAAAAGAATATCTGGATATTGAATTTGTTCTTCATCCTGTTGATAAGTTTTTTGATATCCCAGTTTATTTCAACCTTTGTGGAGTTTAAGTTGAGGACACCGCCAGAGATTCCAAAGGTAAAGAGTACCTCTTCACCGGCGCTTCCATCCATCCCATCCGAGCAATCGAGGATCGAGGATATCAAGAGCAAAAACTTTTTAAAGACTGTCGTAGCGGGGCCTCCTCCATCGATTGATACATCTGTTGAGATAAACGATGAGGGATTGAGCAAGGACCTGCCGGTTGCCGGAAACATCAACTATAAACTGGTAGGCACAGTCGTCTCCCAGATTGAGAAGTATTCCCTTGCCGTACTCGTCGATAATAGTACAAGCACTACCGGTGTTTATTCTGTCGGGGATCAGTTGCAGGACGCTGTAATTACAAGTATTGAGAGGAGGAGGATGTATTACAAAAGGGGTAACAGGATTGAGTATCTCGACCTTGAAGAAGATGGTAAGGACAGGAGTGCAAAGTTTCAGCCTGCCCCTGCTGCACCCCCGCCCCCCTCAGGAGAAGGGATAAGGAAGATAGACGAGGGTAAATATATAGTATCTCAGAGCGAACTGGAGAAGACCCTGACAAACCTGAACGATGTGGCTATGCAGGCGAGGATTGTGCCAAACTTTGAGGGTGGTAAGGCAAACGGGTTCAAGATATTCAATATCAAGAGTGGTTCTATCTATGAGAGGATCGGGTTGAAGAACGGAGATGTCATACAGAAGATAAATGGCTTCGAGATAAACAGCCCCGATAAGGCCTTTGAGGTGTATCAGAAGCTCAAAGATGCAAAGGCTATCTCCGTTGAAATAAATAGAAACGGTTCAAATATGACGCTTGATTATACAATCAGATAGGAGGAAATGGAGTGAGTCTATGAATAAGAAGTTTTTGATAGGTCTTTTATTGGTGTCTTTGTCTGGTTTAGGTGTAACATATGCCCAGACCCCTCGAGTAGATAAGAGACCGACGCTGAATATCCCCACAAAGGGTATCCTGAGGGGGAAGGAGATCCTCAATCCCCAGAATGTGAAGAAGAAGCGACAGATTGAGGAGGAACAGGGTAGTGATACTTCCCCAAAGGAGGAGGCAAAGAAGTCCGAGCCAGCAAAGGCTGAGCCGCCAAAGGGGAATGTGCTCAAGGGCGAGGAGAAGGCAGAGATAAGTGAGGTGAGTGAGTCGAGTAGTTGTCTCAAGAGTCGTGGGAAGGGGCCTTATAAACTGGATTTTAATAAGGCGGATATTATAGACATCGTGAAATTCATATCTGAGTTGACCTGTAAGAACTTCATTATCCCTGACAACTTAAGACAGGGGAAGATAACGATAATGTCCCCTGAGCCGGTGAGCGCAGAGGAGGTCTATCGAGCCTTTCTGTCAGCCCTTGAGGTGAACAAGATCACAATTGTGCCGGCGGGTAAGTATCTGAAGTTGATGGGTCAGAGAGAGTCTATCTCCTCTACCATTCCCGTAGTAGTCGGAGATGAGAAGTACCCGATTGATGACAGGATGATTACGAAGATTATAAGGGTCAGGTATGTGGACCCCAACACCCTCTTACCCACCCTCAAGCAGCTTGCAAGCAAGGATGGGGATATATTTCTCTATGCTCCAACCAATGCCCTTATCATAAGCGATACAGGGAATAATCTCTACAGGCTCGAAAAGATTATGGAGGAGTTGGACAAGCCAGGGTTTGTTCAGGAGATACACCTCTATCAGTTGAATTATGCGGTGGCCTCCCAGATGGCTGAAAAACTCACCAATATCTTCGATGTAAAGGGAGGACAGCAGGGAGGAGCTCCGGCACCTGCCTTTAGGCCTGCCCCTGCACCCGGGGAGGCACCTGCCCCACAGAAAGAGAAAAGGGAGGACGAAGATACCAGGATATCAAAAATAATCGCCGATGACAGGACGAACAAATTGATAATAATTGCGACGAGGAAATCATTTGAGGATATTGTGGAGGTGATAAAGAAACTGGATGTCCCTGTGCCGGGTGAGGGACAGGTGCACGTCTATTATCTCCAGTACGCCGATGCTGAGCAGCTTGCCAATACGCTCTCTCAGCTCGCTCAGGGGTACAAGAGTGCCAAAGGTGCTGGCGGTCAGAAACCCCCTGCTCCGGCTACCGCTGCCCCTGGTGCCACGGCAGAACTCTTTCAGGGTGAGATAAAGATAACTGCTGACAAGTCCACCAACTCCCTTTTGATAATTGCAAATCAGAGCGATTATAAGAATCTGGTGAGTGTAATAGAGAAGCTCGATGTGAGGAGGAGACAGGTCTTTGTGGAGGCTGTGATAATGGAGGTCTCCCTTGATAAGAGGAAGAATACAGGGCTTGCATTCAATGTGGGTTACGGGATGGAGTATGACGGACAGAAGTTCCCCGTCTTTGCAGGGACTATGTTGAGTGGACTGAATTCCCTCGTACTGGATCCCTCATCTCTGGCACAGCTGGGTGGTTTTATCTCAGGTGCGCAGGGACCGCCGGTTGAGGGTGTAGAGCTGGGTGGTGCTACCAAGATTACTCTGCCGAGTTTTGGTGTAATCCTCAGGGCGCTGCAGGCAAATTCAGATGTAAATGTACTATCTACTCCGCACATACTCACTACAGACAATGAGGAGGCTGAGATTCTGGTAGGTCAGAACATACCATATCAGGCGGGGTTTACCTCATCTCTGGGGGGTGTGACGGGGCTTACCTCCTGGACACCTATTGTCTCCATTCAGAGACAGGATGTGGCATTGAAGATGAAGATTAAACCGCAGATAAATCAGAGTGACTATGTGAAACTGAATATCGAACAGGAGGTCTCGGAGGTGGCAGGGACTGACCCTCTTCTGGGACCCACTACGACCAAGAGATCTGCTAAGACAGTGGTTGTGGTCAAGGATCAGCAGACTGTGGCGATTGGCGGACTTATGAGGGACAATCAATCCGTCTCTGTCTCTAAGGTCCCTATTCTTGGGGATATCCCCATTATTGGCTGGTTGTTCAAGAGCAAGGAGACCAAGACTACGAAGACAAATCTGTTGCTCTTTCTCACCCCTTATATAATAAACGACAAGGAGGACTTTAAGAGGATATTCGAGAGGAAGATGAGGGAGCGCAAGGAGTTTATTGAGCGCTTCTATGGGGCTGGCAGTGAGTTTGATATTTATATCGACTACAACAAGAAGCACGGTCCATTCTTTGAGATGAATAAGAAGATGGATTCGGAGTTTGACAGGTTCGAGAATGGCGGGAAGGGTAGAGGCGATGAGATACTCATCACACCTGAGACGAATATCGAGGAGATTAAGAGGAGTGAGGGTGGTGTTAGGGATGAGAGTTCAGTGAAGGCGAGCAGTCAGGAGAAGAGGGATGATGCTGATACGCATCAGGAGGAGAACCCTGGTGCCGGTAAGACTGAGGAGAAAGCCCCGGGGGATAAGGCGCCGGATAGCGGTGGTGAAAAGGTAAAGGAGGGAGGGGAACAGAATAAGGATGAGCATATTGAGGTGCAATAAGGTATGGAATTGCTTGGTGAGATTCTGGTAAGAGAGTTCTCTCTGTCCCCCGAAAAGATAGAGGAGGCTCTGAATATCCAGAGGCAGAAGGGGGGCAGGATTGGTGAGATACTTTTGGGAATGAGGGCTATTGATGAGAGTAAGTTGATAAGGGCGCTCTCAATTCAGTCGGGAGTGCCTATAAGTGAGCCTGTCAACCCGGATGGTATAGATATAGAGATTATAAAGGATTTCCCCATAAACTATTTGAAGCAGCATAAAGTGATGCCCGTTGAGGTTTCGAATAGATATGTCACCATCCTCGTTGCAGACCCTTATAACCTAACTCCGATAGATGTAATTGCCAGTAAGTTTAAGAGGTCATACAGGTTGAGGCTTGCTACATCAGAGGAGGTGATATCTGTAATCAACAGGGTCTTCGACAGGAAGTCTCAGGAGGCTGAGGCGGTTATGGGTGATATGGAGACGGCTAATCTGGGAGATCTCGCCTCAGAGTTGAACGAGCCACAGGACCTCCTCGACGCCGGGGATGAGGCGCCCATAATAAGGCTTGTAAACTCTCTGTTCGCTCAGGCTATTAGGGAGAGGGCCTCTGACATCCACATAGAGCCCTATGAGAAGGAGATTGTGGTTCGATTCAGGATAGATGGTGTCCTGTATGAGATAATAAAGCCGGCAAAGAGGTTTCATTCGAGTATCTGCTCCAGAATAAAGATTATGGCAGGCTTAAACATTGCCGAGAAGCGACTTCCTCAGGATGGGCGAATCAGGTTCAAGATTGCGGGCAAAGATATAGATGTGAGAGTCAGTGTTATACCAACTGCCCACGGGGAGAGGATTGTAATGAGGCTTCTAGATAAGAGTGCCGTATTGCTCGACCTGCATCAGTTGGGAATTTTTGATGACAAGTTGAAGATATTCAAGGAGTTGATAAGGAAGAGTCACGGGATAATACTGGTGACAGGTCCCACTGGTTCTGGTAAGACTACCACCCTGTATGCGGCATTGAGTGATATCAACTCACCTGATATAAATATCCTCACGGCAGAGGACCCGATTGAGTATCAGTTGAAGGGTATATCTCAATTACAGGTAAACCCCAAGATTGGACTTACCTTTGCAAGTGCCCTGAGGTCTTTTTTGAGACAGGATCCAGATGTAATTCTGGTTGGAGAGATAAGGGACCTTGAGACGGCAGAGATAGCCATTCAGGCATCCCTCACAGGGCATCTCGTCCTCTCGACACTCCACACAAATGACGCCGCAACGGCTATCACGAGGTTGGTGGATATGGGAGTTGAACCATTTCTGGTGGCGAGCTCCTTGCTCGCCGTTATGGCCCAGAGGCTTGTAAGGGTGGTATGCCCGGATTGCCGTGTCCCTTATGTCCCTACCTATGAGGAGATGTCCCGAATCGGTCTCTCCCCCGAGGCCGTAAAAAAGAAGGGTTTTATATACAAAAGTCAGGGATGCCCGAGGTGTATGAATACAGGGTATTCTGGCAGGATAGGGATTTATGAATTACTCTGTATAGACGATGAGATAAGGCATTTGATTTTGAAGAATACAGACTCGACTCAGATAAAGAAGCTGGCGGTCTCAAGGGGGATGGATACTTTGCGAGATGATGGGGCGAAGAAGGTGCTCGAGGGCATTACGACCATAGACGAGGTCCTGAGGGTGACTCAGGAGGATGTAATCTAAGAGGTTGATATGCCTGTCTTTGAAGTAAGAGGATTTGACTCGCAGGGAAGAACGATTAAGGATGTATTTGACGCCGACAGTGAGAAGGCGTTGAGGCTTCAACTCAAGAGAGAAGGAATATTTATCGAACAGATAATAGAGAAGGGAGCCAGGGCAAAGAGGAGGGGGGAGATAGACTTCTCAAAATACTTCGAGAGGATCTCGATCTCTGACCTCTCCATAGTTACGAGGCAGCTGGCCACTTTGATTAAGGCGGGTATACCCCTCGTGGAGGCAATTGCCGCCCTCGTAGACCAGACCTCAAATATGAAGATGAAGAATATCCTCTCGGATATAAAGAATAGGCTCAACGAGGGCTCCAACCTTGCCGATGCCCTCTCTCACTACCCTGATGTGTTCTCGAATCTCTATGTAAATATGGTGAGGGCAGGGGAGACCTCGGGTACGCTGGAGATTGTCCTCGAGAGGATAGCGGACTATACAGAGAATCAGGCAAAGTTGCGGGCAAAGATAACGAGTGCCCTGACCTATCCTGTCATAATGCTCTTTGTGGCTATCGGCATCATCTCCTTTCTCTTTGTAGCGGTGGTGCCAAAGATAACGAGGATATTCGAGGAGATGAAGGCATCCCTGCCACTCCCGACGAAGATCCTGATCGCCATTTCCTCCTTCGTCAGGGATTACTGGTGGCTTCTCTTCCTTGTAATAGGGGCAGGCATTTACTTTACTATAAAGTATATCAGGTCCCCGGCCGGGAAGATAAAGTTTGATAGTCTTATGTTGAGGGCCCCTGTTATTGGTGAGATAACCCGTATGCTTGCAATGGCGAGATTCTCCAGGACGCTCTCTACACTCTTGAGGTCGGGTGTTCCTATACTTCAGGCGATGGATATAGTGAAGAACATACTGAACAATCAGATTCTCCTCTCAGCCCTTGAGGAGGCTCGCAATTCCATTAGAGAGGGAGAGAGTATCGCCATACCTCTGAAGAAGAGCGGGCAGTTCCCTCCTCTGGTAATACATATGATCGCCGTGGGTGAGCGGTCGGGTCAACTCGAGGATATGCTCAACAATGTGGCTGATACCTACGACTATCAAGTGGAGGCGAGGCTTGGTGCCCTTACATCACTCCTTGAGCCGATTATGATATTGAGTATGGGTGCGGTGATATTCTTTATGGTGATTTCAATTTTGCTACCGATATTGCAACTGAACGAGTTTATCAAATAGGAGGTTTTGTTATGTTGAGGGAGAAGAGTCTTAAGAAGAGTGAGAAGAGGAGACTGAATGAGAAAGGTATGACACTCCTCGAGATTATGGTGGTCATTACAATCATAGGTATTGTAATGAGCATCGTGGGTGTGGCTGTAATGAAGCAACTGGAGAAGTCCAAGAAGGACGCCGCCTGTCTGCAGATTAGAAATTTTGAGGAGGCCCTCGACCACTACAAACTGGAGAAGGGGACCTACCCCTCTACCGAAGAGGGGCTTGCAGCCCTCATTCAGGCAGGTAAACTTAAAGGTAAGGCGGTTCCCAAAGACCCGTGGGGCAGGGACTATATTTACATCTATCCAGGTGTCAATAATCAGGATGGTCCTGATATTATGTCTTATGGGGCAGATGGGAGAGAGGGCGGAACGGGAGATGGCGAGGACCTGACCAACTGGGGGCCACCCTGTGTCAAATAATAAGTGAGAAATGGGTAAGTGGGAAATAGGTAAGTGGGAAATGGGTAAGTGGAAGATGGTAAGTGAGAGTTGGAAAGTTGAGGAGTGAAATGCAGGAAGTGAAGTGATGAGATGCTATGAGCGCGGTATTACCCTTATTGAATTCGTAGTCGTGATAGCGATTATGGCATTTGTTATGGGAGTATCCATAATGTCATTGAATAATGTTACAGCCTCAGATATGAGGTCGGCGGCGTCTCAGGTCTCATCCGCTCTCAGGTATCTCTACAACTATGCCTCCCTCACCTCCCGTTATTGCAGGTTCGGGGTAAGGCTGCAGGAGAATTCATACAGTGTGGAGTGCTCGGATACCCCATTTTATTTGAAGAAGACAAAATTGAGCGTGGTGGGAGATGAGGTAAAGAATGACGAGGAGAAGGAGAGCAAGAGTTCGGGATTGTTTGAGGACCAGAATCAGGCGATATTCAAGGAGCGAAAGGCGGAGTTCGTAGAACTCAAGTCCAGGTTCTTAAAGTCCAGTAAACTTCCCGATAGTATCTACTTTGATTCGCTGTTAGTCTCTCATATAAACGATAGGGTCTTCAAGGGGACGGAGTATATATACTTCTTCCCGGCGGGGCAGACAGAGAATGCCTATATATACCTTGCTGATCAGAAACAGAATATATACACCATCAGGGTGTTTGCCTTAAGCGGCCGGGTTGAGGTCTATAACAAATTCATAGAACCAGAGAGTGAGGGTGAGGAATGAAAAGATTTAATAAAACAAGGGGTTTTACCCTCCTCGAGGTGATGATATCTATGGCAATACTCTCTGTAGCCCTGACGGCTATCATAGGTGTAAATATAGGGGCTATGGCTATATCGGGGAAATCGAAGGGTATCATCCTTGCTGCATCCCTTGCCCGCTCTAAGATGTTTGACCTGGAGGAGGAACTCAGGATAAAGGGGTTCCCCGACTTCGACGAACAGATGGATGGAGATTTTGACGCCGAGGGGCATCCAGAGTATAAATGGATTGCACAGATAATCAAGATAAAACTCCCCCAATACTCCCCACCGGAGGATATATCCTCACTGGCACAACAAAAGGAGGGGAATACATCTTTAGGTATTACCCCGGTCGCCATCTCTCCTGAGATGTCGGCGGCTATGTCAGGGCTACCGATGTTTATTAAACAGATAGAGGATGCTATAAGGGAGGTGAAAATCACTATTGTATGGCTCGAAGGGGAGAAGGAGCAAAGCCTTGTAGTCACGACTCACTTTGTAAATATCCCCGGGATGGAGATGGGTGTGGGCGGTGATGTTGTGCAACAGGTCACAGGTGGGGCGGGTATAAAGACACCTTCTATAAGCCCTGGCAGTTCCGGGAGTGGTATACCGAATCTCTCTCCTCAGGGGTTGAAGAGATGAATAGAAAGGGAATGACACTTCTGGAGATAATTGTATCTGTGAGTATTGTGGTGGTGATGGCATCCCTCGTCTACGGGAGTGCGAGGAGGCAGATGGAGGCGAGGGACCTCGCAAACAGGATAGAGGAGAGGTATTCAATGGTGCGAATTGCTATGAGCAGGATGGCGCGGGAGATATCGATGGCATTCCTCTCAAATCACATATCCTTAGATAAGAGGACCCAGACTATATTCAAAGGTGTAAATGAGAGTCCTATAAATAGATTGACCTTTAGTTCTTTCTCCCATCAGAGGCTGAAGTCAGATGTGCACGAGTCAGACCAGAATGTGATTACCTATTATGGCAAGCAGGATAAGGAGAATACATCCCTGATGAATCTTATGAGGTACGAGAAGAGGATAATTGATGATAAACCGGAGGAGTACGGAGAGGGGGAGGTTCTGGCAAGGGGGATTGTGGGCTTGAGGTTCAGATACTATGACGAGGAGAAGAAGGAGTGGGTGGATTCCTGGGATACGATGGGTATTGAGCGCGGTAACAAGCTCCCGAGGTATGTGGAGATTACCCTGACGATAATGGATGAGAACGGCAAGGAGATACCATTTGTCACCAAGACGAAGATACAGATTCAGAAACCCCTATCTTTCTGAGGTGCTATGGGAAGGAATATGTCAAATAGTTCGAGAGGTATGGCAATGTTGATGGTGGTAACTATCATAGCCATCCTCGCGACTATGGCGATGGACTTTTCATACGAGGCAATGGTGAATCTCCAGCTCACAGCCACTTATAGAGATGAGGTGAGGGCGTACTTCCTTGCCCATTCAGCCCTCAATATATCCCGACTGGTTCTATTCTACCAGAAACAGCTCGACTCCATCCTTAAGGGGAATAATATCGCTCAGATGTTTGGAGGGAGTATTCAACTATGGAGGCTTATCCCTATTGACAGTGAGTTTACAAAGTCCTTCGCAAGTGGAGAGCTCTTTAATGCCCTTGGATTCAGCGAGATAAAGGAAGAAGTACCCGAAAAGAAAGGGGGTGGTGAAGGAGGGGAGAGACCATTTGCAGGAAAGTTCGGAGATTTTGATGGTTATTTCAAGGCGAGTATTGAGGATGAGGAGTCGAAGATATCTTTGAGAAACTTTGATGCCACGCCGTCTCTCAGAAACTTTGCAATGACCCAGTTGATGTTGCTGATGCTCCCTCAGCAGTACAATCCCATATTTGAGAACAGGGATATGGACAATCAATATACGACGAGGGAGGAGCTCATCGGGGCATTGAAGGACTATCAGGATATGGACGATAAGCAGTTTGATTTTCTTACACAGCAGGACATTGGACCTCCTGAGGACATCTTCTACTCATCCCTTGAGAAGCCCTATCAGGTAAAGAACGCCCCCTTTGATTCCCTTGAGGAGATACGAATGGTGAGGGGTGTAGGGGACCTTTTCTTCTACAATTTTGCAGATAGACTCACGATCTATCCTGTAAAGAAGTTCAATATTGCAAGCCTTGATGACAGGATGATATTAAGCATAATCTGTATGTTTATAAGGGATAAGAATCACCCTGTCTGCACCGACCCTACCTTTACCTCCCAGATGGATCTCCTCAAGAGGTTCGAGGAATTCAAACAGCTCAAGCAGGCTCAAAATCCCCTCTTCGTCCCCACAGTTGCGGATATAAAGGAGTTCTGCTCCCTCGAGGGGCTTGTTTTACAGGAGGCGATACTTGGAGTTGGTAAGATGGAGGATCTTTTGACCTCTGAAAGTTCCTTCTTCAGGATAGAGGCAATAGGTGTGGTCGGGAGTGTGAAGAAGAGGATAACCGCTGTTGTATACGCCGACAAATCCAGATCGGAACTTTTGTATTATAGAGAGGACTGAATATGGCTCGCAGATACATCATAGTAAGAATCGGTAACACAAATTATTACTCCCTTCTCTGTGAAGAGGCAAAGGGCGGCGTAAAGATTCTGGAAAAGAGAATCTCTCAGATAAATAGAGACAACCTCTCAGAGAATGGGTTTGACAGGGATGCCCTAAAGCAGTTGTTTGAGAATCAAAATGCAGGTGAGTATATTTTAATCCTTCCCTATCAGGATGTGGTTACGGGTATTTTAGAGTTCCCCCTCACTGACAGAAAGAAGATAGAGAGCGCCCTTGTCTACGAACTTGAGAACGAGGTAATGGAATCATCTGATGAACTCGTATATGACTACTCTATACTGAATAGTGCAGGAGGGAAGACACAGATAGGTTACTATTCAATCAAGAAGGAGAGGATGAGGTCTATTCTCCAGGAATTCTCTATGATAGGAATTGATCCAGCCTTTGTGGTGGCTGCTCAGAACGCATATTCGGGTATGAGTAGATTTCTCTTTAAGAAAGAGGGTCAGATGGGGGTGAGGCTTATAGTGGATATGTCAGATAGTACCCTTTTATTGACCTTCATAGATTCATCTGGCTTCTCCTTTGGCAGGGGGTTCGAGATTACCGATCTGAAAGAGGAAAGGGATATTATAAGGAATTTCATCAGGTCCACAATCCAGTACTACAGGATGAGAGCAAAGAAGGATATCCTGAATACTTTCATAGTGGCAGGTGAAGGTGACATAGAATTCCTCGCCAGTCTCCTTCAGGAGGCTGGTATCCCCGATGCGACTCGACTTATTCCTGACGAGTTCATCCCTTATGATATAGAACCCCAATTCGTAATACCATTCTCTGCGGCTGTGGCTCGAGTAGAACTAACAAAGAGGCAACTCATAAACTTCAGAAAGGGTGAATTTATATACAGGGGTGAATACGAGTATCTCAAGGGTCAACTGATAAAGTATGGCATAGGGGTTGTGATCGTAGTCCTCTTCTCAATCCTCCTTGTTGTCTACAAATTCAGGATGCTATCCCGATACGAGGAGCAACTCAACAGCACCCTCGCAGAGGTGACAAAACAGATACTCGGTAAGCCATACGACAATTTCACCACTGCCCTCGCTGTGATAAAGGGCAAGACTGAGCCGAAGAACCTCTCTATACCGAGGACATCAGCATTCGACTATTTTATGTATATCTCCGATTCGTTCCCGGAAGGGATTGATGTAGATATCAGGACTATCGAGATAGGGGATAAGAAGATAAGGATAGAGGGTGAGACGGATTCATTCGAGGCAGTGGACAGACTGGTTGGTGAATTGAAGAAGAACAGTTGCTTTAAGGATATTGCAAAGGGGAAGGTGAAGAAGACACCCGATGGGAAGAGGATAGACTTTGACCTTTCCATTACGCCATCCTGTTGAGGTATGATATGAAGAAGAGATTTTTACAATTGAGAGATGCCATAAAACTCTGGTATGAGGGACTCTCCCAGAAAGAGAAGCTTGTGGTAGTGATTTTTATGTCTGTGGTCTTTGCTCTCATTATAATCCTCTCTATAGTAATGGTATCCTCAGCCATCAATAGCAGGTATATGGATATCGAAGAGAAGGAGAAGAAACTCAATGAGATAATAGCACAGAAAGACAGATATAGAGAGGCAGAGCAGGCACAGAGGGTATTTGAACAGAGATTGAAGAATAATAATGTAAATCTCTTCTCCTTCGTTGAGGAGTTGAGCAGGAAACTGCAGATAGATATCAGTGATATGAATGAGAGGAATAGTCCCGTTCAGAAGGGGGATAAGATACAGGAGCAGACACTGGAGCTGAATATCTTGAAGGTTTCTATGGACAGACTCGTGGATTTTATGAAGGAACTTGAGAGGAGTCAGTATCTCATCAAGATTAAGAAACTCAAGATCAATACGAGGTTTGAGAAGGATACTCGAACCCTGAATGTAAATATGGTTGTAGCCACTTACAAACCCGTAAGTAAGGAATAATTTAGTATGAGATTCAAGAGTATATTGATTTACATCGGATATTCCCTTGCATTCGTCGTAAGTCTATATCTATTCACTCTGATAAGCCTCCCGGAGGAAGAGATAGCAAAGTATGTGATTCAGAGGTATATAAAGCCCAATGACATAGATATTATCTACAAGAGTGCCTCCATATCACCCGATTTGAGTCTGGTCCTCAAGGATGTGGAGATGGGCGTGGGGGATGTGGTGAAGAAAGTGAGTCTGGAGAGACTCAAGATAGGTGTGTCCGTTTTTAGCTACCTTTTCGGGAAGATGCCATTGAGCATCAGGGCAAAGGGGTTTGGAGGGGATATATCCGTCTCTCTCGGGACGAAGAAGGATGAGTTATTTATAGAGGTTGATACAGACGATGTAGATCTCTCCCAGGTTGACTATCTCAAGGAGAAGAGCGGACTCAATTTGAAGGGTATTCTCAGCCTCTCTTTCAGGCTAAATTACAACAAGAAAGAGTCTCAGAAGAATAATGGTGCAATAAAAATATCTATTGCAGATGTAGCCATAAAAGGGGGGAAGATTATGGGGTTTGAGGTGCCACCTATGGACATTGGAGATTTAAAGGGCGAGATAGAGATAAAAGAGGGGAAATTTAAGGTCATAAACTTCAAATCAAAGGGGAAGGATGTGGAACTCAGAATTACAGGTGATGGGCAGTTTACCTCGCCCCCTTCAAGAGGGAGTCTGAATCTCACACTCAGATTCAAGCCATCTCAGGGACTTATAGACAGGCAGGAGAAGATAAAGACTCTTTTGTTCGGAATAGGGAATACCCTCGACAGGGAAGGGTTCTATAACTTTGCAATAAAAGGGAGTATATCAAATCCTACCTTCACACCCGAGAAAAAGGGATAGGTTTGAGGTACGATCAATATTCTGTTGAGACCCTTTTTAATTTTTGATAAATTGTGACAACTATCACTTGCATAAATGGTCTGACAGGATATAATCTTTATTGCAATGCTTGAAGGCAATTACTTGTTTTTATGAAAGGAGTACTGATATGAGTACTGGTAAACTAAGTGGGATTACTGTTCTCTCAGTGATTTTTTATGTATTAATGTTATTCTCCTGCTCGACGGAGATAACACCATCAAACCCTTATGACCCTAAGTCACCTGAGGGGTTGCAGAAGAGGGGTAAGATTGTGGGGAGGGTGGTGCTCGAAAATCCCTCTGATATGGGGGTGGTGAAGGTGAATGTGAGTGTGAAGAATACGAGCCACACTGCGATTGCAAACAGCGATGGGAGTTTTACCTTAGATGAGATACCAGCAGGTGTATACA
>Ga0078972_1005792_pt1 | contig 30718 bp, 27 predicted proteins | sample YelNatPaOPGAMG01_FD_67568 | JGI IMG/M metagenome (GOLD analysis project Ga0078972, IMG submission 67568) | Hot spring thermophilic microbial communities from Obsidian Pool, Yellowstone National Park, USA - OP-RAMG-01 (SPADES assembly) (version 2) | ecosystem: Environmental > Aquatic > Thermal...
TGTGCTCGCTTGGTCATCTTCGGCTTCGGATCCAGGTTCAGCCGTGCGACGAGCGCTGCCCCGGATGTGTCTGTAATGACGGTCGTAGGAGTGCGCCCAACACCATATGCCTGCTTGTATGCCAACGCCCTAGCCTCTACTTACGCACAACTTACACGTAGAGTGTAGCAGAAGGCTATGACAGCAGCATATTAACTAGCGCAAGCCATTTATGTCACGCACCACTCTTGCCATCGCACTCAGCTAGATTGCAGGAAGCGCTTCAGTGCGCTCGTGAGCAACGCTCCCTGAGGCTCGGACAACCTGCAGCCGGAAGTCCCACTGCTCAAGAGCTAAGTGCGGCGCAGGTCTGCGCCAGGCCGGCCAGGCAGACCGCGGTCCAGCCGGTGCTCTCGATTGTCGAATAGGCGCGCTCGTATTCACCCCCGATGCCGGCATCCCAGGCAGGCGCTGCACCACAGGCCTCGAGCGTGGCCGAAAGGCTCGCCACCTGCGGCTGCAGCATTTCCGCGGCCGCCTGTCCGGCCTTGCCCAAAGCGAGCGCTGCCAGTGCCAGGCCTTCTGCCACAGTGCCCATCGCCGGAAGGCCGAACAACACGGTTCCGCACCGCTGCAGCAGCGACAGGCTCTCAGCCGCAGCCCGATCCCAGCCGCCACCAGGGTCAGCCAGGTGCATCTCACACAGGAACGCAAGCATCATCCCGAGATGGTGCGTCTCGCCTGCAGGTGACTCGTACTCGACGAAGCGGGCGGCTGGCTGATTGGGCCGCCAACGCGTCGCCAGAGCACGGCTGGCCGTGTCGTAGCAGAAGTAGAAGCGCCCCGCCGGGTCCGGCTGCAGGTGGATGATGTCCGCGAGCAGTCTCGCTGCCCGCCGCGCCTGTTCATGCCAGCCGAACCTGATCGCGACGCGGCCGCCCCAGGCGGTCGTGAATGCTTCAACCAAGCCGTGCCCCTGGGCCGGGTCCATGTCGAAAAACCCACCGCTGCCATGTTGATAGGAACGCAGCCGGACCAATGCTGGCTCGCTCAGCACGTCAACCCGGCCCAGCTGGGAAGCTGCCAGCAGCAGACAGCTATTGCGCAGGAAACTCCGTTCCCGCGCTTTGGCTGGCTCGTCGAGGGCGTGGAACTCGCCCGGGCTGACCATGGTCTGCTGGACGATGCCCTGAAGCAGCGCACCGCAGGCATATCTGCTCCCCAAGCGAGCCCCGCCTAGAACGGCAGCGTAGCCCTCGACGCAGGCCTTCACCGTCTGCGCCTGACCGGGCAACTGAAGAAGCGTCGCCTCGAGCCACCGCGTCGCCCTGTCCGCACAGGCCTCGGCCCAGATAGACAAGTCGCGCCAACCACTGACTGCTGCTCCCACCACTAGCCCTCTCCCGATTCGCTTGTGCTGCTGAGAAGCCGGCCTGGCCGGCGACATTCCACCGGAACTCGATTCTAGGCGCGGCGGCCGGGATGCTCAAGCAATGGCGCGCCATGTTACCGCAGTCGAGAGGGCCGTCCGAGCAGGGCACAGCCAAAAGCCGCCAGAGGCACGGCATCTGCCGTGCCTCTGGCCAGAGAGTCAAATCCTATCTGCCCGTTAGCCCGACTGGGCGGCGTCCCAGGCTTCCTTGGTCCAACCGGTCACGTAAACAGTCACTGAGTCGTAGCCATCGAAGTGCTCGGGGACGAAACCAGAGTACTGAATGTCCTGGTTGGGGAGCAGCGGCGAGTCAAGTTTGAGCAGATCGGAAGTGACGTTAATCACGTGACCGTCGGCGTCGTAGACCGTGGTGTAAACGGTGAGGGCAACGAACGTCAGGTCCGTGTTGTTGCGCGCCGTCCCGGTGATGTGTAGCCCCGCGGAGTCAACCGCCGTCTTGGCGCTCGTCACAAGGATCTCACGGTCCGGCGAGTCCGTATCGCTGATGGCCAGGTCGAGCACGTAGTCAGTCAGCGTGCTCGGGTCAACACCGCCGAGTTCGCTTGGGCTGACGGCAATCCAGAAGCTGCTGCGTTCACCTGGGGCGATCGCAGGCCTGTCCAGCCAGGCATGAAAGTCCCCGGGCAGTTCGTTGCCGTCTTTGTCGGTTATCGTAGCGGACACCTTGACCATCTTGGTCAGTGGCGCCGAGCCTTCCCACTGCACCTCGCCGACGATGCTCACGCCGCCATCCTGAGTGATGAAGCCGGTGTGGTCCACGAACACGAAGTCAGTCTCGCTACCGGTCCCGGCACTGCTTGGCGTTGGCGAACTGGCGGCTCCCGTGCCAGCTCCAGTGTCCTCCCAGCCGGTGACTATCACCGCGAAGGACGACGCTCCATCATAGTGATCGGGGAAGTAGCCCGAGAACTGGGCCGTCTGGCCGGGGGCCAGGGGCACGTCCAGGTCAACCGTGTCCAGCGTGACGTTCATGACCTGGCCCGAGCTGTCGTATATGGTGGAGTACACAGCGAGAGACTTGTAGGTCTTGCTGGTCTGGTTCAACACAGAGCCACTGACTGTGTAGCCGTCGGCCTCAATTGACGAACTGGCGTCGGTGACCTTCAGTTCGGTGTCGGGCGAGGGAGTATCGGTGAGCAGTGTAGTCAGTTCATAGTCGGTAACGTCAGCCGGGTCGGCCTGCAGGTCGGCCTTGCGCACGAACACCCAGAAGCTGCTCGTTTGCCCGGGGGCGATGACCGGCCGGTCGAGGTAGGCGTAGTAATCCCCCGGGATCACGTTGCCGCTCTTGTCCTTCAGTTGGGCTTGTACCACGACCATGTTGCCGACCGAGGCGTTGGAGACGTTCTTGACCTCCCCGACCACGCTCACATCGCCGTTGTCAGCCACCCAACCAGTGTGGCTGAGAAACTCGAACACGGCCCCGCCCGGCTCAGTCGTGCCAGCGGGCTTGCCAGTCGGCTTCGCGACCATGCCCCCCTGCCCGCCAGCGGATACGGCAGTGGGGCTGGCCTTCACCACCGGTTTCGGAGTAGCCGTCGGCGCCTTAGTGTTGGTGGGCAGGGGCATCTTGGTCGGCGTCGCCGTGGGGGCCGGCGTGTTCGTCGGCACCAACGTGTTTGTTGGCGATGGCGCCAACGTGGGGGTGGCAGTTGCCTGGCCACCTATCAACGAAGACGGACCGCAACCGAGAAGAACCAGTACTGCCACGGACGCGATGAGTACTATCCAGCGCCTACCCATAGACCCTCCTCATTATGGCATCCTGCCAGAGGTATTGTGTCGCCAATACACGCCATCCAGGCGTTGCGCGGTCACGCGAACTCAGGCACGGGCCAAGGAGCCCGTCCATGCCCGGCGCCAAACGCACCCGCCGCGTCGCAAGTTCAGCTAAGTCACGGCCACCATAGACCGAATTCTGTTACTTCATGGGCAATCATCGGCAGCAATTCGCTTTTTCTTTAGGGCCGAGGCACCCGACAACATTCCCCCAGACGCGCCGGCCTGCTCGTAATGCCCGGGCTCGCCGTCGGCCCGCTAAGCCATGATGCTCAGTTTCTCCCATGGCACAGCCAGTTGCGAAGGCTCTCCGGCGAAGACGCGCGCCATGTCGTCCGCGATCGCTTCGACCAGGCCCATGTACGTCTCAGTCGTACCACCCGCGACGTGCGGAGTGAGGAACACGTTGTCCAGGCCCCGCAGCGGGCTGTCGGCCGGCAGTGGCTCCTCATCGAACACATCCAGGACGGCTCGGATGCGCCCCGTCCTCAGTTCGGCCAAGAGAGCCTCGCCATCTACCGTCCAGGAACGGGCAGTGTTGATGAAGATGGCACCGTCCTTCAGGGCCCGGAACTGCTCCGCGCCGAGCAAGTGATGCGTTTCAGGCGTGGTCGGCGCGTGGTCCGTAACGATATCGCTGGTGGCCATCAGCTCGTGAAGGTCCACCTTGCGAACGCCGAGTTCCTCCGCCGCCGCCTCGCTCAGGTAGGGGTCATAGACCATCACATCGCAAGCGAAGGGCTTGAGCAGCTTGATCGTGCGCCTGCCCACCATGCTGGCGGCGATGACGCCGACCTTCTTGCCGTAGAGAGCATGTCCCCAACCATCGCTTTCCTCGCGCCAGCCGCGTTCGACCTTCATGCGCTTGTCGTAGCGGTAGAAGTCGAGCGACATGCTCAGCATGGCCCAAAGCGTGTACTCGGCCACGGCATCAGCGATCACGGGCGCCGCGCTTAGAACCAGTATGCCGCGTTCGTATCCCTCCTTGGGCATCAGGTGCTTGACCGACCCGGCAGCGTGCCCCACGACCTTGAGGCGGTCGCAGGCGGCGAGCACTTCCGGTGTGAAAGCGGGTGAACCCCACGAAGTGACAACCGCCTCAACCCCTGGCACCATCTCGGCCAGTTTCGCGGCAGTGGGGTTTTCGTCGCTCTCGTTCCAGATAACCTCGCCGAGCCCCTCGAGCGTCGCCTTTGCCTTTGGTGACAGGATGCGACGCGATAGTGAAACCGTCGGCAGGTACAGGATTCTGCGCTTGGCCATATCTCCCCCTAGAGGCTGCTCATCTCGATCTCATCGGCAAGGCGCATGCTGGCGGCGGCGTCTGTGAAGTTTGTCTCCGGCTGCACGCCCGCTTTGATGCAGTCTATGAAATGGCGGCTCTCACCGTAAAAGCCATAGACATGATGCCGTGCAGGGTTTCCCGCCACTTCATCGGCGCTGAGCCGCAAGGCAGGCTGACCACGCCGGTTGACAATGGCCTCGCCACCCGGGTCGGGGTTGACGAAAGCCGAGAAGCCAGGCGCATGCAGTTCGAACGTATGCACCCTCGTGCCGGAAGCCCAGTTGGTGAGCAACACACCGGTGGCGCCACTGTCGAACTCAACCAGGGCTAGCCAACGGTTGTCCCGCGGCCCGGCTGAGGCCGAAACATGAGAGGTGACAGCCATCACCTCTCCCCCCATCCAGCGTAGCGTGTCAACAGCGTGGATCGCATCGCAATGAAGGACGTCAATGGCGCCGTCATAGTAGAGTGCGTCCGGCTGGTCTTTGTAGAAGGTCGAGACGCAGAGGTTCAGTTCGCCTGCCTCGCGCTGCATCGCGCGCACCTTCTGCATGATCGGGCAGAAACGGCGGTTGAAGCCCACCATTGTCAGGCAACCGTGCTCAGCGGCGTGGTCGGCCAGAGCCTGGGTCTGGAACGTGGTCACCGCAGGCGGCTTCTCGATAAACACATGCTTTCCGGCCTTAAGGCAGAACACGGCCACGTCGAAGAGATGATGTGGGGGCATCAGGATGTACACGGCATCGGGGTTTTCCTTCTCAACCATCTCCCGGTAGTCGCCGTAAGTCCGGGGGATGCCGAACCGCCGTGCCGTCTCCTCGCGCTTGTCCTGCACCAGGTCGCAAAGCGCGGCCATTTCTACATCAGGCATCTCGGCCAATGATGGGTAGTGCACACCGTTAGCCATGCTGCCAGCACCTATCAGAGCCAACCTGACCTTGTCCACGACGCTCACCCCCTGCACTGGGCTATCTGCGGGCCATCCTAGCACAAGGCCAACTGCCGCGACAAGGCATTTGACTCTCTGACCTGGCCAAATCTATACTCGACGCGGTTAAGGGGAAGCGGGCTGGCGGCACGTACCAGCACCCAAGCCGGTTGCCGCTTGTATGCGCGGCCGGCGCTTAGCGCCTTCAGTCATGGGCGAGGGTGTTGGGTGCCTCTGAACGATGCCAATCGGTTGTAGGCCGCTGCCCACTCGTCAACCGCACCTCTACCAGCCAACGCCGAGGAGGTAGCCACGTGAATCCACTGGCCGGCAGGGATGTCCTGGCGATCCCGGAGTTATCCAGGTCCGACATTGATCTAGTGCTGGCTACCGCGGCAAGCTTCGAGCAGCAGTTGCAGGGGCAGCGCACCATCCCTCTGCTCGATGGCTACATTCTCTGCACTCTCTTCTACGAGCCCAGCACACGGACGCGCCTGTCCTTCGAGGCCGCCATGCACCGCCTGCAGGGTCGGGTCATCAGTGTGGCTGAGATCACCAGTTCGTCCGTGGCCAAGGGCGAGTCAATTGACGACACCGTACGCACTATCGAGCAGTACGCCGATGTCATCGCCATGCGGCACAACGAGGCCGGCGCCGCCCACATCGCCGCCGAAGCAGCCAGTATCCCCGTGATCAACGGCGGCGATGGGTCGCGCAATCACCCGACACAGGCTCTGCTTGATCTATACACCATCCAGAAAGAGCGCGGTGCCATTGACGGCCAGGTCATCGCCCTCGTCGGCGACCTGAAGTATGGCCGTACCACACACTCTCTGGCCGAGGCCTTGGCGCGCTTCCGGGTGGAGATACTGATGGTATCTCCTCCCGAACTGAGCATGCCCGACCACGTCACGGGGGCGCTGCGCCAGGCCGGCGTCGCCTTCGAACAGACGGCCGACATCGAAGAAGCGGTGCGCCGGGCCGACGTAATGTACGTGACGCGCATCCAGCGGGAGCGGTTCCCGACGCCCGCCGAGTACGATCGTTTCCGCGGCGTCTTCCACATTGACCCGCCCCTGGTCGAGCGCAGCAAGCCTGGTGTCACGATCATGCACCCCCTGCCGCGAGTGGATGAGATCTCCCACGAGGTGGATAGCTACGCCGGTGCCGCCTATTTCCGCCAGGCGCGCAACGGAGTCTACGTTCGCATGGCGCTCCTCGCCCTTGTGCTCGGCGCCATCTAGGAGGCAGGCGTGTCATTCTTTGACGCTCTGAAAACGCGGGCCGAGCGGGTGGGGTCCTGGGTGTGCATCGGCCTCGACCCGACGCGCGAGCACATGCCCGCCCACATGCGGACGGGCAGCGGCGCCCTCTCCCGCTTTCTTCTGCCCATTATCGCAGCCACACTGGATGTGGCCTGCTGCTACAAACCGAACCTCGCTTTTTATCTGGCGGAGGGGGCGGAAGGCATGCAGGCCCTGGAGGATGTTCGCGAGGCCATACCGACTGACATACCCGTCATCCTGGACGCGAAGGCAGGGGACATCGGCAGCACGGCTGCGGCCTATGCCCGCGCTGCCTTCGATACATGGGGCTTCGATGCCATAACCGTGAACCCTTTCGTCGGGGACGAGGCGGTGCTGCCCTTCGCCAAGTACGCGGAGAAAGGGGTCTACGTGCTCGCCCGCACGTCCAACCCAAATTCGAGCCGCTTCCAGAGCCATCATGAATTGTGGCGCAAGGTGATTGAGGCCGCTCACGGCTGGAACGACAACGGCAACATCGGCCTGGTCGTGGGTGCCACCAATCCCACTGATCTGCGCCTGATGCGCCGCCTTGCTCCGGACCTGCCTTTCCTGATCCCAGGCATCGGCGCTCAGGGCGGCGATCTTGCTGCGGCCGTTCAGTCCGGCGCCACCAGTAGCGGCATACCGGCCGCTATCACCTCTTCGCGTGCCATCATCTATGCCTCGAGTGGCGAGGACTTTGCCGAGGCGGCCCGCCAGGCCACGATCCGATTGCGGGACCAGATCCACGCTCTTCTGGAGGGCGAGTAGCTGTGGCTCGGGACTTGGCAGGCGTAATTGAAGCACTGCATGCCATCGGCGCCGTCCAGTTCGGAGAGTTCAGACTCAAGTCCGGCCTCGTGTCGCCCGTCTATGTGGACCTGCGCTTGCTGGCCTCCTACCCCGCCGTCCTGAGAGACGTGGCTCATCACATGGCTGAGGTGGCCGGCACCCTAGCGTTCGACCGCATCGCCGCGATTCCGCTGGGCGGCATGCCCATCGGCACCGCCCTCAGCCTGGAGATGGACCGCCCGATGATCTACCCGCGGCCAGAGGTAAAGGACCACGGTAGACGGCGGGCGGTGGAAGGCACTTATAACCCCGGGGAGACGGCTCTGGTCGTTGACGATCTCATTTCCACGGGCGGCAGCAAGATCGAAGCGATCGCGCCGCTGCTTGCGGAAGGGCTCCAGGTGCGGGACGTGTTGGTGGTCATTGACCGCGAGCAAGGCGGGAAAGAGGAACTCGCTCGCAATGGCCTCACCCTCCACGCGCTCGCCAGCCTCACCCAGGTGCTCGAGGCCCTTGCAAGCATGGGGCGCGTCAGCCAAGAACAAGCGGCGCAGGTGCGCCGTTATCTGCAGGGCAGTTAGTGCTCGACCCGGCACAGGTTGACCTCTCGACCAGCATCTGCGGGGTGCGCCTGCCCAACCCCACTATCCTGGCCTCTGGCATATTGGGCCTCAGCGCTGAGGTGCTCGGGCGCGTCGCCAGGGCGGGGGCAGGCGCTGTCGTAACGAAGTCCTGCAGCCTGAAGCCGCGCGTCGGTCACCCCAACCCTGTGGTCGTGGATTACGGGGCCGGGCTGATCAACGCCGTCGGCCTGTCGAACCCGGGCGTCGAGGCTATGGTCGAGGAGATCAGGCGGGCGCGCCAGTTGCTGCGCCCTCTCGGTGTGCCAATCATCGCCAGCATCTTCGCCAACTCTGTCTATGACTTCGGGATCACCGCTCGTTACATCTCCGAAGCTGAGCCGGACCTCATCGAGGCTAACATCTCCTGCCCCAACGTCGAGGAGGAGTTCGGCCAGATCTTCTCCTCCACGCCCTACGTCGCCGCCCAAGTGACACGGCGGGTCAAGAGCGCCACCAAGATACCGGTCATCGTCAAACTATCGCCCAACGTTACCAGCATTGCCGAGGTCGCTAAAGCCGTGGTCGCTGCCGGTGCCGACGCCATCAGTGCTATCAACACCGTCGGACCCGGCATGCTGGTGGATATCGAGACGGGCAGCATGGTGCTGAGCAACCGGGTCGGCGGCCTGAGTGGCCCGGCTGTGCGGCCGTTGGCGATCCGCTGCGTCTACGACATCTGCCGCGCCGTCAGTGTGCCGGTGATCGGCCTCGGCGGCATCAGCGACAGTCGCGATGCGATCGAGATGCTCACAGTCGGTGCAGACGCAGTGGCGATCGGCAGCGCCATCCACTGCCGCGGTGTAGAAGTGTTCGGCGAGATCGTGGCCGGCTTGCGCCAATTCATGGCCGAACACGGTTGGAGCAGTCTGGATCAACTCCGCGGCCGGGCTCTGCCACCAGCAGCGGCCGCCGCAAGACGGAGCGCAGCGCACTCGTGATACCATGCATGTCACACGTCGTCAGTGTCACCGAGGAAAGCCGCAGCGTCCGCACCCTCGTCCTGGATACGGCCATCGAGGCCGAGCCAGGGCAATTCCTCATGGTGTGGCTGCCAGGTGTCGGCGAGCGCCCCATCAGCATCATGGACCCTGACCCGCTCTCGCTCACCGTCGCCAGGGTCGGCCCTTTCAGTGCCGCCCTTCACGAGCGCAAGCCAGGCGACCTGGTCGGTTGGCGGGGCCCGTTTGGCCACCCCTTCAGCCTGAAGCCAGGACGGCTCCTGTTCATCGCCGGTGGCTATGGCTCGGCTCCGCTGCACTTCCTGGCCAAGCGCGCTGCTCAGGCGGCCTGTCCTTCTTGCCTGGCGATCGGAGCGCGCACCGCCGAGGACCTGATCCTCGTGCCCCGTTTCGAGAGCCTGCACTGCTCAATTGTGTTGGCGACGGACCGAGGCGACGCCGGCTACCACGGTTACGTCACGCAGGCCATCGAAGAGCATATCACTGAATTCGACATGGTGTACGCCTGCGGGCCGGAAGCCATGCTCTATGCCGTCGCTCAACTGTGCTGGCGGCATGGCGTCCCGGGCGAGGTGAGCCTGGAGCGCTACATGAAGTGCGGCTTCGGCATCTGCGGCCAGTGCGCCATGGACGACAAACTCGTCTGCAAGGATGGCCCCGTGTTCGACGTTGAGCAGTTGCGCGGCAGCCATGACTTCGGCCATTTCACCCGCAATGCGACTGGCCGGCGAGTGCCGCTGTGAGTGTGGTGTGAACGAGCGGCAACGTCTCATCCGCGGCGCCCAGGTCGTCACCCCCCACGGCGTGAGCGAGAACGACATCCTCATACAGGGCGAATGGATCGTCGCCGTATCTCCCGGCCTGAGCAGCAGCGGCGCCGAAGTGCTGGATGCAGAAGGGCTCTACGCTCTTCCCGGGGTCGTGGACGCACACGTCCACTTCCGCGACCCGGGCGCCACTCACAAGGAGGATTTCACCACCGGTAGCCAGGCGGCCCTCGCCGGCGGTGTCACCACCGTACTGGACATGCCAAACACGCCCGTTCCCACCGTCTCTGCCGAGACCTTTGAGCAGAAGGTGGCCATTGCAGCGCCGAAGTCATGTTGCGATTTTGGCTTGCTGATCGGCGCCACCGCGGGCAATGCCAGCCAGGCGGCAGCAGTGGGCGGCGCGGCCGGTTTGAAGCTCTACATGGGATCCTCCACTGGCAGCCTGCTGTTGGCCGATCTGAGAAGCCAGCAGTTGCACTTTGCCGCCTATCCACCGGACCGGCCTCTTGCCATTCACGGCGAGGATGAAGAGGCGGTGCGCCTGTTCAGCCAAGGCGAGCGACGGCCGCCGATTTGCGCCGAGTTGGCGGTGACCCGCGCCATCGCCCTGGCGCGCCGCAATCGGCGCCACCTGCATGTCTGCCACGTCTCGACGCGCGCCGAACTCGATGCCATCGCTCTGGCTCGTTCGCAGGGCGTCCGGGTGACGTGCGAGGTGGCGCCGCATCACCTGTTCCTCAGCCAGGATGACGAGGCCGGTTTGGGCGCGCTCGCCATCATGAACCCGCCCCTGCGCTCCCCCGACGAGGTCGAGGGGCTATGGCAGAGACTGGACCAGTTTGACATGGTGGCCAGTGATCACGCCCCTCACACACTGGCAGAGAAGCGAAGCGCCACCCCACCCGCCGGCGTTCCCGGGGTGGAGACGAGCCTGCCGTTACTCTTCGACGCCGCCCTTCAGGGGCGACTGGGCTTGCCGCGGCTGGCCGCTCTGACGGCAGCCAATCCCGCCGCCATCTACCACTTGCCACACAAGGGCCAGATCGCCGCCGGCTTCCATGCGGACATCGTGCTGCTGGACCCACAGGGGCAGACGGTGCTGGGCGAGAGGTTATTCACCAAGTGCGGCTGGACGCCCTATGCTGGACGGCGCCTGCGCGGCCATATCGTGCGGGTGTTGCTGCGCGGCAGCGATGCCTTCGTAGACGGTGAGGTCGTGGCCCAGCCAGGGTCCGGCCGTTTCGTGTCGCCCCGCTAGACGATGCCCTCACTGGATTTCGCCCTTCTGGCGGTGGCCGCCGTAGCTGTCGCCTCTTTCACCCAGGGCGTCACTGGCTTCGGCTTTGGCATGGTGGCGATGGCGATCCTGCCTTATGTCGAGCCAGCGCGCCAGGCATCGGTGTTGTCAGGCATCCTCAGCCTTGCCAATAACCTGCTCGTGCTGGGCAGCGTGCACCGGTCCTTCTCCTGGCGTGACCTTGCACCGGCCCTGGTGGGGGCCCTTGCCGGTGTGCCTGTCGGCGTTTACATCCTCGCCAGCCTCAACGAGGCCTCGATCCGGCGCCTGATCGGCCTGGCAGTCCTGCTCGCCTGCCTGCAGATCGCATTTTCGCGCCGTAGCCAGCCGCGCCACCTGGCCTGGCCATGGGCTCTCGCTGCCGGCTTCGCGGGCGGGATACTGGGCGGGGCATTTGGCATCGGTGGCCCGCCTGTTGTCGCCTATTCCTCGCTTCAAGATTGGCAGCCCGAGCGTTGTAAGGCATTCCTCTGCTCTTTCTTCATCGCCTCGAACACCTACCGGATGGTCCTCGTCGGCGCTGCCGGCCTGCTCACCAGGGTCGTGGCGACCCAGGCCGTGATGTCGTTGCCGGCATTGCTGGCGGGGACCTATCTGGGCATAGCGGCTTTCGGTCGCATTCCCGCCCGCCTGTTTCGCCAGGTCATGCTCGGCACACTGGCGCTCCTGGCCCTGAGCCTGCTGTTCTTCTGAGCCAGGGGCACCACCACTACCCAGACCTTGACTCGATGCGATACTATCAAGGTTGGGCAGCGCAAGATGGAGGTTGGGAACATGGCAACGTTCAGTCGAAGCAGTATCTGGGACTTGTTCAGCTTGAGCGGCCGCACCGCGTGCGTCACCGGCGCCGGGCAGGGCTTGGGCGAGGGCATGGCGATCGCGCTGGCTGAGGCCGGGGCCAACGTCGTTCTGGCCGACCTCAACGCCGAGACTGCGGAGGCGGTCGCTGAGCGCATCCGCGCCCTTGGGCCGCAGGCACTTGTCGTGCCGACCAACGTCGCTGATCCGGCACAGGTGCAACGCCTGGCCGCCGCGGCGACCGAGCGCTTTGGCCAGGTAGACATCCTCGTGAACAACGCTGGCATCAGCCGTCGCACGCCGTCGGAGGAAATGTCCCTGCAGGATTGGCAAGCTGTGATTGATGTGAACCTCACCGGCGTAATGCTCTGCTGCCAGGCCTTCGTCAAGCCGATGCTGCAGCGAGGCTACGGCAAGATCATCAACACTGCTTCCATGTCAGCCTTCATCGTGAATCGGGATGTGCCTCAGGCACCGTACTATGCCTCGAAAGCCGGCGTCGTCATGTTGACCAAGGCTCTGGCGGCCGAGTGGGCGCCGCGGCACGTCAACGTCAATGCTATCGCGCCGGGCTACATGCGCACCCCGCTCAACGCTGGCTTCCTGGCCGACCCAGCCCGCGCCGCAGAGTGGACCAATGCCACGCCTATGGGCCGCATCGGTGAGCCGCGCGACCTTGCCGGCGCCGTCGTCTACCTGGCGTCGGCGGCCTCTGACTTCATGACCGGGCAGACGCTTGTGGTGGACGGCGGGTTCACCCTGTGGTAGCAGCGCCAGTGGCAGGGGAGTCCGGCGCCCGCTCCAGGGCTCGGGCGCCGCAACACAGCAGTTGATTGCCGATGGCCCGGCGCTGTGCTAGCATGCCCGCGATTGCCGGTGAGTTCCGCTTTCGCCTTCCCTCGAGAGCCGGGCTAAGTGGAGGGGTGCCTCTTGCCTCTAAACGATTACCTGCTCATCGTCCGCCGCCATGGTTGGGTTATCGTCCTCACGGCCGTGGTCGGTGCCATCGCTGCTCTGCTATTCAGCCTGGTGCAGCGCCCGGTCTACCAGTCCACCATCCGGCTCAACGTCATCGGCATGCGGCCCGACCTGGGCCTTTCGCAGACGCTCAAGGGATTGCTCCGCAACTATGCCGGGCAAATCAAGTCCTACGACACCGCCACTCTTGCCCTGCGCGACATGAAAGAGCCCCTGGACCTCACGCCCGATGGCTTGCTCGCCAAGATCAATGTCCAGGCCGTCGAGGCCGATCTGCAACTGGTGATCGAGGCCGAGGACCACGATCCTCATATCGCTCAGATGATCGCTGATCAGATGGCCAGCACCTTCGTCTGGAGCATCAAGCAGTTCAACGAATCACTGGACGTGCGGGACCGGGTGAACGTCTTCACCTCCGGCCCGGCCAGCCCTGCTGTGAAAGTGCGCCCGCAGAAGAAGCTCAATACCGCCGCCGGCGGCATCCTGGGAGCCGTGCTCGGCCTCCTCATCGTGATGTTCCTGGAATGGCAGGACAGCCACTTCGTCCGTCGCGAGTCCGACATCGCGAGGGACGCCGGTGTGCCGCTCCTCGGTTCGGTTCAGATCGTTGGCCATGACCCGCCTGAACCGGGGGGCCGCGCCTGGGGTGGGCAGGCCGTGCCCTGGGTGATCCCCCTCGCTGGCGGCGTAGCGCTGGGTGCCTTGCTTGCCAGCGCCATCTATCTGTGGCTATGAGAGGATTCTGATGCCAAATCGAGGCACAGTGCCACCGTCGCCGCTGGTCATGCTCACCGAGCCCACCTCGGCCCGGGCCGAGGCCTTTCGCGTCCTGCGCGCCCGGTTGGACCAGGCGGGGGCGGGACCTTTGCACACGCTATTGATCACTTCGCCCACAACCAGGGAGAGGCGGCACCTGCTAGCAGCGAACCTGGCAGTGGCGTGGGCTGAAAGCGGCAGCAGTGTCGTGGCCGTAGATGCTGACCTGCACCAGCCACAACTGCACCAGCTTTTCTCGCTGGAGGCAGCACCAGGGCTCTTGCAGAGCGTCTCTGCCGGCAGCGATGTGGGCCAGGCTTTGCAGCCCGGGCCGCTTCCTGGTTTGTCCGTGCTGGCCGCCGGTGGGGTCGAACCAGTTCCTGCTCGCGTGCTTGGTGGCAAAGAGTTCGACGAGATCCTGGCCAACCTCTGCGCCCGTGCCGAGCGAGTGATCCTGGTGGCGCCGCCGGCCCTGCCTGTGGCTGACGCCAGCATTCTCGCAAGCAGGCTCGATGGTGTGGTGCTGCTGTGCAGCGCCTATCGCACCTCGCGAGCGTCCTTGCGAGAGGCCAAAGCGAGGATGGAAGGTGTGAACGCACGCATCCTGGGAGCGGTACTGGACAACGCCCCGGCGATGCGCGCCTACTGAGGCATTCAGCTCCGGCTCAAGATTGGCGCCTGGGGCCTGAGGAGGCACTTTGAAAGCTCTCATCTTGAGTGGTGGCCGGGGCACCCGGCTGCGGCCGATCACTTATACAAGCGCCAAGCAACTCGTGCCGGTAGGCAACCGCCCGGTGCTCTTCCGCGTCATAGATGCTATCGTGGGTGCCGGCATCAGCGAGATCGGCATCATCGTCGGCGATACGGCAGCGGAGGTGCAGGCAGCAGTTGGCGACGGTTCACGCTGGGGAGCCAGCGTAACCTTCATCCCTCAGGAGGCACCCCTGGGCCTGGCGCATGCCGTCAAGATCGCCCAGCCCTTCATGGGCGAGGAACGGTTCGTGATGTTCCTGGGCGATAACGTCATCCAGGGCGGCATCAGCCCTCTGATCCGCCAGTTCGCCAGCAGCGAGTGGAACGCTCAGGTGGTGCTGAAGCGCGTTCCCGACGCCCGCCAATTCGGTGTGGCGGAGTTGCGCGACGGCCGCATCGTCCGCCTGATCGAGAAGCCTCAGAACCCGCCCAGTGACCTGGCCCTGGTCGGCATCTACATGTTTGACCACCATATCTTCGAGGCTGTAAACGAGATCAAGCCCTCAAAGCGCGGCGAACTGGAGATCACCGATGCCATCCAGCGTCTCATAGACACGGGCTACACCGTGTACCCGCACATACACGAGGGCTGGTGGATCGACACCGGCAAAATGGTGGATCTGCTCGACGCTAACCGGTTAGTGCTTGACGAGCTCGAGCCTTATGTCAAGGGCACCGTCAGTGGCGACTCGCGCTTGATCGGCAAGGTCACCATCGAGGCCGGCGCCGTCGTTAAGGATAGCACCATCCGTGGCCCAGCAATTATCGGTGAGGAAACGGAGATAACGGACTCGTACATCGGCCCCTTCACCAGCATCTATCATCACTGCCAGGTGGTCCGCAGCGAGATCGAGCACAGCATCGTCATGGAGAACTCCGTGATCCGGGACGTGGACCAGCGAATCGAGAACAGCGTGATCGGCCGCAATGTTCAGATCGAACGTGGTGCTGAGAAGCCGCGCGCCTACCAGCTGACGCTGGGGGATAACAGCCGGGTCGGGCTCGTGGCCAAGTGACCACCGACATGATACGCGTCTATCGAGTGCAGGTCGATCTCAAGCCGGAACATGAGGACTGGCGGGGCAGGGCCTTGTTGCCCGATGTAGCCGCACTCGGGATCGAAGGGCTCGAAGCGGCCAGGGTTGCCAACTTGTACTTCGTCGCCGGCAAGAACCTGGCCCGCGAACAGGTGCAGCGACTTGCCGATGAACTCCTGGTTGACCCGGTCATGAACACCTGCGGCATCACTGAACTGGGCACGGGCCAGCCGCCTGCCGCCGATCTAGCTGCAGGCAGCTGGCTCGTCGAAGTCTGCCTGCTTCCCGGCGTCACCGACTCAGAAGCGGAGAGCCTGCTCGCGGCGGCGCACCGCATAGGCATCGCCGGCCTGAATGCCGCTGCTTCCGCTCACTCTTATCTCCTCACCGGCAGCCTGAGCGAAGCCGCTGTCCGCACGATAGCCGAGCGGCTCCTCTCCAACCCGGTGATCCAGCGCTATGCCCTCGGGCGGATTGTGCCCGACCTCGGCACTGCCACCCGTGGCGCCGGCGACCGCGTGGCTACCGTGCCCCTTAGCGGGCTTGGAGACGCGGAGTTGTTGCGCCTCAGCCGCCAGCGCGTGCTCTTCCTCAACCTGAGTGAGATGCGCGCCATCCAGGCCTACTTCGCAGGCCAACACCGAGAACCCACGGACGTGGAACTGGAGACACTTGCCCAGACCTGGTCCGAGCATTGCGGCCACAAGACATTCAAGGCCAGCATCGAGTACACGGAGAGGACAGAAGAAGGCACGAGCAGGCAGCAGGTTGACGGCATCCTGCGCACGTTTCTGGCGAGGGCCACACAACAGCTGGCCAAACCTTGGGTCCGATCCGCTTTCGTGGACAACGCCGGCATCATTGACTTCGATTCCGAAAATGAGGTCTCTTTCAAAGTAGAGACGCACAATCACCCGTCGGCGCTCGAACCCTTCGGCGGGGCGAACACAGGCGTGGGTGGCGTTGTGCGGGACATCATCGGCGTCTCCGCCAGGCCCATTGCCAATACGGACGTCCTCTGCTTCGGCCACCAGGACACGCCTTTCGAAGCGCTGCCAGAGTCCATACTGCACCCGCGGCGCATCTTCCGCGGCGTTGTGGCCGGAATCGAGGACTATGGCAACAAGATGGGCATCCCCACAGTCAATGGCGCCATCTTGTTCGACGATGGCTACCTTGCCAACCCGCTCGTGTATTGCGGCTGCGTCGGCATCGCGCCGAAGGGTGCCCATCCGCGAGGTGCTCGCCCGGGCGATGCCGTGGTCATGCTCGGCGGGCGGATCGGACGCGACGGCCTGCATGGGGCGACTTTCTCCTCCGCGGAGCTAGCGCACGATACAGGCGCCACCGTCGGCTCAGTCGTCCAGATCGGCAACCCGATCACCGAGAAGAAAGTGCTCGAGGTCATCATGCAGGCTCGCGACCGCCGCCTGTACACCGCCATCACCGATTGCGGCGCCGGCGGCCTGTCCTCCGCCGTCGGTGAAATGGGGGAAGCGACAGGCGTGTCCGTTGACCTCGCGAACGCGCCCCTCAAGTACCCCGGGCTCGACCCGTGGGAGATTTGGGAGTCCGAGGCGCAGGAGCGAATGGTCCTCGCTGTTGCGCCGGAGAATTTGCAGGCTTTGCGGGCTATCTGTGACCAACTGGACGTTGAGATGACTGTCATCGGCCAGTTCACGGACGACAAGCGTCTGCGCGTCTATTACTCTGGCAGGCTGGCAGCCGACCTCGACATGGATTTCCTCCACAACGGCAACCCACGGCGCCACATGGTCGCCGAGTGGGTCAAGCCGCCCATCCGGCACGATCCACCACCGCCGCCCGCTGACCTGAATGCAGTCCTTTTCTCGCTCCTGCGCAGCCCGAATATTGCCAGCAAGGAAGCGGTCATTCATCTCTACGACCACGAAGTGCAGGCGGCTACGGTCGTCAAGCCCCTCACAGGGCCACAGCGCGACGGCCCTGGGGATGCCGCCGTGCTGCGCTCAACATACGCCCGCGACCAGCGTCGGGCCATTGCCCTGGGCTGCGGCATCAACCCTCGCTACGCCGCGGTGGACCCATACCGCATGGCCATCGCGGCCATTGACGAAGCGATTCGCAATGTGACATCGGTCGGGGCCGATCCGGAGCAGACGGCTCTGCTGGACAATTTCTGCTGGGGCAACCCTGACCTGCCCGACCGCCTGGGCTCACTGGTGCGGGCAGCCAAGGGCTGCTACGACGGTGCTCTCGCCTTTGGCGCCCCCTTCATCTCCGGCAAGGATAGCCTCAACAACGAATATAGCGACGGCGTCACCGGCCGGCGCATCTCAATCCCGCCGACCCTGCTAATCTCTTCCATCGCCATTGTGCCGGACATTGCCCATGCTGTGACCATGGATCTGAAAGAGGCGGGCGACATCGTTTTCATCCTGGGCCAGACACGCAATGAGTTCGGAGGCTCGCATTACGGCCTGATACTGGGAGAGGAATGGGGCGAGGCCCCCGCCCCAGCGCCGCAAGGACCGGAACTGGCCAGGCGCCTCCACGCCGCCATCCGCGCCGGCCTGGTGCGCGCCTGCCACGACTGTAGCGAGGGTGGCCTTGCCGTTGCCGCCGCCGAGATGTGCATCGCCGGCAGGCTGGGCCTAGAATTGGATATTGGCCGGGCCCCGCTGGACAGTGACGTCACTCGCACCGATCTTGCCCTCTTCGCCGAGAGCAACTCGCGTTACATTGTAGAGGTAACGCCTGCGAACGCGGATGCGTTCGATGCCATGCTTACAGGCTTGCCGCATGCCCGTGCCGGAAACGTTGTGGCAGAGCCTTACTTGAGAATCCTGGGGCTACAAGGCGAAGAGGCTGTCCGAGCCCCCATCAGTGAGCTTGTCTATGCCTGGACAGACCAGTCCTACGCCAGACCGAAGCTTCTTGCCCCTGGACCAGGCTGAGGTCGAACGGATTGTCCGTCTGGCCCTGGCCGAGGATATCGGCCCGGGCGACTACACCAGCCTGTGGACGTTGCCGCCCAGCCTGCATGCGCGCGCCGTCTTCCTCGCGAAGCAACCAGGCGTCATCGCCGGGCTGCAGGTCGCTGAGACGGTCTTTCACCTGGTGGATCCCGAATGCCGCGTCGCCTTCGACGTGAGCGATGGCGATGCTGTGGAGAAGGGCCAGGTCTTTGGTCAGGTCAGTGGCCCGGCAAGGGCGTTGTTGTCGGGGGAGCGCACGGCGCTCAACTTCCTGCAAAGGCTCTCCGGCATCGCTACAGCGACACGGCGCTACGTCGCCGCGGTGGCCGGCACCCGCGCCGTGATACTTGACACACGCAAGACCGTCCCCGGGTTGAGGCTGCTGGACAAATGGGCTGTACGCGCCGGCGGCGGTCAGAACCACCGCACCGGCCTGTACGACATGATCCTGATCAAGGACAATCATATCGCTGCTGCCGGAGGCATTACCGCCGCCGTCCAGGCTGTGCGGGAGCGCAATAACCTCGGCTTGGCCATAGAGGTCGAGGTGCGCAACCTTGACGAATTGCGGGAGGCGCTTGCCTTGTCTCTCGACCGCATTCTGCTGGACAATATGGATCTTGAGCAGATGCGCCAGGCTGTCGCGATAGCTGCGGGTCGTACACCGCTCGAGGCTTCGGGCGGCGTGCGGCTCGATACGGTGGCGGCCATTGCCGCCACAGGTGTTGATTTCATTTCCGTCGGCGCGCTGACGCACTCCGTGCAAGCTCTGGACATCAGCCTGGACGTGGAATGAGCCGCCTTCGGCTTGCCGCTTGAGGCAAGGCCTGCTCGCGCTCCCAATCCGGAGAATGCCGGTCAGGCGCAGCGCAAAGGATCAGGAAAGCATGGCTCAACTGGATGCTCGCCCGCTTCCGCGGGCCAAAGACTACGAGGACCTGCCCGAGCAAGAGGTGCGCGAACGCGCCTGGCGCGCCCGGCACGCCTTGGGCGCGAACGCTGTCATCTTGACACACCACTATCAGGCCGATGAGATAGTGGAATTCGGGGATTACCGGGGCGACTCGCTGGAACTGTCGCGCATCGCCGCCGCTCAGCGTCAGGCTCATTACATCGTGTTCTGCGGTGTGGACTTCATGGCCGAAAGCGCCGCCATCCTCGCTGGGCCGGAGCAGATAGTGGTTATGCCGGCGGGCGAGGCTCCTTGCCCCATGGCCGCTATGGCGACGGCGCCCGATTTCGCCACGGCCTGGGCGCACCTTGAGGCGCTTTGGGGCAGCAACTCCGTGACCCCTGTCGTCTACCAGAACACCGGCGCCGCCGTGAAAGCTTTCTGCGGCGCGCACGGGGGAGCCGTGTGCACCTCAGCAAACGCCGGCCCCGTGTTGGCCTGGGGCCTGGCGCAGAGAGGCCGGGTTCTGTTCTTACCGGACCGCTATCTGTCAGTCAACTCCGCCCACGCCCTGGGTATCCCCGATGAGCAAATCGGCCTGTGGCTGCACCGGCGGGGTGTACTGCAGGCGCCTGCTGGCCCATCTGGCCTCAAGCTGGTGGCCTGGGACGGGTTCTGCCACGTGCACAAGGCCTTCACCGTCTCAGACGTCGAGCAGGCGCGGCGGGAGCATCCAGGGATCCGCATCATCGTCCACCCGGAATGCACGCCCGAGGTGGTCCAGGCTGCTGACCAGGCCGGCTCCACCTCGTTCATCGTCCGCCAAGTGGAACAGGCCCCTGCTGGCACTGAGTTCGGCATCGGTACCGAGGCGCACCTGGTCGAACGCCTTGCCAAAGAGAACCCGGACAAACTGGTAGTTCCCTTACGGCGCAATGTGTGCGGCACCATGGCCCGCACCGACATCTACAACCTCTGTTACGTGCTTGAGCACCTTGCCGCAGGGCAGCCCGTGAGCGTGATCACCGTCGAGCCAGGCGTGGCCGAGCAGGCCCGGCTGGCTCTGCAACGCATGCTGGACATCAAATGAGCGCCGAACAAGAACCCATCATCACCGACGTACTGATTATCGGGAGCGGCATCTCTGGCGGCAGCGCCGCGCTTCACCTTGCCGAACGCGACGACATCAAGGTCACGATAGTGACAGCCGCCCAGAATCCGCGCGAAGCCAACACTTTCTATGCCCAAGGGGGCATCATCAGCCGCGGCCCAGCTGACTCGCCGCAGTTGCTGGCGGAGGACCTCTATCGTGCCGGGGCAGGGATCAACAACCCGGAAGCGGTCGAACTCCTCGTGCACGAAGGCCCCCGTCTTGTTGATACCTTTCTCCGTGGCACCCTGGGCGTGCAGTTCAACACCGGGCCAGTGGGCTCGCTGGAGTACGTGAGAGAGGCAGCACATTCGACCGAAAGGATTCTGCACGTCGAGGATTCCACCGGCCGCGCGATCGAGGAGAAGCTCGTTGATGCGCTCAACTCACGCCCCAACATTTCGCTGCTGCCGGAACACACCACGGTTGACCTGCTCACGCTCTCGCATCACTCCCGCAATCCTCTTGACGCCTACAAGCCCCTCACCTGTGTCGGCGCCTACGTCTTCGACCAGCGCAGCGAGAAGGTGATCACCGTATTGGCGAAGAAGACTATCCTGGCCACGGGCGGGGTCGGTCAGATCTACCTCCACACCACCAACCCCCCGATTGCCCGAGGCGACGGCGTGGCCATGGCTGCACGTGCCGGAGCGCGCATCTTGCACGCCGAGTTCGTCCAGTTCCACCCCACCGCCTTCTATGCCCAGGGCAAAGCCCAATTCCTCGTCTCGGAGACCGTCCGTGGCGCAGGAGCCAGGCTCCTCAACGAGCGTGGCGAGGCTTTCATGGAGCGCTATGCCCCGGAGTGGAAAGACCTGGCCCCGAGGGACATCGTAGCGCGCAGCATTCACCATGAGATGCTAGCCACCGGCGCCACCAACGTCTACCTCGACCTGCGCTCCGCTCTCTCCGCTGACGAGATCAAGGCCCGCTTCCCCTACATCTACGAAAACGCTCTTCGCTTCGGAGTTGACATCACCCGGGACCTCATCCCGGTCGTGCCAGCGGCGCACTACTTCGTAGGTGGCGTCTGGGTAGATAGTTGGGGCCGCAGCAGCATCAGGAACCTTTATGCGGCGGGGGAGGTTGCCTGCACAGGGGTGCATGGCGCCAACCGGCTGGGCAGCGCCTCATTGCTCGAGGGCCTGGTCTGGGGTCACCGCGCCGCCGAGGACGCGATGCGCACGCTTGACGATGGGCTCGCGGTCAACCCGGCCGATATCCCGGCCTGGGAGAGCAGCGGCCTTGTGGAACGAGCGGACCCGGCCCTGATCCTCCAGGATCAGATCATGATCAAGTACATCATGTGGAACTACGTTGGCCTGGTCCGCAGCCAGAGCCGACTAGAGCGCGCCATGCATGACCTTGGTCAACTGCGCTCCGAGATCGGCGCCTTCTATCGCCGTACCCGTCTGACCGATGGCCTCATCGGCCTGCGCAACGCAGTGGAGACGGCCTTGCTGGTGGCCAACGCCGCCTGGGAGAACAAGCGCAGCATCGGAGCTCATTTCCGTGAGGACTAGCGCCTGCGGGCGTTCAGGCGGGAGGGCATAGCCCGTGAAGCCCAAAGTGCTCATATTGACGGCCTCTGGTACGAACCGCGATCGCGACGCCGCCGTCGCCTGCGATCTAGCCGGCGGGCAGCCGGAGGTCGTGCACATCAACCAACTGCGCTCAGGCGAACGACGCCTTGCCGAGTATCAGATGCTGCTCATCCCAGGAGGTTTCTCTTACGGGGACGATCTGGGCGCCGGGCGCATCCTGGCCACCGACCTCCTCTATTCGCTCGGCGACGAGCTGCGCCGCTTCGATGAGGCAGGCAAGCCAGTGCTGGGCATCTGCAACGGCTTCCAGGCCCTGGTGAAGGCTGGCTTCCTCCCTGGGCCTGCCCCGAAGCAGTTGGCCACGCTGACAACCAACTCCTCGAACCGCTTCGAGTGCCGCTGGGTGACACTGAGGCCGAACCGGCAGAGCCGTTGCGTCTTCACCCAGGGCCTGGATGACCTTATCGAATGTCCGGTCGCTCATGGCGAGGGCCGCTTCGTCCCGCTCAGCCAGGACGTGCTCGATGACCTCCAGGCCAATGGCCAGGTGGCGATAACCTACGTGGCAGAAGATGGCGGCCCCGCCGCTTACCCGGCCAATCCTAACGGTTCCGTCGCTGACATAGCCGGTATCTGCAACCAACGGGGCAACATCTTCGGCCTGATGCCTCATCCCGAGGATCACGTGTATCCCGAGCAACACCCACTTTGGGCGCGCGGCCAGGCCAGACGCAGCGGCCTGCCGCTATTCGTCAATGGTATCCGCTACGCGGCGCTGCTGTAGGTGAGCCGGACATGAGCCAGCAGTTCACGCACGACCAATACCTCTCTCCCTTCGCCTGGCGCTACGGCAGCCCTGAGATGCGTGCCATATGGTCCGAGCGCAATAAGCGGCTGTTGTGGCGGCGGATATGGGTCGCTCTAGCCGCGGCGCAAGCTACGGTGGGGCTCGTCAGCCAGGAAGAACTGGCCGACTTGCGCCAGCATCAGGCCGAGATAGATATGGCCCGTGCCGCCGAGATCGAGCGCGAGATCCGGCACGACCTCATGGCCGAGGTGCGGACCTATGCCGAACAATGCCCCGTGGGTGGCGGCAAGGTTCATCTCGGTGCCACCAGCATGGACATCGAGGACAACGCAGACGCGTTGCGTCTCCGCCAGGCTCTGCTGCTGCTGCGCCAACACCTGGCCGGCTGCCTGGACAGCCTCTGCCGTCAGATCGAGCGCTACGCCGACATGCCCTGCATGGGCTTCACGCACATTCAGCCAGCCGAGCCGACCACGGTCGGCTATCGCTTGGCCCAATACGCGCAGGACCTGGCGGAGGACCTGAAGCAGGCGGACCAGGCACTGGCCAACATTCGCGGCAAGGGATTCAAGGGCGCTGTCGGCACATCGGCCTCCTATGCCCGGCTGCTCCAAGGGACGGGGCTCACGCCGGCCGAGTTCGAGACACGCGTGATGGCTGAACTGGATCTGCCCGCTTTCACGGTGGCCACTCAGACCTACCCACGCAAGCAGGATTGGCAAGTGCTCAACGTTCTCGCCGGCATTTGCGCCTCGGCTCACAAACTGGCGCTGGACCTGCGCCTGTTACAGTCCCCGCCCATAGGCGAGTGGAGCGAGCCGTTCGGAAAACGCCAGGTAGGCTCCTCAGCCATGCCCTTCAAGCGCAACCCGATCGCAGCGGAGAACATCTGCTCGCTTGCCCGTTACGTCGCTTCCCTGCCACCGGTGCTCTGGCAGGATGCGGCTCTATCGGCTTTGGAGCGCACGCTGGATGACTCGGGCAATCGCCGCGCTGCCCTGCCGGATGCCTTCCTCGCCAGCGAAGAGGTGCTCATCCAGCTGCAGAGGCTGGTGGATGGTCTGGTCGTAAACGAAACGGCAGTGCAACGCAACATGGCAGCCTACGGACCATTCGCCGCCAGTGAGGTCGTGCTCCTCGAGGCGGTCAAGGCTGGCGCCGATCGCCAGCAGATGCATGAGGTGCTGCGCGAGCAGGCGATGGCAGCCTGGGCTGCCGTACAGGAAGGCAAGCCCAACCCATTGCTCTCCTTGTTGCAGGCCGACGAGCGCCTCACACGCTACCTCAGCCCAACTCAGGTGGCGAGGTTGCTCGATGCGCATTCACACGTGGGGGATGCCCCCGAGCGTGCCCGCCGGCTGGCCGCTAGTGTGCGCTATTACCTAGAACACTCAGGAGAGCAGACATGAACAGCCTACGACGCCTGACCCTGGATGAGCAGCAGATTCTGGCGGCAAGAGCCAGCGCCCTGGCTGAAACGCACTTCCCTTCCCTCGGGCCTGCAATCCGCGGCAAAGTGCGGGATTCGTACGTCATTGGCGACAAACGCATCCTGATCACGACGGACCGCCTGTCGGCCTTCGATCGTGTCATTGGGCTGGTGCCGTATAAGGGGCAGGTTCTCAACCAGCTGAGCCAGTTCTGGTTCGAGGCGATTGCCGACATTCTCCCCAGCCACATGTTGGCTGTGCCGGACCCCAATGTCATGGTGGCACGCGAAAGCGAGCCCTACCCCATCGAGGTGATCGTGCGAGGCTACATCACCGGCGTCACCACCACTTCGCTCTGGTACAACTACGAGCGCGGGGAACGCCGCATGTACGGCCTGGTGTTGCCCGACGGCCTGCGCAAGAATCAGGCCCTGCCCGAGCCGGTGATCACACCCACCACCCGCGCCACCGGCCCAGGTGGGCATGATGAGCGCATCACGCCGGATGAGATCGTCCAGCGTGGCATCGTCAGCGAGCCAGAGTGGCGTGAGATCGCGGCCAAAGCCCTGGCCGTTTTCGCCCGCGGCCAGCAGATCGCCGCTCGCGCCGGCCTCATTCTGGTGGACACCAAATACGAATTCGGGCGGATTGATGGCGCATTGGCGATAATAGACGAAGTGCACACGCCGGATTCCTCGCGCTTCTGGCGGGCCGATACCTACCATCAGCGCCTGGAAGCAGGGGAAGAGCCCGACAACTTCGACAAGGAGTTCGTCCGCCTCTGGTATACGGCGCAGGGCTACCGCGGTGAAGGGGAACCGCCGGCAATGCCCGACGACCTGGTCGTGCAAGCGGCGCAGCGCTACGTCACCGTGTACGAGATGCTGAGCGGCCGGCCCTTTGAACCGGCCCCCTACCCGGCGCAGCCCCGCATCGAAGCGGCCCTCCGCCGCATTGGCCTTCTGCACTAGGAGCGTCGCATGCCCGCGAAAGTCGTGATCATCATGGGGTCAGCGTCTGACCGTGCCCACGCCGAGAATATCGCCGCCAAGCTGTCAGGTTGGGGTGTGACGGTGGAGATGCGCGTCGCCTCTGCGCACAAGAGCGCCCGCCATCTGCTGGACATGCTGGTTGAATACGAGGCTCAGCCTGGGCCGCGGGTCTACATCGCTATCGCCGGCCGCTCCAACGCCCTTGCCGGCCTGGTAGACGCCAACGTCTCCGCGCCAGTGATCACCTGCCCGCCGTATTCCGACAGCTTCGCCGGAGCGGACATCTATTCGTCCCTGCGCATGCCCGGAGGTATCGCGCCCATGCTCGTCCTGGAGCCCGAGAACGCGGCCCTCGCCGCCGCCAAGATCCTGGGGCTTGGCGACGCGTCTCTCCGGCAGGCCATATCCGAGTACCAGCAAGCCAACGAGCGGCGGATACGCGAGGATGACCGGAAGCTACAGAGTAGCTAGTCTTTCAGCGTTAGCCCAAAGAGGTAATCCGTATGATCGAAGACAGGCCTCGTGAGCATTGCGGCGTGTTCGGCGTCTACCTTCCCGGCGCCGAAGTCGCGCGCACTGTGTTCTTTGGCCTCTACGCCCTGCAGCACCGCGGCCAGGAAAGCGCCGGCATCGCCGTGTCCGACGGCCGCAGTATCCGCATGCACAAGGCGATGGGCCTGGTCTCCCAGGTTTTCACCGAGGAGAACCTGGGCCCTCTACAAGGCTACATCGGCATCGGCCACAACCGCTACAGTACCACCGGGTCGTCCCGGCTGATCAACGCCCAGCCATTCCTGCTCGAATCCTACCTCGGCCCTGTCGCCGTAGCGCACAACGGCAACCTCATCAACGTGAACAACCTTCGCCGCGGGCTGCTGCGCCGCGGTGTCGGCCTGACGACCACATGCGATAGCGAGGTGATCACCCAACTCATCGCCGGCGGCACGGGCGACAACTGGACGGAGCGGATCAGTTCCTTCATGATGCAGGCGGACGGCGCCTATTCCCTCGTGATCCTCACCCGCGACGCCCTGTTCGGCGTGCGCGATCCGCACGGCTTCCGGCCGCTGTGCCTCGGCAGCACCCAGGATGGCTGGGTGATCGCCTCCGAGTCCTGCGCCCTGGCGACCGTCGGCGCCACCTATGAGCGCGAGATCGAGCCAGGCGAGTTGGTGCGCATAGACAAGGACGGCCTCACCAGTATCCAGGTGCGGCACCGCGAGGAGGATTCGCTCTGCATCTTCGAGCTAATCTACTTTGCCCGCCCCGATAGCATACTCTCGGGCCAACTCATTCACAGTGTGCGTTACCGCCTCGGCCAGCAACTGGCGCGCGAGCATCCAGTTGATGCCGACGTGGTCATTGGCGTGCCCGATTCAGCCACCGCCCACGCCATAGGCTACGCTCATGCCAGCGGCATCCCTTACAACGAGGGACTGATCAAGAACCGCTACATTGGACGTACCTTCATCCAGCCGGATGACCGCTTGCGCCGCGCCGGCATTGCCCTGAAAATGAACCCGCTGCCAGACAACCTGCGCGGCAAACGTGTGGTGGCCGTGGACGATAGCATCGTGCGCGGCAACACTACCGGCCCGGTCGTTGACTTGCTGCGCCGGGCGGGCGCGAAGGAAGTGCACGTGCGCATCTGCTCGCCGCCACTGCGTCACCCCTGCTTCATGGGGGTTGACATGGCCACTTATGACGAGCTCATCGCCCACAGGCTCTCGGTGGACGAGATCAGGCAGCACATCCATGCCGACAGCCTCGCCTACCTTTCCGAGGAAGGCATGATCGCGGCCACCGGCCGCGGACCCGGCCATTTCTGTGAAGCATGTTTCACCGGCCGCTACCCGGTCGCGCGCGAGCCGGAGCAGGCCAAACTGGCTTTTGAGGTGCCCTGATGAGGGTATTGTTGGTTGGCTCCGGCGGGCGGGAGCATGCCCTGGCCTGGAAGTTGCGCCAGTCGCCCCTGGTCAGCGACCTGCTCATCGCTCCCGGCAACGCTGGCACCGCCGCTCTGGGCGAGAACGTGCCCATCAAGGCCGAGGACGTCGCCGGCCTGCTCGAGCTCGCCCGCACCAGGCAGGTGGACCTGACGGTTGTAGGTCCCGAGGCGCCCCTAGCTGCCGGGCTGACCGACGTTTTCAGCCGGCAAGGCCTGTTAGTGTTCGGGGCTTCCCGCGCTGCGGCCGAGATCGAGACGTCCAAGGCCTTTGCCAAGGACTTCATGGCCCGCCACGGCATACCGACAGCGGCCTATCGCTCTTTCACCGACTACGAGCAGGCGCGCCAGTACGTAGGGTCCTTGGCCGAGCCGCCGGTGATCAAGGCCAGCGGCCTGGCGGCGGGCAAGGGCGTGATCGTCTGTGCCAGCCTGGACGAAGCCCAAGAGGCCCTGCGCCAGGTCATGGTGGAGCAGGCGTTCGGTGCTGCTGGGGACGTTGTCGTCATCGAGGAGAGACTTGTCGGCCAGGAAGCCTCACTCCTGTCCTTCAGCGACGGCCAGAGGATCGCTCCCATGATTCCGGCCCAGGACCACAAAGCGGTCCTGGACGGCGACCTCGGCCCGAACACCGGTGGAATGGGCGCCTACGCGCCGGCACCGATCATCGGCGAGCAGGAGCAGACGCAGGCAATTCGGCAAGTGATCGAGCCCGCAATCTCCGGGTTGCGCCACGAAGGGCGCGAGTATCGGGGCGTGCTCTATGCCGGCCTGATCCTGACCGAGCAGGGAATCAGGACGCTCGAGTTCAACGCCCGCTTTGGTGATCCCGAGACTCAGGCCCTGATGCCCTTGCTGAACTGCGACCTGGCAGAAGTGATGCTCCAGTGCGCCCAGGGGCAGTTGGACCCATCCCTGGTGCGCTTCCGTCCGGGCGCCTGTGTCTGCGTAGTTATGGCATCTGCCGGTTACCCCGGGCCATATCGTAGCGGCTATCCGATCGAAGGCATCGCCGCCGCAGAGGCTGCTGGCTGCCTCGTATTTCATGCGGGCACCAGGGCCGATGGCCAGCGGCTTCTCACGGCTGGGGGGCGCGTGCTCGGCGTCACGGCGGTCGGCGATACGCTCGCCCAGGCCATCGAGCTGGCCTACCAGGGTGTGCGCCAGATACATTTCGAAGGGGCGCACTACAGGCGTGACATCGGCGCCAAGGGGTTGGCGAGCCGTTTGTCCGCCCAGGCTTGGTCGTAGCTGTAGGTCGTCACTGGCGCAGGATCGCCGAAGGAGTGCTGCATGCAGGCGCAAAGTGGAGCTAACGCGGCCTTCCTCCAAGCCGTGCTCGATGCCATGCCATCCTTCGTGATGGTGGTGGATGACGACGTTCGCGTCATCGCCTATAACGCCGCGGCCGCCACGATTCTCACACCCGAGCACCAGGATGTGCTCAGGCATAGAGGCGGCGAGGTGATGCATTGCCTGCATGCCACCGATGTGCCGGCCGGCTGCGGCCGGGGACCACACTGCCCAAACTGCGTCATCCGCAACTCGGTGAACGACGCTGTCGCGGGCAAAGCAAGCGTCAGGCGCCGGGCGCATTTGGAACTGCACTATGCCGGCCAACTCCATGATCTATACGCTTTGATCTCAGCCACGCCATTCAGCTATGAGGGAACCCAGCTAGTGCTCCTGGTTATCGAGGACATCACTCAGATGATGGAACTGCAGAGCCTGGTGCCCATCTGCATGCGCTGTGGCAAGATCCGCGACGATGGCGAATACTGGGTCCGGGTTGAAGCCTTCTTCAAGAACCATCTGGATCTGGACTTCTCGCATAGCTATTGTCCGGATTGCCTGAAAAAGGAACTGGAGCAAGTCGAGGCATGGGCCAGCGGCCGGCGCGGCGAGGCGGGTGCAGGCCGGGCCGAAGGAGAGTAACGTGCCGCAGGCTCCTAGCAGCGCCTACCGCGAGGCCGGGGTTGACATTGACAATAAGATGCACGCGCTAGAACTGATGGCCGCGGCGGTCCGCTCCACCTATGGGCCCGAGGTGCTGGCCGGGATGGGCGCGTTCGGCGGCCTCTACGCTGCCAACCGCTTGCTGGACCTGGGCGAGCCAGTCCTGGTCGCCTCCACCGACAGCGTGGGCACCAAAGTCATGCTGGCGGCGCGCGCTGGCCGTTACGGCATTCTGGGCGAGGATATCGTCAACCATGGTATCAACGACATCCTCGTGCAAGGGGCGGAGCCGCTCTTCTTCCTCGACTACATCGCCATGCCCAGGGTATTCCCTGAGGCCATCGCCGAGATCGTGTCCGGAATGGCCAAGGCCTGTCGCGAGGCCGGCTGCGCCATCCTGGGTGGAGAAACCGCCGAACTGCCTGGGATCTATGCCGAGGGGCAGTTCGACGTGGTCGGCACGATCGTCGGCCTGGTGGACAAAGCCGATATCATAGACGGTACAACCATCGAACCGGGGGATCAACTCATCGGCCTGCCATCTTCCGGTCCGCACACGAATGGCTTCACGCTCATCCGGCGCGTCTTCGCTGATGTTGCCTTGGACCATGTCTTCCCCGAGCTTGGCCAACCTTTGCAGGATGCGCTGCTTGCGCCGCATCGCTCATATCTGGACACAGTTCGGCGTCTCCGGACGGGAGTCCGAGTCAAGGGCCTGGCGCACATCACCGGCGGCGGCTTCTACGACAACCTGCCGCGCATCCTGCCCGCCGGGGTTTCCGCTCATATCAGCCGCTCTGCCTGGCAGGTCCCGCCACTGTTTGGCCTCATCCAGAAACTGGGCGCAGTCACCGACCAGGAAATGTACCGCGTGTTCAACATGGGCATGGGCATGGTAGTGGTGGTAGCCGAGGACGAGTTAGCGAAGGCCATCAGCCTGGCGGGGCCCGGTGCCGCCTGCATCGGCCGCATAGAGGGACGTTCCGATGCCGCCGTCATCATTGACTGAGGAACGAAAGTGACAGACACGGGTGCGAAGCAGCGCAAGCACAGGATTGCCGTCCTAATCAGCGGCAACGGCACCAACCTTCAGGCGATCATTGACGCCACCCGGTCGGGCACGATCCCGAAGGCTGAGGTTGTTGTCGTAGTCTCCAACCGCAAGGAAGCGTTCGGGCTGGTGCGGGCGAAGCGAGCCGGCATCCCGACCGAGTACTTCCCCCTGAAGCCCTATCGGGACGCCGGCAAGAGCCGGCAGGAGTACGATGCCGACCTCGCTGACCTGGTGGCCCGCTACCAGCCGGACTGGGTGGTGCTGGCCGGCTGGATGCACGTGCTGAGCATGGCCTTTCTGGGGCGTTTCCCGGGCCGGGTCGTCAACTTGCATCCGGCGCTGCCCGGCCAGGCGCCCGGCACGCACGCCATCGAGCGCGCCTATGAAGCCTTCAGGAATGGGACGCTGGATCACACCGGGGTGATGGTGCACCTCGTGCCGGACGAAGGTGTGGATGTTGGCCCTGTCATTGCGCAGCGGCCCGTTCCCATCTACCCGACTGACACTCGCGAAAGCC